>VFSW01001876.1_pt1 | contig 31825 bp, 35 predicted proteins | sample 5358111 | NCBI WGS metagenome assembly VFSW01 (sample SAMN11554181, study PRJNA540505) | mine drainage metagenome | isolation source: sediment from site ElyBrook_90M | place: USA: Ely Copper Mine, Vershire, VT | collected 2017 | reverse complement strand
GCCACCATCGGCTAATCCTAAGCCGCGCGACCACTTACACCACGGGCTGCTAAGGAGGTCCTGCAACTGGCAGCGTCACTTGCTGCCGATACACATCCCGATCCCCGGCAGCAGTTCCTCCCAGTAGAAATCCGAAAATCCCGCGCCGCGGAACAATGCCTCGAACTGCTCCGGAGTATGGAAGCCGACCCATCCCGGATCGCCCAGCTTCGCAAACGGCGCGCCGATGATATTGGCCCACCAGGTGCCGCCATCGATCACGAACGCCTTGCCATTCGCGTTCAGCGCGCGATGCGCCTCGATGAGTGCTGCGCTGGGATCGCTATAGTGATGGAACGCGAACGAGGAGTGGATCGCGTCGAAGCGGCCGGTGAAATGATCCGGCAGCTTCGTCACATCAGCCTGGAAGAACGCGGTGTTCCGCAAGCCGCGCTGCCCGGCGCCGCCATGAGCCGCCGCGATCATTTCCGATGCGAGATCGATGCCGACCACTTCGCCCTCGGGCACCGCCGCCGCGAGGCGGCACAGCTCGGTTCCAGGTCCGCATCCGAGGTCGAGGATCCGCGCCGCCCGCGGAAGCATCCGCTTGATGAGCACCAGCGATTCGTCATCGACGGGCCGCGTGAAAGGCGTCACCATCGTCTCGTAGAGCTTCGCGCCGCGATCGAAGTCACGCACCGATTCGCGATGCGGCGAATCACCCTCGAGGTAGACCGGCTCCGGAAATTCGCGGCAATAAAACTGTCCCTCGCCGCCGGTAGTACGGCGCACCGGATATCTGCCGAGCGAGGTCTTCGGGAACATCCCAATTCGCCTCGCCATCTGGACTGGATGCAGCACCGTCAGCGAATACATCCACAGTTGGCTTAGATAGATCCCGGCGGGAACATCCACCGCGGGATCGAACGCAAACGACATTCGTACACGATGCTCGCCCGACACTTTTCCTTTGCTCCAGTTGCGATGCGGTGGCGCACGCGATACTAGCCTCAGTGGACGAAACGGTCCAGCGGACCTCGTAATATGAAAGCATTAGTCATCGGCGCCGGCGGGCATCTCGGAAACGCGATCACTCGCGCGCTGTTGGATCGCGGATGGGATGTGACCGCGTGTGGCCGCCGGCCGCTGCCGCTCAACCTCGAGGGCCTGCCGGTAAGGTACCTGCGTGGCGATGCCGACAATCCGAGGCTACTCGACGAATGGACTTCCGGTCACGACCTCATCGTGGATGGCGCCGCGCCCTACCCCATGTCCCTCATCTTTCCCGGCCGCGCACCCGAGCCGGATCCGTTCGCGGCCGCGGAAGCGAGGACGCGCCATCTCATCGATGTTGCTTTGAAACACGATGCGGTGCTCGCCTATGTGGGTTCCTTCGTGACACAAGTGAGGCCGCGGACCCAAGCGCAGCGGACGCGGGCGCAACTCCTGGGCCTCACCCTCCCCTACTTCGAGGTCAAGCAGCTCATCGAGGCGCAACTCCTCGACGCCGCGCGCCATGGCCTCCGCTCGGTAATAACTAACCCCACTTACTGTCTAGGTCCCTGGGATTTGCACGATCGCCGCCAATGTACCATTCCGCTCCTGCTGTGCGGAGAAATACCTGGACGAATCTCACAGATGCTCAATGTGATCGATGTGCGCGATGTCGCGGCGGGTTTGCTCACCGCGATAGACGCTGAAAGGTATGCCGAGCCTCTCCTGACCACGGGTCATGCCGTTTCGACGGAGGAACTCTATGCGGTCATCTGCGGGTTGGGCGGCGCGGCGATGCCGAAGTTCACTGCCTCGACCAATTTCGCGATGTTCACGTCAGCTTTGACCGAGATGGCGTTCGGCGCGCTGGGGCAACAGACACCCATCATTTCCGCCGGCATGATGATGGCCACCGCAATCGACTACCTCGACCAACCTAACGCGCTCAAGGACCTCGGCGTTACACCGCGGCCGCTGAGCGAGACCCTCCGAGATGCAATTACCTGGTACCGCGCGATCGGATACTGCTGATGCTCTTTTCACAGAATGAAGGTTGGATTGCTTATCGCCGGCTGATTACCAATCTGCCACCACCCGATGTCAGCGGAGAGGCCCTGCATCGCACCATCGAGCGTCACCGGGTTTACCGCCGTTATGGCAGTGATTTGCGGACCGTTTGCCTTCGGGGCTGAAGGAGCATGATCCGGTATCAGCCCTAACTGGGTGACCATGGACATGCTTTCATACCCATAGAGATTAACCTTGAGCTGCTGCGGATAGTATTGAGAGCTGGATGGTTGGAAAGAGCGTTTGAGCCATATCCCGGCCTGATAGTCCGCCTGCCCGGATCGTTCGCATCGCGAATCTGCTTGAGCCCGACGCTGTAAAGCGGAGAGCCGTCCGCCAACTGCGGCAGCCCGATTTGCGCGAGAAAGTTGATCACGGTGGTGCTTTGAGTGATGTCGGTGGCGCCCGGCGTCGGATAAACGCTAAACAGCTCCACCACCGGCAGTTGCTGGAGCTTCTGAGCCTTACTCTTTTCCGGAAAAAGATCCGTCAACACTGTGAGTGACAGGTTTCCGGCGGGGCCAAGTTGGGGCGGAATAAAAGCCGGGAACGGCGGGCTCACGAAGCTGGATTTCAGAGCAAGGCGCCCGTACACCTCGAAGCTGGTGACTGCGTTCCAGTAGCTGCCGGCGAGGGTATAGGCGGGTATCAGGCAAAGACCCGTCGCCTGGTCCGCAGTTCTGGTCCACCGCGCCGGAATCGCGAAGGTCAGCTCATAGTCTCCGTAGGCTCCGCTCTGCTGGACGACGGTGAGCATGTTCTGAAAGTTACTCAGAATCAGGTTAACCACCGCCGCACCGTTAACCCCGCCCGTGTGGGTGAAGGTAAAATATTGATTGTTCAGATATTGTTGGAGCAGCAGATCGAGAGTTTTCCCATCTGCCGGCAGAGGCAGGACGCGCATCGTGACCGAAGGAAAGTTCCGCGGAGGCGGGATCTCTTCCGCCGCTCCGCTGCCCAGTCCGCTGTAGGGAATAGGATAAGACGCCGACCGCAAACGCGGCTCGTTGGTCTCTGTCCAGTAAGACCTATGGGTGCGCCACGCTTGGTAGTCGGCCAACCCGTAGGAAAGGTTCATCTCCAGCCAGAAAGGAAAGATCGGCTTAAGCCGTCGGACATCATGCCAGTCCGGAAGGTTAAGCGGCAGCGAGAGCAGTCCGAGCGCCAACGGCTCCGGATTGGCGCCGGCCAGGTCGATATAAACGCCCCCACTCGGATCGGGGCTGGTCGAATCGATCAGCGAGCCACCATCGGTTAGCGCCGTAACCTTCATTTCCGATTCGATGATGCCCTGATAGCAGGAAACCGGCCGGAATGGTTGGACGGATTGTTCGATATCACGGATTTCCTTCAAGGTTATGATGCTGGTTGGAGCGTTAGCCGGAGCAGCGTAGTCGCAGTGCGCGTCGCGCAATCCTTGCGGCAGGTACCTGCGAAAATCTCCATAGAATCGCGGCAACACCTTGAACAGGAATTGCGCGTGATGACCCGCGTAGCTGACCGTTTCGGCCCCCGCGGATTGAAGCAGATGGATTGCCGCTTGCATGGAATTCGCAATCGCCTGCGGCACCGCGGTCAAAAGTCCGGTCAGAGACGAGACCGAGGGTTGGAGGTACTTCCTTTCGCGGATGCGGAGAAGATTCGTTTCCTGCCCCGGCTGATTCCCCTTCTCCAGGATTTTGACATTCAGCAGGGTTCGGGTGTTCGCCGGCTCGAACACCGCCGGAGTAGGTACCAGCTTTACCGGCGCTTTGCTCCAGCCGTAGATCTGCCGGCCGCCGGAGAGCGACACTGAGTTATCAACGTAGATATAAGGGTAAATCAGTGCGTGGGTTAAAAACTCCAGGTGGTCGCCATCGCGCGCATACCATTCCAACGGCATTCCGAACGCGATCTCATGCTGCGAGAACCAGCCGACGTTCGCGGCATTCGAGGCCACCGAGCTGTAGTTGAGGACCTCCAGCACGACCAGTGGAGCCGCGGGCCGGAAGTAAACCGGCGGAGTCTCGCCGTCACTGGGAAAGTTCAGGTACTGGTCGAGAAAGAACTGCATCTGGCCGAGATCGGCCGGGAGGGGAAAGATCTGCGCGATAACCCCGCTAAGCGTCTGAGTGAGATCGTCCGGCAAGGCCAAGGCATCGCCCAGCGCGGTGTTATAGTCATTCAGTTTAAGGGTGGGAGCCCGATGACCCGGGCCGAGGCCCTGTTTCATCCCTCGGACAGACTGTTGCGGCATAGTCCCTCCTCAGTTGCGTTCGATCACCCACAATGGCATCTGTTCCAGAAAGGCCTTATCGCGGGAGTCGGGCAGCCCCGCCGAGAACAGACTGAATTCGTGCAGCGCCGCACCTACCAACTCCTGCGCAAACTGCCGCGCGTGCTCCACTCCGTGATATTTATCGATCAGAGCGCGCATCCAATTCACATCTTCCGTCGATCGTTCCGACCTGGACGCTCGAAGTGCAGCCCGCAGCCGCTCGCGCTCTTCAGGCGTCGATTCCTGGAGCGCGCGTATCAGCATGAGGGTTCGCTTGCCCTCCCACAGATCGCCGTCGCGCTCTTTTCCATAGCTGTGGTCCGCGACGAGGTTAAGCAGGTCATCCTGGATCTGAAAAGCCGCACCGAGGAAAAACCCGAAGCGTATGAACGCATCGAGGTCGGCGGCTCCGCGACTGCCGATCAAAGCCCCGGCCCGGAGCGGAAAGATGGTCGCGAGCCAGCAGGTTTTCTTGAGCACCATCTCGAGGTAGTCGGCATCGCTGATTTCGATCGCGTTGTCGTGCCTCCATCCGAGTTCGACCGACTGTCCTTCCGCGCATTCGCGCGCCATCCGTTCGGTCTCTTCAATTAGACGCAGAGCTAGCGCCTGGCCGATGCTGGCGCGATTGTCTATCAGCGGCCGAAGCGCAGTCAGAGTCAGCATATCGCCGGCGTTCAATGCCAGCGGCACTCCATGCAGTTGATGCAGCGTCGGACGCCCACGGCGCTCTTCGCTGCCATCTTCGATGTCGTCATGAATAAGAAGCGCGTTGTGCAGCAGTTCGATCGCTACCGCGGTACCGAGCGCGTGTTCGATCGGGGCGCCAAACAGGCGCGCGGTCGCGATGCACAAGCTCGGACGCATCATCTTGCCGCCGCGCCGCGGATAGTCACTCACAAGGTCGTAGAGGTAGCGGCGCGGTTCCCGATCGACGAGATAGTCCTTGAGTGCAGCCCTCGTGACCTGGCCATAGTCGTTCAGCATCGTGGAGACCAGTCCGCCATTGGATTCTGCGCTCATATCAGTCGGTCTTGCTTAAAAGCGATTAGGTACCGACGCGCACCGTCAAAGTGCCTCGAACGTCTCCCGTAACCTGGTTCACGATCACGCCTGAGTATGCGCCGGGTGCGCAGTCAATGGCTATCGAAACTCTCAATTGGACCGGGCTTCCGGAAGCCCCGGGCGCGAAGGTTATGTCACCGGCCAGAGGAGTATCGTTTCCGACCGCGCGCAATCCCAGAGTTATCAGAGGAAGCTTTTCCGATTTCTCCTTGAGATCGATCGAGATTTGCACCGGCTTCGTCGAGGCTACTTCCACGGAGATTGCCTGCGAGTTCTCACCAGTCGGGCCGTTGCTCGCCGGATGCGATTGGGCCGCGCCGGCAGGCGTGCTCATCGGCTCCGCGCTGACCGCGGAGGTTAGTGCTTCGATGAACAGCGGAAGTATCTCGCTTTGAAAGCGGACGATACGCTCGATTATCTCCTGGAAACCGTCGGTCAGTGGCGGCTTGGTATTATAGGGCTGGCCGTTGAAGAGCCCGGCGTTCTGCTTGCCATGGTTAATATGCTTTTCGATCACCTGGTAGGCGAGACCTACCGGCTCATCGCGAACTTTATCGTCGGCGGAATCGCCGGTCCCATTGGCGGATGCTGTCCTGGGAAAACTGGGGTTGGGTTCCTGTCGGAAAACTCCGGAGAAGGTGCGCAGCGGAGCACTTCGGGCCGGGTCTGTGCGATGGAGCCGTTTACTATCGTCCATGTCCTTTTTTTCCTCAAGGATGATCGTAACCGACAATTTCGCTCAGACGGGGAAGGCTCGATATCGCATGCGCGGCCAGCCTGCCCGAGATAATCGCCGACTCGACACAACCGGTATCCAGCCCGGTTGAAGTCCAATCACCGGCAATTGTCATATTGTCATAGCTATTGTCCAGCGGTGAGATTCTATATTTCGGGGTTGCCGGCAGCGACAGGACATAGCGCTCAGTCGGACTGACGTTCGCAGTCCAGAACTGGGAGTTGAAGCGCGCTTCTCCTTGTCGCTCCTCAGCGCCATTTCCATCAACGAGTAGTTCCCACCTGAATTTTCCCGGCGGCGCGACCGCACCCGGCCACAGCTGTCCGATTTCGTGGTTGAGAAAATTAATCGCGTCCTTGCGCACTTGTTCGCGGCGCCTCGACTCATACTCAGGGTCATTCAGAGCGAGGGGAATGTCCGGATCAGTGAGCGCGCTACAGAAATATGCGATCGCGCGCGGAGCCACCTTCCATCTTTCCTCATGAATAAGGTGCCGCATGTCGCCCCAGGTATCGAACGGACGAGCAAACCCACACATCGAAACCGGAGGCCCATTCCATCCGAGCGCTTCCATGTCTTCGTTCATCCAAAGCTGAAAGGCCTGGGTTTCGACCGTCTTCAGATGCGTGACCATATCGCGCCAGCGCTGGTCGCGCTGCAAAATGTCCTGGCAGACAAAGGGGACGGCTCCCAGCCCGAGCCCCAAGACGACAAAATCGAAATCATCGATGACCCGAAGCGTCTTCTGCCGGACCGCGCGCTGATCCCAATGAGATTCGAATTTCCGATCCTTGAGATTGTCGCCATCCACCAGTTGTGAAAGGTCAGGCGTCGATGGCCAGCACGGAAGGCCATCAATGTCGATGAGCGGCTGATATTCTCCATCGCGAACTTCCGCCTGAACCGCGAACTCGAGCGCCTTAACGTAAGGACGCTCACCCGGCTTGAGCTCCTCCGGTTGCGCGAGCTTGACCGCCTGGAGCCGGTGGAAGAACTGGAACGATACTCCGCGCCGTTTCAACACTTCGTAGAATGGGGCGAAGACCACATCGCCCATGCCGGCGCGCATCTTCCACACGATCGAGGCGCGGTAGGTGAACAAAAAGCGCAGAGAGCCGCGCAGCGCGACTCCAGCGGCATGACCCGCGCGCCGATAATCGCCGCCTTCGTAAGCCATCGCGAGGTCATACGACGCACGTACCAACGGCGAGTTGATGGTGCTATCCGACGCGCCATTGATCTTGAGCCAATCGCGAAAATCGTAGTCATTGATTGCGTCGAAACCGCGGGGATCAGTCACCAGGCCGAAACGCACGATCCCGAGCATCGAGGTCATTTCGAGATCGATCGCCTGCCACAGAATGGTTAACTCAGGATCATCGCTAAGGGCCGATTCGATTTGCCGACGCACCGTCGACGATATCGTCTCGAGGATGGGAAGCACAGCATTGGTGTAGCTCGTGGAGCGCTCGAATAGCGCCTGGAGCAGTCCCAGCGCTTCAATTACTCCGGCGGTCGTCGCAAGCAAACCAAACTTCAGAAGTCGCAAGATGCGTGCTTTCAAGTCGTCGGGAAGGCCAGGAAAAGCCGAGGTAGATTCTTGAGGCGGGTCGCTCGGCGGAGGGCCGCTGTAGCGAGCTTTTGCAGTGCGCGCATCCACTGACAGCAACATCGTTCGTAATGCCGAGGCGGTATGCGCCAGATACGAAGAAATGGTGAAAGGATTGTTGTCGGTCAGCGGATCGCCGGGAAGACCATCAGCCGGCGGGAAATACGATATCAATGGGGTATAGGGGCCGTTTTTCGAAGGCGCCGGCACGCTGAGGAATGGCGCCGGGAAAAAAGCATCGCGCCAGTCGGCGATGCGGCACTTGCTGCGATCGCGCGCGAGCTCGGCGTAACACTCGCGCATCAGGCGAAAGGCGTTTTCATAGAATCCCATCCAGACGTGAAAGCCATGTTCCTCGATGCGAGCATTGGGGCCGCGACCCGAGGCGCCTTTTCCTCCGAGCCGCCAGCCCATCTGGTAGACGGTGACGCGGTATTTGCCCTGATGTTCGGGGCGGCTGAGTTCAAAAGCGGCCGCGATCGAGGCGCATCCGCCGCCGATCACGGCGACATTGATTGGCTTCTGTTCGGACAAAACCCCTCGCAATGTAAGGAACGTTGGGCTGAAACATCCAACACCGGCGGCAATAGATCAACACCTCGCTAACTTTATCGAGCCTAATTCACTGGAGGTTTCGTTTCGCGGGCGTTAGTCTACCTCCCGAACGGAGGGGAACATGGGCGCCACGATCAATGCAGCATCGAAAACTTGGCCATACCCGGAATTCAATAGCGAACTGAGCCCGTTTCCCGCATTTCCACCCAACCTGAGCGTGAAATACACCGACGTGGTCGCGAGAATCTATCCGCTTCCGGCGAAAATCGACGTCCTGACGCATTTCTGCGAGCTCTACCTCAATCATTTCCCTGAGGTTCCCGCTACCGACCCGGGCGTCGTTCCGGTTCGCTTCTATCCCGCCGCTTCTTTCGTCCTGATGGAAGTTGTCAACTATGGCAAGATGGCGAGCAACATCGCCAACGCCGGCTGGTTCTCCCAGCACGAGCTCGCTTTCGGCCTGCCTCTCGAGATGCAGGAGTTCAGGGATGGACAATGGTCCTTTGTGAAATGGGCGATGTGCTATCCGTTCATTTATGTAGATAGTGCGCTTTCGATGTCGGGTGGGCGACAGGTGTACGGCTGGACCAAGGATTTCTTCCATGTCGATGCGCAGGCTCCCATTTTCCAACCGACAGGCCCAAAGTTGTTGCTCCACGCGAGCATCGAGGTGCCCTCACAAAGGCCCGCTGAAAAAGACATTCGAACCTTCCTAACTGTTTCTCAGGATCAACTCGCATATTCCGCGAGATCGATCATTCCAGACGTTCTTATCGCGATCCCACGAGCGATCACCTCATCGCTTGAAGCTGCGTATGGTCTGCTTGGATCTTCCGGATTAACCCAGCCCACGAAAAGTAATGGTTCATCGGGCTCGATTTTTTCGATGCTTCAACGATTCTACGGCAAAGCCTATTCATCCCTGGGCCTGGGCGCCGCCGCCGATACTTCCGCAGCCGCGCCAAACTCCCGATACGCTTTGCCCCCCGTAAGCCTCATCACCTTCAAGCAGTTCCGCGATGCCGTGAATCCCAAGAAGGCCTGCTTTCAAGGTATCGTCGAGACCCAGATGCGCGTCGATAGCATCAAGGACGCGCGCCTGATGAGTGACTTGTCCGCTCCCGATTCGAGCGCGGGAGTTATCCTCGCGTTGCTCGATGATGAAACCCAGCCGGTGGTGAAAATGCTGGGAATTCAAACCGAGATGAACGGCGCAACCGATGACAAGGGTATGGTTCGGATAAAGCCCGTGATGCCGTTTTGGGTCGAGATGGATGTTTCGATGGGATGCGCTTTGAGGCAGGTTTGGCGAACGCCATGGACCGATTGGACGGAGAATCTGGAAGCTCCGTCCTTAAAAGACCCTGAGCCGATCGACTACATCGAATTGGGCAGCGGTGCCCGCGATGAGTTGTGCGCTCCATTTGAAATCAAGACCTTCCCTCTGAGGATGCGCATTTTACCCATGAAAGCGGACTGGGAACGATTAAACACCCTGATCCAAGGCGTCTTCACTGACAAACTTGAGATCGCCCCGATGGACAAAATCGACGGCGACGGTGTGGTGTGTCTAATCCTTAGCGGATTCTCGGGGCTGACTGCGGATCATCCCAAGGATCGCAGCTACGACGATTTCGAAATGACCTTCGCGGTGCCGATAAAATGGCGGCCGTTCGACGTCGCCGATGCCCCTTACACTTACGGCTTGTTTCCTGCCTACACCTTTGTCGGCGAAGCCTGGAACGCGACCACCAGCTTCGAGGTTTATGGGCGCCTGGCGATGCAATCCTCCTTTAAGGGTCCGACCAATCTCTGGAACGATGAATATCTTCCACCCGATCCCGAAAACACCGGGTTTAACCTAACCGTTCAAACCAAGCTATTTTCCAGCTCCGATCGAGTACCGACGGCCAATGACCACGATGTGGCTTATATCGAGCTGCAAAAAGCGCCACCGCCAACCACCGCGGCAACCGAGGAATATCTAAGGAATCTTGGATTCATTTGGAAAGACGGAAGACTCGAGGTCTGCAGCATTGCGCTGAAGCAAATTCGCGACGCCATCGATCCTAGCCGCGCCGATCTGCAAACCATCGTGCAGCTTCATCGGGCATTCACACCTCATCCGGGCTACCTGCCCAACCATGTAGTGGACTGGCTGCCCCCGCTAAGGGTCGAACTTCACGAATATGCGACCCTGCCCTTCGCATCCAAGTTGGGCTTGACGAAATATTCGAACAGCACGCTCGTGCTGGGCAATGGCGAGGGCACTTACTCGTTGATTTCGGCTACCCCGCTTTATTTCGTTGGATCGATGCTTGCGCTCGAGGCCGTCCAGATCCCGCAGTCAGTCGGGTCGAATAGATTTGCGGCCCGGCTTATGCCGGCGCGGCCGCCCGCGGGTCCGGCCACCGGCGGGAGCGCAAGTCGCTAGCCGTCATCGGAATTGCTGCGTCGTCGGTTCGTGCTGGATGGACTTCTCCGGTTCGGCTGCGAGTTTTGGAAAGAATCGGTTCTCGGGTCGCGGCAAGCCGAGATTTTCTCGGAGCGTTTGGCCCTCGTACTCTTTTCGAAACAGTCCACGGCGTTGCAGCTCGGGCACTACTCGCTCAACGAAATCGTCGAGTCCGGCCGGAAGGAATGGAAACATGACGTTGAAGCCGTCGCAGGCATCGGTAAAGAGCCACTCCTCCATTTGATCCGCGATCGTCTGGGGCGTGCCGACAAACGCCAGCCCGCCGAATCCGCCCACGCGCTGCGCGAGCTGGCGCACCGTCAGCTTCTCGCGCTCGGCGTATTCCAGAATGCGCTCTCGCCCGCTCTTGCTCGCATTGCTTTCCGGGATTGGCGGCAATGGTCCGTCCGGATCGCACTTCGCCACATCGTGACCGAGCATGATCGAGAGCGAGGCGATTGCGCTATCGTAATGTACGAGACTGTCGAGCCGCATCCGCTTCGCGCGAGCTTCTTCGACGGTGTCGCCGACTACGATGAATGCGCCAGGAAGAACTTTTAGATGGTCGCGAGGACGACCAAGCGACTCCATGCGTCCCTTAACATCGGCATAGAAGGCGCGGCCATTCGCGATATTGCTGCCCGCTCCAAAAATGACTTCGGCGGTTTCCGCGGCCAGTTGCCGCCCCGCATCCGACGCACCCGCCTGCACGATAACCGGCCAGCCCTGGATCGGACGCGCGATATTTAACGGCCCGCGGACCTTCAGAAACTCGCCTTCATGGTTCAGGATGTGGAGCTTTTCAGGATCGAAGTAAGTCCCCGAGTCAACGTCGCGGATGAACGCGTCGTCCGCCCAGCTATCCCACAGTCCCGTTACGACGTCGAAAAACTCGCGCGCGCGACGATAGCGGGTCGCATGCTCGACATGCTCTTCGAGGCCGAAGTTCATCGCCTCGTCAGGATTGCCCGAGGTGACCACGTTCCATCCCGCGCGCCCGCCGCTGATGTGATCGAGCGACGCGAATTTTCGCGCGACATGGTACGGCTCGTTGTAGGTCGTCGAGGCGGTCGCGATCAGTCCAAGGCGCTGGGTCAGCACCGCGAGCGCCGGCAGCAACGTCAGCGGGTCGAACGAGGTGACGGTGGCGCTGCGCTTGAGCGCCTGAATCGGCATGTTTAGCACCGCGAGATGATCCGCCATAAAGAAGGCGTCGAACTTGCCGCGCTCAAGGGTTTGGGCGAAGCGGGTGAGATGCGCGAAATTGAAATTCGCATCGGGAAACGCACCGGGGTAGCGCCATGCCGCGGTATGGATGCTGATCGGCCGCATGAACGCGCCCAAACGAAGTTGCCGCGAGCTACTCATGCCTTCCTCCTCGTCGTCGCAGTGAAAATGCGTTGCGCGAATGCACCGACGATTCCATCAACACCGCGGATCGGGAAGCAAGCCGCGCGGCGCATTTGTTTTGCACTCGATCCATTGAGATCCTACAGTCATTAAACGTGAAAGAAGACGAATCCAATCTAGCGCGCAGATTCCAGCCGGATGCTCCAGTCGAGGTCACGGCCGAAAAAATCACCAACTTCTGTAACGCAGTCGGCGATCGTAATCCTCTTTACATGGATCCGGTTGCCGCCGCGGCCGGACCGTATGGGGGAATCATTGCGCCGCCGTGGTTTGCCGCCTCGATCCGGCGCGGTGAAAATTCCGCCGAGCAGACGATGTTTCCGCGTGGCGGGCTGATGGCCGGCATCGATCTGGAACTGAAAACGCCCATTCGTCCCGGCGATTCGATTTCGGTCAAGACCGAGGTGAAGGAAACCTACGAAAAAACCGGACGCACCGGCACCATGACGTTCACGGTGATCCGCTCGACGCTCACCAATCAAAAAGATGAGGTCGTCGCGTTCGTTGACTATCGCATGATGAACCGGCACCGTTAGGACGCCCCTTTCCTCGCGCGCCTCATCAACGATATTTTGCCCGAGCATGGCCAAACGAATCGCTAACCTTGCCGATCGGATCGTGCGCACGCGCCTGCGCGAGCCTGTCAGCTTTCCCAGCCTGACCGAGAATCGAAGCATCAGGCTGTCGTCGGTTTCCGAATACGCCGGACGCTCACACTTCGCGCCGTGGCAGCGCATCCTCGCGGGCATACACGATTTCGAAAAGATGGCGGGCATTTTCACCCCGCTGGTCTATGTCGAGCTGGAAACTCGCGATGTCGCATGCGATCCGAGTCAGCCAGTCATCATTCGAGGCGAATCCTTCCTCGCGAAGTCGCTGGATGAGTCCGGCGCGGTGCGGCATCTGGTGCGCGAAGGGCGTCATACGGTCTTCGACGCCGGCGGCACCGAGCTCGCCAGTGCGCGAATGCTGAATGTCTTCACTCGCTATGACCCCGATCCGGCGCGCCGCCGCGTCACCACATTGCCGCCCGAACTCGGATTGGGGGAGCAGCCATCTCGCATCGTCGAGGTTCCGGGCGTCCATTCGATCCTCGACCTGGCGCGTCAGCCGGACTTCACCGAATCGCAAACTCACGTCTGGCATTACGGGCAAACGGATCCCAATCGCCATATCAACGGCACCGCTTATCTGCGCGCGATGGAGGAGCACGTCGCCGACCTGCTCCACAGCAAGGGTCATGACCTGAAGCGCCTGTTCGCTTCGCGCGCGCGCATCGTTTATCGGAAACCGTCGTTCCGAGGCGAGGCGTACCGCCGCGCGGTATGGTTTCGCAGCGAGGCCCCGCTCGCGCTGGCCGGTGCGTTTTTCAATGCGGGAGATTCGTCCTCGGCGGTGCCGTCGGTTGCGATTGAGTTGACGTTCCGCCAGCACGGAGAGTGAGGAAGATCGCCATGGAAATCGATATCGATCACGTCGCGATGCCGGTGGGCGACATCGAACGCTCGGTGGAATTTTATGTCCGCGTGTTTGGCGCCAAGGCGGATGGTTTGGAGAAGTGGCGCGCGGGCAAGTGGCCGATTGTGAGCATCAGCTTCGGACGCAACCGGTTCAATCTGCATCCACCGGATAATCAGATCACCTTGAAAGCGAAGCATCCGATGATCGGCGGCGGCGACTACTGCTTCGTATGGCCCGGGACGCCGGAGTCTGCGATGGAACATCTGAAGCAGCACAACATAGAAATCGAGGTGGGTCCGGCGCCGCGGCTCGGCGGCCAGGGAAAAGGCATCAGCGTGTACTTCCGCGACCCCGACGGCAACCTCCTTGAGTTCATCAGCTATCCCGCATCGCCATAGCGGAGATCGCGCGCATCGGCGATGCTCATCATTCCCTATCTCCTCTTCGTGCTCGGACTTCTCCTCGTTGCCGCACCGGGCATCATTTGTTGGACCATCTTGTTTCCTAATGATTCGCCGGAGGAGCGGATTGCGTGGGGCAGCGTCCTCGGGATAGCGAGCGCGGTGTACGTCGCCCATCTTTGCTCATTCATCCATCTGAGCTGGTTCTACCGCGTGTGGGCCGGGCTGCTGATGCTCAGCGTTGGCGGCATCTTCTGGTCGCGCGCTCATAGCAGCGCCAGCCCTGGACCTCCGAGTGAGGTGACCTTCGGATCGTCGTCGAGCCCTGCCATCCTGCTCACCTTGCTACTTCTATTGGTGGTCGTGTTGCAGGGCGTCGTGGTGATGCAATCTCCGATTCCGCGCGGATGGGACCCGACTTTCCATTTGTTGCTTGCGAAGAAGATCGCGCTGAGCAACCACAGCATTCGCGACTGGATGCCTTTCGATAACGCCGCGCTGAACTATCCCATCGGCAGTCACTTTATGATCGTGCTGTTCGCGTGGTTCTCCGGCTTATCGCTTCCACTCACCTTTCAAATGCTGATGGTAACCTTCAGCGTTCTCGCCGCGCTCGCCATCTACGTTCTGGCCGCGGAATATTTCACGTCACGGACCATCGGCCTGTACGCCGCGATCGCATACAGCCTGTGGGCATTTTGGGGAAGCGCGGATTATCTGCTGTGGGGAGGTCTGCCCAACGAGCTGGGCATGCTGATCGGGCTCGAAATACTGGGCCTCGTGATCCGCAACGGCGAGCGGAAGAGAACCACCGCGCTGATTGGCCTGTTGTTCGCCGCGGTATGTATTACCCATCACCACGTGATGGTGACTCTCGGACTTATACTGATCGTTCAGATGCTTATCTTCCTGGCGATCCGCGATCCCGAGCGGCGCTACCTGACGATCTTTTTCGGACTAGCTCTCGCCGGGATAGCAGCCTCGCTCTTCCTGGTTCCCTACGTTCTCAAGGCAGTTTCGCTGTCGGATACCCGCGTCTTCCACATCCATGATGTGTTCGAGCCGATGACCATGGGTCTAGTATTGGTTCCGTTTGCGATAGCGGGCGCGGCGCTAGATTATTGGCGCAAAAGCTCCAGCCCGCATGTGCTCCACTCTGTATGTGCAACGCTGATTCTTCTGTATGTGCTGTTCGGGCCGGCCTCCTGGTTCTATCATCTGCTCACCACGGGTGACGGCTATGTTGGTTTCACGCCGTCGCGCTTTCTTAGCGACCTGAGCTATTTTTTCAGCATCTTCGCGGGATACGCCTTATTCCGCTTCCAGAAGCGTTTCGGCTTGAGCGGCGCGGTTACTGTCACCATCGCGTTGCTGCTCGGCCTCACCAACATTCCTCAGTGGCAAGACTTGATGGTCAGCGACGCAGACCCCGGCCGTTTCGCAACCTACCAATGGATCGCGAAAAATACGCCCGCCAATAGCATCGTGGAAACCAAGGAAGCGTGGGCGTGCTATGCGACCTGGCGCCGGACTCTGCGCACACCGATGCCGATCTCGGAACCCCGCGTGCCACCCCATATCAGCGACACCGCGGAACTCGAGTTGGTGAATGGGCTGGCGCCGGCGGAACTCCGCGGCATCGAAGTGCTCGACATCTTCGCGCCGGGTCAGCGCCGCGAGGGGAAGCTCCTCTGGTCGAGCCCCGATGGCTGGGCGGTCGCCCTAAAGAATTAAATTCTATACAACTTGGCGACCGTCTCGCCCGCGAGTTTCGCCGCGGCTGACGCCGGCATCTCAGCGAGCAATCCCTTCAGCTCTTTCATGTACTCGCGGCCGTGATCCTGATGCGGAAAATCGCTCGCCCAGAAGAACCGATCCTCGCCAATGAACTTGCTCAGCCCTGCAAGCGCGCGCTCGTCGGGATCGGCAGAGATCCAGCATTGCGTGCGAATGTAGTGACTCGGCGTGTTCTTCAGCGGTGCGCGATTTATCGGTACTTCATACAACGCGTCCATCCTGTCGACCCAGTAGCCGATCCATCCGGCCCCGGCCTCGAGCACCACCACTTTCAGCTTCGGGAATTTGTCGAACACCCCGAAGGAGAACAGCGTGGTGAACGCGATCTGCGCCCCATAGCACGCGGTCACCTGATGGTACCAAATCGAGGTGCCCAATCCGCTGAACCTCCTCGATGCGAGCGAGGTCGGCTCGAAGGTTGGATGGATTCCATATGGAATGTCGAGCTCCTGGAACTTCGCGAACAACGGATCGAAATCCGGATGGCCGTGCGCCTTGCGCTGATGATTGAACGGCGCGACGAATGCGCCCTTACATCCGTCCTTGACCGCACGCTCCAGCTCGGCACACGCGGACGGAACGTCGCTCATGGAGATGTGCGCGATAGGAATCAGCCGCCCGCCCGAGTCGCGGCAGAAATCCGCAATCCATCGATTGTAGGCGCGGCAGTATGCGGTGCTGAGTTCGGGGTCCTCGACTTCGGCCTCCCAGAGCAGCCCGATGGTCGGATAGAGGATCGCCTTGTCGATGCCGTCTTGATCGAGCAGCTTCAGCCGCTCCTTCGCATCCATCGATCCGAAGGGCGCCGCGTTCGCGTAGGTGCGCTCAGCTGATGGTTTCATCTCCGCCGCGGTGCGGCCCATCGCGCCCATCGTGTGGAGCACGCCGGAACGAATCATCTGCGCCGGTTTGCCGTCGTACTCGAGGAACTCCATCCCATCGGCATCGCGCTTAATCTTGATGCCGCGGCCGCGATATTTTTCCTCGAGGTATTTGTCCCATAGCTCGACCGGCTCGAGGATGTGGCCGTCGGCATCGATGATGAGCTGATTTCCTGGCATTTCCCAAATCCTACAGTTTGTAACAATCGAGTACGTTCTGACCGACGATGGCGCGGCGCGACTCCGGGGACATCGGCTTCACCATCCGTTCCAACGCGTCGAGGTATTTGCCGCCGTGATCCGGATGCGGGAAGTCGCTGGCCCAGAAGAAGCGATCGCGGCCGACATAATCGATGACATACGCGGTCGCCTGCTCGTCGGGATCGCCGGAAATCCACACCTGCTTGCGCACGTACTCGCTCGGCTTCTTTTTGAGCGGCAGCGTGCCGCCAATCCAGGTCTCGTAGCCCTCGTCCATGCGATCCATCCAGAACCCGAGCCATGACGACCCGGATTCGAGGATGATCACTTTCAGTTTGGGAAATTTATCGAACACGCCGAACTGGAAAAAGGTCGAGAGCGGTTGCTGCAAAATCTGCGACGCCATCACGCCCAGTAGAGGCATCCGCTCCATGCCATGAAAGCGCGCGCGATTGAGCCCCTTCGGCTCGAAGGTCGGATGTATCGCGAACGGCACGTCGAGCTTTTCACACATCGCAAAAACCACATCGTGATCGGGATGGCCATGCGGCTTATGCGTGATGGTAAACGGCGCGACGAACGCCCCGCGGCATCCATCTTTCACGGCGCGTTCCAGTTCGATGGCGGCAGCCTGCGGATCCCCGAGCGAGAGATGCGCGATGGGAATCAGGCGGTCGCTGTAGGGCCGGCAGAAATCGGCGATCCAGCGATTGTACGCGCGGCAGTACGCTTGCGAGAGCTCGACGTCCTCGACTTCGGCTTCCCACAAAATTCCCAGCGTCGGGTAGAGCACCGCCTTGGCGAGGTTTTCCTTATCAAGCAGCTCGACGCGCTCCTTGGCATCCATCGAACCGAACGGCGCGCATCCGACGTAGGTCCGCTCGGCATCGGGACGCAGCTGGTCCTGCTCCTTGCCCATCCCACCCAGCGCGGCGAGGAAGCCGGGCTGCGCCATCGCCGACAGCTTGCCATCATACTGGAGGCATTCGAGCCCCTTCTCGTTTTTTACGACCTTGATGCTCCGCGGTTGATATTTCTCTTCGAGATATTTTTCCCACAAATCCGGCGGCTCGAGGATGTGTCCGTCGGCGTCGACAACGATATCTTTCGATGGCATGGTGCGAATCTCCATTTGCTCCTGACCGATCGTTTAGCGGACCGCTTGGCAGGGTGTCAAATAAAGGAGTTGGCGGTATGGCTACATCATCGAACGAGCAACGGCTCACAGGGAAAGTCGCAGTCGTCACCGGCGCGGGGCGCGGCATCGGGCGCGCCGAGGCGATGCTCCTCGCGCATGAAGGCGCCAAGGTCGTCGTCAATGATTTGGGCGGCGGGCCCATCGGCGGAGGCGCCGACGATCGCGTTGCCGCGCAGGTAGTTCATGAAATTCGCGCGGCGGGCGGTGAAGCGGTAGCAAATTACGACAATGTGGCGACGATGGATGGCGGCGCGCGCATCATCCAGACCGCGATCGACAGCTTCGGACGCCTCGATCTGCTCATCAACAACGCCGGCATCGTCCGTCCGCGCATCATCTACAATATGACCGAGAGCGACTGGGATGATGTCATCGCGGTGCATATGAAAGGCACCTTCTCGACGACGCGCGCCGCCGCGATGCTTTTTCGCGAACAGAAAAGCGGCGTCATCGTGAATACCGCATCGGAGTCGGGTCTCGGTCACCTGGGACAATCGAGTTATTCGGCTGCGAAGGAAGGTATCGTCGGTTTCACCCGCACGATTGCGCGCGACCTCGGGCGCTTCAACGTGCGATGCAATGCGATTCGGCCTCGTGCGGCGACGCGGCTCTTCGATGAAGAGGCGCTCAAGGCGATGGAGCGCACCCGCGCGATGCTCGGCGATCGCGGCACTCCGGTTGCCATGCCGAATCCGATGGACAACAAGCCGGAGCAGGTCGCCGCGCTGGTAGTGTGGCTTTGCACCGAGGCCGCGGCGAATGTGAATGGCCGAACCTTTGTCGTCGGCGGTGAGATGATCGGAATCTATCCCGAGCCGGAGCCGATCCGCACGATGATTCGCGAAGGCGGATGGGATCTCGAGGCGCTCGATCGCGTCGCGCCGACGCACCTCACCTCGGGTGTGCGCAACGAATTTCTCCCGCGCAGTTAAGCGCCACGAGTTTGCGCATTCGACGCGGTTTGAGTAGCTATCGATTCATCAGGAGGTTACGCCATGACACCAGCACAGCAAAAAGAACGCGCCGTCGAATTTCTCGCGATGCTCGAAAATCCCGATCCCGCCAAACTCGAGGCTCTCGTCGCCGACAACTTCGAGTGGCGCGTGATGACGCGCATGCCGGGCTTCGCGCCGGTCAAGGGCAAGGACGCCCTCAAAGGATTCGCGAAGGGACTCAAAACCATGATGCCGAACGGCCTCAACATGAAATGGGGCACCGTCTTCAGCGAAGGCAACAACGTTTCGGTGCAATGCGAATCGAACACGACCGCGGCTAACGGGCGCAAGTATTCGAACCTCTATCACTTCTATGTCAGCTTCGCGGGCGACAAGATCGCGCAGGTGCTCGAGTACTGCGACACCAATCACGCACGCGAGGTTTTCGTCGCTCCCTGATTTCTCAAGGATCACCCGGTCGGCCGCATTCAGCCTCCGACCGGCTCGTCATCCTAAGGTCTAGGGCGCGGGATCCTCGCCGCCGGGCGGGCGGTTGCGCATCAAAACGACGCCGAGGATCACTCCACCGATTAGCGCGAACGGCATCAGGCTCAGCAACATCGTGCTCGCGTAGTAAGCCGAAATGGTACGCGCGTCCGAGGCGCCGAAGCAGGCCGGACAGGCCGCCGCGATCGAGGGCAGCGTCGACGCCGCGAATGTGACGAGAATCGAGACGACGGTCTTCATCGTCCCAGCCCCAAGGCGTGACGATAGACGATGTCCGGAATCAGCGTCAGCGCCATTCCGAGGAATAGCAGCGCCGGCACTAGGACGGTCAAATATAGAATCAGGTGCTCGTGCTTCAGATGCATATAGTTGCGCAGCACGAGGCCAGCCTTGATCGCGGCGATCGAGAAGATCGTTATCACTGCAGCGGTGCGCGGAATCGGCAGCACGAATATCATCAGACCGGCGATCAGCAGGAACACCAACCACGCCCAGATCATCATGTAGAGATTGGATTCGGCCCGGGTGTCGATTGCGCCAACAGTTGTTTCACTCATCTTACTTTCTCCCCAAATCGATCAGGTCAGGTACAGCAACGGGAACAGGAAGATCCACACCACATCGACGAAGTGCCAGTAGAGCCCGCCGTACTCGATGCGCCGCTGCAGGAACTCCCAGGTATTGTCGCGCCCGGTCGCGATGAACAGCATCAGGTTGATGACGATGCCGGCCAGCATGTGCAGCGCGTGCAGCCCCGTCATGCCGAAATAGAAGGACCAGAACATTCCCGACGACGGATAGAACCCCTCACTGAATTCGCCGTGATATTCGAGTCCTTTCACGCACAGAAAAAAGCAGCCGAGCAGGATGGTGAACAGGAGGAACATCCGGGTGCGCCGGCGATCATTCGCGCGCGCCGACGCCAGCGCCATGATCATCGTCATACTCGAAGTCACTAGCACCAAAGTGTTGAAGGCTCCGAAGCGCCATTTGACGTGCTCCGCGTCGGCAGCGAATCCGCCGTGCGCGAACTGGTACAGCACGAAGGCGGTGATCAGCCCGCCGAAGACCAGGATTTCCGACGCGAGGAACCACCAGATCGCCATCCTGCCGATGGGTATCTCGCGAAGATGGTCGGTCTCGACCACCAGTGGAATGTTTTCAACCCCTGCGCTCATCCGTTGCTATCCTCTCTTTCTCGCGTGGCTTTAGCGGGCTGCAGTGGCCGCGGCGATCGGCATCGGTTGATCCTGCGGCAGCCAATCCTCCGTCATCTCGGGAACGCTGTATTCGTAGGGGTCGCGATAGACGCGTGGCGGCACCGGGAAATTCGGATGCGGCGGCGGTGAGGCGAGCGTCCACTCCAGGGTGTTCGCATGCCAGGGATTTTTCTCCGCCACTTTGCCGCGCACCATCGAGTGGAACAGGTTGATGACGAAGGGCACCTGCGCGATCAGCAAGCCGAACAGGCAGATCGTCGCGAGCACATGCAAAGGTTGCAGCGGCTTCAGCATCTCGTAGGAGGAGAGCTCATAGATGCGCCGCGGATGGCCGCCCAATCCGACCAGGAACAGCGGAATGAATATCCCGTTGAACGCGAAGAACGATATCCAGAAATGAACCTTGCCCCAGAACTCATTCATCATGCGGCCGAACATCTTGGGGAACCAGAAATATAGCCCCGCGATGCCGCCGAAGAAGGTCACCGGGAACATCGTGTAGTGGAAATGCGCGACCACGAAATAGGTCCCGTGCATGTAGATGTCGGAAGCCGAGGAGCCGAGGAAGATTCCGGTGACCCCGCCGATTATGAACGTCAGCAATCCGCCCAGCGCGAACAGCATCGCCGCCGTGAAGCGAATCGAGGCGCGCCACAGGCCCGCGATCATCGCGAAGACAATGATGGCGAACGGCACCGAGATCATGATGGTGGTGATGCTGAAAGGCGTCGCCAGCCGCGGATCCATCCCCGAGACGAACATGTGATGCGCCCACACCACGAAGCTCAGCAGGCCGGCCGCGATGGTCGAATAAACCATCATCTTGTAGCCGAAGATTGGCTTGCGCGCGAAGACCGGCATCACTTCGAGCATGATGCCGAAGCCCGGAAGCGCGACCACATAAACTTCCGGATGCCCGAAGAACCAGAACAGATGCTCCCACATCAGCGGGTCGCCGCCCCGGTCCGGCCGGAAGAATCCGGTGCCGAGCCTGCGATCGAGCAGCAGCATGATGGCCGCCGCGATGAGCGGGCCGACCGAAAGCAGAAAGACCAGCGCGGCCGTGATTTCCATCCATACGAACAACGGCAAGCGCATCAGCGACATGCCGGGCGCTCGCATGTTGAAAACCGTGGTGAGGAAGTTCACCCCGCCCATCAGGAAGGATGCGAACTCGAGCGCCGTTGCGAGGATCCACAAATCCTGGCCCAGATAGACGCCGGTGTAGATCGGATTGTCGGAGAGCGGCGTGTATGCCGTCCATCCCGCGGCGCCCGGTCCCTCCGGCGCGAACATCGAGGCGACCAGCACCATCGACGCGAGGAACTGGGTCCAGAACGACATCGCATTGAGGCGCGGAAACGCCATGTCATCGGCGCCGACCATGATTGGAATCAGGTAGTTGCCGAAGCCGCCGAGCAGAAACGGCATCGCCACGAAGAACACCATCACGGTGCCATGCATGGTCATCGTGGCGTTGTACTGGTCGGGGCCGATGGCGCCCCATCCGGGGATCGAAGTCTCCGGCCATGCGAGCTGCCATCTGATGATGTATGCGGAAAAGCCGCCGATGATCGCCATCATCGCGGACAGCGTCATGTACTGCTTTCCGATGACCTTGTGGTCGGTCGAAAAGATGTAGCGCCGCACGAATCCAAGTTCATGCTCGTGTTCGTGAGAAGCTTTCATTGCGACGTTCATTCGATCTCCCTTCCCCTACTGGCCCGCACTCGCGGTGTTAGTCGCATGAAGTACGTTTTCGTTCAGCCACTTTGCGTAATCCGCGTCGCTCTGGACGACGACCGTCCCGTGCATCGAGTAGTGACCGAAGCCGCACAGTTCGGAGCACATGATCTCGTAGGTCCCGGGCTTGGTAGCCTCGAACCAGGCGGGGATTGCGCGACCGGGCACCACGCCCTGCTTCAGCCTGAGATTGGGCACCCACAAGCTGTGGATGACATCCTCGGAATTGAGCGACAGACGGATGACCTTTCCGACCGGCACGTGCAGCTCGTTTTCGATCATCACATCGTCGGGGGTGCCGAGCTTGCCGTCCGGACCCGCATAGGTGAATTCCCAGTTGAACTGCTTGGCGGTGACTTTGACTTCCACCGCGCCTTGCGGGCGGTAGTTCTTTTCGAGGTCCCACGCGCGGCCGCCGGCCGAATCGATCCCGAGGTCAAGCCCGAGGATCACCAACGCCGGCACCAATATCCACGCCATCTCGCGCGGGGTGTCACCGCGATTGTAATGCGCCTGGCGAGGACCCTTGCGGCGCGAGGAGATCGCGAAATAGATCAGCAGCCCTTCACTCAGGATGAAAAAAAACCCGACGATGTAGAGAATCAGGTAGATAACATGATCGATTTGCCCGCCAAAGGTCGAAACGTTTGGCGGCATCCAGGCTGACAGCATCGTTACCTCTGCCCCGATGGGCGTCCGCGAGAATCATTTTCGATATCGAAGTCGGAAGCAGTCAGCGTGCCAGAATAATCCGTACGTAGACTCGATATTGTTCGCGTTTTTGGCGGTCAGGATGGTTCCGATCGCACCAAGCCTGTGGCGAAGCGCGCCACGGTTTTTCGATGAGAAACGAAAGTGGATTTGGTGGATGAACTATTCCAGGAATAATCTACCGACCGGTTGGTCGATAACTTATTCACGCAGCGAGCTGCTGGGTGAGAGGACCTTCCCGTGCGGAGCTATGGAGAACTTGTTGCCTCAACCGTAATGACTCGATTCGGTACAGGCTGAGGCGAATCGCGTCACGTTCAGCGCGCCATTCGCCATACCGGATCGTGATCGCCACGCTCGGATTTCGCGATGTAGTGGGTCATCTTCTTGTAGATGCCCATCACAATCCGCCAGTAGTTGGAGCCGGTCGCATCCGGATACTCATTGGCCGCAATGTCTTTGGCGCGCTCCCAGGCAGCTTCATCTTCCAGGGTATGAACTACGTTGACAGGCATGATGCTCTCCTCTCGGATTCCAACTCTTCAATGGAAACGCAAGAGGCACGCCAACTGCATAAGCCGACGTGGCGACGCAAAAAATACTGACCATTACCGAAGTGGCCGAGCGTCTGGGGATGCATCCGGTCACGGTCTATCGTCTGGTTAAGGAAGCAAGGTTGCCGGTATTCCGCATCGGCAGAATGTTGCGTTTCGATGCAGACGAAATCGAGAAATGGATCGAGAGCACCAATCTGCTGTCGCGACGCCGGCGCCGACGCTCTCATTCCAACGGCGAAGACATCGATCGGTCGGTCTGACCCGACCGCGCGAAGAAAACTCGACTTGAGGCCGAGCCGAATCTCCTCCGCGCGATGTGCTCTCTTCCTTCGATTGGTCTAGGCGTGCGCCTCGCGCGCCGAGAGCCACAGCTTCTTCAAATCCTTTGGTAGCTGGCTGAAAATGTCCCACGCCTCGCCCTCGATGCCGCTGGGGCTGCCGAGCGCTTCCTGCAGCGTCGCGAACACCGCTCGCACTCCGCGCTCCGCCGTATCGAAATCGGCAAGGCTGGCGTAGTAACGCACGCGGGCGACGAACTCAGTTTCATGAGTCTTGCGTACGCCGCGATCGATGCGCTCGTTCTCCAGCCATAGCACTTGGAGATCGATCGGCAACTGGCTGGCCACATCGAAAGCTTCTTTCGGAGTGATCCTTTCGCGCAGCTCCTGGAAAACTGCGTAGGTAATCGCTCCCGCGCCTTCCACCTCGGTCCCCGCTCGCTGCGCAACCCGAGTGATGAATTCTTTGTCGTTCATTTTCCCGTCCTCGCGTGTTTGGTGGCAGTCAGCGTTATACGCGCCAGCAGCGTGCCGTCTTCGTCAGCCCATGAAAACCGCGGCTTGCCGCCGAATGCCTTCGCAACCTCGCGCGCAATCCGATGGGCAAGCTTTTGCGAAGTCGTCAGCACTTCGAGCTCGTTGCCGTTCCAAGTGCTGGAGAGCACCTTGCGCTCGGGCTGCGTGTATTTGGCCCGGCTTTCCACGTTCTTGATCCGCCGGGAAACGTCATCAGGACTTGCAGCGGCGCGCTCGGAAAGCTCGATCAGGACACGCCCGTGATATTCGCCCGCCTCGGCCTGTGCGCATCCGGGGCAATGAACCCAAGTGGCGCTCTTCTCCAGTTCTTCCGACAAGCGGCGACCGCGCCGCCAGGTCTTGGCCGAGTAAACCGCTCCACATCGATCGCAGATCGAGGGATCCTTGAACTCGGCTCGCCGAGTAACCGGAGGACTCTTGTCGGAGCGCGAACCGCGACGATCTTTACTTCGGACAAGTCCTTTTCCACCTGCGTTTCGATTTAGTCCAGTTTTCATTTTCAATACCCTTCCCCTTCGGGCTACTCGTCCGCGAAGGTTTGCGCCGCGGCTTCAACCATGAGGAACGCCTTCAGCACGTCAGTCGTGGTAAGCATGCCGACCAGCTTGCCATCTTCAACTACCGGCAAGCCGCCAATCTTATGCTCGATCATCAGGCGCGCGGCATCCTCCACGCTCATTCTTGGAGTTACTGTTTTCGGGTCAGAGGTCATTGCAGCGGTGACCTTGGTGAGCGGAAGATATCCGGTGTGCGCGCGAACGTCGCGATCGGAAACGATGCCGACCAGTTTACCGTCGTCCACCACCGGAACGCGTCGAAACCCGCCCTTCTTCATCAAGTCGGCGGCAGTTTGCAGCGTATCGTGCGAAGAAACCGTTGCCGCGCCATAGGTCATCAATCTGCCGATGAGCATCGTTCGTCACCTCGAACGGACAATAGGTGCAAGCCTCCTGCCATAGCCGATCTCTGGGGATGTCGGCGAAAACAGCCGTTGGACGAGCTGGGAAAGAGATCCCGGTTCCCAATCGTGCCACCGATTTGGCGGCGTTGTTTCCGATCGGTACACCATGGCGGAGGAACCACGGCCGATAGCTGCCAATCTCGATGGCATGGCAATCGCTATCCAGACGATTTCCGCAATCGCGGCAGGAGAAGCCGGATGACATATCCATTCAAGAAAATCCTTTGCCCGGTCGACTTCGACCACAACTCCATCGCCGCGCTCGACGCCGCCGCCCAGATGGCGCGCGAGAATGACGCCACCATCGAGGTGCTCCACGTCATTCCGATTATCGTTCAATCCGGCGGCACGCCGGTTTATGTCGATGTTTATACAGCGGAAGAAGAGGCTGCGAAGGCGAAGTTGCTGACGCTCGCGAAAGCCCATCTTTCGGATGTGAAGTACGAACTGCGAACGACCGTCGCGCAGCCTTCGGCCGCGATTCTCCATGCGCAGAAGAACCTCGGCGCCGATGTCATCGTGATGAGTACGCACGGTCGCCGCGGCCTCTCGCATCTGTTCATGGGCAGCGTCGCTGAGCGCGTGGTGCGGGAAGCTACCTGCCCGGTGCTGACGATTCGCGCTTCGCATACGGCCGAAGCGTTCGAAGCGGCGCACGTCTGACGGCGGCCATGTGGATGGGTGCGCGGCGCGGCTTGCTAAGGAAGCATCCGGCATGATTTTACTGTCGCCATGACGATCGACCGATCCTTATCGATGCGCCGGTTGCTTCTCAGCGGCGTGTGCTCAGTAGTCATGTCATTGGGAATTAGCGTGGTGCCCGGATCATCCGCATCGGCGCAAATCTCCCAACCCTCGACGGCGAAAAAAGATTTCGTCCTACATTGCGCCGATTGCCACGGTGTCGACGGCACCGGTAACGGGCCCGCAACTCAAGTCATTCCGGGCTTTAAGCCGGCCAACCTGACGCTGCTCAGCAAAAACAATGGCGGTCAGTTTCCACGGCAGGAAGTCTATGATGTGATCGATGGGCGCAAGCGCATGTCGGGTCACTTCGATGCTGATACTGACATGCCGCTATGGGGACTGACCTTCCAGCCTGAGGGCCGCGAGTTCAGCAAGGAAGCCGAGGAAAAAGTGAAGGCGCGCATCGCGGGCCTGGTCGACTACATCGAGGGGATTCAGCAGAAGTAAAATTCCTCGCTACTAATCGCTCCAAACGATTTCGACCTCGCTGTCACGATCGGATGCAGTTACTCGCGCAAATCGAGCAGCGCTCATGCATCTCGAATGGCACATTCTGTGCGATTCCCTTCAGCACGAGGTTACGCGCAATCGCGAAGGAGACTGCTTATGCCACATCCCTTTCAAAAAGTGCTCTGCGCGGTGGACTTCAGTCCCAGCACCACATTGACCATCGAGACGGCGCGCCAGATCGCCGACGCGAACAAAGGTACTGTCATCCTGTTTCACGTCGTGCCGATGCCGATCGAAGCCATCGGGCAACCGCTCATAATCGAGCCACTCGGCGGCGCAGAAGAAGACGCCCGCAAGCGCCTTAACCGGATCGCGAGCGAGCGCCTCAGCCACGCGTATGAAATCGTGGTAGTGACCGGTGATCCGGCCGGCGCGATTATCGACGCGGCGCAGGAACAGGCGGCGGATCTCATTGTGATGGCGACGCACGGCCGCACCGGACTGAGTCACTTTTTCCTCGGCAGCGTGGCGGAACGCGTGGTGCGCGAATCATCGGTTCCGGTGATGACGGTACGGGTGCCTTCGGAAAAACATCACTTACTCTCACCGTCTGTCCTGCTTGGATAAATGGAGGATCCACGAATGGCTGATCTGCACGGCTATCTAATCAAGAAGAATCCCGACACTGGCAGGTGGGAAATCTTTTGGAAGGAAAAAAAGGTGGCGTCGGATTTCGCCCGCCAAGTTGACGCCGAGGAATGGATCGAGGACCAGGTTCCGCTCTATCGCACCAGTTAGGCCCAGCCTCGTACATCCCAGCTTGTTACCGGCGGTGAGGCGATCGCAGAGGGTTCGGCTATCGCGATATCGTTGCGGGCGGTTCGCGAGCCGTCCCTACAAGAGCAGGCCCGCGCCGTTGGTTCCGGTTTTCGGGCCGTGATGCACGATAATGAGGCCGGGTGTCCTGCGAATTTCGTTGAGACGTTTGGGCGAGACAGTCTTGAACGCAACCACCAATCGTCTGAATGGTTTCCTCATAGGGGCGATTCGCGAATCGCCCGCAGCGATGTTGGCGATGGCAACAATTCCGCGAGCGTGATTCTCCCATCACAAACCACAGGTCATTTCTGGAACCGCGGCATCTGAAGCGATGAGGCAACCGCGAGGGTTTCCGCCATCGCCACATCGTTGCAGGCGGTTTGCGAACCGCCCATACCAAGGACAGACCCGACGATTCGCATAAGATTTGGAACAATCGACGGATTGTCGGAAGGAAGGGACTAATAGTCAATTTCAAAGGCCGAGCCGCGGCACAGCCGGCTCGGCCTTGAATGCTCGGGCTCAGCCCAACTCAGGCTTCGCGGTCGCCGGCTTGCCGGATCGCGTTCAAGATGAACAGGAAATGGCGCGGCTGCGAGACGTTCTCGAGCATCGAAACCTGTTTGAGGACCTTGAGTTCAGCTTTGGTCACATTGTGACGCCGCAAGGCCGCGCGATTGGCGGTAAAGGTCGCCCACGCGTCCGGGCGTTTGCGCGACGAGCCGTCCTCTTCATCCATCAGGTACTTCGCATCGGGATGCGAAAGGATCAACAGCTCCTTGCGGTTAAGTCCCAACCCGTCGGCGAGCCGCCTCAATAAAGCGAGCGACGGATTGCGATGGCCATTTTCGATGTACGCGATGTGGCTCGCTTTTACGCCGACAATCTCGGCCAGCCCCCGCTGCGTCAGCCGCAGCGCATCACGTCCTTCCTTGATTACCGACCCTAGCGTCTTTTTGTTCATATGCCGTATTCAGAGAGTAGTGTGATTCGCAGTTTCGCGACGTGGATTATACCGCCCAGGTAATACAGATTTTCCTTGGGCGAAAACCGGCTTTGAAAATCGAGGCCCATCACCTTTCGCACATGAGGTCGAATCCTGGCAACTAATCGATTTGGGTCGTGAATAAACGCCTCCATGTCGTGGTCGCCGAACAACTGCCTGGCGGCGGGTTGCGGATATCCGGCCAGAACCCGGACCATGTCGGCGGCTACTTCCTTTGGATCCGCCAGATCATCACGATAGTGCGCCCCAAACGACAAACTGATCGGATGGTGGCGGGTCCCCCAGATCCGGTTAGTGAGGTGATGGCCGACTTCGTGCCAGAACGATGCTGCCATCACCACCGGATGTGCCGCGGTATTGACCCAGATCAACGGACGCTTCAAAACCTGAGCGTCGCTGACGTAAAACCCACGCAGTCCAGTCGCATCCGAGCCCCTGAAGGCATGGGCCTGGAAGGTCACTCCCAAGTCGGCGGCCTTGTGGGCTAAATGGCCGACCTCGGTGAAGGCATAAACCTCGCGGTTTAACGTCGGCAAGGTGTTCCGCATCTCCTTAAGCATCTGCTTAAGTTGCGCGCGGTCGAAGTACCTGCGCACTCCGGCAGCGTAGTCGAGTGAGGCAACCTGAGCTATGTAGTCTTCGGCGTCGCGCAGGCTTGGTATTTTGCCGCGGTGGTCCGCGAGCTTAAGGATGTCTGCGATCGCCCCGTTTAGCGCTCCCGTGCTCTGCCTTTCAGGCATGCTGCGTAATTCCCCCAGACGGGGGCGATGATATCGTCGCGACAACAGGTTAGCAAGGGTTGATGCAGAGAGCGGTTTTGTCACATCAAGCCGCTTTGCTTCCCACTATGAATAGCTTCAGAGCGTCCTGTTCAATCCTGCGTCTCGTTCGGGAGCACCCGCTCATTCTGAAATTTTAAGACGACAGACCTCCGCCTTCGAGACAGCAAGGTAAGCTTGACCCATCATTTGGGTCAGCCCTCTCTACTTGTGAACGATCAATCCACAGATTGACTGCATTTCCGCTGGCATTATGTGGACCAAACCAAGCAGAATCCGTTCGTTCGGTCACACAACTTGTCTGCGTAAGCTGCGAGTGTGTTTTCCGTGACACGGTGTAGCGCGCCCGGACTAAAGGACGCGCGCATGGGTGGCGCTGCTTGTTCGTCCCGTTCCTATCAGCGTTTTTCATCGTCCTCACCGCTTCACCAGCGCGAGCGAACGCCTGCCATAAGCGCGACCTTCAGCTGCGTCCAGGTGCCGGCGGTACCATCAGGGGACCTCCGTTCGTCAGGTCGCTTCGAACTTCAACCCGAACACAGACGTTAACGAAACGAATTTTTATCGGTGCCGGGGGAAGACCGGGCACCTGGGGAAAATTTCAAATGGAACTACGTCAATTGGTTAGCAACCACGAACGGCAGATTTTCGCCCTACGCCTGACCGAGGCGCGCGCCACTCGCGGATTCGGTTTCCGAGAAACACCGCGCTCGGTAATCGGCAAGGCGCATATTCAATTCGGGAATCTATACGCGCTGTTCGAGGAGGAAGGTGCGCCGGCGGAACAGATGGTGGGCGGTTTTATCACCCACGACCTGGCGACTTTTCCGCAGAGCCATCCCAAGCCCGACGTGAGCCATCTGCCGCCGCGCAGCGTGCTCGAAGGTGGCGAACTGTGGTCGCTGTCGCGTGGCACCGGCCGTATCGCGCATCACGTGGCTGCCGCGGTAGCGGGTTTGCTGCAAGCCAAGGCAATCATCGTCTATCCAATCATCGATCCGGTCGACCTCACCACCCCGCATTTGCAGTTGGGCTTCGTGCCCGCCTCCGAGCGGATCAAATGGCCCTTCATCGAGACCACGGATGGGCGCGAGATATGGATTCAGCCGCTGATACTTGAGGGCGAGCGGCTCGAGCAATACATCCGCGCGGGATTCGACTTCCTGTTCCATGCCAATGCGGGCGTGCGTCCGATGCTGCGCTTCGACCGCGCGATCGCGACGCAGGGGCCGCGGCGTGACGCGAGGTCACAACCCGCGCGTCCGGCTGACACGGAGTCGATATCCACGCACCCAGTTAATGGTGCCGCGACGGAGGAACGCAACGGTGTGGGCGCGCACTAATGGGGGTATCCACTCGCGTGGCACGCAGCGAAAATACCGAGCGGCAATTCCGCTCATCGATTCCCACAGTTGTGGGTCGGGAGACTTGAGCAATGAATATCGACCAAAGTGAAACGCGCCGCGACGGCCGGGCTGACTTCGAGGTCGGCTCGCGTCGCGAGGCGCTCTACCGAAGCATTCCGAGATGGCGCGAACTGATCGCCGCGGTGCGCGCCGGCGAGGCCGAGTTCGTCGACACGCTCGCGGCGACCGGCCTGCTGCAGAAGTACGGCAAGGTCACCAGCACGGTGCACGATTACGGCGATATCGAGGGGCATGCCTTCATCCTCGGAATCGTGTCGGAGGATCGATGGGACGAGGTGCAGACCAAGTCGTATCTTACCTACGCCTCGCATTGGATCGATGATTTCCTTGACAGCCCGGAACGCGTCGGCGATCCCGCGCAGTTGATGGAAGATCGGCACGACATTCGTGCGGCGTTGGCGAATATGGGTCCAGTCGGGCAAGTCGGATTCGCGATGGCGAATCGGGTGCCGCATCCAGACGCGATTCATAAGACGCTGCATCGGATGTTATATGGCGGGCTGGTCCAGCGCTCGAGGGACTATGCGGAGCGGCAGGCGCTGGTGACGGAGTATCACGAGGTCGCGACCCGCGGCGTCGATCCCAACATCGTCAGGGAGATCCAGACCGTGCAGCCCGAGGCATATTGGGCGAGCAATAAGAGCGTGCTGGAGATCTCCAACGCGGCCGAAAAGGAGCTGGACTTCACCGCCTCCGAGCTATGGAACCTGGTCTACGCGGCGGCGCTCTACTACCAGGATGCGGACCAGGAGAGCGCGCTCGGCGAGTTGAACTTCGAGGCGCATGAGATGCCGCGATTATCCGAGATGGTCAGGATGATTCGCATCGGAGGGAAGCATCTGGCGCGCGTTTATCCACCAAATAGCCCACAAATGCGTCAACTCGAGTTCGTGGCGCTATCGTTCCAGAATCTGCCGAGCGAGGTGGTGCAGGAATATCGGAAGCTGTGGGAAGGGCATGGCGAAGAGGCCCAGGTGGCGGCCGGAGGAGGAAGATAGATCGTCGAAGGGGGGGCCCCGCACGCCCGGACACCAGCAGGGGGGCTACCCCCAAAGGCCAGCCCCCCCCCCAACAACAAGCCA
>VFSW01001875.1_pt1 | contig 31829 bp, 30 predicted proteins | sample 5358111 | NCBI WGS metagenome assembly VFSW01 (sample SAMN11554181, study PRJNA540505) | mine drainage metagenome | isolation source: sediment from site ElyBrook_90M | place: USA: Ely Copper Mine, Vershire, VT | collected 2017 | reverse complement strand
AGCGCCTCGTTCGCAACGAGGAGGCCAGCGGTTCGATCCCGCTCAGCTCCACCATGAAATTCCCGCATCTCCATCCTCTCCCTTGCGATGCAATTTCCCCGTTCCAACGTCTAATCTTCGAGCCTCCAGGCCGCTGGAGATTGCTCCTCTTGCGAGCGCTCGATTCCACGTTCTGGCCCTCGGTGCAGGCCACCAAGTACACTGGAAACAGGCGGAGAAGCTGGACAATTTTGCTGCCGGATTGCTGAAATTTGCGACGACTTACCGGGATTTTCGGCCTTTTGGCCGTTTCTACCCCCGGTGATCGCTTAACAAAATATGCAAGACATTGATTTTGAATTAAGAAGGACAGATGGAGCCGCATTCCCCCGACTTCCCCGATGCACTTCCTGTTGCCGCGCCGGAGGCGGATTTGCGCGCGCCCGATCAGCCACCGCCAGTCACGCCGCCCGGCATGATCAGGGGCATCGGGTTGTGGGTGCGCGACATCTTGGTCGCCATCGTCACTTCCTTGCTCATCATCACCTTCCTCTATCAGCCGGTGCGCGTGGAAGGCACCAGCATGTTGCCCCGCCTGGAAGATCAGGACCGGCTGTTCATCAACAAATTTGTCTACGACTTTTCCTCCATCCAGCGCGGCGACGTGGTGGTCTTCCGCTATCCGCTCGATCCTACCAAAAGCTACATCAAGCGGGTGGTCGCTCTGCCCGGCGACCGGCTGTGGATCGACAGGGGAGTGGTCTGGGTGAACGGCCAACCGCTCAGCGAGCCGTATGTGCCTGAGGAATATCGCGACACCGTTTCCATGGCCGAGATGGTCGTGCCCCAGGGAATGTACTTCATGATGGGCGACCATCGCTGCATCTCCTCCGACAGCCGCTCCTTCGGCCCCGTCAAGCGCTCGCTCATCTACGGGAAAGCGGTATTTGTGATGTGGCCGTCCAAGGATGCCGGCGTGGTGCGGTAAGCGGGGCGGAAGGGAAGCGAAAACTGCCGCAAAATCTGGCCGCACAAGCGCCTTCAAGCTGTTAAAATCGATAGAATCCACTCCTCGGAGAGGCAATGCAGGCTATACTAGCGCTCGAAGACGGGCGTATATTCCGTGGCCACGGCTATGGGCACCCGGGCGAATGCCAGGGTGAGGTCGTTTTCAATACTTCCCTTACCGGTTACCAGGAGATCGCCACCGATCCCTCCTATGCCGGGCAAATCGTCGTTCTCACCAACCCACAGATTGGCAATTACGGCACTTGCCAGGCGGACAACGAGTCGGCCAAGCCCTACATTGAGGGCCTGATCGTCCGCGAGTTCTCGCCCATCAGCTCCAACTGGCGCTCCGATCAGGTCACCGACGAGTACATGGAGCGCTATCAGGTTCCGGTGCTGGCCGAGATCGACACCCGCGCCCTGGTGCGGCATCTGCGCACCCACGGCGTCATGCGCGGCGTCATTTCGACGGAGGCTGTGGCCCCGGAAGTCCTCGTCGAAAAAGCCAGGAAAATTCGCAAGATGGACGGGACCGATCTGGCCCGCGTGGTCTCCACCAAGTCGGTCTACACATTCGACGCGGAAGACGGCCGCAATCAGGCGGGCGACTCCTATCTGGCGGTCGGCTTCCACCCGACCGAAGCAGCGCGGAAGACGTTGCACGTCGTCGCCTACGACTTCGGCATCAAGCTCAACATTTTGCGCATGCTGGTGCGCGAGGGCTGCCGCGTCACGGTGGTTCCGGCCGAGACGCCGGCCGAGGATGTCTTCGCGCTGAAGCCCGACGGCGTCTTTCTCTCCAACGGTCCCGGCGATCCCGAGCCGGTGGATTACGCCGTGCGCGCCATTCGCAAAATCCTGGGCCGCGTGCCGGTCTTCGGCATCTGTTTAGGCCACCAGCTCACCGGCCTGGCCCTGGGCGGCAAGACATACAAGCTCAAATTCGGCCACCACGGCGGCAACCATCCGGTGCAGAACAAAATCACCGGCAAGGTCGAAATCACCGCGCACAACCACAACTTCGCCGTCGATCCGGACTCGATCAACGCCAACGAGGTAGAGCTGACCCACGTGGACCTGAACGACCAGACGCTGGAAGGCCTGCGCCACAAAACGCTGCCCTTGTTCAGCGTGCAGTACCACCCCGAAGCCGCCCCCGGTCCCCACGACTCCAACTACCTCTTCCGCGACTTCCGCAACCTGATGGAGGAGTGGAAGGGATGAAAAGACTCCTTTCAGTCCTGGCGTTGTCGGCAGGACTGGGGTGTTCTATTTCCTACGCCCTGAGTGCACAACAGAAAGATCCATTTAACAGGTATTTGGCTGGCATCAAATCCAACCAGCCGGAAGCCGCCATGGTGCGTTTTGCGGGCGAGTGCGGCGTGGATGTTTTGGAGATACAGCCTAGGTTTGGCGCTGGTCCTGGGAGTTCATTGACTTTAGTAACGAACTTGGCTAAGGGGCTACGGAGTCTTGATACTGATTTCTATTCGACCGCAGAAGTTTGGGCCGAAAAAGATCATGTTCTCGTTGAATTCTGGGCAAATAGTGATGATGTTGGATCAGAAGTTCGCTATTACAAGTGGTTTGTTGATGGCAAATTGGCGCTAGCAGAGGTCATCGAATGGAATGTCCCGTCATATCAAACAGACATTGTTGCGTGGGGTTACTCTAGGCGGTGGGAGCGTGGCGCCAACGGCCGGCTGCAAAGAACTAAAGCAGAGTTCGTGGATGAGATGGAGAGGCAAATTTCCAAGCCAAAACTGGATAAGGAAGGCGAGAAAAGTCTTCATTGGGTTCCACTCCTAGGACCTCTCAACGAACTTAGACTGCCTCTGGCTTTGTTGAGATGAATCGAGTACTAGGAATGTTTTGAAAGGGCACGACTTTAGTCGTGCCGCAAGGATAGGAATAGAAGCGGGGCTTTAGCCCCCGAGGGATGAGGCAGGGTTTCAGGTGAAGGGTTGGACTTCAGGTTGAAGGGTACGGGCTTTAGCCCGTACATCAAAATGGCATGAACAACAGGGGCTTTAGCCCCCGAGGGAATGGGATGCGTCCCACGCGAGAAACAATTCGGAGCAACAATAACGCCTATTTCGTCTCGACTCAGGTGGTTGGACGCAAGTCTCTTTTCCGGGTTGAGCGTTGGGCGCGGCTGATGGTTTCCACTTTGAAACACTATGACGGAACCGGCTACAAGCTTCATGCCTATGTTGTGATGCCGGATCATCTGCATTTGCTCATCACTCCAGTCGAGTCGATTGAAAAATCGATGCAACTCATCAAAGGCGGTTTTTCTTTTTGCGCCAAAAGAGAATTGCAATGGAACGGAGAGGTTTGGCAGCCGGGATTCGCAGATCACCGCATCCGGGATGAAGAAGATTGGAAGAGACACCTGGAGTACATTCGCTCCAACCCCATTGAAGCTCGATTGGTTTGAGATGTTGTTCTTTATGAGTTTATTGGCTTCCCCGGCAGAGAATTCCCTCGGGGGCTAAAGCCCGGCTCAAATGCTGCTGCTGATGTACGGGCTGAAGCCCGTACCCTTCAACTTCCGAATCAAAGGTTTGAATAAGAACTCGAGAAGACCATGCCACGCAGAAATGACATACAGAAAATCCTGGTGATCGGCTCGGGGCCGATTGTGATTGGCCAGTCGGCCGAGTTCGACTACTCCGGCACGCAGGCCTGCAAGGCTCTCAAGCAGGAGGGGTACGAGGTGGTGTTGGTGAACTCCAACCCGGCCACCATCATGACCGATCCCGACCTCGCCGACCGCACCTACATCGAGCCGCTCACCGTCGAATACGTCGAGGAGATCATCCGCATCGAAGCGGAGATGCTGGTCAATGGACCGGGCCTCGTCTCGGGTGGAAATGGCGCGGACGGCGCGGGCGCCAACCTTCCCGGCAAGTTCGCTTTGCTGCCCACCGTCGGCGGACAAACGGCGCTCAATCTCGCCGTCGATCTGGCCGATGCCGGCATCCTCGACAAGTACAACGTCGAGCTGATCGGCGCGAAACTTGAAGCCATCAAGAAGGCCGAGGATCGTCTGCTCTTCAAGGACGCCATGCTGCGCATCGGCCTCGACGTTTCGAAATCCGCCTTGGTGAACAACCTGCGCGACGGCCTGGACTTTGCCGGCAAGCTCGGCTTCCCCGTGCTCATTCGCCCCAGCTTCACGCTCGGCGGCTCAGGCGGCGGCATCGCCTACAACCGCGAAGAGCTGATGGAGATTCTGGCCCGCGGACTGGACCTTTCGCCGGTGCATGAATGCCTGATCGAAGAGAGTGTGCTGGGCTGGAAGGAGTATGAGCTGGAGGTGATGCGCGATCTGGCCGACAACGTCATCATCATCTGCTCCATTGAAAATTTCGACCCCATGGGCGTGCATACCGGCGACTCCATCACCGTGGCTCCGGCGCAGACCCTGACCGACCGCGAGTATCAGAAGATGCGCGACGCAGCCATCGCCGTCATGCGCGAAATCGGCGTCGAGACCGGCGGCTCGAACGTGCAGTTCGCGGTGAATCCTCTCGATGGCCGCATGACGGTGATCGAGATGAACCCGCGTGTTTCGCGCTCCTCGGCGCTGGCCTCCAAGGCCACCGGATTTCCGATTGCAAAGATTGCGGCCAAGCTCGCCGTCGGTTACACGCTCGACGAAATTCCCAACGACATCACGCGCAAAACGCCGGCCTGCTTTGAGCCGACCATTGATTATGTCGTCGTCAAGATTCCCAAGTGGCAGTTCGAAAAGTTTCCCGGCTCCGATGACACGCTGGGCCCGCAGATGAAGTCGGTGGGCGAAGTGATGGCCATGGGCCGCACCTTCAAGGAAGCGCTGATGAAGGCCTGGCGCGCGCTTGAAACCGGCAAGAAGACCGGCGCGGAAGTGCTGGAGCCGCGGCGACTCACCCAAATGCTGGTCACCCCCAAACCCGAGCGGCTCGGCTACATTCGCTTCGCCTTTGAGCGCGGCCTCACGGTGCGCGAAGTGGCGCGGCTCACCGGCATGGACCCCTGGTTCCTGCATCAGTTGCGCGAGATCACGCTGGCGCAGATGGAGATTGCCAAGACGACACCCGATGCCATCAGCGCGGAGCAACTGCGCCAACTGAAGCGCCTCGGCCTGAGCGACGAGCGCATCGCCACGGAGTGGAAGCTGGAAGGCCACGCCGGCACCGGGCAGGTGAGGGAACTGCGCGAGGCCAAGGGCATCAAGCCGGTTTTCAAACTGGTGGACACCTGCGCAGCCGAGTTCGAATCGATGACGCCCTATCTCTACTCGACCTACGACGAAGAGGACGAAGCGCCGCCGACGACGCAGAAGAATGTCATCATTCTTGGCTCCGGCCCCAACCGCATCGGTCAGGGCATCGAGTTCGATTACTGCTGTTGTCATGCGGCCTTCGCGCTCAAGGACGACGGCTACGAGACCATCATGGTGAACTGCAACCCGGAGACCGTTTCCACTGATTACGACACCAGCGACCGGCTCTACTTTGAGCCGCTGGTGCTGGAAGATGTGCTCGCTGTCTACAACCACGAGGCGCAGTCGGGCGCTGAGATCGGCATGATTGTGCAGTTCGGCGGACAGACGCCGCTGAATCTCGCCAAGCGGCTGCTGGCGGCCGGCGTGCCCATCATCGGCACTTCGCCGGAGTCGATCGACCTGGCGGAAGACCGCAAGCGCTTCGGCAAGCTGCTCGACGAGTTGCAGATACCGCAGCCCGCCGGCGGCACGGCCACCAGCGTGGAAGAGGCGCTGGCCGTGGGCGAACGCATCGGCTACCCGGTGCTGGTGCGGCCCAGCTACGTGCTCGGTGGACGCGCCATGGTCATCTGTTACGACGGAGAGTCGGTGGCCCAATACATGACCCAGGCCGTTGAATATTCGCAGGAGCGGCCAGTGCTCGTCGATCACTTTCTGGAGAGCGCCATCGAGGTGGACGTGGACGCGCTGTGCGACGGCGAGGACGTCATCATCGCCGGCATCATGCAGCACATCGAAGAGGCCGGCATTCACTCCGGCGACTCTTCCTGCGTGCTGCCCGCCGTCAGCATTCGCGATACTACGCTCGACGTGCTGCGCACCTACACGCGCAAGCTGGCGCTGGCTCTGAAAGTCGTCGGCCTGGTCAATCTGCAGTTCGCCATTCAGCGCGACGCCGCGGGCCAGGACCACGTCTACGTGATCGAAGTGAATCCGCGCGCCTCGCGCACCGTGCCCTACGTCTCCAAAGCCACCGGCATTCCGCTGGCCAAGGTGGCCGCGCGGCTGATGACCGGACGCAAGCTGAGCGAGCTGCTGCCCAGGCAACTGGCCGCGGCCAAGGATCTGGAAACCGGAACGCATTTCTACGTGAAGTCGCCGGTCTTTCCCTGGAGCAAGTTCGCCGGCGTGGATACGGTGCTTGGGCCCGAGATGCGCTCCACAGGCGAGGTGATGGGCGTGGCGTCCACCTTCGGCGAGGCCTTCGCCAAGGCGCAGCTTTCCGCCGGGCATATCCTGCCCAGCGGCGGCACGGTTTTTTTCAGCGTCAACGATCACGACAAGGAGGCCGCCGTGGATCTGGCGCGCCGCTACGTGGATCTGGGCTTCAAGATTGTGGCCACCGAGGGCACGGCCAACGTGCTGGAGAAATCCGGCCTCATCATCGAGCGGGTCTTCAAGGTGAAGGAGGGTCGGCCCAACATTGTGGATCTCATCAAGGGCGACCGTATCCAACTGATCGTCAACACCCCGCGCGGTCAGGATACATTTTTCGATGAGAAGGCCATTCGCCGGGCCGCGGTGCTGGCGCGCATTCCCACCATCACCACCATCGCCGCCGCACAGGCCGCCGTCGAGGGCATCAGCGCCATGCAGAGCCGGCACATCTCGGTCTTCGCGCTGCAGCACCTGCACGCGGCCACCGGCGCGTGAGGCGGGAAAGTATACCTTCATTGTCCGCGCGCGGAGTTTGCCGGTAAACTTGGACTATGCCGATTCTTCAAGTCATCCTCCTTGCCGTCATCCAGGGTTTCGCGGAACTGTTGCCGGTTTCCAGTTCCGCGCATGTCGTGGTCGCTGAGAAGCTGATGGGTCTCGATCCCTCGTCGCCGCAGATGACGCTGCTGCTGGTCATGCTGCACACCGGCACCATGTTTGCGGTGATCGCTTATTTCTGGAAGACCTGGAAGGCGGCCTATTTTTCCAGCGTGCCGGTCTTCAAGCGCTTTGCCGTTCTGCTGATCTGGGCCACACTTCTCACGGCCATCATTGGCGAAGCGCTCAAAATTATCATCGAGAAAACCATGTTTCGCGGCGCGGCAAAGGCGGAGATCGAGCTGCTCTTCGGGCGGCTGGATTTGATCGCGCCCGCGCTGGCCGCGGTTGGCGTGCTCATCCTCGTCGCCGGCCTTGTCGAGCGCTATCAGATGAAGTACCCCACGCTGATCTTTCCCGCCGGGCAGTTGCCGGAGTTCGCCGACGGTCTGGTCAGTCGCAGGCAGGCCGTCTGGATGGGGCTGGTCCAGGGCCTGGCGCTGCCCTTTCGCGGCTTCTCCCGCTCCGGCTCGACCATCTCCGCCGGCATGTTGACCGGGGCTGAAAAGCAATCCGCCGAGCGCTTCAGCTTTGCCTTGGCCGTGGTCCTCACGCCGCCGGTGGTGGTCATGGAGCTGATGCGCCTGCTGAAGGCCGCCCATGCCTCGGCCGCAGCCGGCGCTCCCATCGACCTGCACACCGCCATCGGCGCAAGCCTGCTGGGCATGGTCTTCTCCTTCCTTGCCGGACTGCTCGCCCTCAAGTGGCTCAGCAGTTGGCTGGAGCACGGCCGCTGGTACTGGTTCGGCATCTACTGCCTGCTCGCCTCCGCCGCGGTCTTCTACCTGCACACGCGCGGCTTCTAGACGCGGCGCGGAGCCTCTACAATAAAACCATGCTGATCGAAGGCATTTTCGCTGCTGTCCCCACGCCGTTTTATCCCGACGAGCGGGTGTATCTCCGCAAGCTTGAAGCCAACATGGCCCACTACTCGCGCACTTTGCTCTCGGGCATGGTGGTCCTGGGTTCCACCGGCGAAGCGGTGATGCTCGACGACGCCGAATCGCGTCAGGTTCTGCGCACCGCAGCCGAGGCCACCGCACCCGACAAGGTGCTCATCGCCGGCGTCAGCCGCGAAAGTGTCCGCGCCACCGTCGCGCTGGCCGAGTCCGCGGCAGGCTGCGGCTACGACGCCGTGCTCGTTCGCTCGCCCGCCTATTACGCCCGCCAGATGTCGCCCGCGGCAGTCCTGCATTATTTCCGCAGCGTCGCCGACCGCTCGCCCCTGCCGGTCCTGCTCTACAACATTCCCCAGTGCGCGCCCTGCAGCATGCCCGTGGAGCTGGTCGCCGAGCTGGCCCAGCATCCCAACATTCTGGGCATCAAGGATTCCAGCGGCAGCGTGGAGCGCATACACGCCTTGGTGGCGCAGACCGCAACTTCGCCGCGACGGACCGTGACCGTGACCCCCATCTTCGAGGCGGTGACCGGCCGGATGCTGCTGCCGCAGACCGGAAGTGGCGATACCCTCGTGACAATTGGAAATTTGTCCGGTGACTTGTCCGGCGGCGTGGCTGTGGCCGTTACTCCGGCTGCGGCGCCGATCAAGACGCGCACCAAGGAAGTCGGATTCCAGGTGCTCGGCGGCTCGGCGGGTACGCTGCTCGACTCGCTCCAAGCCGGGGCTGCGGGCGCCATTCTGGGCTTTGCCGCCTGCGCGCCGCAGGCCTGCCAGGAGGTCTATCTGGCTTGGAAGGATCACGACCCGAAGCTGGCGCAGGAGAAGCAGGAGCGCATCGGAGCCGCCAGCCGCCGCATCGTCGCCGAGCTGGGCCCGGCCGGCGTAAAGCACGCCTGCGACTTCAACGGCTACTACGGTGGCCGACCGCGCGCCCCGCTGCTTGCGCTGACCGCCGCCGAAAAGGCGGAGATCGAAGCCCTCCTCGCCGGAATTCGCAACTAGCCACCTGCGGTGGGGCCAACTGCTCGCTATTCGCTCGCGGAAGGTTCATGCCAAGCCGCAAGACCACCTGCGGTGGGGCCAACTGCTCGCTATTCGCTCGCGCAAGGTTCATGCCAAGCCGCAAGACCACCGTGCGGTGGGGCCAACTGCTCGCTATCCGCTCGCGGAAGGTTCATGCCAAGCCGCAAGACCACCGTGCCGGATGAACTACGAAGCAGCCTTCAACCCCAACTCCTGATCCTTGTACTGAAGCTGGTAGAGCTTCCAATAGAGCCCGCGCTGCGCTAGCAGTTGCTGATGCGTGCCCATCTCGCGCAACTGGGCCTTGTGCATCACCAGAATGGTATCGGCCCGCTGCACGGTCGAGAGCCGGTGGGCGATCAGCACGCTGGTGCGGCCCTCCACCATGCGCTCCAGCGCGCCCCGAATGCGCAGCTCCGTGTCGGTGTCCACGCTGGAGGTGGCCTCGTCCAGAATCAGAATGCGCGGATTGTAGGCCAGCGCCCGGGCGAAATTGATGAGCTGCTTCTGCCCCGTGGAGAGCGAGTTGCCGCGCTCCCGGACCGGCTCGTCGAACTGTTGCGGCAGGCTCTCGATGAAGTCCAGAACATTCACGTCGCGGGCGGCCTGGCGCAAGTCGCCGTCGGTGATCTCCTGATTGCCGAAGCGGATGTTTTCGGCGATGGTGCCGGCAAACAGAAACGGGTCTTGCAGGACGACGGCGAAGTGCTGGCGCAGCGCCGTCAGGTCGTGCTGGCGCAGATCCACGCCATCCAGCAGAATCTGGCCAGCGGTCACGTCGTAGAAGCGCATCATCAGGCTGGTCAGGGTGGTTTTTCCCGCGCCGGTGTGGCCCACAATGGCCACCGTCTGGCCGGGCTCAACGGTGAACGAAACATCCTTGAGCACCCACTCGATGCCGGGAATGGAGGCCAGGGCGGCGGATGGATTTCCCTCAGGGGCTAAAGCCCCCGGTTCCTGGCTTGGCGTAATGTACGGGCTAAGGCCCGTACCCTTCACGGTGTATTTTTCTAAGTGTTTTTGCTCTTCCGTCAGTTTTTGGTACGTGAACCACACGTGGCGGAACTCGATACGGTTGCTGCCGTCGCCGCTCCGCGGTTCCGCGGGACTCACAATCTCCGGCTCGGTGTCCAACAACTTGAAGATGCGCTCGCTGGCCGCCATGGCCGATTGCAGGATGTTGTACTTGTCGCTCAGGTCCTGGATGGGCCGCCAAAAGCGCAACGAGTACTGGATGAACATGTACAGCACGCCGGTGGTCACCACGCCACTGAGCACGCCGAAGCCGCCTCGCCAGATCACCAGCGCAATGGCCACGGCACTGAGCAGATCGACCGCCGGATAGAAGAGCGCATAGGCGAAGATGGTGTCCTTGAAGGCGATCATGTACTGCCGGTTGACGTTTTCAAAGTCGTTGTAGGCGCGCTGCTCGCGGTTGAACAATTGCACAATGCTGATGCCGGAGATGTGCTCCTGGGTGAAGCTGTTGATGTGGCCAATGGCGGTGCGGACGCGGCGGTAGCTCTCGCGCACGTGGACGCGAAACAGTTGTGTGGCCGCCAGGATCAGCGGCAGCACGGCGAAGGCCAGCAGGGAGAGCCGCCAGTTGATGGTCAGCATCACCGCGGCCATGACGGTCAGGTTCAGCGCATCGTCCACAATGGCCAGAATGCCGGCCGTGAACATCTCGTTGATGGCGTCCACGTCGGAGGTGATGCGGGTGACCAGCCTGCCCACGGCGTGAGTGTCAAAGAAGCCCACGTGCATCCGCTGCATGTGGCGGAAGATGTCGCGGCGCAAGTCAAAAATAAGCTTCTGGCCGACCCACTGCATCATGTAGGTCTGGATAAATTCGAAAAAATATGCACCCAGCAGGATGCAGAAGTAAATCCCGGCCAGGCGGGTGATGCCCTGCCGGGGATCGGCCGGCAAGTTGTGGGCGATCCAGGTGTTGATGCCGAGTCTGCTGGACAGCAACCCGCCGCCGCGCGCCGTTCCGGGGAAGTAGCGGTCGATGCCCACCATCACCAGGAAAGGCCCGGCCACGTCGCTCAGGGACTTGAGCGAAACGGAAAGGGTGGAAACAGTGGCCTGCAGCCAATAGGGGCGCAGATAGTGGCCCAGCCGGCGGATGAGCCGGGAGTCGACCACCTTGCCGACCGGGTCCTCGTCGGGTTTTTGGGGCTTTTTCTCTTCTTTTTCAGCCATCGATTGGTTGGAAATGCGGCTTCCTCTTCCATTGTAGGACGCGCAGCGCTCGGGAGGTTGCGGGTAGTCTCAAAAGCTGGGTCAGCGCGGTGGAGATGGAACAGCTCTGAGGCTTAAAATATCGGCATGAAACTTCAAGGAAAAATTATCTTCGTAACCGGCGCTTCGTCGGGCATTGGCGCGGCCACGGCTTTAGCTTTTGCCGCCGAGGGGGCGCGCTTGCTGGTGGCCGCCAGGCGCGCGGAAAAACTGGCCGAGGTGGCCGCCCTGGCTGGTGAGCGCGGCGCGGAAGACGTTCACTCCATCGCTCTCGACGTGCGCGACCGCCAGGCCGTGCAGCAGGCCATCAACGGGCTGCCCGCCGAGTGGGCGGGGATTGACGTGCTGGTGAACAACGCCGGGCTCAGCCGCGGCCTGGACAAGCTCTACCAGGGCAAGATAGACGACTGGGAAGAGATGATCGATACGAACATGAAAGGCCTGCTGTACGTCACCCGCGCGGTGGTTCCGGGCATGGTGGAGCGGAGCCGCGGCCATGTCGTCAATCTGGGCTCGACGGCCGGCGAACTGACCTACCCCGGCGGAGCCGTCTACTGCGCCAGCAAGGCGGCCGAGCGGGCCATCAACGACGGTCTGCGGCAGGACGTGCTGGGAACGCCGATCCGGGTGACCAGCGTCGATCCCGGCATGGTGGAGACCGATTTCAGCCGGGTGCGTTTCCACGGCGACGCCGAACGGGCGGCCAAAGTGTACAAAGGCATCCAGCCGCTCACGCCGGAAGATGTGGCCGAGACCATCGTCTGGGCCGTGAGCCGCCCCGCGCATGTGAATATCGCGCGAGTGTCGCTGACCCCGGTTCAGCAGGCCAACTCCCTGCTTCTTCACCGCGAGGCCTAGCCTGCCAGGCGGAGTTCTGCAACCTAGCCCAGGTGCGCGATCTGCCCTTCGATCTGGGACAGCGCTGCTTCCAGGGCGGCGCGGCGCGCCGGGTGAGAGGTTCTCTGCGAGAGTATGTTCTCTCTCTGCAAGTTGAGCGCCTGTTTTTGACGCTCCTGCGCGGCTTGTACCTGTTGGGCCAAACGCCGGGCATCCTCGCTTACAAAGCCCACTTCATGTGGTTGCAAAGCAATTGCCATAGTATCCTCCACGAATTTATTTTCTTGAACAACGAAACCTGTCTTCATTCTACGAGCCTTTGGCCGCGCGGTGGGCCTGGATATGAACTAGATAGGAACTTGATATGAAAAAGATAGCCGGCGCCAGGGGAGGAAATGGCTCGACGCTCTGCGAAGTTCTTGCCGTGAGCCGTTGATTCTTTGGAGCTTGGCGCGCAGGTCAAAGGGTTGCAGGGGGCCCGGCAATCAGCTCGGTTTCGTGACAATTTCTTTGCCGGATCGCGAAGAGTGCGCGATTCCCGGACCAGGACGGGCGTTTGCAGCCCTGATTTTCCCGTCCGGGATGGCAAAAACAGGTTCGAATCGGCGCAGGATATGCCGGAGCGTCTCTGATATGCTGAATGGTTTACGCCTACAGGAGGGTTCCATGCCCGAATTCAGAGCTAGAAAGCATCACCAGGACCGGGTGGCGGAGACGCTCCGCGAGGAGATCGGCGTGCTCATTGAGGGCGAACTGGTCGATCCCCGCATCAATCTCTGCTACGTAACCGAGGTAGCTTTGAATCCCGGCGCCAAGTCGGCGCGGGTGTATGTGGCCATTGACAGCGCCGTGCAGGACATTGCCCAGGCGGAAGCGGACACGGTCGCCGGTCTGGAGGCCGCCAAAGGCTTCATCCGCTTTGAACTGAAGGAGCGGATGGGCGTACGCCATGTGCCCGAACTCACCTTTCTGGCCGACCGGTCGGGCCGCTTCCAGGCGCGCATCGATCAGTTGATGAACCGTCACCGCAAGCGGCAGAAGGCCCCCGCGCAGCCGATTCCGGCAGAGCCGGGCACGGCAGATTCAAGCCCGGCAACCAACTCCGACCACCCCTTTCTGGCCTCGGACAGAAACTCCCCGGAGGCATAGGAGCGCATGAATCATTCCGGCCGTGATTGGGCTTTTCATATGAGAAAAGCGGCGCCCGAGCTGTCGCCGTATTTGACGTCAGACGGCGGCAGCGGAGTTGCGCCCGAGCGCGGCGGAGACGCAGCGGGCCGGCTGAGGGCACACGGGATCGAGAAAAGCCGCATCGAACAAAACAAGATGCAGCAGATTCTGGAGGTTTTGCGCCGCGGAGAGAGGTTTCTGGTCTGTTCCCACTCCCGGCCAGACGGCGATTCGCTCGGCTCCATGCTGGCCATGGGCATATTGCTGGAGCAGATGGGCAAGAGCGTGGACCTGGTGGTAGCCGACCGGATTCCGCACGTGCATCGCATCCTGCCCGGCGTGGAGGGCATTCGTTGCGCGCCGCGGGTTGACGGCCCCTATGACGCGTTGATTCTGCTGGAGTGCGACAGCCTGGAACGGACCGGTTTGGAGATCAGCGGGCAACGCGGCCTGGAACAGTTCCTGCTCATCAACATCGATCACCACGCTACCGGCCGGGAGTTTGGTCACCTCAACTGGCTCGATCGCCAGGCGTCCAGCGTCGGAGAGCTGGTCTACCGGCTGGTGAAGGCTGCCGGGGCCACGGTCACGCCGCAGATGGCCACCTGCCTCTACACCACGGTTCTGACCGACACCGGCGGCTTCTGCTACGGCATCCTGCAGGCTTCAACCTTCACCTTGGCGCAGGAACTGGTGCTGGCCGGCGCCGATCCGTTGCGGATCGCCCAGGATGTTTACTTTTCCACCCCCACCTCAAAGCTGTTGTTGCTGGGCGCGGCGCTGCGCAACCTGAAGCGCGAGGGCCGGCTGGCCTGGCTGTGGGTCACTCATCAGGACATGGTGCGCGCCTGCGCCGCCGATGAGGACGCCGAGGGCGTAGTGAACTTCGCCTTGGCCATCTCCGGCGTGGAAGCTGCTTTTTTCCTCCGCGAAATGCCCCAGGGGGAGATCCGGCTCAGCCTGCGCAGCAAAGGCAAGATCAACGTCGCCGCGATTGCCGAGCGTCTGGGCGGCGGTGGCCACGAGACCGCCTCCGGCTGTACGCTGCAGGGGCCGCTGACCCGCGCTCTCGATGAAACTCTGGCCCATTTGCGGCCCCAGGTGGCCATGCTGGCCGAGGAAGATGGCCGGCAAGCCCATTGATTTGCCGCCCAAATCTGTTAGCCTTGTCCCTGTCGCAGCGCAGGGCGATCACCGCGTCTCCGGGTTTTTCCAATCCAGGTCGCGCGGAACCCGGCATGAGCGGTCAGCTCCCCCGATACGCCCTGACCGAAGCCGGGAGAACATGCCTGTGTGAAGGCCTGGTGGGAGAAACGCTGGAAGTGGAAATTATTCAGGACTCATCTGTTCCGGACGCGCCCCGCGGTTGGCGCTCACGGCTGTTCCGCCGGGGCAGCATCGCCGCGGCGGCCGTTTTTCGCGGGTTGCCCCTCTTGTTGCTGCTCTACGGAGCGATGCCTCTGCTGGGCTGCGACGGCAGGGGGCTTGTGGGGGCCGACGAGCCCCGCTACGCGCAAATCGCCCACGAGATGCTGGACCGCTTCGACGCCGCGCACACGCTGGCCGGCAAGCTGAGCGCCTGTGTCACCCCATATCTTTACGGCCATCCCTGGCTGGAAAAGCCGGCGCTCTACTACTGGCGCGCCATGTTCGTCTTCCAGGATTTCGGCGTGCACGATTGGGCGGCCCGGCTGCCTTCGGCCAGCTTCGCCTTCATCATGGTGGCGCTCATCTACCTGCACATGCGGCGCTTTCGCCCTGGCGGCCATCTGGACGCGGCGCTGATCACCGTGGCTTGCGCGGGCATCATCGGCTTTTCCCGCGGCGCATCCACCGACATGCAAATGGCCGCCCCGCTGGCCATCGGTCTGCTCGGCTGGTACGCCTGGTATGAGACCGGCTCCAAATTCTGGCTCTTCGACATCTATTTCTTCACCGGCGTGGCCACCCTGGCCAAGGGGCCGGTGGCGCCCTTTCTGGCCTTGCTGATCGTGGCCGCTTTCGCTTTTTTGCGTCGTGAGTGGGCCGTGCTGTGGCGCTCCTTCTGGTGGCCGGGCGTGCTGCTCTACTTCGCCATTGTCCTGCCCTGGTTCGTCGCCGTGCAGCACCAGAATCCCACCTTCTTCCGCGAGTTCTTCCTGGAGCACAATCTGGAGCGCTTCGCCACTGATCGCTACCAGCACCAGCAGCCCTTTTGGTATTACATGGTCGTGGTGCTGCTCGCCGTGATGCCCTGGACGGTGCTTGCCGTCCGGGCGCTCGTCGATGGCATCCAGACCTCGGTCTGCGAGTGGCGGGCGCGCCACTCCAGCCGCTGCACGCCGTGTGCCGGCCAGCCCGGCGACGCCTTCCCGGAGTTCCTCGTGCTCTGGGCGCTGATTCCCATCCTCTTCTTCACCTTCTCGCAGTCCAAGCTGCCCGGCTACATCCTGCCTTCCATTCCGCCCCTCACCATCCTCACCGGCGACTATCTCTTCCGCCGCCGCCAACCGGGACTCAACCGCTGGGTGCTGTTCGGCCACGCGCTGCTGTGCGGCGTGATGACCTTGTTTGCGCTGCTGCTGCCCTGGTTTGTGGCTCACGGCCGCCAGATGCCGCCTGCACAGGTGCTGGCGGCGTCGCTGCTCGCGGCCACCGGAGCCGCGCTGCTTATCCTGCTGGTGGTCCGCAGCTACGGAGTGGCCCGGTTGCGACTGGCCACTACAGGAGTTCTGGCGGTGACCGTCCTGTTCCTCTGCGGAGTCGGCCCGTTTTTCGGCATTCCCGCCATCGCTCAAACCAAGCATGTGATCCAACTGCTGGACAACTCATACTCCGCGCGCCCACTCGCCGCCAAGTTGGCCACCGTGGCGCCCGCGGACGAGACCGTAGCCGTCTTTCGCGTCCGCCGCGATGTCGAGTACGGCCTCTCCTTCTATCGCAATCGCGAGGTGGTCAACTACGAGGAGAGCGGCGTGCCCGACGAGCAGCACCTGCTGGTGGCCAGGGTCACCGGGCGCAACGGCGTCGACCTGCATACCCAGGAGGCGCTGGAAGAGTATCTGGCCGACCGCCAGTATGAGCAGATCTTCAGTTGGCCGGAGCAGGGCCTGGTGGTCTACATGGTGGGAAGCAAAGCGACGGATAGTGGTCAGTGAGCAGGGATCAGGGAACAGGGAGGAGCAATCGCTGAGCCACAATCAGTTTTCTGTTCCCGGTGCCGGGGCTGTTTCGCAACTCCCCCCGCCACTCCCGCCACCCCTGCTCTTTTGCCGATGCGAGGGGAGCAGGCCCGGCAAGACAGCGCTCCATGAATTGCGAGAATGTTTTCTCTATCTCTGATCCCTGATCCCTGCTTTTCAGGAGCTCCATGGCCGCCGGTACTTCCATCGAAATTCTCGACCTGCGCCACTTTGCCGCGCCGGTTCTGCGCCCGGTGCTGGAGGCCGAAGCGGAACTGTGGAAGCAGCGCCTGCACTGGGATTACAACGTCTCGGCCAGGCTGCTGTTGCAGTACCTCGACAGCCACACCCTGCCCGGCTATGCCGCTCTCGAAGAAGGCAAGGTGACCGGTTACGTCTTCTGCGTCTACGAGGAGTGCAAGGCCATCATCGGCGATGTCTTCGCGCTCGCCGGCGCAGGCCGCAGAGGAGGGCCCGGCGGCCCAGTCGCCGCGGATTCGGACCGCGCACCCGAGAATCCCGCCCACCAGCCAGCCCATCAGGTGGAAGAGACCCTGCTGCGCCACCTCCTGGAGCTGCTCTTGAACTCGCCGCAGGTGGACCGCGTGGAGTCGCAACTGCTGCTGCATCCGGCCGGCGCGCACTCCGGCGTTTTCCTTGATGCGGGCTTCCAGATTCACCGCCGGCTGTTCATGACGCGGCCCCTCCCCGGCTTGCCGGCCACGCCCGGCCTGGGCCTGCCTGCGGCTTCGGAGCTGCCCGACGGCCTCGAACTGCGTCCCTGGCGCGACGACGACCTGCCCTCCGCCGCCCGGCTCATCTCCGCCGCCTACAGCGGCCATCCCGACAGCGTGGTCAACGACCAGTACCGCTCCGTGCACGGCTCCATGCGCTTTCTCAATAACATCGTCCGCTACTCCGGCTGCGGCGCTTTCTTTCCCCACATCTCCCACGTGGTGGTGGATCGCGCCAGCCGGGAGCTGGCCGCCCTGGTGCTGGCCTCCAAGGTCAGCGCGGAGAGCGGCCACATCACCCAGATCTGCGTCCACCCCCACTTCCGCCGCCACGGCCTGGCCCGGATACTGCTCCGCCTTGCCGCCTCCGGCTTCGAGCGCCAGGGCCTCCGCGAAATCTCTCTCACCGTCACCGAAGCCAACACCGAGGCCATCGCCCTTTATCGCGCCGAGGGCTACGACTGCGTACACCGCTTCGACGCCGCTGTCTGGCAGCGCGGCCGCACGGCCTGAACATGCACTTTTCAGGGAATGGCCGCGCCCCATGCTTCGATAAACCGCATATTTTGCCCGCTTTTTAGAGCGGTTCTCCAATTCATGTGCCCCGTACGGCACGGTGCAGGGTTGCTTTTTCTTGAGGAAAAAGCAACTTCAGGGCACGGGCTTCAGCGTACACCTGTTGGAGAACCGCTATAGCCAAAAAAGGCCATTTCGTCCAGAAAAGGCCTCTTTCTCAAGCTTTTTGACTGGCCCGCGAGCCGCCATGAACCCCGTGGTGCGCAAGCGCCCGCTGGCCCCACCGCAGGTGCCGAGCAGTTGGCCCCACCGCAGGCGCCGAGCAGTTGGCCCCACCGCAGGCGCCGAGCAGTTGGCCCCACCGCAGGCGCCGAGCAGTTGGCCCCACCGCAGGTGGTTACGGCGCAATGAGGTACATCACCCAACTGAGCACGATCACCGAGGAGACGAACAGCAGGAAGCAGTAGGCGCCGTAGCGGAACATGCGTTGCGGTGTCTCGCGCTGGGTAATGCCGAAGACGATGGAGGCGAAGAGCGAAAACAGCAAAACCGCCGCGAAGTGGGAGGGCTGAAACATCAGGATTTCCTCCCCGTGCGCAGGTTGTGCGCGTCCACGGCGGCAATCACATTCAGCAGCCCGGCCACCACGATGAAGCGCGTGCCATAGTCGGCCACGGTGGTCTGCACCGGGACCGCGCCCTCGCCCAGCAGGCGGCCGGCAAAGTACAGCAGCCCGTTGCCCAGGTCTCCGACCATGCCCAGCAGGTCCAGGATGTTGTGCGCACCGGCGTAGAGTGTGCCCTGCATGGCCAGGCCCAGGGTGAACATGGAAAGGATCGAGACCGATAGCAGCGCCCCGCGGCCCCATTTGCGCAGCAGAAAATGTCCCGCGCCCGGCACCAGCCAGCCGGCAATCAGGGGCAGGTAGACAAAGCCCGCTGGCGCGGACGGTTTCGAACCGGTTCCCGCCGCATTGCTCTTGTTTTCTTCAGTTGCCATTCTTTTCTGACTATACCGCACCGGGGCGGGGACGAGGGACTGAGGGACTGGGGGCTAGTCCCTGCCCTTCAAACCCTCACCAGCTCCCGCTGCACCTTGCCCGTGACCCAGGCGCGGCCCGGCGCGGTCAGCATGTCGATCTCGCTGCGCACGCCGAACTCCGGCAGGTAGATCCCCGGCTCGACGGAGAAGCAGGTATTGGGCAGCAGACGCCGCTCGTCGTGCGTCTCCAGATTGTCCAGATGCGCGCCCGCTCCATGCAGCTCCTGGCCGATGTTGTGGCCGGTGCGGTGGGTGAAGAATTCGCCAAAGCCGGCGTCGCGGATCACATGGCGAGCCGCGTCATCGGCCTCATAGCCGCAGATTGCGCGGCCCTCGGCAAAGGCCCGCTCCACGGCGCGGATGGCGGTGTCGCGGGCCTGGATAACGGTCGCGAAGACCAGTTGCTCGCGCCCGGTAGGCGCGCGGCCCACCACCCCGGTCCAGGTGATGTCGTAGAAGATGCTGGCCGGCTTGTTTGTTCTGGCCCAAATGTCAACAAGAATAAAGTCGCCCACGGCGATCGGTGCGGACCGCTCCGCGGTCGGCTCATAGTGCGAGTCGGAGCTGTTGGCATTCACGCTGACGTTGGGACCGTCGCTCCACACCAGGCCTTCGCGGCGCATCGCCTCGCTGAGCCATTCCCGATGATCAAATTCAGAAACCCCGCCGGCGCGGCCGGCACCTGGGCGCAGACGCCGGCCGATCTCTTGCCAGCCCTCGGCCAGGATCGCGTCGATGGCCCGTTGCGCCGCGCCGTGCGTGGCCACTTGCTCGGCGCTCAGCACGGCTTCAAACTGGCTGACCAGGTCGGCGGAACTGACAATCCGCTTGCCCAGCCCGCGCAGAAACTCCACCGTTCCCGCGTCCACCATGGAGATGTACATAATCGTGTTGTTGGGCGAGTATTGCATGGCCAGCGTTGTCGCACCGGCCAGCATCGCTTCGAGGCCTGCCGCCAGCTCCTGCCAGCTTGAATAGAGCGTCTTCGCGCCGGGCAGCGCGTCCAGCCGACCCTGTTCAATGCGATGCGCCAGCTTGCGCGGCTCGCCCGCGGCAGGTACAAAGTAATACCAGCGGCGGGTGACGTGGGCGTTGGGATCGAGGCCCAGGCTGCGCTGGGCGATGGGGTCGCGGTGATGATGGTCGTAAAACAGCCAGCCGTCCAAGCCGGCTTCGCGAATGGCCGCCTGCATCGCGTAGAGATTCGATTCGGGGTTCATACCGGGAATTGTACGCGGTGATTCGAGGCTCGGATGTGGTCGGAGGCAATCCTGTTGAAGCTACCAGCCACTCGCTGGCGCCTACAGCCCCGCCAGCGCCTCGGCCTGGGTGGGAAAGAGGCTGGCGTACTTGGTGATGCCCACCATGGTGAAGACCTTGGTGAAGTGCGCGGAAAGCCCGAAGGCGGCCACCTTCTGCCCGGCGTTTGCGGCCTCGATCATCAACTGGATGATCAGCGCGATGCCGCTTGAATTGATGTAATCCACCTTGGTGAAATCCAGCAGCACCAGCTTCGCGGTTTCCTTGGGCAGCGCTTGGTAGGTGCCGATCACCGCCTCTTTCGAGGTGCTGGCTATGTCGCCCTCGAAGCGCAGCACGCTGGCCGGATGCCCGGCTGGGGAAGTGAGCTGGTCAACACGCGCCTTGGTTTCGCTCTGCACGATTCTTACGCTCCGATTTCTTTTGGGTTATGCTGCTTCTTTGTCCAGCCGGATCACCAGCCGGACATAACTGCTTTTGCCATCGACGCCGGCCACCCACTCGGCCTCGTCCACCAGCGCCTGGATGAGAAACATGCCCATCCCGCGCGGGTCTTCCTCGCCGTGCATCTTGCGGTCGATGTTCGGCTTGGCAGGCTGCCTGCACATGCCCTTGCCGTCGTCGCTCACCTTCACTTCGAGCCAGTCTTCGCCGGCCGACAGCACCACGCCCACACTCAGATTTTCGTTCAAGCGGTTGCCGTGCTCGATGGCGTTGATGCAGGCCTCGGCCACGGCCGTCTTCAGGTCCTCCACGCGGTCTTCGCGAAAGCCCATCAGCATGGCCACGGCGGCGGCGGTGCTCATGGCTACTTTTTCAAAGCCCATCCGCGAGGGCAGCCGCACCTCAACTGTTATTGCTTTGGGAACTGTGGTTGCCTCGGGGACAGCGGTGGCCGCGAGCGCGCTGGCGGATTTGAATTTGCTCATGCCGGCATCTCCGTCCTACCTGCCGCGCGGCACAACGCCAATGCGGTCATGTCGTCTCCCTGCGGCCCGCCTTCCGAGAAATCCTCAATTGCCGCCCATATTGCATCGAGAATATCATCGGCCTTCTGCGTTGGAAACTTTAAAAATTCCTTAAGTAGCCGTTCAGGACCAAATTCTTCATCCCCTTTGAAGACTTCCGTCAGTCCATCGGTGTAAAACAGCAGCCTCGTTCCTGGCGCAAAAGGGTGCCGCTCGCTCTGGTAGCGCATTCCGGGCAACAGGCCCAGCGGTGTGCCGGCAGCCTCGAACAGCCGCGGCGCGGCTTGCGGTTGCAGCAAGAACCCAGGATTGTGCCCGGCGTTGACCACCTCAATCTCGCCCGCCTCCGGATGCAGGCGGAGGAAGATGGCGGTCACATAGCGGCGGCGGGCCTCTTCGCCCTCGGCCCAGTGGTGCTGATTCATGCGCGCGGCCAGCTCGCCCAGCGGCGGCCCGTCCTGGGCCATGGCCCGGAAGGCGGAGCGGAAGCTGGTGGCCATGATGGCCGAGGCCATCCCCTTGCCGGCCACATCGGCCACGGCCATCAGCAGGCTGCCGTCCGGCTGCGCCACAATATCCAGGTAGTCGCCGCCCACCTCATAGCAGGTGTTGGATCGGAATCCCAGCGAGTAGCCGGGAATGTCGGGCAGTTTCTGCGGCAACAGTGACCGTTGAATGGCGCGGGCCGCGTCCAGATCTTGCTGCACCCGGGCAAACTCCACATTGCGCTGGTGATTGCGGGCGTTTTCGAGGGCCACGGCCGCCTGCAAGGCCAGCCCCTCGATGAAGTCGGTCTCGTAGAGGGTCAGCGCGCGCCCGCCGGGCGAGGCCACCAGCAGTTCGGTCATGCATTGGCCGGCGCGGTCCTCCAGCGGATAAACCAGCAGGGAAGTCCCGGGGTTCGCATACGGTTTCGTGTCAGGTTCTGAGTCAGGGCGCGGCTGCAGTCGTGCCGCTGGTGCTCCATCTTCATCCTGGGCTTCAGCCCCTGCGGAAGATTGTTTGCGCCCATCCGGTAGCTCGCCGTAACTCAGCCCAGCGGAAAGGAAGGCCGCTCCGGCCATCTCCAACTCGCGGACCACGATGCTGAGCACCTGCTCCAGCACCTCGTCCTCGCGGGTGGTGGAATGGACCTGCCGCGAGGCCTCCAGCAGCGCCTGCAAGCGGGCCACCTGCTGCTGCAGATCGATGGTTTCGCCATTGCCGGGAAGCTCAATTTCAGTCGCCATCGCGTGCAAACCTCCGTGGCTTCCCACTCTAGCATGAGCCAGCCCGCGGCGGCCGGCAGTTTCCCACGGCGGGCGGGGAGCAGCGCGGTCGGCGCGCCGGGTTGATGAATAAATGATTTTTTTGCCGCCGAGCGGGCCGGATTCCGTTGTCAACGTGGCGCGGAACAAACTAGTTTAGAGAAATGCGAACGACGAATTGCAGACCAGCCCTTGTCGCGCTGCTGGCGCTCTGCGCCCTCGGCGCGGGCGTTGGCCAGGCACAAGATAAAGCGGCGTTGCCGGATGTGACCATCGCGCCCAAGTCGAGCGCCGCGGTCAGCGCCGAGATCATTGACCCGGCCCAGGAGCCGTCCATCGCACAGGCGGAGAAATGGCAACTCATCCGCCAGAAGATCAAGTACGTCTTCGTGCTCTTTCAGGAGAACCGATCTTTTGACTTTTACTTCGGCAGTTATCCCGGAGCCGACGGGCTTTACGCCGGACCAAATGGGCCGTACAAATTCGGCCAGCCGGCGGGGTTCACGCAACTGATTGTGAACACCGACGGAAGCCTGGCAACCATCACGCCCTTCCGGATTCCGGCCACGGTGAAGGACGCGAATGGCAAGACTGTGCCGCTTTATCCCTCCGACATTGCCTCGGTGAATCACTCGCACGCGGGCATTGCGCGCAAGATCGCGCTGAATGCGAACGGCGTGGCGCAGAACTCCGAGTATGCGCTGACCGAGGAGGGCGTGAAGCTGGTGGATGCCGTACCCTCGATGGCGCCGACGCTCGAGCGCAAGCAGTTTGGCGAGCTGGTGATGGCTCACGTGGACTGCGACGCCGCGCCGTTTCTGTGGCGTTACGCGGACCGCTTCACGCTCTTCGATCACTTCATGGACACCATCATCGGGCCGTCCACGCCCAACGCCATCGCCATGATCGCCGGGCAGGGCGGCGAGACGCAGTGGATGCTGCATCCGGCGCAGGCGGCAAGCGGCGGCCAGGGCAAGAACGCGGTGGTGCCCGTGGTCTCCGATCCTCAGCCATACTGGGGTTCACCGTTGGACACGCATGACAAGTTGCGCCAGCCGCAGGCGGTGGAGCCCTTTGGCGGCGTCTCCAAGAACCTCACCTTCGCCAGCCTGCCGCTCTCCTTCATGGGTAGCGGGATCAAGCAGACCACCGCGGCCGACTACGATTCCGCCTTCGACCTGCCCGACGTGCAGGAAGACATCGAGACCATCGCCGGCCACGGCATCAAGCCCACTCACTGGGCCTGGTACCAGCAGGGCTACGATCATGAGATCAACGATCCCTCCTGGAAGGCCTCGCACGAAGGCTACATTGCCCACCACAACGCGCCGCAGTACTTCGGTTACGTGGCCAACAACCCGCAGGTCAGCACCCATCTGCATGGACTGAGCGAGTTTTTCGACGCGATTGCCCAGCACCAGTTGCCCGCTTCCGGCGTCTTCTACGTGCGCGGCGGCTACGGCAATCTGCGCAACTGGAAGCCGCTGGACCCCAATCCCAAGCTGATGGATGTCTTCAATGGCGACGACGATCATCCCGGCTACTCCGACTCGCAGATCAGCGAGGCGCTGCTGGCCGAAGAGATCAACGCCATCGCCAACAGCCCGTATTGGAGCCAGAGCGCCATCGTCATCGCTTACGACGAGTCGGACGGCGAATACGACCACGCGCAGCCGCGCATCCGCTCCCACGACGCCAACGGGCTGCCGCTGGAGCAGGGTCCGCGCATTCCGGCGATTGTGATTTCGCCTTACGCAGTGGCCCACGGCGTCTCGCACGTGCCCACCGAGCACAGCTCCGTCATCAAATTTGTCGACAATCTCTTCGACCTCATTCCGCTGGCCGACCTGCCCGACGAGCTGCACGCGCGGCAGATTGGCGCGAACAAATTCGGTCAGCCGAATCTCGGCCCGGCCGACGATCTGACGCCGGATGTGGGCGACCTGAGCTCGGCCTTCGACGTGCTGCGCCTGGAGGGCAAGCGTCCGCCGCTGAGCGCCGCCTACGCGACGATTCCGCCGGCGGAGATCGCGAACTTTCCGCAGGAGGGCGGCCAGGGCTGCCGCAATCTCCAGATCACGCCCACCGACAGCAAGCTGCCCAATCCCGTTCAGGCGGACTTCAATCCGAGGCCCGACACTTCGCCGGGCATTCCCACAGCGGGCGGCTGGACGCCGTAGTGCGAGCTGGGAGGAACAACTTAACGCTGGGGGTGGCAGTGCTGATGCTGTGCGGGGTTGCGCGCGCATCTGATATTCCCGCGGTGCACGAAATGGCTTTGTCCCGCGTGCGCGCGGCCGGCGTACTCCGTTGCGGCATCGACGTGGAGGAGGCTGAGTATTCCACATCCGACGATCATGGCAATCGCGAGGCCTTTGACGCCGACCTCTGCCGCGCGGTTGCGGTTGCGGTGCTGGGAGAAAATGCGCGCGTCGCCATCGTCCGCTACCCCGACGACCGAACCAGCATGGACGGCCTCACCGCCGGCAAGGTTGACCTGATCGCCACGCTCACCGACGACTTCACCCACTGCGCCGGAACCGGGATCGCCTGCACGCGGCCCGTGCTGTGGGATGGCGTGGGGTTTCTCGTACCAGCGGCAAGCCCGGTGCGGCGGGCGCGCCAGTTGAGTGGAAAGAAAATCTGCTTCCTGGCCGAGACCGCGGTGGAAGAGAACGTGCGCGTCTGGTTCGCCCGTGCGCGCCTGGACTTTGCGCCCTTTCCCTTTCAGGAAGAAGGCGAGATGGAAGCGGCCTTCGCCACCGGCAACTGCACGGCCCTGGCTGGCGACGGGACGCGCCTGGCTGAGACGCGATTGGCTTTGGCGCGGCATGGGCATTTGGCGCGCCTGCTGCCGGAGCGCATTTCCCAGGATCCGCTCGCGGCGGCCGTGCGTAGCGGCGATCCGCAATGGGCGGTGATTGTGAACTGGGTGATGGAGGCGCTGGTCCAGGCCGAGGAGAGCGGCGTGACCCAGGCCAATGTGCGGGCCATGCGAGCCCGCGTTGTCGCGCCCCAGGGCCGCGATCCCCAGGACTCCGATCCGGAACTGCGCTTCCTGCTAGGCGTCTCCCGTCAGGTCGGCCCGGGGCTGGGGCTCGACAACGATTGGGCCGTGCGCATGATTGCCGCCACAGGAAACTACGGCGAGATCTACGCGCGCGATCTGGGCTCGGGTTCGCCGCTGAAGCTGTCGCGCGGAGAAAACAATCTGCGCCGGCAGGGCGGCATCCTGACGGCATTGCCCTTCAAATAACACACCGCTGACTGCCCGCCAGGTGCGAAAATAAAACGATAGCTCCCATTTGCCGACTGGCTCCTGATCTGGATTTTCTGGCCTGGACTTCCGAGCATAGACTCTTCAGGAGAACAAGGAGAAACTCGCGTGCGCCGTGTCGCGCTCATCTACAATCCGGCCTCCGGCCAGCACTCCGGTGGGCGTCGCGCCGCTGTCGACAAGGCGCTCGCCGTTCTGCGTGAGGCGGGCATGGAAGCCGAGGCGCTGGAGACGACTGCGCCGGGCAGCGCCAGCCTGCTGGCCGCGGAAGCGGCGGGCCGCGGCTGCGACACAATTCTCGCCTGCGGCGGCGACGGCACCGTGCATGAAGTGCTGCAGAGCCTGGTGGGAACCGACGTGGCGCTGGGCGTGGTGCCGCTGGGCACGGCCAACGCCCTGGCCGCAAATCTGGGCTTGTCTTCCTCGCCGGCCAAGGCAGTGCGCAAGCTGCTGACCGCGCTTCCGGTGCGCGTCTCCGCGGGCCTGATCTCCTATCAGGACGCGACGGGCGCAACCCACGCGCGCTACTTTACCGTGGCCGCCGGAGTGGGCGCCGATGCGCTGTTTCTCTCCCGGCTCGATCCCAGCCTGAAGCGGCGATTCGGTTATCTTCTCTATCTGGTCGAGGCTTTTCGCGTCTGGGCCACGTACTCCTTTCCGCTCTTTCAAGCGTCTTTTGTGGAGCGCGCCAGCAGCAAGCCGCGCGTGGAGCAGATTTCGCAACTGCTGGCCGTGCGCATTCGCGATTTCGGCGGCGTGCTCCACAACCTGGCTCCCGGCGCAACGCTGCACAAGAACGGCCTGCGCCTGGTGGCCTTCAAGACCCGCAGCCGCCTCAGCTACTTCCGCTTTTTGATCGCGGCCATCTTCGGACGCCAGACCTTCTCGCGCCAGATCGAGCTGCTGGACGCCGTTTCGGTCGAGTGCCGCCTCGCCAGCGGCATTGCACCGCGCGTCTACGCCGAGGCCGACGGAGAGCTGCTGGGCAGCCTGCCGGTGCGCATCGAGATTGTGTCCGATGCCGTCACCCTGCTGATTCCGCCCGACGCTCAGCCCTGAAAACCGCGCGCGCAATCCAGTCAGGCAGAGCCGCCTGCTTTATCGCAGCGTGTATCCCTTTGAGCAGATTCTCCGTTCCCAGCGTGAAAAACTCGGAGTGCCGTTGCAGTTCGCGCAATCCGAGCCGGATGGCAACTGCTGAAACGCCGGGAGGCAATGATGATTGGGATATTCCTTTTCTTGGCATTTATTCTTTGCCTCATCGCCGCGCTGCCGATATGGCCGCACAGCAGAAGCTGGGGATACTATCCGACCGGCGGAATCGGCGTGATGCTCGTGCTTCTTGCCGTCTCTCTCTTGTCGGGATGGATTTGAGTCTCGCTCCCGAATCAATGGCCGGGGGCCGGCATCAGTTGCTTGTCGGGCCTTGACCACAGAGCGATTACAATCTCTCTCATGCTGCTTGCCGTCCTCACTGTCTCTGATCGCTGCTCGGCCGGTCAGATGATCGACACCGCCGGCCCGGCGGTGGCCACGCTGCTCGGCCAGAAATGGCCGCAAGCGGAGATCTGGACCGGCTTGGTTCCCGACGACGAAGCCCGCATCGCCGCCACGCTTGAAGAACTCGGCGGCAGGCAGGCTGCTCTCGTCGTCACCACCGGCGGTACAGGCATGGGTCCGCGCGACCGCACGCCGGAGGCCACGCGCCGCGTCATCGATCGCGAAGCTCCCGGACTGGCCGAGGCCATGCGTACGCTCGGCGCGCAGAAGAATCCCTTTGCCTGGCTCTCGCGCGGCGTCGCCGGCCTCCGCGGTAACACACTGATCGTCAACCTGCCCGGAAGCCGTCGCGGCGCTCAAGAAAGCCTGGCCTCCATTCTTGGCCTGCTCCAGCACGCCGTCGAGGTCGCCGCCGGCGGCCAGACCCACCCGTAGGCCGCTGTTGCGATTCAATGCTTGTGCTTGTGCGTATGCTCGATCACGCGCTCCGGCACGGTCATCACCAGGCGCCCATGCTGCACGCCCTTGAGGCCGATCAGGCGGTCGGCAAAGTGCGCCACCTGAACCGATTTGCCGTGCACGATCAGCACTTCCAGGCAGGAGTCGTGGTCCAGGTGCGCGTGGCTGGTGGAGACCACCAGTTCGTGGTGCGCGTGCTGCACCTCGGTCAGTTTTTCGCTGATGCCGCTGGCGTGATGGTTGTAGATCAGGGTAACCGTGCCCACCACCGTGGCCTCCGGCGAGGCGGTCTGCTCGGTCACCAGGCGGTCGCGGATCAGGTCGCGGAAGGCCTCCGAGCGGTTGGTGTAGCCCTGTCGCGCGAGCAGGCGGTCGAACCGCTTGAGCAGCTCCGAATCCAGCGCAATCCCGATTCTGCTTAATACGCCCATACGCGCTCCCGCGGCTTCCCGGAGTTTTCCAGGAGAAAAATCAGGGTAGCACGAAGTTCTGCATCATGCTATCGCACTCGTCACAGCGTTGCATGAGGCGGGCGGGCCCGGATGGGTCCGCCAGGAGCCTGTGCCTGCTCATGCACCTGCCCGCTTTATAATCCGTAGGGAAGTGGAACCGCATTTTTTCAGCGCGTTTCAAGAAAAGAAAAAGCTCATTCAGAAATGGAGTTGCCTGATGCCCGATTCAATCAAGCCCGCCGATGTGGAAGCCCTCAAGGCGCTGGTGCGCACGGTGCCGGATTTTCCCAAGCCGGGGATTCTGTTTTACGACATCACCACGCTGCTCAAGGACAAGACCGGCTTTGCCAAGCTGATCGACGCATTGGCCGAGCACTACATCGAGCGCAAGATCGACCTGGTGCTGGGCATCGAGGCGCGGGGATTCATCTTCGGGCCGGCTCTGGCCTACCGCCTGAACGCCGGCTTTGTGCCGGTGCGCAAGCCGGGAAAACTGCCCGCCAAGGTGGTGCGCGAGACCTACGATCTGGAGTACGGGTCTGACACTCTGGAGATTCACGAGGACGCGATCCAGCCCGGCCAGCGCGTGGTGTTGGTGGACGATCTGCTGGCCACCGGCGGCACCATGGAGGCGACGATCAAGCTGGTCAAGAAGCTGGGCGGCGAGATCGCCGGCCTGGCCTTTGCCGTCGAATTGGACTTCCTGAAGGGCCGCGCGCGCTTCCCCGAGTATGACGTTCTGAGCCTGCTGCACTACGACGAGTAGCAGGCTCAGAAAATCAGCTCAGGAAACTTCTTCCGGCGTGCTCTGCTGCGCCGCAATCTCCTCCGCTTCGTCGATGAACATCGAGGCATCGGCGAAGCGGTATCCCACGTAGACGTCGGTGAGCAGGTAGACGGGGTTGGCCGGGTCGTCCTCGATCTTCTTGCGCAACTGGCGGACAAAGGTGCGCAGGTACTCGACCTCTTCGCGGCACTCGGCGCCCCACACGGCGGTCAGCAGCCGGGCGTAAGTCACCACGCGGCCGGCGCGGCTCATCAGGCAGTGCAGAATGTCGAACTCCTTGCGCGTCAGGTGCATCGCCTGGCCGCGCTTGGTGACGACGCGCTTGACCGGCTCCAGGCGCAGTTCGCCTATCTCGATGGGCGCGTCCTCGGCGCGGGCCGGGGCCTGCACGCGGCGCACGGCGGTGCGGATGCGGGCGATCAGCTCGCGGGTGCTGAAGGGCTTGGTGACGTAGTCGTCGGCGCCCAGCTCCAGGGCCTCCACTTTTTCCTCTTCGCCGTCGCGCACGGTGAGCATCAGGATGGGCAGCCGGGGCGCAAAGGCGCGGATGCGGCGCAGTGTCTCGATGCCCCCGATGCCGGGCATGTTGATGTCCAGCAGCACCACGTCGAAGGCGCCGCCGCGCAAGGACTGCAGGGCCTCCTCGCCGCGCGAGGCTTCCACAACCTGAAAGCCGAGTTCAATCAGCGGTGGGCGGAGCGCCCTGCGGATGGCCGATTCGTCGTCGACCAGAAGAATGCGAATTGCGGACTGTTTCATCAGGAAACCCTCTTCAGAACCGGGGCGGGAATGGCCGCAAAGAATGTTGTGCCGTCCATCTCATCGCTGGTGACCCAGACATAGCCGCCGTGGATGATCGCGACGCGCTTGGCGACCGAAAGGCCGATTCCGGTGCCGGCGGCGCGGTTGGAGTGAGTTGCGGAACGATAATAGCGGTCGAAGATGCGCTCCCGGTCATTCATGGGAATCACCGGGCCAAAGCTGTGCACGGAGAAGACGACCTCCGCCCGCGACCGCGCCGCGCGAATGGTGATGGTGGTGCCAAAGAGCGAATACTTGCAGGCATTGTCAATGTACTGCGTCAGCAGCATGACCATCAACTGGCGATCACAGGGCAGGATCAAGTCGTCGTCGGGCAGGTCGATAGTCACGCGCATGCTGGCCAGCCGGTCGCCGAGGCTGGCTACCACCTCTTCAATCAGCGCCGCTACGCCGACCGATGTGGCGTGAATGGAAACCTCTCCGCCGTCCAGCCGCGCCGTCGTCAGCAGGCGCGTGGTCAGGCTGGCCAACAGCCCGGCCTGCTCGTCGATCAGCGCCGTCAGCTCGGCCTGCGCCGGCGACAAGTGGCCCATCTCGCTCAGCCCCGTGGAGGCCGCGCGGATGGCCGTCAGCGGTGTTTTATACGCGTGCGCCAGACTGTCCAGAACCGTGGCGCGCAACTGCTCGGTGCGCCGTTCGGTCTCGATGCGGCTCTCGTTGGCAAAGGCCCGGTAACGGTCAAAGGCCAGCGCAATCAGAGAGGCGATGGCGTTGTTGGTCAGCGGGCTGGTGTTGCCGCGCACCACCAAGCTGCCGATGGGCGCTGTTCCCAGCCGCACCACGCGGCGGCCCAGGCCGGTCTCTGGATTGTCGTCCGTGGTGCCAAAGTAGTAGACGTTCTGCGCCAGCTCACGCGGATCTTCGCCCCAATTTCCGGCCGGATAAATCTCGTGCAGGTCGGCGTCGAAGACCACCACGGCCTCCAGCGCGAAGGTCTCGTGGACCAGCTCCGCCAACTGCGGCCCCGGCTCCAGATGCAGATTCATCTCCAGCGTACGCCGTGTGAATTCGTACAGATCGTGCATCTGCCCGCCCCAGGACTCGGCTTCCCGGGCGTGGTCGGTGACCCGCGCCGAGAGCCGGCTGACCACCAGCGCCACCAGCACGAAGGCCAGCAGGGTTACGGTGTTGGCGGGATCGGCTGCCGGATTGACCTGGGCCTGCAATTGGGGCTGGTGGGTGACGAAGTAGCTGTGCAGGACAACCGCCGACAGCGAAACGATCACCGCCTGCCAGAACCCGCTCAACAAGGCCGTGGGCACCACAATCAGCAAATAAAGAAGCAGGGAAAGGGGCAGCAGCCAGCCCGACCAATGCGCCAGGATGGTGACTAGAAGCACGGCCACAATCCCCAGCGCGCACTCCAGAACAAACAGGAGCACCCTCAACCCGAAGCCGCGCGAACGCCGGGCGCCGAACAGAAAACGCAAGGGGTTGAAACTCGAATGCAAGGGGTTGCCCACCATTTCATTGCTACGGGCCGTGAAAATTGATTTCGCCGGACCGGATCAGAACCGTAAAACTTGAGTGGATTTTAACAGGTTTATCGTTCTGCCCGGCGCAGGCAGCGCGCCTTCCGTCGTGCCAGGCCTGACCCCGCCCACCGTTCCTGTTTTTCGTTCCCGGCGGGCTTTTCCGGCACGATTCCGGCGTCCACCGGCACGATTCCGGCGTCCATTTGCCGTAGCCTGCCCACTTTTCCACGTACACCGTGGGCTTCTTCATGAATTCCTTATGTGGGGACCCTATAATTTAATCGAATGCCCAAAGCTTAATCATCATCCACAAAAAAGGAGATCCATGTCCAAGTACAAATTTGAATACATCTGGCTTGATGGCAGACAACCGATCCCCGAGTTGCGCGGCAAGACGCAGCTCAAGGATTTCGATCATCCACCCACCCTTGCGGATATCCCCCTCTGGGGCTTTGACGGCAGTTCCACGATGCAGGCCGAGGGCAAGAGTTCCGATTGCATCCTGAAGCCGGTGGCGCTCTATCCGGATGCCAGCCGCAAGCACGCCTATATCGTGCTGAGCGAAGTCATGCACCCGGACGGCACCCCGCACTCGACGAACGTCCGCGCCAAGATCGCCGACGAGTCGGATTTCTGGGCCGGTTTCGAGCAGGAGTACTTCCTCTACAAGGACGGCCGTCCGCTTGGCTTCCCGGAGAGCGGCTACCCCGGTCCGCAGGGGCCTTACTACTGCGGCGTGGGGTACAAGTACATGGGATCGATCGCCCGCCAGATCGTCGAGGAGCATCTGGAGATGTGCCTCGCGGCCGGCATCAACCACGAAGGCATCAACGCCGAAGTGGCCAAGGGCCAGTGGGAGTTCCAGATCTTCGGC
>VFSW01001874.1_pt1 | contig 31847 bp, 26 predicted proteins | sample 5358111 | NCBI WGS metagenome assembly VFSW01 (sample SAMN11554181, study PRJNA540505) | mine drainage metagenome | isolation source: sediment from site ElyBrook_90M | place: USA: Ely Copper Mine, Vershire, VT | collected 2017 | reverse complement strand
TGCAAGCCTGGGCATCCATCGAACGCGGTACCTGGTACGCGCGTTCAGCTGAGTTTATGCAATCGGGCTCAATGAACACTCTGCGTTGGATGCGTGTCCCGGGAGATATCCTGTTTGCCATCGGGGCCGCCCTCTTTGCGTGGTTTGTTCTTGGGCTGCTGACCGGTCATTCCTACGAAAAGGAACCCGGAGTCCACCGCACTCTCTCACACGATAAGGAGGAAGAGCGCGAGAGCGCGTTGGCGGGTGATTGATGCAAGGTGCAAGCGGCGCTTTCGGGTGGGAACTTACCCATCGATTGCGCCGCTTGCGGGCAGATGTACGATGCAGTCCGCCCGGCTCACCGCGAGGTGTGCCACGCTCCGCGCCGGATGCCGATCGCACAAATCGAAGGTCTGGCGCAACATCATTGAGAAGGGAAAGGGTTACTTCCTCGACGAGTCAATCTGGAATGCCCTGTTCCGTTCAGACTCGCGCACGACAGCGCGTCTTCGTCCAGCCAGCAGTTCTGTGGCGCTTATGCTCCCGCAGATCAGTCCTGTTTGCCGATCGAACACCGGCATCCAGGTTACACCGGTGGTCGCCATCTCTTCTGCGACTGAGCGGCAAGTCTCGTCCGCGTACGCCATCACCTCATGCAGGCCGTCAGAATGGCTGGAATCGTCTGGCTCGACAGGTACCGTCATCACCTCCGAAACGCATATCATCTCCAGTGGGTCAACGCCATACTCTCGCGATAGGTGGTAACCGCGGCGGCCAAGTTTCTCCGTCAAAATCGACCTTGGCATCACAAGCGAAGTCACCAGGTAGGCAGAAACGCACGCAAGACTCAGAGGCAGCAAAGCAGGAAACGCGTGTGTCAATTCCAGCGAAAAAAGGATGGAGGTGAGCGGCACGCCAAGCGCGCCTGAGAGCATCGCGCCCATTCCCATCAACGCCCAGATCGCCCGCGTCTCGCTCGGCAAGTGTGCCAGCCAGGCCATCGACTCGCCAAGCGCGGCGCCGATCATCAGCAGCGGCGCTAACACACCTCCCGACGTTCCGGAACTGAGCGAGAAAGCCCACATCAGCGACTTGGCAATCAACAATCCAGCAAGAAGGCCAACCGGTGCATTCCCGCGGAGCAGTTCCGCGATGTTGTCGTAGCCTACTCCCAGGCCGCGCGGAAAGAAATACCCGCCCACGCCAATGCCGATGCCGCCAATTGCAGGCCACCACATCCAATGAATACGCATCCTTCCGCAAAAGTGCTCAAAGGCATCTTCGAAGCCGTACATCAATCGGCTCAATCCCGTCGATGCAAAGCCAACCATCACTCCTAACGGACCGGCTACGAGGAGTGCGCGCACTAGATGAATTTGTGAATGTAGCTCAATCGGGAAGATAGGCCCTGGGCCAAGCCAAACGATGCGCAGTGCACCCGCTATCACGCTCGCCACCGCGACAGGAACCAAGGAACGCGGGCGCCACTCGAACAGCAGCAATTCCACGGCCAACAGGATTGCGGCGATAGGCGCAGCGAACGTGGCCGACATGCCGGCGGCTGCACCCGCCACCAGCAGCGTTGTCCGTTCCGCATCAGTCAATTTCAGCCATTGAGCTACCAGGGAGCCGAACGCTCCGCCCGTCATAATGATGGGACCCTCTGCGCCAAATGGTCCGCCAGATCCAATCGCAATCGCCGCGGAGATGGGCTTCAGAATTGCCACCTTGGGATCAACGCGGGCTCCACGCAAGAGGATGGCTTCAATGGCCTCAGGTATTCCATGTCCTCGTATCTTGTCTGACCCGTAATGTGCAATGAGCCCAACCAGCAACCCGCCCGTAATGGGGACGAGCGGCATGATCCAGACGGAAAGTGTCGATGCCGCCGGTCCTACCATCTCCAAGCTAAGCCTGTGGTAGTAGAAGATATTGGTCGCAAGCGCTATGGCACGCAGCAACAGCACGGCGAGCCCCGCCGCACATGCGCCAATGAAGAGAGACACCCCGGTCAGAAGCCAGACTCGTCGATCCACCGTGAAGTCGCGCAATGCGGACGGCCGTGACTTCATCGAGCCTTTCCTGTCTCGCCGGCTGGCGCATGTGATCGGATGTGTTCAAGTGCCTTCAGTAAATACGGCGCACGCTCGTTCAGTTCCCGAGCGTGATCTTCTACCAATCGGTCCATGACTTTCCTCCCCTTTCGCGTTACGCGCAAGATCGTACGTCGCCGATCCTGCGCATCCACAGTTCGAACCAGGAGGCCTTCGCGCTCTGAACGATCAACCAGTTCTACCGTGCTGTTATGCTTCAGCGCGAGCCGCTCGGCGGCATACGCAATAGTGACAGCGCATGACCCAGGAGCGCCCGCTACCTGCAAAAGCAACTGATATTGCTGAGGATGCAATCCCGCTTCCAGCGCGGCGGATTCGCTGAAGTGCAGAAAGCGGCGCAGCTCGCAGCGAAAATCCGCCAACATCCTCAACAGCTTCGGATCCGGACTTGCCACGGAAGAAGAGTTCATATATCTATCGTATAACGATATAATGACTGTTGCAATCAACCTGACCGTAACCCGATTTTGAAGATGCAATTACCTCAATGAATTGAAGGATTAGTCCGGAGAGGCTGAAGTAAGAAACGCGGAGAAAGCATCCTGATGGTAAGAGCCACGGCCGGGATGAGAAACACAAGCGGGTTCAAAACCCACATTTGGGCGCCTGCGGCAATCTGATCTTGCAGGAGAGTAAGGGAAGTTATCCGCACAGCCTCTGTGTATGAGGGATAATGCACATGCCCCGCAAAGACAAGAGAGGTTAGCAAGAAACATAGATGCTCAAAGTCGTGGATGCCTTCGGAACGGAAGGTTAGTTCGAAGGCTGCGGGCACATGCCATCCGAGATATGCAATATTCATTGCCAGCCATGCCACCACGGGATGCGTAGCAAATCTGCCGGCATGGCGGAGCCAGCCGGTGCGGAACAGCGGACGCAGCACAAAGCGAATCACACCTTTCGGCAGGCCGCGCAGCAAAGGCACCATGGGCGCACCTAAAACGATCAGCGGCGGTGCGACAGACATCAAGATGAAGTGCTGAATCATGTGCGCGGTAAGAAGAAAATCGTCCATCGCCTCGATTGGCGAAGCGAGCGCGATCCAGAGCGATAGCAGCCCGGACATAAATGCAACCGCTCGCCATCCCGGTAATTCGCGCGGACGCGTGCGGTTCGCCGCGCCTTGGTTCGCAGTTTGTCCAGTGCCGGAGGCCCGTTCTCCGATTTGCTCGCACGTGGAAGCGCGGTGCCTTCTAAACATGGGTTTTCGCGGCTGCGAGGTTACCGCCAATCAGCTTAACAATATAAGTGGTGATTAAGGGTCAAATGCAATATGAGTAACTTCCCGCTCCGTCCGCGACACGCCAAGCCACTGCCCAAGATCTATATCAGGATAGTGAAGTGAACAGTATTACGGCGAAGGCGACGCGGGGGAACTAGCCGGACTACCCCTGTTGCCGCCAGCGCAGAATCGGCTTTCGCGCCGCCTGCACTTCGTCCATGCGCGAAACGCGGGTGGAGTGCGGAGCGGTCTTCACCAGGTCCGGCGTCTCTTCCACTTCCCTGGCGATCGAACGCATGGCCGCGATAAACAGGTCCAGTTCTTCAACTGACTCGCTCTCTGTCGGCTCAATCATCAGCGCGCCGGGAACAATCAGCGGAAAGCTCACAGTATAAGGGTGGAAACCGTAGTCGATCAGGCGCTTGGCAATGTCGCCGGTCTTTATGCCTTTGGCCACCTGGCGTTTATCGCTGAACACCACTTCGTGCATCGAGGGAGTTTTGTAAGGCAGCTCGTAAAGGTCTTCGAGCTTCGTGCGGATGTAGTTTGCGTTGAGCACAGCGTCTTCCGTCGTCTGGCGGAGACCGTCTGGACCGTTGGCCAGAATGTAGGCTAGCGCGCGAATAAACATGCCGGTATTGCCATAGAACGCGCGAACCCGGCCCACCGACTGCGGCCGGTCATAGTTCCAGTAAAGAGAACCTCTAGGTGGCTGAGTGCCGTGGCTTCCAACTCTGTCCGATGCAAGACTCGGAAACGACGGGGCACGGAAAATTGGTGCGGAACCGACCGTGGGCGGGTCTGCGTTTGTGTTCTCCCAGCTTTCAGTGGAGGGGCTGTTGGTGGCACTCCCGTTCCGAACCAGGACTGGGGTGGGCAGAAACGGCTCAAGAAATGCCTTGCAGGCCACCGGGCCCGAACCCGGACCACCCCCGCCATGAGGCGTGGAGAAGGTCTTGTGCAAGTTCAGGTGCATTACGTCCACGCCGAAGTCCCCAGGGCGGACCTTGCCCACCAGCGCATTCATGTTCGCGCCGTCCATGTACAGCAATGCACCCTTGGCGTGGAGGATGTCCGCGATCTTGTGAATCTGGTTTTCGAAGACGCCGATTGTCGACGGATTGGTCAACATGAGCGCCGCGGTATCTTCATCCACCTGGCGCGCTAGCGCTTCCAGATCGATCCCGCCGTCGGCATTGGACTTGAGATTCTCGACCTGGTAGCCGCAGATGGCCGCGGTAGCCGGGTTGGTCCCGTGGGCGGAGTCGGGAATCAGCACCTTCTTCCGCGGATTACCCTGCGACTCATGCCATGCCCGCACCAGCAGAATGCCGGTAAACTCGCCATGCGCGCCCGCAGCGGGTTGCAGGGTGATCGTATCCATACCGGTGATCTCGATCAGGCACCGCTGCAGCAGGTCGATCACTTCAAGGATGCCCTGCGCCAGCGCGTCCGGCCGGTAGGGATGCGCCTCGGCCAGCCCTTCGATCCGGGCCACGAACTCGTTCACGCGCGGGTTGTACTTCATGGTGCACGAGCCAAGCGGATACATGCCCAGGTCAATCGCATAGTTCCACGTCGAGAGCCGCGTGAAGTGGCGAATGATCTCGATCTCGCTCAGCTCAGGTAGCAGTCCCGCCACCTTACGGTGGGATTCACCCAGCAAGGATGCCGCATCCACGTCAGGCACGTCGAGCGGGGGCAGTTTGTATGCACGCTTGCCCGGAGATGACTTCTCGAAAACCAGGCCTTCGTTCTGGGTCTGGTGGGGGCGGACTTTGCCGGTGGTGCGAGGACCGGTGGGATGATTTGCATTCGTTGCCATTCGATTAAGCCTCCACCAGCCCAGCCGCCAGAACCTTGGCAGCCGTATCAATCTGTTGCCGTGTCACAATTTCCGTTGCGCACCAGAGGGTCGCGTTCTCCAGTTCGGGATACCAGCGGCTCAGTTCGATGCCGCCAACGATCTTGTTCTCGAGAAGCCGCGGGGTCCATACGGATGGCGCCTCCTGCGTCTGTAAAACAAACTCGTGGAACCGGGGCGCGCCCGTGAACAGCAACCTGGCGCCCGGCTGGTCCGCCAGCGTCTTTGCCGCGTAATGGGCCTTGGCCAGGTTGTGCTCGGCCAGTTCGCGAATCCCTTCTTTGCCATAAACCGTAAGGAAGATCGTTGCCATCAGGGCTACAAGCGCTTGATTGGTGCAGATATTCGAGGTCGCTTTCTCGCGGCGAATGTGCTGCTCGCGCGTCGAGAGCGTCAACACGAACCCGCGAAATCCGTCATGATCTGTCGTCTGTCCCACCAGCCGCCCGGGCATCTGGCGCAGATACTTTTCCTTGGCTGCAATCACGCCGCAGTATGGCCCACCATAGCTCAGCGCCACTCCGAACGACTGCGCCTCCATGCTCACGATATCCGCCTCCACTGGAGCCCGAACCACTCCGAGCGATACGGCCTCTGCAATCGAAACGATCAGCAGCGCGCCTTTGGCATGCGCAATCTCCGCGATCGCCGGAATGTCCTCGATCACGCCGAAGAAGTTTGGACTCTGCACAAGGACACAGGACGTTTCGCTGGTGACTTCGGCTTCGAGAGCGGCTAGATCGACGCGTCCCGTCTCACCGTCATAGCCCACCAGCGTCGAAGGCAGCCCCTGGTGCTTGGCATAGGTAGCCATTACTTCGCGGTATTCGGGATGGACCGTGCTGGCCACAACGGCCTTATGGCGGCCTGTCACGCGGACAGCCATCATCACTGCCTCAGCCGCTCCGGTGGAACCGTCGTACATGCTGGCGTTGGCCACGTCCATGCCGGTCAGCTCGGCAATCATAGTCTGGAACTCGAAGATCGCCTGCAGCGTTCCCTGCGTGATCTCGGCCTGGTAGGGCGTATAGCTGGTCAAAAATTCGCCCCGCTGCACCAGAGAATCGATAATCACCGGTCGATAGTGGCGATAGGCTCCGGCACCGAGAAAGCTGGCGTAGTCCGTCGCGTTCTTTTGCCCGGCGGAGCGAAAGTAGTCGATGATTTCGCTCTCGCCCATCTGGCGCGGCACGTCCAGGTCGCGCGTAAGCCGGTACTCGGCTGGAATAGTCGAAAACAGGTCGTCGATCGACGTCGCGCCAATCTCGGCGAGCATTTGCTGGCGTTCCGCGGGGGATTTGGGTAAATAGCGCATGACAGGCCCCTCCGGAGCCAAGGATCAGGGTTCTGAGATCAGGGATCAGATGCCGATGAAGTTCCAGGTGTTCCGATCCTTACGGCGGCGGCGGGAAGCAGGCAAAGCCGGAAGGACGGGGCACCAAATTGAGCGGGAACTGAGAATCTGGAGTGAACGGTCTCAACTGATCCCTGACCCCTGATCTCTGAACCCGGTTTCAGCTTCCCGTTTCTTCCGAGATGAACTTCTCATACGCTTCGGCGTCCAGCAGCTTCTCAAACTGGCTCGGATCTTCCAACTCCACCTTGATAATCCAGGTTTCGTGCGGAGCCGCATTGATCTTGTCCGGCTCGGTCTTCAACTCCTCGTTCACTTCTGTCACGGTGCCAGTCACAGGCGAATAGAGATCGCTGACGGCCTTCACGCTCTCAACCGATCCGAAGGTGGCATTGGCAGTCACTGTGTCACCCACCTTGGGCGCGTCAACATACACAATGTCGCCCAGGGAGTTCTGCGCGTAGTCGGTGATGCCGACAGTGCCGATGGTGCCGGTTAACCCGATCCACTCGTGCTCGCGGGTATAGCGATAGTTCGTGGGATAAGCCATGGGGCTCCTCGTACAAAGAGATTTTCTACTCGACTAACCAGTGTAAGGGCTGAGGCGGGGTCAAGTGAAACCGCCCGCCAGGGTAGAACAAGCGTAAGGGTGGCTTGATGCGGTCAATTTTCGATGTGGCCAAAGCCGATCTCGCAGCCCTAACTATTAGGCGGCCCCAAACCCCGGGTACGGCTCCAGCGGAACCAGTGCCAGGATTTCGAGCATGCCCGCCTGAAAAATGGGCAGGCTGTGGAGCGCAGCGCGAACCTCGGCCTCACTCGCGGCCTCCCATAGGATCGCGGCGCCGGGCATGTCGCCCCTCCGCCACACCTGGCGGAGAACTCCGGCGGTGTAGAGTTCCTTCACCCTCTGGCTCTCGCGGCCGGCGAGTTCTGCGGTGAATGCTTCGGGCGGAAAAGCGTCCGTCCGGCGGCGGGAGAGGCTCAGAAATTGCATAGGGAAATTGTAGAAGAACTTGGAGTAGCGAATCGCATTTGGTGGTCTTCGAAGTTTTAAATGCCCAAATCAACTATGGCTAAACTTACCTCTTACCCGACGTCGGACGCCCGCAAAACGGCGGTCTTCTGTTCAAAATCGGCCCTTTCTGGCCTGAAAGGACGACTACTGCCATTCGCCGATCAAATCAGCTCCGCGCTCGAAAGCGCGGATAATGCCGCCTTGAATGGGCGCTTGAATTTAAGATCGAACGGCTGCCCCTTCTCCAAGGGGCCGATAAACTCTGCAAGCTTAGGCAGATCCCCAAGTTGTCTTGTCGGCAATGCCTCGGAAAAATTTGTAAGATTTATTTCATACTCTCGAATGACATCACGAAGGTACTCTTCGATCTTCCCGCACTCGGTCTTTAGGTTCGATCCTTGGGCAAAAAACAATCCAGGTTGACTAGCTTGCTTGGCATAAACCTCAAATTTGAGCTGAGATTGCATCAAAATGTCCATCTGTTCGCGATAATCGGCGACTTTGATGACATGCTTATTCATTTCATCCTGGTTGGGTGAATAGCCGATACGCGACCGCAGGATTCGACGGACCAGCTTAGCGGCATTGAAAGCGTCGAGAAGATCTGAATGCATTTTGCGGAGAAGGGCACGGCGTTCTTGATCTCGATTCCGCTTTTCAGACGACTCTTTGAAAAGATACGAAACTGCACCGCCGACTACGACGAGAAGAAGAAATTGATATGTTTGGCCAAATACTTCTGGTTGGAGAATCTTCTTGAGTTGCACTCCGAATACTAGAAAGGCTATGACCCCTCCCATCCCGGCGACTACCATGATCGAAACGAAGGTCAAGGATGCCGCAAATGGTCGCCGAGGAGGAAACTGCCGGGAAGATGATTTACGACTGTGAGGATCCGCATCCGAATCGCACATTTTTTCCTCGTAAAGTGAACCTTCACTAGAATTGAACTGCGGAAAGCAACCCTCATTGCTCGTCCTCGCGAGTATAGAGCTGTCCGGACGCGCGTTCGCTAATCCCTTACAACTCTATTTATCGAAGAACATCCCATGCCCCCCATTCGCCCACGGATTATAGTGGGCGGCGAAGTTGGCGCGATTTTTCACCGATGGGTGGTTGTAATCCCAGAATTCGATGATCGGGTTAGGGTTCGGGTCTTCGAGCCAGGCTTCGCCGAGATGGTTGAAGCCCGAGACTGCGGTCTTTTGCGGGTCGGGAACGAGCCCATGAATGGCCTCCTGTCCGTACACATCAGCCTGGTGCTCAAAGTACCGGCTGTATGTATTGCTTGCCGGCGTCAGGATGAAGCCCGCGATGGAGAGGGCAAACATGAGCGTGAGGAAGCCAGCGCGGCTGGAGACTGAGTCGATCTGCCAGCGTGGGCCGAAACGGCGCACCAACCATTCGGCAAACGCCGCGCATGCCCAAAACACGAAGAATAGCGCCAGAGCGATCCCCCCCAGCTCTTTGGGAATGTGATTGAGCACGTAGTGCCCGCTCTCATGCCCGAAGATGAAGAGAACTTCGTCGTCGGGCAGCCGGTCGGTGGCGGTGTCCCACATGACGAAGCGCTTGGTGGCGCCCAGACCCGTCACATAGGCGTTGAGCCCATTGCTCTTGGCGCTGGCTTTCATCAGGAACATCCGGTCCGGCGGAATATGGGTGCCGGTCCGCGCAACCACGGTTTCCAGCTTCGCCACCAGGGCTGCATGTGTCTTGATCAACGGTTCAAATTTGTTAAAGATCGGATCCAGCAGAGGGGACACAAACACCGAAAGCACAATCAGCGGCAGCGAGATCAGCCACAACCAGACCCAGTAGCGGCGCGGCGAAACCCGCACAATCCAATTGAAGAGCAGCAGGATCAGGGTGCCAAAAACGAGCGTTAGACCCAGGCCTTTGCCCTGGTCACCAAACCAGCTTGCCCAGCCTTGAACGCTGATGCCGTAGTGGCGGCTCACCGTGTGTCCAATCGCATCCAGCGGCAGGCTCGCCAGCGATGTGATGATGAAAAACGCCCCAAAGAACAGCAACCCTTGAATCCACCTGCGGCCAACCACGCGCTGCGTCCAGGCTCCCAATCCGGCTGCCGCCCGCGTCGCCAGCAGCAGCCATAGTACGGCCAGCCCCCAGAGCGTGCCGACGATCTCCAGCACCAGGCGGATTTTGTTCAGGGTGATCGCCTGGGCCAGTTTGTCGCGCGGAAGAGAGTAGGCTTGCTCCGAGGCAGGCTGCGCGGGAGCGGGTTGGACCTGCGCCGGTTGAGTCTGCGCCGGCTGCGCGGAGGAGTTCGGCGCCGACTGGGCGACCGAGAAATGCGGTGCGAGAACGGGGATCAGGAGAGCGATGCGGAAAGCGCCCAGGCAACGGCGTGCAAATGTCATGAGAAACTCCCTCGGGAATGGTTAACTCTGAGACAATCGGGCTTACAGATGCTTTTACCTGAGTATTCTCGCTTTATGCCAGATATTTCTTCCGGCTTTTTGCATCGTCCCGCCCGCATTCGCCTCGCGGTTGCAGTCGTCAGCGGAGTGGTCGCGTTCGCAGCAGCTTTGCAGGTGCCCGCTGCTGCGCAACAAACGACCCCCGCCCTGCTCGATGCCATGACCACTGAGCTGCACCGCGCGTTCACTTCACTGGGGAAACAGGGAGACGACAAGCAACTGCCACCCTACTTTCTGAGCTACTCGGTCAGCGATGCGGATGCCGTCGACATTCGTGCACAGTTCGGCGCATTGGTCGACAGCTCTGCGAATCACGTGCGCGTGGCCGATGTTCAGGTTCGCCTTGGCGACCCCAAACTGGACAATACACATGGCGCGCATCGCGGCTCGGCTGTCAATAGCTTGCAACTGCCGCTCACAGACGACCGTGAGGCGCTGGCCCGCACCCTCTGGCTCGCCACCAACACAGGCTATGGCAACGCGCTCGACAACTACCTCCGCGTCAAAACCGAGTCCCAGGTGCGGGCCAAGGAAGAAGACTCCTCGCCGGACTTCAGCCAGGAGTCTCCGCAGACCGCCATCGGCAAAACCGCCCCGCCCGTGAAGGTCGATCGCGCGGCATGGGAGCGGCGGGTCAGCGATCTCTCCAGGATCTTTCGCGAGTACCCAGACGTCTACCAGAACCTGGTCATGCTGTCGGTACAAAACGAAACCGACTACTTCGCTTCATCTGAGGGCTCGCAGGTCGTTGCTCCGCACGTTCAGGCCCGGCTCGTTGTATTCGCCGTCACCCGCGCCGAGGACGGCATGGATCTGTTTCGAGATCAGACATTTGAAGCGCCAACCGCCGATGCACTCCCAAAGCAGCCTGAACTTGAAGCGGCCATCCGCGATCTGGGCAAGAGCCTTGAGGCGCTCCGCAAAGCGCCAGTGACGGAGCCGTTCGATGGGCCGGCAATTCTTTCAGGACGCGCATCGGCGGTCTTCTTTCATGAAGTGCTGGGCCATCGGTTGGAAGGCCAGCGCCAGCGCGGCGACGAAGAAGGACAGACCTTTACCAAGGATCTCAATAAGGAAGTCCTGCCGAACTTCCTCTCTGTAGCGGACGATCCGACCTTGACGACTTTTGGAAACACATGGCTGAGCGGCAGCTACACGTATGACGATGAAGGCCAGAAGGCGCGCCGTGTGAACCTCATTCAGGATGGCGTTCTGAAGACCTTTCTCATGTCGCGCCTTCCCATTGCGAACTTCGCCGCTTCAAATGGCCACGGCCGCGCGCAAACGGGCCGCATGCCCACCGGGCGGCAGGGTAACCTGATCGTGACCTCGACCAAAACCGTGACCGATGCGGAGTTGCGCAAGCAGTTGATTGAAGAAGCAAGAAAACAGGGCAAGCCTTACGGTCTGTACTTCGAAGACATTTCATCGGGATTCGCGGTCACCACGCGCAGTTCGCCGCAGGCCTTCCAGGTCATCCCCCTGGTGGTGTTTCGCGTCTATGTGGATGGTCGTCCCGATGAACTTGTCCGCGGTGTCAGCATCGTGGGCACTCCTTTGGCCGCCATGAAGCGCATTCTGGCCACAAGCAATAAGAGTGAAGTTTTCAATGGCGAATGCGGCGCCGAGTCGGGCACGGTTCCCGTCAGTGCGGTAGCGCCCGCCATGTTGGTCAGCGAGATGGAGACGCAGCGTCAGCCGCAGGGCACCGCGCGACCGCCGATATTGCCGATTCCCAGCGCGGAAGCTTCCGTGCACAAGGAGGCCCAATGAACCCGATTCGTCCCATCGCACTTTTTGCAGGAGCGGGTCTTCTTGTCGCCTGCCTCGCCGCGTCTGCCCAGGGCGCCCGCGCCGATGCGGAAAAAGATCCGGTCTTCAGGGCCATGCTCGAAGAACTCGACCGCAGCAAGAGCGATCTGCAACTTAAGGGATTCGAAAAGCCGTTCTTCATCCAGTACCGCATTGAAGACGTGGATAACTTCGAGACCAAGGCGGAGTTTGGCGCCACCGAAGGCTCTCTGCGGAGTCATCAACGCGTCGCACGCATCACCGTTCGCGTGGGCGACTATAAGACTGACAGTTCCGGTGCGCGCGGTGACGGCGCTCTGCAATTGTCAGCCCTTAATGACGACCCCATCGCAATCCGCTCATCGCTATGGTCCGCCACCGACCAGGCGTATAAAGCCGCGCTCTCCGCCTACGCACAAAAGCAGGCCGCGCTTAAGCAGGTTCAGACCCCTCCGCAGGCCGACGACTTCAGTAAGGAAACGCCCGTCATCAAACTCGAGGCCCCTCTGAAACTCCGGTTGGACGACACCGCATGGGTCAACCGCGTCGCCAAAGAGAGCGGCATCTTCCGCAGCGAAGCTTCGTTGAAGGCCGTCGAACCAGACGTGCAGTACTCCGTCGCGTCGTTTCAAGGGCGCGTGACCACCACCTGGCTGGTCAATAGCGAGGGCACCATCGTCCGCAAGTCGGCAGGCGGCTATCAGGAGTCGATTGCTGTGGGAACGCAGGCCGCGGACGGCATGCGCCTTGACCGCTCCTACGCCACGACCGGTGCCGACCTCAAAGACCTCGATGCGCCGGAAGTTTTTAGGAAGCACGCGGTGGAACTGATTGCTTCGCTCTCCGATCTGCGCAAGGCTCCGCTCGTCGAAGAGGAATATCACGGGCCGGTACTGTTCAGCTCTGACGCCAGTGCGGATGTCATGCGCGCGTTGGTAGGGACGGGCGTTACGGCCACGCGTCCCAAGCTGGGCACCGAGGCGCGCACCAGCGGGGCCTTTGGATCCAGCTACCATGCCCGGGTGCTCCCTGACTTTATGGATGTTGTGGATGATCCGGGCTTGAAGAGCTTTGACGGGCACAACCTTCTGGGCTCCTATGATGTGGACGACGAAGGCGTGCCCGCGCAGCCAGTGAAGCTGGTGACCGCAGGGCGCCTTGAAAACTACCTGCTGGGCCGTGAGCCCGTCCGCGATTTCCCTCAGTCCAACGGCCATGCGCGCGCCGGAGTCGCAGGCCCGGCGCGGCCAACCATCAGCGTGCTGAAGGTCACCGCGCAAAATGGCCTGACAGACGATGAACTGAATCATAAGCTGCTCGATCTGGCCAGGGAACGCGGCTTGAAGAGCGCCTACTATGTCGCCACCCTGGGGTCCGAAATGACGCCGCGGCTGCTTTATCGCGTGGGCCTCGATGGCAAGCGCGAACTGGTGCGCGGTGCCGCTCTCGATGACCTTGATCAGCGAGCCCTGCGCGCCGGTGTTGAAGTTGCCGGGAAAGACCTGTGGGTTGGCAGTTATCTTGGTGACGTCCCGGAGACCGTCCTTGCCCCCGCGATGTTGCTGAGCGACGTCACCATCCGCCGCGCCAATGAGAAGAACGACAAGCTGCCGTTTTATCCCCCGCCCGAGTAAGGAGAACCGTCATCACCGGCACTTCCGGTGCATGCCGAGGGGATATTCACGGGAATACGGCCTTCACTTTCTCGCTAATTTTTGATTGTCATCTCAGGTAGGATCAATCGCAGATTGGAGGAACTACGGCGATGCGGCGTTTGATCGGGATACGGTTGTCCGGAATAGCACTTGCGCTCGGGTGGGTTTCCGCCGGCACTTCTCTGGCGGCTCCGCCACAAACCGTCGCTGGTATCGACGCCATCCGCGCCTACGAAGGCACCTGGAACATCTCCATCGAACACTTCGACACCGCCCAGAGCAAGGCCGGCATGGAAAAAACCATTCTGCGCAATGAGTGCTGGAAGAGCGGCGGCTACTTCGCCTGCAATCAGTTCGTGAACGGTGAATCGAAGGTACTCATCGTATTCACGTACAACCCCAAGGACAAGACCTATACTAGCTCCCAGGTTCCACCCGACGGCGGCGAGCCAGGCTCAGGAAAGCTGTTGATCGACGGTAATGTGTGGACATTTCCTTGGCAACAGGGGCAAGGCGACGGCACGATCTGGTTTCGCGTGGTCAACGTCTTTACGTCCCCCGACCGCATCGAATACAGGCAGGAGTTTTCGACGGATAAGGTCCACTGGATCATCACGGCAAAGGGTGTGGAGACGAAAGGAAGAGCGAAATAGCTACTGCCCTTCCTGACTTCGCAGAATCCGGCCGCTCTCGGTTGCCCTTTCCGCCGCTCACGCGTGGCGGTAGTTTTGCAGAAAGAAGTACCCGGCCGTCAGCAGGCCGATTGCGGCGACAGTCCATCGCATGGTCCGCTGGTTCACTTTGCGGCTGTAGTGTGCCGCCAGGTAGCCACCAATCGCCGCCAGCACTGCCATTTGCAAGCAAAACTGCCACTCTACCCGCTTGGCCAGGATGAATGTGATCGCCGGAATCCCGATGGAGACGGCCGCCGTGAGAACCTTCAGCGCGTTCATCTCGTGCACATCGTGCACCCCGCAGATGCCGAACAGCGACATGACAAGGAAGCCGCCGCCCGCCCCGAAGTAGCCCACATACACGCTCACTACCACCATGCCGATCACGAGCCACGTATTATACCGTCGCCCCCCGGAGAGACTGGCCAGCCACCGGCCCAGCGGAAAACTCAACACAAACATGACTGCGGCGAACAGAAGCAGCCAGGGCAACAGCTCGCGGAACATGCGATTCCCGGTTCGGAGCAGCAGCCATCCGCCAATCTCCCCGCCAACGCCCGCCGCGATTGCAAGCGGCAGAAGCTTCCAACCATAAGTTCGCAGTTGCTGGCGAAACGCCACCAGGGAAGTCAATTGTCCCGGCCATAAGGCCACTGTATTTGTGGCTTGGGCGGTGACAGCGCCCAACCCCACAACGGAAGTACCGGCAATCAGGGCGGGAAGGGAAAGAAAGGAGCCACCCCCGGCTACGGAATTCAACACACCTGCAAAGAAAGAAGCGACCGGAAGCCAGAGAACACGGAGAAGAGGAAAGAAAAATGCGGCCATATATCACTGTAAGGTGCAACTGCATAAAGACTCATAAGGCTGGCAGCAATCGGGCAGTTGACCTGGAACAATGTCCAGATGCGCGGGCGCCTGTTAAACTCCGGTCAAGAACTGAAGCTGGAGTCGAACCAACCGATGAAATCAACTTTTTTTGTGTTTTTGATGGCGGCCACTCTTGCCGCGCATGGTCAAGCAACCGCCAAACCGGCGGCTCCCGCAGCCAGGCCGGCTAACAGGGCCACAGCTTCCCGGCCCGCGGCGGCTGGCATCAAGCTCCCTCCGGGGGTACCGGTGGTGGCGGGTATCCAGAAAACGCTCTTCTCACTTCGCTACCAGGACATCAAGATCGGCACCGGCCCTGAGGCCGAACCGCTCAAGCTCTACAAAGTCCACTACACGGGTTGGCTGGCCTCAGACGGCCACAAGTTCGATTCTTCCTTCGATCATCCGCGGCAACCGGAGATGGATAAGGACGGCAAGCCTGTTCTCGGCGCCGACGGAAAGCCCAAGCTGGGCGATGCCGAGCCCATCGCCTTTCCTCAGGGCTTCGGCCGCGTCATTCCAGGCTGGGATCAGGGCTTTAATGGCATGAAAATCGGTGGCAAGCGCCGCCTGTTCATCCCCTGGCAACTGGCATACGGTGCACGTGGCCGTCCAGGACCCGACGCCGCGCACCCCGGTATTCCTCCCAAAGCCGACCTGATCTTCGACGTCGAACTGGTGGACGTCACCGACCTCCCCATGCCGCCAAACCATCCCGGTATGTGTGGAATGCCTGGGGGACAGCCACCGCCCGTCCGCATTCCTCCTCCCGGCGCCGGCGCCACTCCCGCGCAGCCTGCATCGCCGCCGCAACCTCAGCCGAAATAGCGCCGAGAGTTCTGGTCAGTCCACGCCGGAAGGCAACTCCGGCGTGGCTGCCAGCAGTTGCCGCGTATACGCCTGCTGCGGGCCCGCGCACAATGCTTCGGCCTCGCCGGTTTCCACCAGCCGGCCCCGTTCCATCACCGCGATCCGTGTGCACAGGTACCGAACAAGCGGCATGGAGTGCGAGATGAACAGGTAGGTCAGTCCGTGCTCGCGCTGCAACTGCCGCAGCAGGTTCACGATCTGCGCTCCCACGCTCACATCCAACGCGGACACCGGTTCATCCAGGATCAGCAGCCTGGGTCTCCGGGCCAGCGCGCGCGCAATGTTGATCCGCTGCCGCTGTCCCCCTGAAAACTCATGTGGATGCCGCCACAAGGCGGATTCGTCAAGTCCGACCTGGCCCAGCAATTCCACCGCCTTCGACCACAGCGCAGCCCGCCCATTCCCCATCCCAATCTCGCGCCCGTGAATCAACCATGGCTCGGTGACAATCTCCAGCACTTTCATGCGAGGATTCAACGCGGCGTAAGGATCCTGAAATACCGGCTGCATTTGGCGGCGCAGCCGGTGCAGTTCAGCTCCGGACGCGCGAGCCACATCGACGCCATCCACCCGCACGATTCCCAGGGTAGGCTTCACCAGCCCAAGAATCATGCGCGCTACGGTCGTTTTGCCAGAGCCCGATTCACCCACCAGTCCAAGGGTCTCGCCCGGCTCGATCGTGAACGAAACGTCCTCCACCACGGGCCGCATCTCGGTCCGCAACCCTGCGCGCCTGGGATAGCTCTTGCTGACCTCATTCACCTCAACCAAAGCCATCTTCAAATGGTACAGGGAACGAGTTCGGGATCTGTAAGTTCACCATCCCGGAATCCAAAGTGCGCCTTGGTAGATTTGGGTCCGCAGTGATCGGCTTTCGTCATGGAGATGGTTCACCTGCATCTCACGGTTCGAGAGTAAAATCCGGGACATTGGACTGGACCAGGTCCGGCCGCCCGCGCATGCCGGATCCGACACCTTCCCCTAACAGAGAGGATTCTTCTCCATGGCGAGTAATGGGTTCACTTTTGCCAATCCCACCTATACGGCAGACAACTTTTACCAGTACAGCGCGGGCGATCTCGCCGGCGACTCCAAACTCCAGGCCACCCAGACCCTGGAGCCCATCCCGTCTCCGCGCGTTCAACCGCCCCTCTTCGACCTTGGCTCCGTTCTGCCTGCGGATGCGGTGGCCCAGATTCAAGCTTCAGGCAGCCTCGTCTTCCACTCCGTGGGTGACTCCGGCGGCATCGTCCGCGCCGAACCGCAGCTTGCCGTATCGGACGCCATGGCTGCTGACCTCACCGGAAAGACCTACTCCAGCGGCCTCCCGGCTTTCTTCTATCACCTCGGCGACGTGGTGTATTACTTCGGCCAGGAACAGTACTTTCCCGAACAGTTTTACGACCCTTACCGCAACTACGACGCACCCATCTTTGCCATTCCCGGCAATCACGATGGCGTGATGTACAAGAACGAGCCCATCCCGTACTCGCTCCAGCCGTTTGTCGACAACTTCTGCACCCCCGCTTCGGTGCAGGCAGTGCCAAGCTTTGCCCGTACCACCATGACGCAGCCGGGCGTTTACTTCGTGCTGACGGCGCCTTTCACACGCATCATCGGCCTCTACTCCAACACCGGCGAGAGCGTGGGAGTGCTGGGCAACGTCCAGATCGGCCAGGACCAAGTCACGTTTCTCACGCAGCAGTTGCAGGCGGCCTTGGCGGCGCGGCAGGCAGACCCTCAGAACAAGAATCCGCAGGCGCTCATCATCGCCGTGCATCACCCTCCATTCACCGGGAGCAGTCAGCATTTTCCCAGCGCATCTATGCTTGCGCAGATCGATACCTGCTGCCAGCAGGTGGGCATCTGGCCTGACATCGTTCTCTCCGGCCACGCCCACCTCTACGAGCGATACACGCGCACCATGACTGCCGACGGGCGCCAGATTCCATACGTCGTGGCCGGCAATGGCGGTTACTACAACCTGTCCAAGATGAAGCTCAATGCAGCCGGGGCCAAGCCCATCGCCGGACAACAATCCGAGCCCGACGGCCAGGGAAACACCATCACCCTCGATCAGTACAACGAGACCGATTACGGCTTCCTGCGGATCACCGTCAGTGCTGCGACGATTCTGGTTGAAGCGCTGGGAGTGCAGCCCAATGTAACTACGACAACCCCGCCACCACCCATCCCTCCGCCTGCCGTTCTCGATCGTTTCTCGTTGAATCTGTCTTCCCACACGGTGACCGACGTGACCGGCGGATAGGCCGTCCACGCGGATGAAACTGAAACAGTCTGGGCAGCGCCCTCAATCTAATCCAGCTTTGGATGCAGCTTGTTGAAGTCGGTCGCCTTCTGGTATGCATGCGCAAAGGCGGCCAACTTCGCGTCCTGGTAATGCCCGGCCAGCAGCGTGAGGGAAACCGGCGTGTTCGGGCCGCCGATATTATCGTTGTCGCCGTCATCCACCTCGGGCGGCTTTGGAGCGTCTGCCCCGCGCAGCCCATTCGGCAAAATCAGCGCAGGATGGCCGGTCAGGTTGGTGGCCACCAGTTGCATGCCGTTCGTGGGCGTCACAATGATGTCCACGTCGTTGAACAGCGCGGACACCTGTTGAACAGCAAGCGTGCGCGCCCGGTTGGCCTGGATGTACTCCACCGCCGGGTAGAAGCGCGCCACACGAAAGGAGTTGGGCCAGTCCTCCGCTCCTTGTTCGGTCAGGAGCTTGTCCCGGCCCGTGGTGGTCAGGTCGTCGAAGGCGGCCGCGGCCTCCGCCGTGAGCAGCGGAACCATCGCTTCATACGGCAGCTTGGGCAACTCCACCGGGATCAGGTTGACGCCCATTGCGCGCAGCTTGTCCAGCGCCGCCAGGTCGAAGCGCCGGTCGTAGTCGTGACGCGCACGGTTTACCCGCATCGCGGCATTGCGATCTTCGCGCTTCTTCTTCTGCTCCGCGGTCTCATCGGGAGTGGCTTCGTGCAGCTCGAGCGGCTTCGGCTCGTCGAACTCGCTCTTCAGGTACCCGACGCGCAGCGAGCGCCAATCGAGTTCAGGGTTCCAGTGAAAACTCGCAACTGCTACAGAAGTATCCTTGCCATCGGGCCCGTGGATGGCCTCAAGCACCAACGCGCAATCCTCTGCCGAACGCGCCATCGGCCCCAGCTTGTCCATGGTCCAGCTCAGCGCCATGGCGCCGGTGCGGGGCACAAACCCGAATGTGGGCCGCAGTCCGGTGTCGCCGCAGCGGGTGGAGGGCGAAGAGATAGACCCCAGCGTCTCCGAACCAATCGCAAACGCTACGCATCCCGCAGCCACTGCGCTCGCCGGACCAGCCGAAGATCCGCTCGAGCCCTGGCTCGGATTCCACGGATTCCGTGTTCTGCCGCCAAACCACTTGTCGCCCATGGCCAGCGCACCCAGCGTAAATTTAGCCACCAGCACGGCTCCCGCCGCGTCCAGCCGTTGCACTACCGTGGCGTCCTCGTCGAACGTCTGATGCTCGAACCCGCCTGCACCCCATGTTGTCGGATACCCCTTCACCGCGAGCAGGTCCTTGGCGCCCCACGGTATGCCGTGCAACGGCCCACGGTACTTGCCTGCGGCCATCTCGGCATCGGCTGCCTTGGCCTGGGCCAGCGCGCGATCCTCCGTCAACGTAATCACGAAGTGCAGCATTGGATCGTAGCGCTTCAACCGCTCCAGGTACATCTGTGTCAGAGCAAGCGATGTGATCCTCCGCGCGCGGAGCAGGCTGGCGAGCCGGCTGACGGTGGCGAAGGCCAGGTCTTCCATGCGGGCCGGAGCAGATATGCCTGCATGCGGCTTCCAGCCACCGGAAACCGGATGCTCCAGCTTCCTCTCGGCCTTTCCAGCACCTGCAGGGGGCAGGGGATGAAAGACGAAGGCGGGCGCAACGGAGTTGGGAAGGTTCAGCTTGCGGATCGCTTTGAAGGATCCGTTTTCGTCAATGAGCGCATCGAGCATCATCTCCTTCTGCCCCTCCGTAAACGGGCCGACACCGGCGAGCACGGCGGCCTGTTCGATCATCTCCGGGGTGATCTTCGGCGGCTTGGACTGGTCCGTGTTCGGAGCCTCTTGCGCCTGTGCTGCCAGCGCGTAGAGAATTCCGGGCAATAATGCGGAGGTCATACCTGCACGGCTGCAGGCAGAGAGAAACCCTCGACGATCCAGATTCATGCTGCGGTCCTTTGGGAATGGGAATAGCCTTTGGGAAACTATAACGGAACAATGAAGGCTGCCCGGTATGCGCCCGGCCCTGTCACCCCTCGTCATCGCCCCGCAACGGCGATGTCCAGCCTTCTAAGTCGTCATCCGATCCGGCGAGATGGCTTTCAACGGCCACACTTCGAGCGCGACGTGATCCGGTCCATCGACCGCAACTTCAAGCACCGTATCGCCCGGTTGGAGTGTGTAGACGCGGCTGGTCAGCGCCTCTCTTCCGCCGATGAACGACTCGATCACCGAGCCGTCAAAGAACATGCGGAGCTCAGGCCGGGGCCAGGGCAGAGAAGGCAGAGGGAAACTGACATCGCCGCATCGGACAGCGCCTGCCGCGACGTCGATCGTCAACTCCCAGACCTGGCTGCCTCTTACCAGCAGGCGCACGGAAGCTGTCTCCTTGGAAAACCCAAGGTGCACGCGAAGCTCTTGCCCCAGCCCGGTAAGCTTCCGTCGAAAAGGTGCGCCTGCCTTCACCGCAGCCTTCTCGACCGGTCCGCGCAGCCGCTCCACTTCGGCAGCAGGCTTCATCTCAAGCTGGCCTTGCTGACCCACGCTCAAGACGCGGGGCAGCGACATGGCGCCTGCCCAGCCAGCCGCCGCAAACTCGGCTTCCGGTCGCGTCTCGGGAATCCATCCCCACAGAATCCGCCGCCCATCCGGAGCCAGGAAGCTCTTGGGCGCATAGTAGGCGCCGTGGTCCAGCACACCTTGCCGCTCCGGCGTGTAGATGTGTTCCCCGGCTTCATACTTGCCGATGGACCAGATCACTTTGCCCTCGGTCGAGTACAGCAGGCAGTGCCGATCACCCAGGGCGAAGAAATCAGGGCACTCCCACATCTCGCCGCTGTCACACGGATTGAGTGCCTTTTTGCCGTTGGGCTTGCCGGTCGCCAGAGGATGCAGATACTCCCACTGGCGCAGGTCCTGCGATCGATACAGGAGCACACAGCCGCCCTTGCCGCGCTCCCCGGATCCCACTCCCAGGTACCAGCCATCGCTCTCCCGCCACGGGCATGGGTCGCGGAACCCCGTCACAGGCATCCCCGCTGGCGGCGTGGCGATCACCGGAGTCTCCAGCTTTTTCCAGTGCAGAAGTTCGTCGTCCCCCGCTGTCGCGAGCATTTGCGTCTCGCGGAGCTTGTCGTTGCCATCGTGAATCGTCACCTGCGCCGGCGGCGCATTCTGTACGCCGGTGTAGATGAATGTCGGCACGCCCTCCCGTACCACTGCCGAACCGCTGAAACATCCCTCGCTGTCTGGGCCGCCCGGAGTGGGCGCCAGTGCAATCGGCTGGTGATGCCAGTGCACCATGTCGGTGCTGACCGCGTGCCCCCAGTGCATGTCGCCCCACACAGCCGCATGCGGGTTGAGCTGATAAAAGAGGTGGTATTTGCCCTTCCACCAGATGGGGCCATTGGGGTCATTCATCCAATTGTGTTGCGGCAGCAGATGGTACTCGGGGCGCAGCGGGTCGTGCGCAATATTCGATCCGGCATCGGGCGCCGAACGACTCCAGCCTCGCCGCACCATACCAGCTACAAAACTCGACGCCATTCCCGCTCGAATGCAAGCGCGCAAAAAAGTACGACGGTCAAAACCCATACGCGTGAACCTCTTAAGCCAGGTGACTACCCTGACGAAGAACCATAAATAGAGGAACCAGCCTGAAGCTGGCGCGCATTGATTCTCACATCTCGCTACTACTTCTCCGCGGGGGTTAGCTTCAGTGCATAGGCATATTTGCAGGCTGCCCCGGAAGGCAGTGTGACCTCCAGCATGTCCGCTCCCTGCGTCCAAGTCACCTTATCCGTCGAGCCCAGCAACTCCACCTTGGCAATGGGCAGGGAAGCTCCCTCGTGCGACCACCCCAACGAGTGGATTGTCGCTTTGCCGTCCTTGGGACAGGCCATGCCGATGGCGTAAACGGCGCTTCCTTTCGCTGTGAACCTGAAGTCATTGGAGGTATATGGCTTGGTGTCCGTATCGTGGAATGCGCCGCCCACCACCTGTGTCGGCCCTTCGCCAAAGGTCTTCCATGGCGTGGTGGCATAAATCGCCTCTCCGTTCACCTTGAGCCATGCGCCCATGTCCTGCAGAGTGTTGCGCACTTCGTCGGGAATCGTGCCGTCGGAGCGCGGGCCAAAGTTGAGCAGCAGGTTGCCGTTCTTGCTCACGATGTCCACCAGTTGATCCACCAGGAACTCCGGAGTCTTGAATGTGTCGTGCTCGATGTATCCCCAACTTGCATTGCTGATCGAGGTGTCGGTCTGCCAGTGGTCGGCGATGATGTGGTCCTGCTGGCCGCGCTCAAAGTCGCGCGTCCCTGCTTTCCAGTTCAGCGAGTAGTCCTTGAAGTTGATGACTCCTGTGTAGCCATGCGCCGCTGCGTAGTTGTAATAGAAAGCCGCAAACTCCGTCACCGCACGCCTGAAATTCGGCTGCCCGATCCACCAGTCGAAGTAGACGATCTCGGGCTTGTACTTTTCCACCAGTTCGGTGTCGCGCGCCAGCCAGTCGCGCGTCCACGCCTCGCTCACCCAGGTCCAGTCGTTCTCGAGGCCGTGTGCGTCGCCTCCCGCCTCAAACCACTGGTGTGCTGGCCCATACAGCGATGCGTACTTTGGGTCGTTCACGTCCGATCGGATCGCCCGTCCGCCATCGTAGAAGAAGTTGTGCTCGGCACGATGCGAGCTGAGCCCGAAGTGCAGGCCCTCGGCGCGAATCGCCTTGGAAAGCTCGCCCAGCGTGTCCCGCTTCGGTCCCATCTTCACCACCGTCCAGTCAGACAGGCCGGAGTCGTACATCGAAAAGCCGTCGTGATGCTCGGCCACCGGCACTACATATTGCGCGCCGGAATCCTTGAACAGCTTGGCCCAGACCGCAGCGTCAAAGTGCTCCGCTTTGAATAGCGGAATCAGGTCCTTGTAGCCCTTCGCATCCTTCTCGGCAGCATTCTTTGAGGCATAGTGCTCCTGGAAATTCTTGTAAGCACCCTCGCCCGGCCGGTACATGTTGCGCGGATACCATTCGTTCTCCGCTGCCGGCACCGAGTACACGCCCCAATGGATGAAAATGCCGAATTTCGCGTCCTTGTACCACTGCGGCTGCTGATACTTCATCAGCGAGGCCCAGTCCGGTTGAAAGGGACCCTCACTGGCCTGCTTGTCCGCCTCAGACAACAGCCGGTTGCGTTCGGCATCATACTTACTGACCGACTGTTGCCACTCGCGATCGATCTCGGTGGCAGTCTTGGTGTCGCGCGTAGGCGCCAGGGGATCGGTGGACGAAGCAGGAGCCTGCGCAAAAAGCAGCGGCGCAGCGGCAAGCAGAAATAGAGCGAAGCAGCGAGTCAGAATCTTCATACGCCCGCATACTAAATCGCTAACGCTCGTTCTGCAAACGCTTTCACAGACTGGCATCTCCGTATTCAATCCTTGGCTAAAACACTTGTCTCAACCGGACCACGAAAAGAAGCCAAAATTAACCTCTGGGGTATGATTTCCAAATGTTTACTCCGCGACACAGCGTTTCCATTCAAGCCAGCATCTTTTTGGCGGCGCTTCATTTACTTCTTTTGGCGGGCGGGATTTCGGCACAGAATGTTGCACCTACCCCATCCCAGCCGCTCTCCGCCCCCCAGATCGTCGATCAGATGCAGCACCACAACAAGATTCGCGCGGACGATCTGAAGCACTATCAATCCCTGCGTCATTACGAAGTCCAATACAAAGGGTTTTCGGCGACCATCGATGCCAAAATGGCCGTCGAGGCCGACTATGACGCCGTTTCGGGCAAGAGCTTTCGCATCGTTTCCCAGACCGGATCGAAGTTCCTGGTCGACAAAGTGCTCAAGCGTCTTCTCGACACGGAAAAGGAAGCTGGAAGCGACCAGAAGTCGACCGCTCTGACTCCGCAGAACTACAAGTTTCAACTCGACGGAAACGAGATCGTCGACGGACGTCCGTCCTACATCCTTGACGTCGAACCCCTTGTCGCGAGCAAGTACCTTTATCGGGGAAAGATCTGGGTCGACGCTGCTGACTTCGCTGTGGCGAAAATCGAGGCCTCGCCCGCCAAAAATCCGTCCTTCTGGATTTCGAGCACAGCCATTCATCACCGGTACATCAAGACCGAAGGTTTCTGGTTACCAGAGCAAAACCGCAGCGAAACCCGGGTGCGGGTTGGAGGCACCGCGGTGCTGACCATCGACTACGGCGCCTATCATGTGGTTCCGGAGACGACGGTTCCCGGCGGGTATTAGAATTCGCAGAGCACCCTACGGAAGCAATTTACGGATCGCATAGAGGGTAGTTCTGCGGGCAACCCGCTTCGCGCGGTCCCCCAGATCTGCATGGGCCGGCTCGGCGGAGTCATCGCAGATAATGTTCTGCTGTTTGCATGCGGCCTCGTAGTGGCTGACCAGTTCCCGCGTCGCTGCGGCCCAGCTTCGCTCAGACGCGTGCTCGCGGGCGGTCACACCCATGGCTGACAGCTGCCCAGGCGATTGCAACAGCCCTCGGATCGCGCCAATCGCCCCCTCTTCGTTGTCGAAGAGATAGCCGCTCACCCTGTCTTCAATCAAGTCGGGGATGCCACCGGCCCGCGCAGCCACAACTGGAAGCCCCGAGGCCATGGCTTCGAGAATGACGAGTCCCAGCGTTTCGGTGCGCGACGGCATCACAAAAACATCGCTCGATGCATAGGCCGCGGCCAACTCGTCGCCGCGCAAAAAACCCGCCAGATGAACCGGCAATCCTGCGAAATGCTCTCGAATTGCCTGGCTGTGGGGTCCGCCTCCCACAAGGGCCAGCCGGACATCGGGCAGCGCTTGAACGATCGGTTTGAGCCGCTCAATGTCCTTCTCCGCGGAAAGTCGCCCCACATACAGCAGGAGCGGACTCTCGGGATGGCCGTCACTCAGGCGCCCCCGCATCTCAACCGAACCCCGCCCTGGCCGGAAGCGTTCGGTGTCCACTCCTCCTGGCCAAAGCGCAACCCGCTCAATGCCATGGCTCAGAAGTTGCTCGAAGATCTGGGTTGAAGTGCCCAGATTGACGGTGGCCCGGTTGTGGCGAATCCGCATGATGCGCCAGATATAAGGTTCCATAAACCCAAATCGGTAGTAGTGCAGATAGGCCGGCAGATCCGTGTGGTAAGAGATCACAAGAGGCAGGTGCAATGCGCCGCCGTCTTTCCCTCCCGCATAATAGAGCGCCGCGACCCCCAACAGCGCGGGGTCTGCAGCGTGAAGCAGGTCGGGTTTAAACTCCATGAGCGTTGCGCGCATCGATGCACGGGGCAAAGACAGCCGAAGTTCCGGGTAAAGAGGAAATGCCCGGCTCTTCATCCCAACAATGCGCGACCCCTCGAATTCATCGAAGCCGCCATCCGGAGAAAAGATCAGCACCTCGTGTCCGAGTTTCGTCAGTTGACGCACAGTCTCGCAGAGTGTGGTGACGATCCCGTCGATCTTCGGAATAAAGGTTTCAGTAAAAAGCGCGATGCGCATTCGATCGTCCTGCCCGGATGACGAGATTGAACCAAAGGCTATCATGCTCGGTGAGGCTCGCCGGGTTGGCCACGTTCGCCGCGAGGCATTGAATGAGAGCCCCGGGTGGCGTATTTTGGGGGTGTACGCGTTCCTCTCTTCCAGAGATTGTTCAAGGAGGCGTTCATGAAATATGCAGCCATCGTCGGGCTGACAATCCTTTGCGGTTCCCTGTGTCTTGCCGCCCAGAATCGGGACCATTCCCAATTGCAATCCACTTCCCTGATCGTCGTGCCCGAAACCTCTCCCTGCCCCATCGGAATGCGTGTCCGGCAGGGCATCGGCAGCCAGATGCTCGCTGTGAAAGATGGCCATCGCACGCAGATATTCGCCTCGCGGCTCCGCCTCAACCTGTCGACTCCGCAGTCCGCAAAGGCAGACACGGCGCAAATCACGGCAGCCACGGTCACGGTACATGGCTTGAACGGCAAGGCCCGCATGCAGTTGACTGGCTCCAGCCAGGAGGGCTCGGCTGACGTCGCGAAGACCATGAATGTGACCTTTGCCCCCGACGACGATAAGAGCGTTTGGACTGATCTCGTGCTGCCCGGCTTTGCCTCGGCGAACATGGTTGTTCTGGAATCGGTGACCTACGCGGACGGCTCAACCTGGAGGTTCACCGGGCATCAAAGCTGGTGCCAAGCCGCCCCCGATCCGCTCATGCTGATCGAAAACCGGTAGGCAACGGAAACCACCCTCCACAAAGCCCAGGGTGCCGGGGACAGTCGGCTGCTGTGATACCGTTGCATTATGTCGTCCTTGGGCCGAGCGCGGGTTTCCGGGCGTGTGCCGAAGCCCATTGGTGGGCCAAATCGGGACGGCTGAAGTACCGATAGAATGCCCCAGCAGCCGGAAATGACATCACCTCCAATACCCGCGAACCCGGCTCCAATGCCCAGGGCTGTATCTGAGCCTGTTTCGACGGCGGTATCGGATTCCACACCCCCCGCACCAACCCATAAGCATGGCCCCCAGCGCATTCCCCACTGGCTCGAGCGAGCCGAACTGTTCCTGCGCGTTCTCCTCCGCATGTACATCGGCATAGCCGTCTGCTATGCACCCTGGTCCCATACGTTTTGGGACCAGAATCCAATTTTTGTGCAGTACCCCACTCTCGCCATCTATGCGGCTAATGGTGCGGTGCGCGGCATCATATCGGGTCTGGGGCTTTTGAACCTCTGGATCGCTTTTCACGACGCGATCAGGCATCGGGACGGATAGGCTATGAGCGACAGTGATCGGGACATAGGAACGAAAGCGCAGCAAATTGAGCTTCAGGATTCGAGCCCGTCCACCATAGGTACGGCGACCATTCCCGGTAACGGCGCGCCGCCCCCCTTGGATCGCGCACAGCTTGCCTACGAAAACCCCGCATTCCTCAACAGCGCGGACGGTCGCCTGATTCGCATTGTGGCGGAGTACTGCGAACCGTTGGCCCGCTTCCGCAAAGAACAGATCCAGGACACGGTGGTGTTCTTCGGTTCGGCCCGCTTCCGCGGCCGCGAAGAGGCCGACCATGCCCTGGAACTGCTCGATAACACTGGGTCCAGCCAGCTCGCTCCCCGTGAAGAGCAGCCTGCCAGCATTCCTCAAATCGTCGAGGGCACCGCGACCGATCTGCAGCGCAAGCGCGCCGTGGCCGCCGTAGAGATGGCTCGTTACTACGAGGACGCCCGGCGGCTGGCGCAACTACTCACACATTGGGCCAAGGGAATTCCTTCGCGGCGGCAGCGCTTTGTGGTCACTTCCGGCGGTGGCCCCGGAATCATGGAAGCCGCCAATCGCGGCGCACATGAAGCCGGCGGCAAAACCATCGGACTGAACATACGGTTGCCCTTCGAGCAGCGGCCCAACCCCTACATCACCCCTGCGCTCAACTTCGAGTTTCACTACTTCTTCATGCGCAAACTGTGGTTCGCCTACATGTCCAAAGCCCTGGTGGTCTTTCCCGGAGGCTTCGGGACTCTCGATGAGATGTTCGAGATCCTTACCCTGGCTCAAACCCAGAAGCTGGCCAAAAAGATCACTGTCGTCATCTACGGCTCGGAGTATTGGAAGAAAGTGTTCAACCTTGAGGCCCTTGTCGATACTGGCGCCATCTCCCCCAAGGACATTGAGCTGTTCCAGTTCGCCGATACCCCGGAACAGGCGTTCGAAATGCTGCGCAAGGGACTGACCGAAAACTATCTCGTTCCGGAATCGGCCGCCGGAAAACCTCCCGAACATGTGCTCGCCCCTTCTTCCGAATTGATGGCGGGCATGAGTATTGATGACTTCCTGGGCCCGGAGATCACTAAAACCCGTTAATCGCATGCGCTCTATCGGTTGGCCAAGTTTAGTCTTTAGTATGTGCGATGTTTCGCCGCGAAGACCGTCAAAGACAATGTAGTTAGTGATTGTGAGAAGAACTTGCTCGTCGGATGTTACTCTGAGCGTTGAGGCACCCTTTAACCTTCCCTCTCCCTCCGGAACCATGAACAGGCACGATGTGCGGTATTATTACCGGTTTACTTGGGATTCCCCGTAACTTTATTGGTTCTTTTTGGAAATTGAAGCTTCATTCGTACCATGTTCATTCGGCATTGATGGTAGCCAGTCGACAATAAGGCGAAACAATCAAGTAGATCGCAGTGAGTGAGGAGGGGGAATGGCTAACTCAACCATCTCGTACCTTTGGTGTGACAAAAGTGCGTCCAAGGGATACCGCTCGGGAATTTCTCTGCACAGTCACACCAACCAGTCGAAAGAGACGCTGGATTTTCTGGCGAACTTCGGCAACCAATATCCGGTCATGCGCCCCCTGCTCTCCCGGCTGGAGCGTCGATCGGAGATCAATCACGGGCTTCGCGTGAATTATGCCGCCAGCTATTGGACCCCCCCGCTGACCCCCAAGCTTGCCTTCGAGCTTGAAAGTTCGCAGATCGAAAAACTGGATCTGGCTCCCATGGTCTCGCTCTCAGACCACGACAACATCAAGGCCCCTTTACTACTGCGAAGCGTGCCCAGCGCGCGCCAGATTCCAATCTCGGTGGAGTGGAGCGTTCCATACGGTGGCATACAGGACTTCCACCTCGGCATCCACAATCTGCCCAGCGGCAAGGCCACGGAGTGGATGGCGACCATGGAAGAATTCACCGCCAATCCTTCCGACGACCGGCTCACTGACATTCTGGCCGCGCTCAATGCCGAGCCCAACGTCATGGTCATCTTCAACCACCCGGCGTGGGATCTGTTCCTGATTGGTCAGGAAAAACACGCATTCCTCCTGAATGAATTCCTCCAGAAGAACGGGAATTTCCTTCACGCGCTCGAACTCAATGGGCTGCGAAGCTGGGATGAGAACCGCGCCACGCGCCGCCTGGCTGAAAAGTGGGATATGCTGCTGATCTCCGGTGGCGATCGTCACGGCGTGGAACCGAATGCCAACATCAACCTGACCAATGCCACCAGCTTCACCGAGTTTGTACATGAGATCCGGCGGGAAAAGCGAAGCAACCTGCTCTTCATGCCGCAGTATGCTGAACCTTGGAAACACCGCATCCTGCGTTCGACCATCGATGTGATCCGCAACTACCCTGAGTTCCCCCAGGGCTCGCGTACCTGGGACCAGCGCGTTTATCACCCCGACATCAACGGAGTCGATCGGCCCTTGAGTGAACTTTGGCCGGATGGGACAGCGCCCTGGGCGATGTCCTGGTGTCTCGCCATGGTCAGGCTCATGGGTCGCCGCCCGGTATCGAGCGGCCTGCGCATTGCGTGGAGCGAGTCGCATCAGTTACGCCTCTCCTTGAACGAGTTCGACAGTTAGCCCGGGCTTTGGGCTCTTATGTTTTTGCCCGGCCTCACCATGAACCGTGCCGTGTCTGCCAGTGCCGGTGCGCCGCGCGTGGCCTACTTCCCCGATTCCTTCCATGAGATAAACGGGGTCGCCCACACCAGCCGTCACTTTGAGGCCTTCGCTCGCCGGCGCAACCTGCCGTTTCTGTGTGTGCGTGCCGGTGACCGTGCGCAGGCCGTTACCGAAGACGGCAACGTCATCACCCTTGAACTGTCGCGCGGCTTCCTCTCTTTCGCTCTTGAAAAGGACCTTCGCTTCGACCCGGCGTTCCTGCGGCATGTGCCGCTCATTGAAGATGTGCTCAAGCGCTTCAAACCGGACCTGATCCACATCACCGGCCCCAGCGAGGTCGGCATGTTAGGCGCGGCGCTCGCGTTTCACCATGCGTGGCCGCTGGCCGCAAGCTGGCACACCAATGTTCATGAATACGCGGCGCGCCGTTCGGGGTGGTTTCTGCGCCTGCTGCCCAAGCCCCAGGCGGAGGTTACGGGCCAAAAGATTGAAGACCTGGCCATGGGGGCGGCAGCGGCCTTCTACTCCGGCGCGCAGATCCTGTTCGCGCCCAACCCAGAGCTTTGCCACCTGCTTGAAAAGCTCACCGCGCGGCCTTGCCATCTCATGCCCCGCGGCGTCGACGCCGAGTTGTTTCATCCCCGCAAGCGCAATCGCCGCCCTGACGATCGTGATCATGTGCTGGGCTTCGTCGGCCGGCTTTCGATTGAGAAGAACGTTGCCCTGCTCGCGAAGGTGCAGGAAGAACTCGAACGGAAAGGGCACAAGAGCTTCCGGTTCCTCATTGTGGGCCAGGGCGCTGAAGAAGCATGGCTCCACGAGCACCTTCCGCGTGCTGAGTTTGCCGGCGTGTTGCGCGGAGAAGAACTATCTTCGGCATACGCCAACATGGACCTGTTTGTATTTCCCTCGCACACGGACACCTTCGGCAATGTGGTGCTTGAGGCCATGGCCAGCGGCGTGCCAGCCATCGTGACTCCTGACGGCGGCCCGCGCACCATCGTCCGTGACGGTGAAACTGGCTGTGTCGTTCCCGACGATGAGTTTGCCGATGCCGTGGCCAGCGTACTAGGCAACCCCGCTCGGCAGTCCCAGATGCGGCAAGCCGCACGCGCCTGCGCACTCACCGCCAGTTGGGATTCGGTGTTCGAAGGCGTCTACGCGGCGTATCAGACCGTCTTTTCCGCGAACGGAGAAGCAGCCGCCTCCGGTTGAAGATCATGCCTTGTATCCCGCAATTCGCCGAGACCGGTCGGTCTTCCAACTCTGAATCGTCTACTGTGCAGGGCCGGTTGTCCTCGTTCCCGTGCGAAGGTCAATTGCAAAGGGCGTCTCCTTGTCGGTCATCATGTTCCAGCCCTGTCCGCGTAGAATCCCATCCTCGATCGACGTAACGTTCACGCCCTCATCCGAAAGCTTTTCAGATTGCCAGGCCTGACCATTGCGTCCCCACGCCAGTATCGAGTGATGCCCGACAAACAGCAGCAGGCCTGCCTCTGGGACTGGATGAATTTCCATCGCCGGCCGGTAAGCAATCATGGTGAATCGCTCCGGCGCCGAGGTGTCGATAATGTAGGCGTACCCCCCGGAAACAGCGCAGACTTCTTCCGGCCGGGGAGTCGACCAAATGCCCGTGGGCACCGCAGGGTCGCGAAATCCGAGCGCGCATGTGGCCAGGAAGGCCGCCGCACTCGCCGCATGCGGCCGCACCAGCACCTCCAGCGCACCTCGCTCCACTTCCTCCGCCTCACGCGGGTACACGAAGTGCCGCGGAGGAAGGATCAGCGGGCGCACCGCGAGCACCTCCGCATCCCAGCTACGCCGAAAGCTGAAATCGAAGATCGATGCCGGCAGGCGATTGGCGTCCACTGCCGTCATACTCCTACAAATCGTTTGATCCGCTCATGCACGCTGGGTATGCCGAGCCGGAGCGCCGCGCCCTCTTCAATAAGAGGCAGCAGCTTGTCGAAATCGGGTCCTGAATGAGAGCCCGTGAGCGCAATGCGTACCGGGTGGAACAACTCCTTGCCTTTGACGCCTGTCGCGGCCTTGATCTCGTTCAGCCACCCTTTGAATACGTCCGGCGTAACATGCGCTGAATGGGCGCGGACGCGACTTGCCAGTTCACTCAGCACGGTACGGGCAGAGTCGGCTGCGAGCACCGCTGCATTTTCCTCGTGAGCCCGCGCCGCTTCTGGATCGAACCCGAACACCGGAGAAGTCTTGGCTGGAAGCTGGTCGAGGTAATCCACGGCCGGCACGAATACCGCAAGCAGTTGGTCAAACCACCCTCCCACCGCTTCCGGTGCGGATGCTTTCGGACCGGCCAGGCGATCGGCAAAGTAC
>VFSW01001873.1_pt1 | contig 31850 bp, 35 predicted proteins | sample 5358111 | NCBI WGS metagenome assembly VFSW01 (sample SAMN11554181, study PRJNA540505) | mine drainage metagenome | isolation source: sediment from site ElyBrook_90M | place: USA: Ely Copper Mine, Vershire, VT | collected 2017 | reverse complement strand
GTTGCCATGTGTTTCACCTGAAACAGTCAGACTCCACCAGCGGTGGGTATTGTGGCACGTCGGTATCACGAGTCATCCGCTGAAGCCGATGCCTGACATGTTTCACGTGAAACATCGCTCCACGCCGCAGCGGGCCCTCAGCATTTGCATCCCTAGATTTGGCGGAATCTGGGGAGTTTCTCCTCGCGTAGACTGGTCAGTCAAGCGGAGGCAGGTACTTCCGCCTGACATGTTTCACGTGAAACATCGGTACTTGACGGCATCAAGAAAACCGAGTTGAATGGCAGGGGTTCGACGAAGTGTCGTGAAGTGAATTAGGTCGGAAAGAGGCTCATGGCAGATGCCAACTCAATGAGGGTTTTTGCTGTCGCCAATCAGAAGGGTGGTGTGGGAAAGACCACAACCACGACTTCATTGGGTGCTGCGCTGGCTGAGAGGGGCAAGCGGGTCTTGATCGTAGATCTGGACCCCCAAGGTAATGCCACCACTGGTTTGGGGGTCGACGGACGCCAATTTGAACGTTCGGTCTATGACGTGCTCTTGAATGATGTACCAATGGTAGATATCGTGGAGCCAACAGGATTCAATAATCTATTCGTCGCTCCGGCCACTTTGGACCTGGCCGGCGTCGAGCAGGAGTTGACGTCGGTCATCTCTCGAGAATTGAGACTGAAGCGAGCCTTAGAGTCGGTGGAGGGGGAGTTCGACTATGTTTTCATTGACTGTCCCCCATCGTTGGGACTCATCACGATAAACGCCTTCGCTGCAGCAACCGACATAATGGTTCCCGTTCAGACGGAGTTTTATGCACTTGAAGGTCTCACGCAACTACAGAGGATCGTCGACCTAGTTCAAAGAAACCTCAACCCAACTATACGGATAACCAAGGTCGTCCTAACAATGTTCGACTCGCGAAACACACTTTCATCCGATGTTGCCCGTGAAGTTCGTCGTCACTTCGAAGAGGAGGTATGTCGAACCGTAATTCCAAGGACCGTGCGACTTGCGGAGGCTCCGTCGTTCGGCCAACCGATCACAGTCTTTGACCCGTCGTCAAAAGGTGCCAAGGCATACCGTGCACTAGCAGAGGAGATCATCAATGGTTAGAAAACCAGGATTGGGAAAAGGACTTGGTGCCTTGATACCCGAGGGAGCCGAAGATGTTGAGTCCGTAGAAGTGACAGTTTCTAGTGGCCCGCTTCGGCGGGTGCCGGTCACAGCCATACGTCCCAACCCCTTCCAACCCCGCAAAGCCTTCAACGATGAGAGCCTTCAGGCACTCGCTTCGTCAGTTCGGGAGTTGGGAGTACTACAACCAATTATCGTCCGTCCGGTCGAAGGTGAAGTTGACCAGTACGAACTGATTGCGGGGGAGCGACGGTGGAGAGCAGCCGGAATTGCTGGATTGGAGTTGGTTCCCGTCCTCGTACAGGACGATGTCAATGACCGACTTTCGCTCGAGCAAGCGGTGGTTGAAAACCTGCATCGAGTGGATCTTCATGCCTTGGAAGAAGCGGCGGCATATCAGCAATTGATCGATGAATTTGACTTGACCCACGAGAAAGTTGCCCAGCGGGTTGGTAAGAGCCGAGCAAATATTACAAATACATTACGACTCCTCCAGCTTGGGGAGGCGGGCCAGGCAGCCCTCGTCTCTTCACAGATCACACCGGGTCATGCGAGGTCGTTACTGGCCATTACTGATGCGGACGCCCAAGCCACCATGGTTGCGAGAATCATCAAGAATGAGATGTCCGTTCGTGCCACCGAAGAAGCGGTCAAGGTCTTTCTAGAACCAAAGCCGGTAATGGACATTGGCCATCCCGCACGACCCATGACGGATGGACCTCGCCTACGACCAGTTCCAGATGCGAGCGTCGCGGAACTTGAACATCTGCTTGAGGACTATCTCGACACCAGAGTTCACGTTGATCTAAAGGGAAGAAACGGGAGAATCATCGTTGATTTCGCTGACCTTGATGACCTAGAGCGGATTTACATTGCCATTGCGAAGCCGAAGCCGCACTAACCTTCAACTTCAACCTCTAGTTGAAGTTATCCCCAAGTTGTGGATGAAGTTGTGGGTTACTCAGGATTTCCTTGATTCTAAAGGCAATTCACCACTGAATCACCCACCATATTGCGTCAAAAAGTGCGTCTACCTGTGGATAACTTGCAAGATGGTGTCGCAGATCACCTTTGCAATGGAGTGAAGCTCCTCATCCCCACGAGATTCATGCTCGATGCGCAGCGTAATCATGCGCGTCTCTCGAAGAAGTGGCAGAGCCATTCCGGTGACCTCAACGCGAGGTGACTCGTTCTGGTGACTGAACGCCGAAGCGACGAGGCTTGCTAGGCGCTCGCCTTGACGTGAGTGTGAACGATAACTCGCCCAGTAGTGAAGGTGTATCCCTGACACGCCTGGCATCTGTTCGACTGACAGAACGAGCGCGGCGTCGCTGGCGTTAGCGATAGCAGCTACCTCCTCAGGAGTCTTGTCCAGGAGGACGTCAACGCTGTACATCGCGGACAAGGCGCTGACCAGCGGTTGCAGAAGCGGACTTTTGCCACAGACCACGACAGGACCACTTGCCGTTGGGTTGACACCGGCAGCGTCACGGGCTTCGGTGACGAGACTTCGATCTCGGAACGTTGCGGTGACCCGCTCGAGTTCTAAGAGCGTGGACCGGTTCAGCTCACCAGTCGCGTCCAGTGCGCAATTGCGCTGAAAATCCCTCAGTGCTTCGTCGAGAACTGGACCGAAGATGCCGTCGATCCTGCCTGGGTTGAAGCCCAATTGAGCGAGGCGAACCTGCAGCTCCGCCACGTCATCACCCCGAAGCAATGGCTGGGCGAGGTAGAGCAGTCGACTGCCCAACTCCCATCCGGCCTCGACCAGCCTTGACCATGTCGTCGTGTCTACCTCGCCGGTTATTGGCAGTCCTCGCGACCGCTGGAAAGCCTGGACCATTGCAAGCGTCCCATCGGTGAAGAGTTCGCTATCAGTACCGAGCGCTAGCCCGATTGCGTTGAGGCGGTCGTGGAGTTCGCGTATACGCGCACCCGTCGCGCCGCGGCGGAGTGTGGAGGCGTCCAGAAGCTTGTACTACAGGTTCTTGGTGATTTCCTGGAGCAGCGCACCCTTTGGCTTCGCGCCGACCAGGCGAGCAATGACCTCACCGTCTTTGAATAAGAGCAGTGTTGGAATGCTCATGACCGAGAACTTCGTAGCAGTGGCCACGTTGACGTCGACGTCAAGTTTGCCAATGGTGAACTTGTCGGACTGTTCCTGGGCGAAGTCCTCAAGGATGGGAGCGATCATCTTGCACGGGCCGCACCACTCTGCCCAGAAGTCGACCAGGATGGGCTTCTCGGCAGAACCGATGACCTCGTCGAAGGTGGCGTCAGTCAAGGTTTTTATGGGTGAACTCATTGTGACCTCCGTGATCGACGTCAACTCGTCCGTCGCGCAACCACTTTAGCGACGAACCCGCGTTTAATGACCCCGGGCTTCAAGCCAACGCTCGGCGTCGATCGCCGCGATGCAGCCTGAGCCGGCCGATGTGATTGCCTGGCGATAGACATGGTCCTGTACGTCACCGGCCGCGAAGAGGCCATCTATGTTCGTGAATGACCCCGGACCGGTGCGTACGTACCCGTTCTGCGCCATCTCTACTTGGCCAGATACGAGCGTCGTATTGGGAATGTGGCCAATGGCAACAAAAACGCCCGTGACCTCGAGTACGCGAGACTCCCCGGTAAGCGTGTCGCGCACGGCAAGTCCGCTGACCTTCTCGTCGCCCAGGACTTCAGTCACCTGAGTGTTCCAGGCGAAGCGAATCTTGTCGGAGGCGAAGGCGCGCTCCTGCATGATTTTCGAGGCGCGCAATGAATCGCGACGATGCACAATCGTGACACTGGATGCGAAACGAGTCAGGAAGGTGGCTTCCTCGATCGCCGAGTCACCTCCTCCGATCACCGCTATATCGTGACCCCGAAAGAAGAAGCCGTCGCAGGTCGCACACGTTGAAAGTCCGTGGCTCAGTAGTCGATCCTCACCTGGCACCCCCATCATCAGGGACTGTGCACCAGTAGCTAGGATCACTGCATCGGCGGTAATGCTCGGCTCTAAATCATCGGTGAGCCAAGCGCGGAACGGTCTCACCGAACAGTCGAGCCGTTGAACTTTGTTTACACGAAGGTCGGCCCCGAAACGTTGCGCCTGCGCGCGCATGTTGAGCATCAATTCGGGTCCACTGATGGCTTCAGGAAAACCCGGGAAGTTCTCGATGTCAGTAGTGAGCATTAACTGGCCACCAGGCTGGTCGGTAGTCGAAGAGGGCTCGCCCTCGATAACAATGGGATTCAACTGTGCACGTGCACAGTAGATGGCCGCAGTCAATCCGGCTGGACCTGACCCCACGATCAGTACCCGGGTTTGTTCAGTCATGGTTTCCTTGTCGCGACAGGTCGACGTCGTCGCCAGATAGTCAGCCCGAGAGCCACGAAGACCGCGCCGAGTGTGAGGTAGCTGATCCAGACGTGGCCTACGAAGACGTAGACGTTGAGCAAGCGCAGAACGCCGATCAGCAAGGCAATGGCGAGCACCAGACTGGTGAGCAGAATGATGAAGCCGTAGGCAATGAATCGTCCGGCCAACAACATTGGTCGCAGGACCTTGTCGTGCACGACATCGAGGACGTGATCGAGGTACTCCAAGCCCTTGTCGATGAAGTCTGGTTCGTGTTGTTCTCGTGCATCACTCACAACAAGAACTTAGCGGCGTTCGAAGGTCCTACGCCTTGATCCAACAGAGTCCGATGATCCCCGGCCCTCCGTGGGTGCCCACGGTCGGGCCCATGTCGGCCACGACAAGGGGATATTGCACCGCAACGTCAGCGATCAGTGACTCGACCGCATGCACCTCGCTAGACGCGCCCTGGATGAGGGCGAGCCGACGTAATGGTGCGTGCGATTTAGCGACATCGGCTATGGCGCTGAGTGCCTTGGCCTTGGTGCGCTGGCGACCGGCCTCGGCCACCAGTCCATCCTTCAATTCGAGGAGTGGCTTGATCGAGAGAACTTGGCCGAGAAGTGCCTTGGCTCCGCCGACCCTCCCGCCCTTGATCAAGTGTTCGAGGGTGTCGAGCATGGCGACAACACCGACCTTGTCCAACAACCCGTCGGCACGTGCGACGAGTTCATCGAGTGTTGCTCCGGTGGTGGCCTCCTCGGCGATATCCATGGCCAGCAGACCCTGGGCCATCGAAACGGCCTTCGTGTCAATGACGCGAACGTCAATCCGGTCGGCGACCGCTTCGCCCGCGAGCACCGCGGATTGATGAGTCGCCGAGAGCAGCGCAGACAAGGTCAGCACGATGACGCCATCACAGCCGTCGGCGTGGGCCCGCTCGTACGACTCCTGGAATGCACCCACTGAAGGTGCCGAGGTGGCGGGAAGTGTCTTGGAGGCTTTGCACCTGGCCCAGAACTCGGCGGGCTTGAGATCAACTCGGTCGGTGAACTCCTGTTCCCCGAAGCGAATTTTCAATGAGACAATATCGATTTCGAGTCTCTGGGCGATCTCCTCTGGGAGGTCACACGCACTGTCGGTGATCACTCGTACATGAGCCACGTCCCCTCCTTAGAACTGCCCGAGTCTGCCACCTTTTGAACGTCGGCGTGAAACGCTTCGTTGTTGGAGCATTACTGCGCCAATGTATGCGGTAACTCCGAGAACGACCGCGAAGGAGAATCGCAGGAGGAGGCCCAAACCGTGCTCCCAGGTAGGGGTAGCGTAGGCGACCGCCGTAACCAGCGCGGCGGAGAGTGATGCCCAGAAGCTTCGACGCACGTGGCGTGACCACACGACTGAGGTGATCCGCACTTGGTAGCGAGCGAGGACTAAGAGCGTGAGCGCGGCACTCACGGAGTACGCAATCGAGACGCTCGCCGTGAGTCCACTGAGGGAGTGGCGCCCGATGGCCACCAAGAGCACGATAGTGAGGGCGTTCTCGAAGGCGTAGAGGTAGAAGGCGACTCGGGCGTGTTGCATTGCCTGGAGTCCGCGAACGCAGAGTTGGAATACGGCGAATCCCGGCAGTCCGGCTGCGAGCACCGCTAAGACGGTGCCAGCTGAATAGTTGTGCGATGCGTTGGCGTGCTTGACGAGAATGGCGATGATTGGTTGAGACAAGACGATGAGAACCAAGGTGCTCGGGATGATGACAACCAATGACTGACGCAGTCCGAAGCCCAAACGTTCCGATAGTGCTGCGTAGTCCCTGGAGGTGGCCAAGCTGGCGATCTGTGGGATGAGGGCGTTCAAGACCGAGACAACAACGACGGAGTAGGGCATGAGCATGAACGACCAACCGTAGGAATATGCACTGACCGGCCCACTCCCACCGATGCCGAAGGCAAAGGCCAGCACCACATAGAGCGAGATTTGATTGGCGATGACAATCATGAGGGTCCAGCTACCTAAGCGACCGACGGCCCGAACGGCCGGGTCTTTCAGGTTGAGTCGCGGAGTGAGTCGCGACAAGTCACTGCGCGCGAGCGACGGCAACAACAAGAGGAACTGAACGCACACTCCGAGCGTGGTACCAAGTCCCAGCCACATGAGGTGACTGGATCCGTTGAGCGAGGAGAGAGTGGGAGAGGGGTCGACGAGGTGGAACCAGACCAGTACCGCAATGCAGACGAAGTTGTTCGCGATCGGAACCCAGGTGGATACGCCGAATCGGTTGCGAATGTTGAGCAGGGCGGTCGCGACCCCGATGACCCCGTAGAAGAAGATCTGCGGTACAAACCAGCGAAGCAACTGAGTGGTCACTGCTCGCTGGGCGATGAGTTCCTTGAGTGCGACTGAATTAGCGGGATGATTGAAGACCGTGAATCCATCGATGATCCATGGTGCGAGGACCCAGGCCAGGGCCGAGGCGAGCACGAGCAGCAGCGTTGCAGCGGTAATCACACTGGAAATGGACTTCCATGCTTTTCGTTCTCCGTCGAGGGCGAGGCGCTCGACGAAGACCGGGATGAATGCAGCTCCGGCGACGCCTCCGAGAACAAGGTCGAAGAGCATGTTGGGAATGGTGTTGGCCAGGTTGTAAGAGTCAGCGACCGGAGTCAGTCCTAGTACCCAGGCGAGAACCATTAGGCGAAGGAGCCCGGTCAAGCGCGACACGAGGGTGCCACTTGCCATCGAGAAGACCCGAGAACCGTGCGACGAGGCGCTCATCGTGCGTGGCGACCCTTCGAGCTTCGACGATACGTGCGCCACCACCAAAGGCCCAGGACCAAAAGTGAAGCGATGCTCAGCAGGTACCCCACGATCGAGGTACCGGCAATTCGAACCTGTATCGCCGCGCGGGCCAGAATGACTTGATCGTCGGGAGTGGTCACCACGACTTGGAGGATGAGGCTGCTGCCTTGGTGGTTGGAGGTCGGCACGCGCAACGATTTGGTCGGTGAGTCCATGGTGATCACGATGTTGCGGCCCTTGGGAAACGAGATCCGATCAGTGATGAGATGAACGACAGCAGTCACCGTGTAGCCGGCCCTGCTGATCAGCGTGATCGGCAACGCGGTACCCGGTCCCGCGAGCGTGATTGCGCTGGGATCGACCGAAAAGTTGCCCAGCTGCACATTCAATGTGGCGCTGGCGGCATTGATCGCCACTTGGCGAGCATCGGATTTGGCAGCGATCTCACTTCGAGCTAGCGCCACGCGAAGGGCGTCGGCGATCGACGGCGAGCTGACCGCCTGGCTGTACGACGTGACCTGGTCGATCAGCGTTCGAAGGGTGCTCACATTGTGTCGCGTCCAGCGTGGACCCGCCGCATTAGCCGTAGGGCTCAATGCCCGGGTTCCCGGCGCTCCGTTGGTTGCGATGAGCGCCGAATCAAACGATGGCGAGAGTGACGCCAGTCTCGCGAACGGATTGTGTTCGAGTCCGCCGATGAATGGATCGGAAAAGCTGGGCGAGAGCGACTGGATCGGAGCGTTCAGCACCACCGTTCGAACGGCCGCCGCGTTTGGGGCTTCGAAATGGAGAAAGGCCAGAGTGCCCAAGGCGAGCGCCGCGCGCAGCCCGGGTTCAATGGCGGAGTCCGCGATGAGCTGTGAAATCTCCTGATCGGGACTGACTGCAGTGATCGACTCTACTCCGGTGACGCGAAAGGGAGCCCCCCAGTTGAGGGTGGAGGAAGGCGCAATGGCGAGAGCACTCTCGGGGATGATCACATCACTCACCTTGGCGCGCGCGAGTGCGACCAGAGTATCGAGTGTGGGGCGGCCACTGAGCAGTAGGGGACCGTCGACGTACTTGCCCGTTACGGACTTGACGAGTCCCGCGGAGAGCGCGAGTTGCTGGGTAACTTGTGACGCGAGACCGTTGGCATCGAGTCCCGCAAAGTCAATAGTTTGACTAGGTGCGCTCACGATTTGGTGGAGTGGGCTCGCCAAAGCGCGACCAATGGCAGATCGCATCTGCAGGTTCGACTCGCCACTTTGTTCGATGGCGCTGAGTTCGAGGTAGTCGCTGGCCAGGGTGATGGGGTCCGATGGGTGGTGACTCACGTCGTTGAGTCCAGCAACGGTCGCGTGGGGGTGCAGGAGTGATCCAGTGCCCACCTGCTCGACCACGACAACCCGGAGGGGCTGGTACACCTGCGTGGTCTGCACTGAAATCAGCGACCACTTTGTGGTGGCACCCGATTTCGATGAGACGGTGATGCGAAGTGGGTAGACACCGTCGCAGCTCGCGCCTTGACACTTGAGGTGCAGCTGGGGGACGGATGTGGTGCAGGGCACGTGGAGGTGCGCTTGCCTCGTTGTAAAGATGCCCACGCTGATCACGGCGCGCAGGCGCTTTGGACAGTGCAGGACCACCGTGGCTGACGTGCTCATCGGAGCTCCGCCAGGTCCAACGCCATCGACGATCGGGGTGATTTGGGAGCGCTCGACAATTCTTGGATACAGGGCCAGACGTAGCGAATCGCTGGCTCGCCCCGGGGCGAGCGCCAACGTGAAGTTGATGTGCGAGGTCCCGCGTCCGTTCAGCGTCGCGACTGGATCTTGTCGCAGAAGCGTGAAGGACGACGTGGACCCAGCGTGCGCGGCCGAGGGCCACGTCACCGTTGCGAGGCTGAGGAGTACGACGCTGAGCGCCCGCCACCAGGTCGAAAATCGGTGGAACATGCTTTCACAGGCTACCTTCGTGAGACTGTGGGAGCTGGCGACCACTACCCTTCATTCGCAGTGAATTCATTCGACCAAATCCAAGATCGACTCACCGAGCTGGCTCGGCTGTCGCTACCGCTCGCGCGCGCTTTCGCCGACGATGGTTTCTCGCTCTACGCCGTCGGAGGTTCGGTGCGCGACGCCATTTTGGGGCTGGCGCGCAGCGATGACTTCGAGATCGACTTCACCACGAATGCCCGTCCGGACGACATTCACCGTCTCATGAAGCCGTTGTGCAGTGTTTTGTGGGAGCAGGGACGGTCCTTCGGGACCATTGGGGGACTGCTACGAGAAAGCGGCGTGAAGGCTGAAGTCACCACTTTCCGCTCTGAGGCCTACGTGGACCATTCGCGTAAGCCTGCCGTTGAGTGGGGTGACTCCCTTGAAGCCGATCTCAGCCGACGAGACTTCACCATCAACGCTCTAGCGCTGGACGTCGTCGCCCTGGGTGAGGGTCAAGCCGGTGTACAGACCCTTTTCGACTTCCACAATGGATTCGGTGATTTGCACGACCTGGTCTTGCGTACACCGATCGATCCGGAGATCTTGTTCCGCGATGATCCGCTTCGAATGATGCGCGCTGCGCGATTCGCTGCGCGATTCTCGCTCTCGATCGATCCGGCAATTGAACGAGCCGCAACGATGATGGCGGATCAACTTGCGAAGGTGTCCGTGGAGCGTGTCCATGGCGAACTCGATCTCTTGTTGATGACCACAAGGCCATCAGTGGGACTCGACTTCATCGTGCGCACTGGTCTCGCCGATCACTTCTTCCCTGAGCTTCCCAGACTTCGCCTAGAGCAAGACCCGATTCACCGCCACAAGGACGTGCTGCTGCATACTTGGGCGGTCGTCGACAAAACGTCGGCGAAACTGGTGCTTCGATTGGCGGCGCTGGTTCACGACATTGGAAAGCCCAACACTCGAGCCATTAGCGAAGAGGGTGTGACTTTTCGGTTCCACGAAGTAGTGGGCGCCAAGATGACACGAAAGCGCATGACCGCGTTGAAGTACTCCCAGGAAGTGATCAACGATGTGAGCACCCTGGTGGAATTGCACTTGCGCTTTCACACCTACAAGATGGGTTGGAGTGACAAGGCGGTGCGCCGCTACGTTCGTGACGCTGGCCACCTCTTGGACGAGCTCAACGAATTAACCCGATGCGACGCCACCACCCGCAATGTTCGTAAGGCAAACGTTCTTGCACAACGTATGGACGAGTTCGAACTTCGAATCGCCGAATTGGCGGAACTCGAAGACCTCAGTCGGTTGCGACCGGCCCTTGACGGCGTTGAGGTCATGGAACTGCTGGGTGTCGCGCCCGGTCCATTGGTGGGTCGAGCCCTCGACTTTCTCATGGACATTCGCCTTGACGAAGGGGAGATCACCCGTGCGGAAGCTGCAGTAAGGCTTCGTGAGTGGTGGTCCGATATGGGTGAAGTCTGAACCGCTTTGGTGATTGACCACCCCTGATCGAAGATGCAGAACTCGCGTTGAATCAGTTCAACGCGAGTTCTGCATCTGTTGAGGAGCGCAGTGAGATTATGGCCAAACCTGGTTCGCTGCGCCTCCGTCGGCGAACTGTTCAACCATGTCATGAGCGACGTCATCGTGGTACTGGATCGGCGGGGATTTCATGAAATAGGCCGATGGTCCGATGACGGGACCACCGATACCACGGTCGAGAGCAACCTTCGCGCATCGTACGGCGTCGATGATGACGCCTGCGGAGTTGGGCGAGTCCCACACTTCGAGTTTGAGCTCGATGTTTAAAGGAACGTCGCCGAAGTTTCTGCCCTCCATGCGAATGTAAGCCCACTTACGGTCCTGAAGCCACGGGACGTGGTCACTCGGTCCGATGTGGACGTCGTCGGGGTCCATGTTGGTGAAGTCCAATTGCGACGTCACCGCTTGGGTCTTGGAGATCTTCTTGGACTCGAGACGTTCACGGTCCAGCATGTTCTTGAAGTCCATGTTGCCGCCAACGTTCAGTTGATACGTGTGATCGAGGGTGAGTCCTCGATCCTCGAACAGACGAGTGAGCACCCGGTGGACGATGGTCGCCCCAACCTGACTCTTGATGTCGTCTCCGATGATGGGAACCTTTGCATCGGCGAACTTCTTGGCCCAGACGGGGTCCGAGGCGATGAACACCGGAATCGCGTTGACGAAAGCGACGCCCGCGTCGATGGCGGCCTGGGCGTAGAAGCGCTGGGCCGCCTCAGATCCCACGGGGAGGTACGACACGAGAACCTGGGCACGGGTGTCTCGCAGTACTTGAACCACGTCAACCGGCTCGGCCGGTGACTCTTCGATCACGGCACGGTAGTACTTGTTGAGTCCGTCCATGGTTGGTCCTCGTTGGACGGTGACGCCAATGGAAGCGACGTCGGCGAACTTTATGGTGTTGTTCTGACCACCGTCGATGGCCTTGCCCAAGTCGCTGCCGACCTTGGATGCGTCGACGTCAAAGGCCGCGACGAACTCGAGGTCACTGACGTGATAGCCGCCGAGTTCGACGTGCATGAGGCCAGGAACATGGTCCCCGGCCTTGGCGTCGCGATAGTACGTGACGCCCTGGACGAGCGAACTGGCGCAGTTACCGACGCCCGCTATGGCCACGCGAATCTTCTCCATGGCTCTCCTTTCTTACTTCGTCTCTCGGACGAAGGGCTGTTGGCTGTTTCGTTCGGTGGTCAACAAACTGTCAATCCACGCGAGGTCCAACTCCACGCCTTGAGCGGCGTGTTCCATCACTCCGCGAGCGTAGGAGTCGAGTTGATCGTTGTTGGCACCGGCTCGAACTTCGGCGAGGCGCTTGACCAGGTCTGCGCGCCGACGCTCCATCAGTCCAACCCGGTGGTGGGGGGTCAAGTATTTTGCTAGGGCCATGCGCAGTGAGAAGTTCTTGCTGTCGTCCAGGGTGGCCGGATCGCTCAGCAAGTTGATGAACTCTTGGCGGCCACGCTCGGTGATCGTGTACGCCTTGCGGCCTCGCCGACCAAGGCCTGAGGCGGTTCGCAGTGAACGTAAAGATGCCCGCTCGCCCGACAGGGACCCCGTGGACAGCGCACTCAATCTCGACTCGGCCGTCGTGACCGCTTCGACCAGACCATGGCGTTCGAGACGAGCAAGGGCCGGGTAGATCGAGCCGAACGACACGTTCGCCCACACTCCAAGGCGATCGCGCAGCTGAGAACGAATCTCGTAGCCGTGGTGGTCCCGCTCCATCAGCAGCCCTAGGATGGCGATGTCAAGCACGCGAAACATAGTATCACTTCGATATATCGAACGTGACGCTCGGTTACCCACCTGGCATTGAAGAGCGGTAGTGTCACGCCTAATGGATAAGAGATTCCGCACCACCACTGCCGATGGCGCAGTCGTTGAGTTTGGCCTGGTGCGCCACGCACTGCTCGCCAAGGTTGCCGCGGGGCTCTTACGTAATGAAGAGATTTGCGATGCCCATCCGGAATTATTGCGGGCTGCGAAGAACCTGGGACGAAAGACCGGCGAGACCTGTCCGGTCTGCGGTGACCTTGAACTGGTGGAGGTGACGTACGTCTTCGGTGCGCGCCTGCCTGCGGGCGGTACCTGTCCATCCACGCGCGCGGACCTGTTGAAGTTGGAGCGGCGCGAAGACCCGGTCCAGTGTTACGCCGTCGAGGTCTGCGTTGGCTGTTCGTTCCATCATCTGGTCCGCAAGTGGTCTGCGGGTGGCCGTCGAGTCCGTCGCACGCAAGTCGCGCAGCGCAAGGAAGTGGGCGAGTGAAACTGAGTGCTCCAGCGATTCGAGCTCGTAAGCGACGCAACGGCGACGCGCCGATCGTCATGGTCACGGCGTACGACGAACCCGGAGCACGTTATGCAGGCGCGGCTGGCGTCGACATGATCCTCGTTGGCGACTCCATGGCCAATGTCGTCTTAGGCTTGGACAACACCCTCGGCGTCACCATTGCGGATATGTGCCACCACGTGCGTGCGGTCAGCAATGCCAAATCCAATGTCCACATCGTTGCTGACATGCCGTGGCTCAGCTATCACGTCGAGATCGGCGAGAGCGTGCGTAACGCCGGCCTACTGGTGCGTAGTGGGGCGGACAGCGTGAAGCTCGAAGGTGGTCGAAATCGCTTGGGCGTGATTCGTGCTCTGATCGACGCCGAAATTCCAGTCATGGGCCACCTTGGGCTGACCCCCCAGAGCGTTATGGCATTCGGAGGTTTCAAGGTTCAGGCGAAGAGTCTCGAAGCGGCCAAACAGCGGACCGAGGACGCGCTACTACTTCAAGAAGCCGGGGTCTACGCCTGCGTCATCGAGGGCGTGCCCGGGATCGTAGGTACCAGGGTGACCGAGGCACTCGACATGCCGACCATCGGCATTGGTGCAGGTCCCGAAACGGATGGCCAGGTTCTCGTATTTCACGACTTGTTGGGAATGACGAATCGACCACCGGCAAAGTTCGTTCGCCAGTACGCCGACGTCGGTTCGGTGATCACCGAAGCGCTCGGACGATACGCCCAGGACGTGAGAAATGGTTCTTTCCCCAATGATTCAGAGGCGTACGCCAACCCAGAGGCCCTGCTCGACTAGCCGGATCGGCCCGTCTGGAGTAGCATTGACTTTCCCACAAGCGTGGGGAAGTACCCAATGACCCTGCTCTGTTTTCCGCAGAGCCCGGCTAGTCCGGACCAGAGGGAAAGGAAACCGGCCATGAGGCCATACGAGACCATGATCGTGTTCGACACCGCTGTCGACGCGCAGACCATCCAGATCGCTCTCGACCGAGCACTGGAAACAATTCGTTCCAATGAGGGAACTCCCGGAACCATCGACCGTTGGGGGAAGCGTCCCTTAGCGTACGAAATCAACAAGCGCAAAGAGGGCTACTACGTCTTGGTGGAGTTCAGTGGTGAGTCGACGACCGTTGTCGAACTTGACCGTATCTTGACCTTGTCTGATGAAGTCCTGCGTTTCAAGATCCTTCGTCGCAATGGGCGAGCGAGCGCCGGCCGTGTCACGGCCCAAGCGTAAGTTCAAGCACCGAGCGATTTAAGGAGACATTATGGCTGACAACACCATCACCGTCGTAGGTAACGTGACGCGTGAACCAGAGCTGAAGTTCTTGAACTCCGGTCAGGCCGCACTTCGACTATCCCTAGCGGTGAGTCGTCGCTGGCAGAACCGCCAGAGCCAGGAGTGGGAGGAGAAGACCTCCTTCTTCGACATCCAGTGCTATGGCCCGATGGCCGAGAACGCTGCCAATTCGCTGGACAAGGGCTCTCGAGTCGTTGTGACCGGCCGCATGGAGCAGCGTTCGTGGGACACCCCCGAAGGCGAGAAGCGATATGCCTGGGAACTCGTGGCCGACGAGATTGCCCCGTCACTGCGCTGGGCGACTGCGGTCGTCACCAAGACCCCACGCGCCGAAGGCGGCAACTTCCAGTCCAACGACCGGCCGGCGCCCGTCCGCACTGTCGAACCAACAACCTACGCATTTGATGAGGAGCCCTTCTAATGCCACGTATCAATAATCCCAAACCACCAAAGCGTGCACCGAAGATCGATACCCGCCGTGGCGCCAAGAAGAAGCCGTGCTCGTTCTGTCAGCACGGTGTCGGCACGGTCGACTACAAGGACTTGGCACAGCTTCGTAAGTACATTTCAGACCGCGGCAAGATCCGAGGTCGCAAGGTATCGGGTAACTGCCAGCAACACCAGCGCGACGTAACCGACGCCATCAAGACCGCTCGAGAATTGGCCCTCCTGCCCTACACGCAGCGCACGGTGACCGAGCGACGTGGTGGGCGAGGTAACCGTGATGACCGCGGTCCTCGTGGGCCGCGCCCCGAGCGAGATAGTTCGGCTGGAAGTTCCGAGGTCGAGCCCAGTGGCGTGCTCTAAGACGCGCCGGTCGGTGCCCCAGCATCCGAGAACGAGTTTGCCGAGGAGGTCAGCGAATGAAGGTATTGCTACGTAACGACATCAGCGGCGTTGGTCGGCGCGGCGACATCGTTGAGGTCAAGTCGGGCTATGCACGGAACTTCTTGCTGCCATCTGGTTCCGCGCTCAAGGCGGGCGACACGATCGAGCTTCAGGCCGCCTCGATGCGTAAGGCGCGCGACATCCGCGACGCCAAGAGCCGTGAAGCCGCCGAGACCCAGCGATCACTGATTGAGAGCAAGTCCTTGAGCATCGCGGCTCGAGCCGGTACGAACGGCCGACTTTTCGGATCGGTGACCGAATCTGACATTGTCAACGCCATTCGTAGTGCGACCGGTATCTCGCTGGACCGCCACTCAATCCACATGGACGAGCACCTCAAGGAGATCGGTAGTTCTACGGTCAGGGCCACCCTCTATGACGGTGTTGTCGCCACGGTGAACGTGGAAGTGGTCGCTAAGTAATCAAGTTCAACTGGCAGTGTGAGTGTCGGAGCCCGGGGCCCGAGCCCCCGGCTGCGTCCTTTCAGTGTGCCCAGGATGTCACAGGGTTCTGTCACGCTGGAGAGGGGACGTTTAGGCACAGGCTTATCCCCACGTTGTTGTTCTTGTGTCCCACAAGCAGTATCGACAACCGTTGAGGTCTTATGACGCAACTTGAATCAGATCGGAATCGACAGGCACCCGGTGGCGGGCGGATACCGCCGAGCGCCATCGAGGCGGAAGAGTCACTCATCGGCGCAATGTTGTTGTCGGCGGAAGCGGTGAGTATCGCCTATGAGACGGTCCAGCCTGAAGACTTCTATCGCCCACTCCTCGGACAGATCTTCGGCGCGATCATCGCCTTGACCAACGCTGGCGAGCCAGTTGACTACGTCACGGTTCAGGCGAAGCTGCAAGAACGCGGCGCAGTGGCGGTTGAGCTGGCGGTGTTGTCGGCACTGCAGATGAACACCCCTTCGGCCGCCAACGCTCAGCACTACGCCGAACTCGTACGCGAGAAATCCCAGCAGCGTCGACTCATATCGGTGGCTGGGGAGATTGTCGATGACGCCTACGTCGCCACCGAAGACGTTGTCGGACTTATCGATGAAGCTGAAAGAAAGATCAATGCGATTGGCGACGCGCGCAAGATGGACTCGGTGTCACCGTTGCAGCGCCTGTTGCTCAGTGAGGCGGACATCCTCGAGGAACGAGGCGAGACGCGTGGGCGTATCAATGGACTCGAGACCGGTTACAAGTCTCTCGACCTTATTCTGCAGGGCCTCCAGCCGAGCAGCATGACTATCGTCGGTGCCCGTCCGGGGACCGGAAAGACAGCGTTCGCCTTGGGAATCTTGATCCATGTGGGTGCCGTGGTGAAGCGGCCCGCTCTGTTCTTCTCACTCGAGATGAGCCGCCAGGAACTCGCCGAGAGGATTCTGGCCTCGACCGCACGCATTGACTCTTCAAAATTGCGCACGGGTGACCTCAGTGACGCCGACTGGAACCGGGCCCACGACGCGTTCGGCTTCTTGCAGTCGGCCAAGGTCTTTATTGACGACAATCCTTCACTCACCGTTATGGACGTGCGCGCCCGAGCCCGACGAATCAAGCAGCAGAACGGTGACCTCGGCGTCGTGATCGTTGACTATTTGCAGCTGATGAGTTCTCGAGGGCGCGCCGAGAATCGCCAGGTCGAGGTCTCGGACATGAGCCGATCGTTGAAGATCTTGGCGCGCGAACTGCAGTGTCCGGTGATCGCGTTGTCTCAGCTCTCGCGAAAGCTCGAGGATCGAGCTGACAAGCGACCAATGATGTCGGACCTGCGTGAATCAGGTTCGTTGGAGCAGGACGCTGACGTCGTACTCTTCCTCTTTCGACCCGAGCAGTACGGTGAGGTGCCCAACGACAAGAAGTCCGACGCCGAAATCATCGTCGGAAAGAACAGAAATGGCCCGACTCGAACCGCCCACCTCACGTGGCGCGGAGAGTTCGCCCGCTTTGACAATGTTGCCGATACCCGAGAGTTCTAGAGCGGGGATCAGAACATTGGCTGAGCGTCGAGCCACTTTGAACGATTGACCCACTCGAGCAACGGAATCGTTTCCGACACCTCGGGTTCGACACTGATCCCGGTTCGCGCCGGGATTGGGGACGCTCAACTCAGCGGTCCACCGAACGAGACCATCAGCGCCGACCTTGGCCGATTCGTGTTCTTGCGAACAGTTTGTACCCTGCGCGAGTTGAAGCCGCACACAGGAAGGGCAGCGCCGATGGCCTGATTGAAAGCTCGCGAGCCGAGCCAGAGGGGGTCTAACGCGCGACTCTTCGCGCTCTTCGCGCGCAGCCGCTAATCGTGGAGTTCGTCGGGACTGGCCGGGACGTCCACCGCGTGCTCGCGCAACACCTCGAGAGGCACGGTCTCGAGGGCGCGCTCGTGCGTCGAGGCCAGAACCACGTAGGCTGCCGCACCATCGTGATGGGAACGGAGCCAGTTGGCCGCAGTCACGCACCACCGGTCTCCTGGAACGAGACCGGGAAACCCGTAACGGGGCATTGGCGTGGTCAGGTCGTTGCCGATGGACCTTTGGTGTTGGAGAAACTCGGCGGTGACCACCGCGCAGATGGTGTGACTGCCGTGGTCTTGAGGTCCGGTGGTGCAGCAACCGTCTCGGTGGAAACCCGTCAATGGATCGGACCCGCACTCTTCTAATGCATCGCCCAGGACGTTTCGTTCGACCACCGACCCACTATGGCCCATGGATTCGACTCGATCGCGCCAGTTCCACTTCGGCCCCGATGGCCTGAGCCGACTACTCGACGCCAAAAGCTCTGGCCGGCACCAGGATGCAGGAGCGAGACAACTTGGCGACCTTGGTGAGAAGAGTCGTGCTGGAGCTCGAACACGGGGCTGTCGGTGCGGGGCTCGAAGTGCGGTCGGTCGAGATGGAGGACCTCAGGAAGGGGTTTGGTAGAGGCTCGCACGATGGCCCTTCGTGTTTCCCAGAAGGATCGCCAGAGTCACGTCGACCCGGGACCGTATCGCTCCTGTGACGCGTCACGTCGCGGGCGCAGGTCACGTTAGGCTCACCTGGTTCCGCACTCACGTGAGCTCAAAGGTGACGCTTCGTGTCTGCCACCGAGACATGGACCCGACGATTTGGAGGACGATTTCGTATGACTGAGAGCGAGGCATTGGGCGGGACGTACGCATTGGCCGAGGGGATGGTGATGACGCGCATGGGCTATGGCGCGATGCAATTGGCCGGTCCCGGCGTCTTCGGCCCACCACGGGACCGAGAGTCAGCGATCGAGGTGCTGCGTGGTGTAATCGAATTAGGAATCAACCACATTGATACCAGCGACTTCTACGGGCCCCACATCACCAACGAGATCATCAAGGAGGCCCTACATCCGTATCCTGACACGCTGCACCTGATCACCAAGGTCGGAGCCCGACGTGATGAGCGGGGCGGCTGGCCCCACGCAAGGTCTCCCGAGGAGCTTCGTCGCGCGGTCTATGACAATCTCGAACACCTCGGGATCGACGTGTTGGACGTAGTGAACCTTCGTCTCGGGGGCCTCAGTACTCCCGAGGCGGGCTCGCTGGCGGAGCAGTTCAACGCTTTGGCACTGCTTCAACAAGAGGGCGTCATTCGACACCTGGGCCTGAGTACGGTGTCGTTGGAACAGGTCGAAGAGGCGCAGTCCATCGCACCGGTGGTGTGCGTGCAGAACTTCTATAACGTCGCCAATCGTGGTGACGACGAACTGATCGACGTCTTGGCGAGTCAGGGAATCGCCTACGTTCCCTACTTCCCCCTCGGGGGATTCACGCCGCTGCAGTCCGACGTCCTCGAGTCGGTCGCGGCGAGAATGGGCACCACGGCGATGTCGGTGGCCCTGGCCTGGCTCCTGCAGCGCTCACCCAATATCCTCTTGATCCCGGGGACGGCCTCGATTCGACACCTCCACCAGAACGTAGCGAGCGCGACGCTTACTCTCTCCGAAGAGGACATCGCCCAGTTGGACGCCATCGCCGTTTGAGCAGTCGTGGTGCTGGCCCTGTGGGCAACTGAGAGATTCGTGCGAAGTCTGCACTCGGACCTTGCTAGTTGAACGACACACCGATAGGTTTCTCTGCATCGATTGACGAACTGACGGGGAGCGCTCAATGAGCCGGGTGAGTACGTATCTCAATTTCATGGGAACGACTGAAGAGGCGTTCAACTTCTATCGTGGCGTGTTCGACACTGACTTCGTGGCGCCGTTACAGCGCTTCGGCGACATGCCGGCCGCGCCCGGAATGGCCCCGCTCAGCGACGAAGAGCGTACGAAGGTGCTCCACGTCGAGTTGCCGATCTTGGCCGGACATCTGCTCATGGGCACCGACATGCTTGCCTCGCTCGGGCACGAGCTGCGAGTTGGTAACAACACGACGATCAATCTCGAACCCGATAGCCGCGAGGAGACCGATCGCCTCTATGACGCACTGAGCCAAGGCGGTGCGGAGGGCTCGGGCATGATGGACATGTTCTGGGGCGCCTACTGGGGATCGTGCCTTGACCGATTCGGCGTTCGCTGGATGTTCAATTTCGATCCAAAGCGCTAAAGGTAGTACAGGGTCAGAGAACGACTCACTGAACCCAGGGCGCGCGTTCTATTTAGGTTGCATGCGGATACCCGCGTCGAGGCGGACCGATTCGGCATTCATGTAGCTGTTGGCCAGTAATTCCACGGCGAGCGATGCGAACTCCTCTGAGTAGCCGAGTCGCTTAGGGAACAGCACTCCCGATCCGAGGCGCGCCTTGAACTCGTCAGATTGGGGCCCGGTGCCGTAGATGGGGGTGTCGATCAGTCCCGGCAGGATGCAGTTGGCGCGAACGCCGATGGGCGCGATGTCTCGCGCGAGTGGCAGAGTCAGTCCGACAACACCGCCCTTGGACGACGAGTAGGCGACCTGACCGATCTGGCCATCCTCAGCCGCGACCGAGGCGGTGTTGACGATGGCACCTCGCATCCCGTCGACGTCGGGAGTGTTGTGGCTCATCGCGGTGGCGCCTAGTCGACAGACGTTGAATGTTCCAATGAGGTTGATCTCGATCACCTTGCGATAGATGTCCAGGTCGTGTGCGGAGGCGTATTCGCCGTCCTTGCCGATGGTTCGTGTGGCCCAACCGATTCCGGCGCAGTTGACGACGCTCCACAGAGGCGCCATGGCCCTGGCCGCCTCGATGGCCTCGATGACCTGATCGGTGTTGGTCACGTCGCACTTGACGTACACGCCACCGATTTCCTTGGCTATCTCGGCGCCACGAGCGTCGTTGAGGTCGGCGACGACTGGCTTGACCCCGCGCGCGCTCAATGCCCGAGCAGTGGCCTCGCCTAGCCCGGAAGCGCCACCGGTGACGACGGCTGATGTGTTCTTGAGTTCCATAGTTGCTCCTGATATCGCGGGGCCAATCTTGTTGTCATGACCGATACAGAGTCAAGCAGACATCGCCGACCTCGTGCCGCTGGCGAGCTCTCGGCGCGCAATTGATGGCTCATCGGTCACTCAGTGAGAAGCTCGAATCGGTTGAAACCAGGACTCGATAGGCGTCGATGGTCGCCTGCTGGTCCTCGATCACGCGCGCTTGGCGCACGAGGAGCAGGGTGTTGCGCCTCTGTGCACGGTGCGCGAGCTCGAGTCGCAAGCCCAGCGCCGGTACGAAGATGCCTATCGCAGCTATGAGGGCGATGAGGGGTAGGGAGATGGCCATGGCTATCACGAGGTCCTGCTTTCTGTTCGAGGTTCGTCCATCCATCGTGCGATTGACGCTCAAGAAGCCGCCAAGACCCGAAGAAGGAGCATCTAAGAATCTGAAACGTGGCGTCGGCCGGGTCGTATGAATGACGCGGCGGTCCTGCATTTGGCCGGTACCGTCCGAAGACCGGATGTACGAATTGCCCTAGCGTGGTCGTATGCCCTCGCCCTATGAGTACACCAGGGATGAACTCACGAGGTTATTGGTCGGTGAACCGCGCTATCGACTTGACCAGGTCTGGGAGGGCCTGTGGACCAGGGCGCAAAGGGTCGACGAGATCACCACGATCCCCAAGACGCTGCGAGCTCGTCTGGGAGAAGAGTTCGCAGCGGGTCTCGTGGTTGCCAACGATGTTCAAAGCGATCGTGGGTCGACTCGCAAATGGGTCTTTCGACTCGTGGACGGCGCGACCATCGAGACGGTGCTGATGAACTACGAGGATCGGGTCACGGTATGCGTGTCGAGTCAGGCCGGTTGTGCGATGGGTTGTACGTTCTGTGCGACCGGGCAAGCGGGTTTCTCGCGTCAACTCAGCGTCGGCGAGGTGATCGAGCAGGTGATGTTCGCACTGCGTGAGGCACAGCCACGCCGGCTCTCCAACGTGGTCTTCATGGGGATGGGCGAGCCGCTCGCCAACTACAACGTGACGATCGAGGTGATCCGACGTCTCCACGAGAACCTCGGACTCTCGGCGAGGCGTCTCACGGTGTCAACGGTGGGGGTCGCCCCGGCGATTGAACGACTCGCACGAGAAGGTTTGGCGCTCACGCTCGCGGTGAGCCTCCACGCGGCCAACAACGTGACGCGAGACCAGTTGGTGCCGCTCAACCGTCGCTACCCGCTCGAGCGCCTCCATGAGGCTTGTGCGTACTGGATAGAAGAGACGGGGCGCCGCTTGAGCTTTGAGTGGGCGCTCATCGAAGCGGTGAACGACACCGATGAGGCCATCGAACAGTTGGCGAGCTACGCCGGCTCATTAGGTGCCCACGTGAACCTGATCCCGCTCAATCCCACTGCGGGCTACCTCGTTCGTGGCTCAGAGCCCGAGCGGGTTCGCGAGTTCCGTGACGCGTTGGTCGAGTTGGGCGTGAACGCTACGGTGCGCAATACCCGGGGCCGCAGCATCGACGCGGCCTGCGGGCAGTTGGCCAGCGTCACCAATGCCAGGCGCCGTTCGATCCCCGTGCGCGCTCTCTAGAGCGCATCACGCCGCCAGAAGTCCGGTCGCCATCCAAGAAGGGCCACGACCCCCACGATGCAGGCCAGGCCCCCCGAGATGATGGAGAACTCCGTGGAGGTCAGACTCGCGACGATTCCCGATTCAGCGTCGCCCAGACGAGGTCCTCCGGTCACGACGGCCAACTGGATCGATGAGATCCTTCCCCGGTATTCATCGGAGATCGCCCGTTGGAGCATGGTGCTGCGCAGCACCGCCGAGATGACGTCCATCGCACCCGCGACCGCCAAACAGGCGAGCCCGATCCACAAAACGTGCACCAAGCCGAAGAGCGCCATGAAGGCACCCCAGGCGACGACGGAGAGGGCGATCAACCGGCCCTGGCGGCGCACTCGCGCGATCCAGCCCGTCATGATGGCCATGGCGAGTGCTCCCGCGCCGGGTGCCGCGTAGAGCAGTCCCAGTGTTCGCGGTCCCGCGTGGTAGATGGTCAGCGCCACCGCCGGGAAGAGGGCACGTGGGAGTCCGAAGACCATGGCGTTCAGGTCCACGAGGTACACGGCCTGAGCGACGGCGTGCGAACGCACGTACGTGAATCCATCACCGATCGCGCGCACCAGCGCAACTGAGGCGTGCTCACCGCTCGGCTTCATCGGCGACATGAACGCAGTGGCGCCGATCAGGGCAACGAAGGTGAGCGCATCGCTCAAGTAGCACCAGAAGAGGCCGAAGCTGGCGAGCAAGATGCCCGCGAGTGACGGGCCAACGACTGCGGCGCCATTGATGATGATCTGATTGAGCGAATACGCGGCCACGAGTTGCTCGGGCGCGACGAGCTTGGGGATCGCTGCGCCACGCACGGGGCCGGTGAATCCGGCGAAGCCGGCGGAGAAGGCTGCCAGGATCAACAGTGTCCACAGGTCCGAGTGCGCGACGTGGGCGTTTAGAGCGAGACCGGCACTCGCAATCGCCAGTACCGAGGACCCGATCATCATCAGCACTCGTTTGTCCGCTCGGTCGCTCAGAGCTCCCCCCCATAGGGCCCCGACGATCAGGAAGGGCAGTTGGATCAGGCTGGCCATACCCACCCAGAGACTCGAGTGCGTCTCGCGGTAAACCTGATAGGGCACCGCGACGATGGTGAGGTTGCTGCCGAGTAGTGAAACGAGCTGGCCGGCGAACAGGTATCGAAAATCACGGCTGGCCCGTAGCGGGGCGACGTCGACGAGCAGTCGGGGCACCCGCCAATCGTACGGGAGTAAGGTAACGAAGCGGGCACCGGTCTAAGGAGAGTCCATGATCGACGAGGAATTGGTCCAGCTGCTCTCACCCGAGGGCGAGCGAGTCGAACACCCTGAGTACGAGTCCTCGTTAGGTTCGAACGAGGTGCTCGGTCTCTATCGCGACATGGTAATCATCCGACGCATCTGTAACGAGTCGACGTCGCTGCAACGTCAGGGCCAACTCGCCCTCTGGGCGCCCGTCCAGGGCCAAGAGGCCGCCCAAATCGGCGCCGGGAGGGCACTGGCCCCGATGGACTTCTCATTTCCCAGTTATCGCGAGCACGGCGTGGCGTGGTGTCGCGGGGTACCGCCCGAAGACATGCTGCGGGTCTTTCGCGCCGTGACCACCGGGGGTTGGGATCCTCAGAAGTACCGTCATTCGGTCCCCACCGTCGTGCTGGGCAATCAGACCCTCCACGCCGTGGGCTACGCCATGGGCGTGCAACGTGACGGGGCCGAAGAGGCGGTGCTGACCTTCTTCGGCGATGGTGCGTCGAGCCAGGGTGACGTTCTCGAGTCCTTCGTCTGGGCGGCGTCGTTCAACGCGCCGGTCGTCTTCTTCTGCCAGAACAACCAGTGGGGAATCTCGACGCCGTCGTCGGTCCAGTCGAAGATCCCCCTGTACCACCGCGCTCCCGGTTTCGGATTCCCCGGCGTACGTGTCGATGGCAACGACGTTCTCGCGGTCTATGAGGTGACCAAGCGGGCACTCGAGAGTGCGAGGGTCGGTGGTGGTCCTACCCTGGTCGAGGCCTACACCTACCGGATCGGAGCTCATACGACCTCGGACGACCCGACACGCTATCGAATCGACGCCGAAGTCGAAGTCTGGAAGCATCGTGACCCGATTGAACGGGTCAAGGCGCTGCTCGCGCGCGAATTCAAGGTCAAGACCACGGCCTTCGACGAGATTGCCCAAGAGGCCGAGAGACTAGCCCTGAAGCTGCGCGAGGACGTGCTGGCCATGGGGCGCCCGGACCCGATCACGATGTTCGACAACGTCTACGCCGACGCTCATCCGCTGATCGACGAGGAGCGCCGCGAGATGATCGAACTGGGAGTGAGCGGAGGACCGTCCTGATGGCCACGACGACCATGACCATGGCCAAAGCGCTCAACGAGGGACTTCGCAGGGCCATGGAGAAGAACCCCAAGGTGCTCTTGATGGGCGAGGACATCGGTCGCCTCGGCGGAGTGTTTCGGATCACCGATGGACTGCAGAAGGACTTCGGGGAGGACCGGGTGATCGACGCCCCCCTCGCCGAGTCGGCGATCGTCGGCACCGCCGTCGGTCTGGCGATACGCGGCTATCGCACGGTCTGTGAGATCCAGTTCGATGGCTTCGTCTATCCCGCCTTCGATCAGATCGTCTCTCAGGTCGCCAAACTGCGTAAGCGCTCAGACGGTGTGTACACGATGGGTCTCGTGATCCGCCTCCCGTTCCAGGGTGGTATCGGGGCCATCGAGCACCATTCGGAGAGCCCCGAGGTCTACTTCGCCCAGACCGCCGGGCTGCGCGTGGTCTCGTGTTCTACGCCCAATGACGCTTACTGGATGATCCAACAGTCCATCGAACACGACGACCCGGTGGTCTTTTGCGAGCCCAAGAGCCGCTACTGGGAGAAGGGCGAGGTGGACCTTGATAACCCACCGCAGGGTCTCTTCGATGCCGTGGTTCGTCGCGAAGGCCACGACGTCACGGTGCTGGGATATGGATCGACGGTGAAGACGCTGCTGCGCGCGGCACAGACCGCGGCGAACGAGGGTGTCTCACTCGAGGTCATCGACGTCCGATCGGTCTCGCCGCTGGACTTCGAGACCATGGCCCGGTCAGTGGAGAAGACGGGACGATTCGTCGCCGTTCAGGAGTCACCACAGACCGCATCGATCGGTTCAGAGATCGTTGCTGAACTCACCCAACGTTGCTTCTACTCACTGCGCGCTCCAGGAGTGCGGGTGAGCGGGTATAGCGTTCCCTATCCGCCGTCGCGGATCGAGGACGCCTATCGTCCCAACGTGGACCGCATACTTGACGCGGTGGACCGAGTGATGGGATTTGAAAGTTGAGCGAGATGATTTTCGACCTGCCCGACGTCGGCGAGGGACTCGTCGAGGCGGAGATTGTCGAGTGGAAGGTGGCCGTGGGCGACACGGTTCAGTTGAATCAGCCCCTCGTCGATATCGAGACCGCCAAGGCGGTGGTCGAACTGCCCAGTCCGTACGCGGGGACGGTGGTGACGTTGCACGCCAAGGTCGGAGACGTCGTTGAGGTCGATCGGCCGCTCATCACCTTCGAGGTTGGCGGCGAAGGAGCCTCCTCGGTGAAGGGCGCTGAAGCACGTTCCGGGGACCACATCGAAGAGGGCCGTCAAGCCGTGCTGGTCGGATATGGCGTGTCCAATGAAGAAGCGATCGTCACGCGCACTCGGCGTCGATCGGGTCCTGTGGCGTCGAGTGATCCACCCCGGGCTACGGTCCCGATCGGCGAGGCAACGTCGAAGGCGTCGCCGAGGTCGACTCCTCCGGTGCGCCTTTACGCGAAACAGCACGGTGTGGACCTCGACGTCGTTGCCGGCACGGGACGTGATGGGCTGATCACGCGCGACGACGTCGAGCGGCTCATTGCGTCGCCTGCGCCGCTCGGCGAGGTCAGTAACGTCACCAGGTCAGTGCCGTTGACCGGGCCGAACCAGACGTCACGTTTCGTCGGTCGCGAACTGGACTCCTGGTCCAGCGGGGCGCCCGAGGAGCGCATCCCCGTCAAGGGCGTCCTGCGTTCCATGGCCGAAGCCATGAGCCAAAGTGCACTGAACACCCCGCGAGCGGCGGTGTGGAATCGCGTGGACGCGACTCGAACTATGGATCTGCTCGCATCACTCAAGCGCCAGGCGAGCCTTTCGGACGTTCGCCTCTCGCCACTGGTCATCATCGCACTGGCGCTCTGTGACGCCGTTCGTCACTATCCTGGCGTGAACTCGAACTTCGATGCGTCAGCTGGAGAGGTCGTGATCCGTCGCTCGCTGAACTTGGGTATCGCCGCTGACACTCCTCGTGGGTTGGTCGTTCCGAATATCAAGCAAGCCGATCGGATGGGCCTGGTCGAGATCGCTGACGCGCTGTCTGTATTGGTGGACAAGGCTCGCCGTGGCACGACGACGCCTAGCGAGATGCTCGGCACGTCGATAAGTATCACCAACGTCGGTCCCTTCGCCGTGGACGCCGCGCTGCCCGTGATACCACCCGGTACCGGGGCGATCTTGGCCGTTGGGCAGATCGCGAAGCGGCCCTGGGTGGTGGGTGAGCATGTCGTGGTTCGAGACGTGGTCGAACTGACCCTCGCCTTCGATCATCGTCACATCGACGGCGCCTTGGCTTCGCAGGTCATTGCCCACGTCGGACGATTCATTGAGGATCCCGGCGCCGCGATGATTGGCGCACTGTCGCGCTAGGACTTGAGCGACCTCAAGGCGCTGATTGCTCGGTCCGCGTGGATCTCCATGTTCATCTCACTCGAGACGACGTCGATGATGTGCCGGTCCTGGGAGATCACGAACGTCGTTCGCTTGACCTTCAAGAGGTCGAGGGTGCGTTTCACGCCGAACTGGCGGGCGACGGCGCCCCCCACGTCGGCGAGCAGGGGGTAGTCGAGGTCGTTGCGCTCGCTGAACTCGCTCTGGCGTTCGACGCTGTCCATCGAGATGCCGATCCGCTGGGCACCGAGTTGCGCGAACTCCTTGGCGAGGTCGCGAAAGTGGCACGACTCCTTGGTACATCCCTTCGTCATCGCCGCAGGATAGAAGAACAGGGCGACCGGTCCCTCTTCGAGCATTCGCGAGAGTGATCGGGTCGTACCGAATTGGTCGCTCAGTGAGAAGTCCGGTGCGGTGTCGCCTACCTGCATGACGCCAGACTAGGCGTCGAGTCGAAATCCCACGCCGCGGATCGTCAACAGGTGTCTCGGCGCGCCCGGATCGTCCTCGATCTTTTGGCGCAGCCTCTTCACGTGGGTGTCGAGGGTCCTGGTGTCGGAGAGTTCGAGGCCCCACCAGAGGGTGTCTAGACACACTTCGCGAGTGACGACCTGACCGAGTCGGGCCGCGAAGAGGGCGAGCAGGTCGAACTCCTTGCGGCTCAACTCGATATCGAGCCCACGGCGAGTGACGCTTCGTCGAACGAAGTCGACACGCAGGTCTCCGAAGTTCACGACCTCCTCGCCCGACGCGTTCGGTGGGCGGCGAAGCACCGCGCGTATGCGAGCGGTGAGTTCGCGCAGTCGATACGGTTTGGTCACGTAGTCGGCTGCCCCGATCTCGAGACCGAGTACCACGTCCACCTCACTGGTACGCGCGCTCACCATGATCACGGGTGTGCGCGTCGTGTCGTAGAGCTCGCGGCAGTAGTCGATGCCTGACCCGTCAGGCAGCATGACGTCGAGTAGCACGAGGTCGGGCTTGACGGTCTGCATCAACTGTCGGGCTTGGGCGATGTTGGTGGCGCCGATCACGCTGAAGCCTTCGACGCTGAGCCCGATGTTCAGCGCGTCTTGGTAGCTGTCCTCGTCTTCGACGACGAGGATGACCCGGCGACTCTCGAGGTCGATCACCGGGGCCGTCGCTGGGGCCGGCGAGTCTGCGGGAGGGCGGCACGGTCCGACGATCCAGGGGAGGATTGAGTTCGTCGGCGTGCCACGCCTCCAAGGTAGGTAGAGCGAGTTACCGCAAAGTGAAGCGCTCGCTACTGAGAGATGGCGTGAAGATGAAACCTTGAGGATATGCCTTCGTGCGATCGACTCGAGAGGTTTAGCGTGACGTGAGGGAGAGGCCCTGGTAGTTACCCGTCGAGTCGAGGTAGCTCCCAGTAGCGGTACAGGCACCGCTACTGCTGCAGACCAGTCCGTAGATACCTCCTCCGGTGCCGACGGCGGTGGCGCCAGAAGGTAGGACGATCTTGGTGCCCGCCTGCCACGTGTTGTTGACCTCGTTGACGATGAAAGCCTGATAGTTGCCGGTGCCGTCGAGGTAGGCCGCCCCGGCACTGCAGTTGCCGGCGCTCGAACACGAGACCGCCACGACGCCCCCGTTGCGCCCGGCGTAGAGAGCACCACTTGGCAAAACCAGTTCGCTCGCTGGCCTACAGGTCCCGTTGGTCGAGTCGATGAGGAAGCCCTGGTAGTTACCCGAGCGATCTCGGTACTAACCACCGGCGCTGCACGAACCAATGGACGCACACGAGATCCCGTTGAAACCGTAGAAGAAGACGTGCGGATTGGCCGCTGCGTTTGGGGGCATCGACATCGCCACGGCCCGGCCCCAAATCCCCGAGGACTCGGTCGTGATCATCCCCTCGATTGCACCGGTATTGCTCGTGTAGGTTCCGATCGCCACGCAGTCACCGCTCGCCAGGCAGGTCATCTCGCTCAATGAGGCCAGCGGATAGGCGTTCGCGTTGTTGGGCAAGGACAGTGCCTTCGCGGGGGACCAACTGCCATTGACCTCGCTCACCAGGAGTGGGCGCGTGACATTCTCGGCGTCGATGTACGAACCGACCGCAGTGCAGTTAGCGACCGAGGAGCACTCGATCTGCGAAAGTGCGACGAAGGGATTGAAATTCGCGTTGGCGGGCAGTTTGATGGCGACCGCCACTCCCCATTTTCCGCCCACCTCGTTGAGGGTGAACCCCTCGACCTTCGCAATTGGCTTGGTCTGGTCGAGGTAGGTCCCTACCGCACTGCAGTTGCCCGCACTCTTGCACGAGACCGCCTTGATCTGACTGTTTTGGCCACTGGAGAGCGCGTTGCTCGGAAGTGTGATCTGAGTGGCCGTTGCCCACGATGACGATGCCTCATCGACCACGAAGCTCTGACCATCCCCAGTGGAGTCCTGGTACGTGCCCACCGCTGCGCAATTTCCGACCGAGGGACACGAAAGGCCGTTGAACGTGGCCAGCGGATCGGTTCCGGCATTGGAGGGGAGCGCCAGCTCGACCGGTGACCCCCATGAGCCCGCGCTCTCGCTGATCAGCAGACCTTGGGTTGCGCCGTTGACGTCGAGAAAGGCGCCCGCAGCGGTGCAGTTGCCCGCACTCGGACATGACAGACCAGGAAGGTATCCCTGGTTCAGACCCGATGCGCCGCTGGGGAGCGGCAGTGACTGGGCAACTGGCCAGGTAGGGGCGGCGCTTGAGGCTCCGGCCGGTGACGTGGCCAACAGCGTGAGCACGCTCGCCGCGAGGACCACGATCCGTCTCATCCTCATCGGTACCTCCCGTTGGTTGCCACTACTGGGCGAATGCGCCACCGTTCACGGTCGTCGCGGTTGTGACTGGTCTCAGTATAAGTAATGGGGTAATGGTCGAATACTGCACCCCAGGACCGTACCCAGCCACTTCGTCGGGTGGTACGAAGCGATTCAGCTGGCGGGCGGGTACGCAACGGCGAGGTACGAGCTGGAGAAGAACCGCGAATCACTGCTCTCCAGGTGGGTGTAGAGACGGTTTTTGATGTCCCAGGCCCAGGCGGTAACGGGCTCACTACGCCAGTGCCCGGCCACGCAGGTCGGCGTGCAGTCGTTCCAGGTTGCCACGCCCGTGGCGTAGGCGGTGGTGTCGCCCCAGTGCGACCATGTGAGTCTGGTGAGTACCGAGTTCGCGTCCGCGCAACTCGCGACGAGTCGGCTCGGCTCGCGCGAAACGGTGTTCGAACAGGGGGTAATGATGCCGATCGCGTGGTTCACGGATCGCGATTGGCTATACGACCAGACGGTGGTCAGCCCCGCCAATACGGCCATCGCGGCGATGATGAGAAAGGGTATGTTTCGGCGCACGAGCCAATTGTAGTGAGGCACGAAGGTGTGCTCGGAGGGTGCGCCCTCTCTAACATCGAGCGCTTTTCACTAGTGTGGGAGCGATGACGTCGGCCAAGAGCAGTCCACTGGCTCGACTGCGGCACGCTCCTCGCCGATTGCTTGACCAGATCGATCGCAATCACCAGCGCATTGAACGTGAATACGTCGAACGCGGATACGTGCGCAAATACGCCGATCGGATCGGTTCGATCCGAGACAAGCGTCTGGTCGAGGTGAACAAGATCCGATACGACAAGCGTTTACCCCACCTCTTGGTTTCGCGGCCTGGCGCCTTGACCGACGATCATTGGTCCGCTCGTCGGATCAACACCTTGGCGGCCCAGTTCCCCGGCTGGAAGCGCTATCTAGAGATCGGGATCTTCGAAGGACTCACCTTCGCCAGTGTCCGGATCCGCCACCGAGTGGGCGTCGACCCGCGGCCACTGTTCGACGTGCGCTATCCACCTCGGGGCTGCAGCGTTCGCGTGCAGACCAGTGACGATTACTTCGCGACCATTCGCGCGACCGAGCGCTTCGACGTGGCATTCATAGACGGACTGCACACTGCAGAACAGACCTACCGAGACGTCGTTAACGTCTTCGCACATCTCGATCATGGCCCGGTGCTGATCGACGACACGGTCCCCTTGGACGAGATCTCAGCGATCCCCGATCAGGAAGAGTCATATCTCGCCCGAGCACGAGCTGGACTTGAAGGACGACAGTGGCATGGTGATGTTTGGCGAGTGGTCCTCCTGCTCGATCGCCATCATCCCGAGCTCGACTGGCGAACGATGAGCGACCGGGGGAATCCGCAGACGCTGGTGTGGCGTCGTCATCGCGGTTCTCACGTGGTTTCGGCGACCCCGGCACAGTTCAAGTCGGTGATGGAAGAGTCCTACTCCGACGTCTTTTCGAACGGCACGCCAGGCGCATTTCGCACGACCAGCGAAGATGATGCCCTGCGAACCTGTGCTGCTGCTCTGCGGGCCAGTTAGGTCGCCATCCTTCTCGGTCACCATCAACCAGGTGCGCCGAGATGGGCCGGTGCCCTTCAGTGCTTGAGACGTCGGAGGTGTTCTCGCAACCTTCCATCCGGTCCTCGATGTTGACCCTCGCGACTTCTCGCAGGCGTCGAGGTAGACGAGTAGGGACCGTATGCTCGAGCATCGGAAGTCACCGTATGGGTGAAGCCAGCAACAATCGAAATGAAATGGGGATCTGTCGTGGCGACCACACCGCAATTTGGCCTGCAGTTGCGCTCAACGCTCAACGCGGACGGCGCACTTGAGTTGAGTCTGGTGGATCATCCCGTGCCGATTCCCCAGCCCAATGAGGTGCTAATCCGGGTCGAGGCATCACCGATCAACCCGTCGGACCTCGGGCTCCTCCTCGCGGGCGCTGACATCACCACTCTCGTCGCCTCGACCACGATGGGCCGTCCCTCAGTCAGGGCCACCATCGATCCCGGAGCACTTCGTTCGCTATCGGGCCGACTCGGTCAGGCGATGCCGGTAGGCAATGAAGGGGCGGGTACGGTTAGCGGGGCCGGGGAGTCCGAATTGGCCCAG
>VFSW01001872.1_pt1 | contig 31850 bp, 29 predicted proteins | sample 5358111 | NCBI WGS metagenome assembly VFSW01 (sample SAMN11554181, study PRJNA540505) | mine drainage metagenome | isolation source: sediment from site ElyBrook_90M | place: USA: Ely Copper Mine, Vershire, VT | collected 2017 | reverse complement strand
AACCATTCTGCAGATGGCCCCAAAACCATGGCGGCTGTCCCACTCCAAGCAATGTTGAATTATCCAGAAAATACGGCGTGACGGCTATGCTGCCTAGGGGTCGAAGCAATGCAGTTGCACCACAGTATGGGCCATCGCGAAGTTCATCAGTAGGCGGAAAATTGCTCTCGTCCTGGAACATATTTATCTTCATCTTGTCGGAAAATGTATCGGGCAAGTCTTGTTTCGAGGGCTGGTTGCATTGAGCGATGGGAGACAGCGTCTCCGAACTCAAAAAGTAATCGATATAACCATACATATTCGTTGAAACAAGCAGCGTTCTTCCTGACGGCGATTTTCGAATGTGCAATAGGGCTGACCGCTCATGTTCAGGCAATGCTGGAATATCAAACGTCGCTTTGGATGACCCATCCTTGCCTAGAAGCATGACCTTTTCGTTCGCCGTCACCAGCAGTGCATCGCTTCCAGTAAGCTCGATGCCTACTCTGACTATCGAGGCGGTTGGGAAGTCCAGCGTCCTGTCTACAACCCCGTTTTCAGGGCCGATCGTCAATACGCGGAAGGTATTGTTAGTCTCTCCCCGTTTCAGGAGCTTGGAGCCGCCTTCCATGGAAAATCCCAAATAAACCCTCCCATCGCTGCCGATCGCAATGTGGTTCATCATGGCTACGTCGCCTTCACCGCCGGGTTTGGATGCACTATCGGAGGAGCATATCCGTAATCCTGCAGCCTGACAGAGAACAGCTTTGTCTGGCCACTGGCAGAACCACCGGAAGAAACCGCCGCCAATAAACACAACAGAAGTATTTTTTTCATAATCAATTCTCGACTCTAAGAAATCCGCCATCAATCAATACTGCAACCCGCACATCGACCATTTATATCTCCTCACAAAATATGAAAGCCCCCTTGCGGGGGCGGATAGTGCTCGCCTACGAGCGTATCGGATGAACCAAATGTACCATGTATCCTCTCCGTTTCATATATATATTTGCGTTCTGTTATGAATCTCAGATCGTGCGTTGCGGAATGACAAGCAAAAGAACAGGCATGGGAGAAAGCGGGGGAAAGCACTCCAGCCGGTGTCAGTTTTCGGTGGGCGTCTTCTCGGCGTTGGTCACGACAAGCTGCTGCACGACCGCCTTCTTCGGCACGAGTTTCAGACCCAGCTTCTCGACCGAGGCGTAGACGGTCGAGCCCGCGCCTCCCGGGTCGGAGGCCTCCCCCATACCGCCGCCCGGGCCAGAGGGACTGCCACCCTGCATATTCGCTCCTTGCGCCCTGGCCGCCGCCATCAGGTCGGTAAGCGACAGGCTGAGCGACACTTCGTAGTGCCCGGTCAGCCCCGTCTCATCGACCACTGGCTTGGCGGTTGGGCCTCCAATCTGCATGATCTGCGTCAGCATATCCACAAACCCAGACATGGAGATGCCGGTCCCATCGATCTGGACCATCATGGTGCTGGAGTCGATCTTCTCGTCGTAGGTGCCGCGGGTGCCCATGTTTATCACGACAACCCCTCCGGTCTTGGGGTCGATGTTCTGGGTGATGCGCGCAGGACCGTCGGGCATATCCATCTTTCTCTCGCCGGGCTTCAGGGGCGCATCTTCATCGATTGGCGCAGGCGCGGGCGAAGTCTTCAGCTTGGGGCCTCCCTTGGCCACAACCAACGCCAGCACCGGACGCTCCTGCGCCTGGATGTGGGCCTGGAGCTTGAACCGGTCCGCGAGCAAGGCCCTGAGCATGGCCGCCGCGTCATCCTTGTTCGATCCTTCGGGCAAGCGCGCGACAATGTCGTAGTGCTCGGTCGCCATCCAGTCCGGGCCGGCGATCTGATAATCCTTCACCTTATAGGCCGCGGCAATCAGGGCCTTCAGGGTCATGTAGTTGTACTCGGCGCGCAGGCCGTCCAGGTGCATGCCGAAGTTGGGCATCTTGCCCGCCTGGGCTGCCGCCCGCATCTTTACCGGATCCAGCGGGGCCGATGGCCGCACGGAGGCCACATCAAACTCCAGCGGAGCCGCCGCCTGTTCAGGAGGCTGCTTGTCTGCCTGGGCTGCGAGAGCCGTCTGCGCTGTCGGGGCACTTGCAGCAGGAGATCCCTGCGCAAACGTCGTCCCGCTGGCAATCAGGTGTGCCGCCATCAACACAAATGCGATGCGATTCCCCATACGATTTCTCTCTCCGACGCCGTGGTTCTGGCCCTGAGTCTGTTGCGGGGGCAGAACCTCTGTAGTTCTCTTGCCGACGGCGCTCGCGTTTACTGCAATCCGAGGCGATTATAGTCCCGCGTGTCGCAGGGTGACCGCCACCGGTTGCGCTCTCCAGGGCAATTTAATGAATTGTCTGGAGTGAACCCCTGAAGCGAGACAGCGTGAGAAGTCCCTGTGTGCAGCAACCTGCTCGTGAGGCCTCATCAGGCTACGGATAGGGTACCGCTGGACGGGGCACCCACTGTTAGTCCCCACTTGTTTTGTGGGAGGACCAAGATTCCAAAAACTTTGGGTGGGTCACCTGCCTTCGACCACACGCAGCAGCAGATTGTCGCCACGCCGGACAAATACCTTCTTGCGCGGGCCGGTGAGGGTGATGACGCCCTGCGCGGAGTGCAACGCGACTCCGTCGTCGAACCCGTAGAGACCTGTGGCTGTGGTCGAGAACACACCCATGGCGAGGGGAAAATCCGGGCCATTTCCGTGATCCGGGGGCAGGCTGTAGACGCCGTTGGAGTCGGAAAATCCAACCTGCATTGCCGCCGAGTTGCGTACCGAGCCAACCCAGCCTGAACGGTAGACCTCGTCGCCGCCGATCTGTACTGTGTTCCAGTCCGCGGGGTTTGCAATGCCCCGGTCGGCCTGGTCGGTCGGCTGCGCCGTCTCGTCGACATCGGTGAAGTTGGCGATGGCGATGGCATCGGCGGCGAGCGAGACCGTTTGGCCGCGATAACGCAGCGTGGTGAACCGGATGCTCAGGGTATCGGACTGGGCGGGATCTGCGCCGCCGCTGGCAACCGAGGCGGTGACCTCTCCAATCAACTCTGCGCCCCGCTTCAGGTAGGCGTGAGCGCCGATCGGCACACGCTGTGTGGTCGTCGCCAGTATGCGCGCGCCTGCGACCGCTTTACCGGCGTAGAGCGCATGGCCGAGCACAACCGGCAGAGTGGTGCCAGGCTGAAGCGGAGGCAGTGTTCTGGCTTCAACCTGCTGTCCGGCAAGCGCGGCAGGGGCCGCCAGCGCGAGGGCAAGCGGGAAAATCAGGTGCAGGTCGAATTTGTCATTTGCGCGTCGCATCTTCCGTCCGAGCAGGCTGCATCTCCGTCCCAGTGTACTTGGATGCGACCGCGAAGTCCTGTGGCGCAAGCGGCAACTGGTAGCATCGAGACGTGCTCGAACTGTCCACTCCGGTGAAGTACGTCAAGCGTGTTGGCGAGCGCATCGCCGACGGCCTGGTTGAGCGCGGCGTGGAGACGGTCGAAGACCTGCTCTACCATCTCCCCTTCCGGTATGAAGACCGGCTGAACCCGCGCCCGATGGCCGAGCTGGTGGCGGGGACGATGGCGTCGGTCATCGGCGAGGTGCGGGGGGCGGCGCTGATGAAGACCCGCTCCGGCCCCATCTTCGAGATGACGCTGGGGCAGGGCCTGGGCACGGTCAAGTGCATGTGGTTCCACGGGACGTATCTACAGAACCGCTTCCGCGCCGGACAGATGGTGGCGGTCTACGGCAAGCTGGAGCCGTCGCGCTCGGCGATGGCCGCCGCGGCGATTGCGGGCCAGGGCGCAAGCTCGGGCCGCTTCAAGATGATCCAGCCGCAGTTCGAGATCCTGCCTGAACCGGGTGCGACGGGCGCGGACGCGGAGTTCGCGATGCTGGAGATGGGCCGCATTGTGCCGGTCTACGAATCGCTGGGCGGGACGACTCCGTGGGGATCGAAGCTGACCTCGAAGTGGATGCGCCGCGTGGTGTGGAGCGTCTTCGAGGAGCTGGTGGAGAGCGGCGGCGCAGAACGCATTGAGGCGCAGGAGACGCTGCCCGCAGCGATGCTGAGGCGGCTGCATCTCCCCTCGCGGCTCGATGCGCTCAAGGCCGTGCATTTTCCCGAGGCGGGAACGCCGATGGTCGAGCTGATGGCCTCCACCACGCCCGCGCACAAGCGGCTGATCTTCGAGGAGCTTTTCTATCTTGAACTCGGCCTGGAACTGAAGCGCCGCCGGATGAGGGAGCGCGTCGGCACGGCCTTCTCGACCGGCCCCGCGGTGCGCGAGGCGATCAAGCAGGTGCTTCCCTTTCATCCCACCGCCGCGCAGAAGCGCGTGCTGGGCGAGATTGTCGCGGACATGCGTCGCCCGCAGCCGATGCGCCGTCTGTTGCAAGGCGACGTCGGCTCGGGCAAGACGATCGTGGCGATGCAGGCCGCCATCGTGGCGATGGAGAACGGCCATCAGGTTGCGCTGATGGCGCCGACGGAGATTCTGGCCACGCAACACTACCTGTCGGCGCGCAAGCTGCTGGGCGAGGTGCTCTCGCCCAGCACGGGCAGGCCCTACCGAGTGGCGCTGCTGACCGGCTCTCTCGATCCTGCCAGCAAGCGCCAGACGCAGGGCCGGATCCTGCGCGGCGAGGCGCAGTTCATCCTTGGGACGCATGCGCTACAGGAGGACAAGGCCTGCTTCAGCAATCTCGGCCTGGTCATCGTCGACGAGCAGCACCGCTTCGGCGTGCAGCAGCGCTTCAAGCTGATGAAGAAGCCGGGGGCCGACGGAGTCGCCAGCGATCCCGACGTGCTTGCCATGACGGCGACTCCGATCCCGCGCACGCTGGCTCTGACGCTGTATGGCGATCTAGATGTCAGCGTGATCGACGAGATGCCGCCGGGCAGGACGCCGATCGTCACCCGGCGCACCACGGACGAGCGCGCCGCGGAGGTGTGGGAGTTCGTGCGCAGGCAGGTGTCGCAGGGCCGTCAGGCATACCTCGTCTACCCCGTCATCGAAGGCAGCAAGGACGACCAGCCCGAACTGGACTTTGCGCACGACGAAGAGAGGGAACAGGGGACAGAGAACAGGGAACAGGGAGCAGGGAGCAGGGAACAGGGAGCAGGGAGCAGGGAACAGAAGACGACCGCGAAGAAGAGGTTCGCGAAGGCCGAAAAGCTCTTCCCCACGGCGAAGACCAAGCTGCGCTCCGCGACCGAGATGTACGACGATCTGCGCACGGGCGCGCTGGCCGGACTGCGCCTTGGGCTGCTGCATGGCCGCCTCAGCGCGGACGATAAGGAGGTGACGATGGCGCGCTTCAACCGTGGCGAGATCGACGTGCTGGTCGCGACCACCGTCATCGAGGTCGGCGTCGATGTGGCCAACGCCAGCGTCATGGTCATCGACCACGCGGAGCGCTTCGGCCTTGCGCAGATGCACCAGCTTCGCGGGCGCGTGGGTCGAGGCGCGGCGAAGAGCTTCTGCATCTTGATGACCGGGGGCAAGGTGACGGAGCAGGCCGAGGCCCGCCTGAACGCCATGGTCGCTACTCAGAACGGTTTCGAGCTGGCGGAGCTCGATTTGCAGCAGCGCGGCCCCGGCGAGTTCTTCGGCACGCGCCAGACCGGGCTGCCGGAGTTCCGCGTCGCCAACCTGCTGCGCGACCGCGCCATGCTGGAGCTGGCAAAAGTCGAGGCAGAACGCTTCGCCGCCCGTCCCGATCCCGCCATCCCGCCCACCGAGATCGCCGCCGTTTGGGAGCGCCTCAAACAGCAGTGGCAGCGCCGCTACGGCCTGGTGGAGGCCTAGCCGCGCCGGTAATCTCCGCTCTTGCCGCCGCTCTTGCGCAGCAGCTTGACTTCGCGGATGCGGATTCCCTTGTCCAGGGCCTTGGTCATGTCGTAGACGGTCAACGCGGCGATGGAAGCCGCGACCATCGCCTCCATCTCGACGCCGGTCTGCGCGGTAGTCGCCGCGGTGGCGCGGATGCGTACCCCGCCCGCGAGCACCTTCGCTTCCACATCGACAAAGCTGAGCGGCAGCGGATGGCACATGGGAATCAGCGTCGCCGTCTGCTTGGCCGCCTGAATCCCCGCAAAGCGCGCGACCTCCAGCGGATTGCCCTTGGGGTTCTTGGGCAGCGCGGCCAGCACCTTCTTCGACAGTTCGACGAAAGCCTCCGCCACGGCCTCGCGCCGCGTCTCCGCCTTCGCGCTCACATCCACCATGCGCGCGCGGCCAGCCTTGTCGTAGTGGCTCAACATTTTGCTCATGCCTGCAAGCCTACCGCAGCAGCACGGAAATCACATCCCCGGAGTTGTAACTTCGCCCATCTTCCAGCACGGCGTAGCAGTTGGCGCGCGCGTCTGCCGCGAGGTCGCCCGATCCCTGCGTCCGCACAATCTGGACCGAAGGCCGCGCCAGATCGTGCCGCAGCGTCGCCGGAAGGACCCGCGTCAACCCGGCCTTCGCCTTCACGTCTTCCGCCAGCGTGGCCTGCACAAAGCTCGGTCCCGCAACGCCAGCCCCGCAGACTGCGCGCAGCAATGGCGCGACGAAGCAGTGAAACGTCACCAGCGTCGAGACGGGATTTCCGGGCAGGCCGAAGAAGTAGGTCCAAGCGCCGTCGCGGGCAGGCAGGCGGCCAAAGACGGCTGGCCTGCCGGGCTGCATCTTCACTCCGGTAAAGAAGAACTCGGCGCCGAACTGAGCGAGTCCCTCCTCCACAAGGTCGTACTCTCCCGCCGAGACCCCACCGGAGAGCAGCAGCAGGTCCGCCTCGCGGCCCTCTTCAATCCGCGCCAACACATCCTCGCGGGTGTCCCGCGCAATCGCCAGCCGCCGCGCGCGCGCGCCAGCTTGCTCTGCCAGTGCCGCCAGCGCATAGCTGTTCGAGTTGCGAATCTGGTGCGGTTGCGGCGTCTCGTCCAGCTCGACGAGTTCATCGCCGGTGGCCACAATCGCCACAACAGGCCGCCGCTGCACCGCGACCTCGGCGCGCCCGCAGGCCGCGGCCAGAGCGATCTCCGCCGCTGCCATCGTCGTTCCCGCTGCCAGAAGAACCTGGCCGCCTGGGGCCTCGCTGCCGCGCCGGACGATGTTCTCCCCAGGTGTCAGGCTCCGGCCCGCCGCCGCCCGGACCTCGCCGGAGGCGGACTCCGCGTGCTCGATCATCGCCACCGCGTCGGCACCGCGCGGCACCGGCGCTCCCGTCATGATCTCAATGGCCTCGCCGCTCGAAAGCGCATCGCTGGACCAGGCCTCGCCCGCGCGCACCTGCCCGACAACGCGCAGCCCTGCCCCGGCAGTCCACTCCTCGGCCCGCACCGCGAAGCCGTCGCGAGTTGCGCGGTCGAAGGGCGGCTGATCGCGGTCCGCCACGACATCCTCGGCCAGCACGCGGCCAGCAGCGGCCAGCAGCGCAAGACTCTCCGCGTGCAGCGGACGCACCGCCGCGGCGTGACGCAGCACCGCCTCCAGCGCCTGCGCAAAGTCCAGCACCCGCTCCACCGGCATTGTTCCGCTCATCGCTGCACCTCGAACAGAATACGGGGACTCATCCCCATTCGCTACGCTCAGGGTCAGAATGACAGTTCATTCAAGAGGAAAGACAATCCTTTTCCGCATTCTGAGACAGTGAAAGCGTTCTATGCCCAGCCGCCAATAAAAAGGCCCCGAGCTTCTTGTCGCCCAGGGCCGCTTTCCATCCTGCAACCGCAGTCTACTTCTTCTTCTTGGGTGCCTTGTAATTTTCCTGGACCTGCTCATTGAGTCCCGCGAGCAGCGCTTTCAGATCGGCTGCGTGCGGTCCCACGGGGGCCAGTTGAAGATACTTGTTGCAAGCGTCAACAAGGCCCGGAGGGGCGACGAACTTGCCGTCGGGCGTGGCAGTTATCAACGGGGCGAGTCCTTGGGTTTTCAGGTAGTAAGCATCTGCCCTGGTGGGATCGGCTGCGATCACCTTGTCCGCCGCCTCCGCAAGCCCATCCACCTTCCCATTGGTGAGGCTGAGGTTATACAGCATCACCGCCTCGTTGTAGTAGTACTTGGCCGCGCCCTTGGGGTCTGCCTTGGCCGCCGCCTCATAGGCATCGGAGGCCTCCTGCGTCTTGCCCATCTTGCCCAGCGCTTCGCCGAGCTGGTTGTTGGCCACCGCGGAGATCTCCGCGCTGGGCTTGGCCGCCGCCGCATTCAGGCTCAGCGTCTTCTGGTACGAGGCCGCCGCAACCGCGTACTTGCTGGGAAGCGTTGCGTCTGTCGTCTTGCTGTCTCGCGCCTTCTTGGCCGCGGCGTTTGCCTGGCCGAGCTGCGCGTCGCCGAGGGTCTCCCACAGCAGCGGCTCATCCGGCTTGGCCGCGGTGGCGCTGGTCATGGCGACGGCGGCCGCGTCGTAATTGCCAGCCTGCGAGTCCGCGCGCGCCGACTTCAGCAGGGCATTGAGGTTGGCGATCTTCGCGTTTGCAGCCATGGTTGCCGCAGCATTCTTCTTGTATTCCTCGAGCTGCTCCCGCTCTGCCGGACTCATCTTGTCGATGTATGCCTGGCGCGTCATGTCGAAGTCCACCGTCTTGTCAGTTCCCGCGGAAAGCGGAGCTGGCATGAAGTCCAGACTGTTTCCGCCTTGATAGACCGCGGCGACGTAGTTTCCCGGCTTGATGTCGGTGCCCTTGTAGTCGCCGCTGGAGTCGATCGGGAACGTGTACTCGAACTTCCTGTTGGTGGCATTGGCGCTTCTGTCGGTGGTCAAGCGCACTTCGCCGTTGGTGACAATCATCCCCGCGGGGTTGACCACATGTCCGTGAATGCTTGCCGTTGTCGCCGCGGTCTGGGCCGCCAGCTTTACCGGCCGTCCCAGAGCAAGCAGGCCCATGAAACCCACCGTCAACGCGCACGCAACCCTCATCCTGTTCTTCCTCTTCATCGCTTTCGCTCCTGGCCCCGATGCATCGAACTCGCATGTCCAACTTACATGCAACCGAGCGCCCAATTCAACTCCCGGCCCGCAACCGCTACTTCCTGCCGTCTGCAAACTCACTTTGCCTCGACGCTTTGCAAGTGGAAGGTAATCGTGCTCCACTGTCCCCAGAACAGGCGCGCGCGGATCTGCACGGGGATATGTCGGGCGTCGTCGGTGTACCAGATCCAGATATTTCCGCGGTTCTTCACGACGCCCTCCTCGGCGGTCGGCTGCACGCGAATCGTCTGAAAGGTCCCGGCTGGCGTCTTGATCTCCTCGTGCGCCTCCACCTTCATGGTTACGGTCACGGTGTGCATGGCGTCGGCCAGAGGGAAGTCCACGTCCTGCCCCACGGTCAACGGCTGCGACGCGGCATAAAAGATCCCCGACAGCAAGTCCGTCACACAGGCAGGGACGGAGGCGGTCTGCTGCTTCTGTGTCCCCTTCACCAGGTTCTTCTCAACCTGGGTCTGCTTGCCAGCATGGTAGTCGAAGGTCAGGTCGGTCGAGACCTTGCGCCGTCCCTCCTGCACCTGCTTCGAGAAGCCCGCCGAACAGCCCGTCCTGGTGTCCATCCCGGACTGGAACCGGTCTACCACCGGGAAGAGCATATTCACCGCGCCCACGGTGTCCGCGGTCGCCGTCACCTGCAACTGGTCACCCTGCCGCTCCAGATGGAAGACCGCCCGGCCACCGGTAAACACGCGCCAGTCCACGGTAAAGGTCAGGGTCTGCCGCTCTGGAAACACATAGCTGGCAACGGGGGGTTGCAGCGTCGGGATCGGACGGTGGGCCGGTTGGGGCTGCACCGTCTGCGCCCAGAGGGTTTGCCTCCGCCCCGGCAGCCCACAGGAGATCGCCCACAGAAAGACGCAAGCCACGGCAAGCCGCGCCAGACGCGAGCCGGAGAAGAGGGCCGAGAAACGATTCACATCATTCAAACCCATCGGCAGTTCGCAACTCGCAGAGGAAGATAGTTGAACGCATCCTGGGCGATGGGGAAGCCCATTGCCGATGCATCGCAGGCGCGGACAGAACAACCGTCAGCGCGCATGAAACAGCAGCAGCGCCGCCAAAGCCAGATAGATGGCCACCGCGCCCATAGTCGAATTGTACTCGCGGTGGCGCAGGTAAAGCTGCATCGAGAAGCCAGCCCGCGCGGGAACCCCATCCTGACCGACTGGCGCGGCGCGGGTCAGCCGCGGCAGCAGCCTGGGAACCGCGCGCGCATACCCCTCGAATTCTGCAAAGTGTGCGCGCAGATAGGCCTCCTCGCTCTGGATCGTCGGAATGTAAATCGCGGCAAACAGGGCCGCCAGAACCACCAGGACCTCCCAGCGCGCCGCCGCCGCCGCAAATCCGAAGGCAATCAGCATCGACCCCAGGTACAGCGGGTTGCGCGTATGCGCATAAGGCCCTGTGGTGGCCAACTCGGCATCCTTTCGCACATATCCAGACGCGTAGCCGCGCAGCCAAAGCCCTGGCAGTACCAGGAGCAGGCTGGCCGCCATCGTCCGCCAGCTCGGTCGCGCCAGCCACAGGAACACCGCCGCAAACACAAACCCCATTGGCACGCGTATCCGCCGCGCAGTCCTCTGCCAACCCATCCGTCCGCTCACGCTCGCCTCCCTGCAATTTTCTCACCCGCCGAACCTACCCCAGCATCTGTAGCGCCGCTGCGACGACCTCATCCACTTCAATCCGCAACATTCCCGCGTCCACCTCGCTCACCCTCTTGTAACTGGTTGCGCTGGCCGCGTCGCGCAGCACCCGCGAGCGCGTGCCATACGGCCCATTGCGCGCCGGGTCGGTCGGCCCAAAGACTGCCACCACGGGCCGCTCCAGCGCCGCGGCCAGGTGCAGCGGTCCGGTGTCGCTGGCAATCACCACCGCCGCCCGCCGCGCCAGCGCGACCAACTGGCCCACCGAGCAGGGCACCGCCCGCGCGAACCCTTCGCTGTGCGCAACGCAGCGGTCCGCCTCGACAGAGCCTGCGCGCGAGGTATTCACTACTGTCGGCACGCCCGCCCGTCCCAACGCCGCCGCCACGCGGCCAAAGCGCTCTGCCGGCCACATCTTCGCGCCCCACCCACCCCCCGGCGAGACCATGCAGAACCGCTCGCCACCCACAATGCCATCCGCCCAGTGCTCGTCCATCTCATCCATCGGCAGAGCCACCCTGGCCGGACGCAACACCTCACCGACCGCCGCGCCCAGCAACTGGCACGCCTGCTCCACCACATGCGCAGCCGTCGTCTCCAACTGCTGTCCATACAGCCAGCGCGCCACCCGCTCCCTTGGGTTCGCAGGTCCGGCAAATACCGCGGCCCGGGCCATCCGTCCCACCACAGCCGACTTCACCGACCCCTGCAGATCGACGCACAGGTCGTACCGATCGCCGCGCAGCACATCGCGCAGCCCGTTCACCTCCGAGCGTGTCTTCAGCGAGAGCGGCCTGCGCTTCCACTCCCCCGTCGCCACGCTGTACCAGCGGTCCACCAGCGCTGGCGCATCGAAACGGCCCTCAATCTGTTGCAGATCGTTGGGGTCTCCCGCAATCTGCAACAGGTCGCTCCATCGTGGCTCGATTGCCCACCCGATAAACCACTCCGGGTGCCGCGCGCGCAGAGCCGCCACCGCTGGCATCGCGTGCAGCACATCGCCCATCGCCCCGATCCGTACAATCAGCACTCTCACTGGCAACGAGCCTCCAGCACGCGCACCACGTCCGCCTCATCCACAAACGTCACTTCCAACCTCGTCCCGCACACCGGCCCCACGGAGCGCAGCCGCTGTCGCATCGCATCGGACAGCTTCACCGCGTCCTTCTCCGTGGTAATAAATCCCGTCGCGCCGCACTCCCGCGACCGCGCAACGATCCGCTCCACATCGGCCATGGTGTATGCATGATGGTCCCCGAACGACACCCTCTCCGCCAGCACGCAGCCTGCCTCCGCCAGCATCGCCCAGAAGCTCTCCGGTCGAGCAATCGCGCAGAAGGCCAGGGGCCTTGCGCCTGCGCTCGACGCTCCCGCCGCATCCTCAAAGCGCAGCTCCCGCCGCACGCTCCACAGCGCCGCGTCCGCCCGCACCAGCCTGCGCACCCGCGCCTCACCGCGCGCACGCTCCGGATCGCGCAGCACCACCACATCCGCCCGCCGCAGCGCCGCCAACCACTCTCGCCGATTGCCCGCGGGGAGCAGCGCATCGCCGAGATCCTCCTCCGTCACCAGCACCACATCCAACGCCCGCGCCAGACCGCTATGCTGAAACCCATCGTCCAGCAGATGCACCGTGCGCGTCTGCGACCCCGCCGCTCCCTCCGCCGCCATACCCGCCATAAACCGTTGCGCGCCGACCCACACCGGAACTCCCGCGCGTCGCGCAATCACCACTGGCTCATCGCCAAACCGGGCCGCCGCATCCACGGCATCCAGATCGACCTGCTGTACGCCGCATCCCGAGCGCCCATACCCCCGCGACAACACATCCACGGCCCAGCCGCGCGCGCGCAGCAGCTCCGCCAGCGCAATCACCACCGGAGTCTTCCCCGCCCCGCCCGCCGACAGGCTGCCCACGCTCACCACGGGCCACGCCAGCCGCCGCACCCGCTGCACGACCAACCGCCGCAGCCCATCGCGTACAGCCAGCGCGGCCGCGTAGACCGGCACCAGCGGCCACGCCCACCCCCGTCGCGCCCTCACCGTCCCACCAGCCCAACCAGCGCGGCGACCGCGCGTCCAGTCGCTCCCTGCTGCTGCTCGTAGACGCGCCGCCCGCGCGCGCCCATCGCCCGCGCCGCCTCTTTGTCTGTGAGCAATTCGGCCAGCACTGCTTCCAGCTCAACCTCGTCCTGCACGATGCGAATCCCATCCGCAGCGAGCATCTTGCCCACCACATCGCGGAAGTTCTCGTACGAAGGCCCCATCACCACTGGCACTCCAAACTGCGCTGGCTCCAGCGGACTGTGTCCACCCCGCGGCACCAGACTGCCTCCGATGAACGCAAGATCCGCGATTCCGTATACCGCCGCAAGATCCCCAATTGTATCCAGCAGCACAACCTCCGACAGGCCGGGCACCCCATCCTTCGCGTGCTTTGCGACGGGTGGGTTCAACTCTCCCCAATCGCTCGCCTTTACCAGACAAAACTCCATCGCAACCGTCGCCACCTCGGCAAACCGCTCGGGATGTCGCGGCGCAAGCACCAGCAGCGCGCCAAGCTCCCGCCGCAGCCGTCCCTGCCAAGCCTGGATTGCCATCGCATCTTCGCTGCGATTTTTCTCGCTCACCCGTGCCGCTGTACTGCCCGCCACAACAATCGGACGTCCCGCCGCCGCCTGCTTTATCAACTCCGCGACCCGCGACCCCTGCGCCGCGCGCACGTCGTACTTCAAGTTCCCAATCGTCCGCACCGCATTGGCGCGCGCTCCCATCGCAAGCAGCCTCCGCGCGTCCTCCTCGCTCTGCGCCAGAAACAGATCCACCCGCCGCAGCACGCGTCCCCAGACCGCCTTCACCCGCATTGCCCGTGCATAGCTCCGGTCGCTGACCCGGGCATTCACCACCGCGACGGGAACGCTCGCGCGCGCGCACTCCAGCAACATCCGCGGCCAGATCTCGCTCTCCATCAGGACCAGAATCCGCGGCTTCAAAGTCTGCAGGTAAGCCCGCACCGCCCAGGCAAAGTCCAGCGGACAATAGAACACCCGTCCCGCGCCAAACCGCTCCCGCGCCAACGCCTGTCCGGTCGCCGTGGTGGTTGAGACGAGCACAACCCAACCCGCGCCGAGCGCCTCTTCCAGTTCGCGTACCAGTCGGGTGGCGGCCAGCACCTCGCCCACGCTGACCGCATGGACCCATACCACCCTGCGCCCTGTCGCCGCGGCCCGCAGCGCGGCAGGCACTCGCCCCAGCCGCTGCCCCATCCCCGCACGGTAGCGCACCATCCGCGCCAGCCACCACGGCGCGCCCAGCACCAGCCCAGCCACCAGCAGTCCGCTATACAGCGCCATCCCCATCGTTCCCGCACTCTTTCTTAGAACCGCGCAGCTTTACCGCCGCAACAGGGATGATGATAATCAACCCAGCATGAACGCGCATCGTACCCAACGCAATCCGCACTTCGCAGGGTTGCTCCCCATCCTGGCCGCCCTGCTGTGCCTCTCCGCGCGCGGTGCCGACCACCGGTCCGCGCCGCCCGCCAAACCCGCCGCCACCTACCCGGCCAACGACACCCACCCCGCCGAGCACCTCACGATCGCCGTCGATCCGTGCGACGACCCCAAGCTGTGCAGCTTCTTCCGCCTGCCCTACCTGCAGCACGGCCTTCTGCCTATCCGCGTCATCCTTACCAACGACGGCGACCGTGCCCTCCAGCTCGACGACGCGCGCTTCCAGTTCCTCTCCGCCGCCGGCGACACGCTCCCCGCCGCAAACGAAGACGACATCAACCGCCGCATCTTTACGCTGCGCAGCACTCAACCCATCCGCATTCCGCTTATCCCCATCCCCATCCACCGCACCCCCATCGACAAAAAAATCGCGCAGGACGACGACGACTTCGGCTTTCAGGGAACCATCGTCAATGCCCACACGACGCTCGCCGGGTACCTCTTCTACGACATCAAAGGTCTCGACGACCCCGCGCTCCGCGGCGCATCCCTCTACATCAAGGAGATCCACACCCTGGACGGCAAGCAGGAACTCTTCGCCTTCACCATCCCCTTCGACAAGTGGCTGGCGGCCAACCCCAACGCGCCCAGCAACCACCCCCGCCAATAATGCCGCCGAGACAATCCGTCAAACAAGGGCCTGAGTCTACCGCGCAACCAGCAACCGGCTGAAGACCTCATTCGATGCCATGCGTCCACGGGCCGTCAGGCGGAGCCAACTGCCTGCGCGCTCCATAAGCCCTGCGTCCTCCACATCGCTCAGGGCCTCCATCGTCGCTCCCATCAACCCGTCGCCAAACTCGCAGCGCAGCGCATCCGTATCCACGCCTTCATTCATCCGCAGCCCCAGGAACATCGCCTCTTCAAAGCCCCGATCGAGGCCCACCGCCTCAACCTCCGGCCCCGGCTCACTGTCTGCCAGATACGCTCCCAGATCGCTTGTATTCGCCCACCGCAGCGCGCCCTTGCTCCTGTGCAACATCGAGTGCGCATCCAACCCAAATCCCAGATACGGTTCCCGTCGCCAATACTTCACATTGTGGCGCGACCTGTGGTCCAACCCGCTCTTCGTCTTCGTACGATCTTCCGCGACGCAGCGCGCCCGAGCAAAATTCGAGATCTCGTACTGCCTCACTCCACCCGCCTCCAGCCATTGGCAGGCCAATCCATAGCGCTCGGCCGTCTCGTCCTCCGAGGCCACCGATTCCGCGCCGTATCGCGTCCCATCCGAGAGCATCTCTCGTCCCAGCCGCGACTCCTCATCCACCTCCAGCATGTACAGGCTCAGGTGCGGGACTCCGCTGGCCAACGCCACCTCGACCGATTCGCGCCAACTGGTCGCCGTCTGCCGCGGCAGTCCCACAATCAGGTCTACGTTGATCTCCTCGACGCCCGCGGCGCGCATCCGCGCAATCTCAGCCAGACACATCTGCCGCGTGTGCAGCCGCCCTACGGCCGCAGCCTCGCTGTCCACGAACGACTGAACCCCGAAGCTCACCCGGTTCATCCCCTGACGCAGCAGCTCCTCGAGCGTCTCGTCTCCCATCTGCCCCGGCGCACACTCCAGCGTAATTTCGGCATCGGGAAGTACCTCGAACTCGCCCCGGAGTGTCGCAAACAACTGTCGCATCTGCGTCGCGCCCAACAGACTCGGCGTCCCCCCACCGAAGAAGACCGTATCCACCCGCTGTGGCAGGGCCGCCCCCATGGCCGCCGCCCTCGCCCTGGCCGCGCGCATCTCCGCGCACACCCGCTCCACATACCGCTCCATCCGCTGCGCCCCGGACGCTCCCGCCCCAAAGACCCCCGAGGCGAAGTTGCAGTAGGTACACTTTGCCCGACAGAACGGCACCGAGATGTAGATCCCCAGCAATCGGTCCAAAGCGCACCCCCTGCGCCATTCTTTCACGCTCCCCGTTGCCTGGGTCTGCGGCACGGATAAACCTGTGCCCTGGCGGTCAAACTCCATTTGCAGTGTCCTTGCCCCAAGCCGACCCACGGCCGGTCGGGGTCAGCGGTACTGCTCGATCTGGGCGAGGAGGTGGAGTTTGCGGGTGGGGGGGAGGAAGCTGGCTTCGACGGCGTTGGCGGCGAGTTCGCGGAGCTGGTCGAGGGTGAAGCCGAAGTGGGTGTGGGCGAGGATGAACTCGTCGAGCAGGCTGGCACCGAACATGGGCGGGTCGTCGGAGTTGAGCGTGACCATGAGGCCAGCGTCGAAGTAGCGGCGCAGCGGGTGTGCGTCGAGCGCGGAGCAGCAGCCGGTGCGCAGGTTGGAGGTGACGTTGATCTCGATGGGCACCTGGCGCTGGGCGAGGACCTGTAGCAGTTCGGCGTCGTGCTGCGCGGCCAGACCGTGGCCGATGCGCTCGGCGCCGATGTTGATGGCGGCCCAGATGCTGGCGGGGCCTTCGATGAGGCCGCCGGTCTCTCCGGCGTGTGCGGTGAGGCGGAGGCCCGCGTCGCGCGCCTCGGCGTAGAGGTCTTTGAAGAGGGATGCGGGGCCGCGGGCCTCGTCTCCGCCGATGCCGATGCCGACGATGGAGGGGTATTGCGCGCGGAGTTCGGCGGCCTTGCGGAAGACGCGGGCGGCCTCGTCGGGGCCGAAGTTGCGGACGGCGTCGATGAGCCAGTAGAGGGTGGTGCCGAAGTCGCTCTCGGCGCGGGTGCGACCGCGCTCGATGGCGGCGACGAAGGGTTCGACCGCGACCTGCTTCCAGTGGTAGAGGATGCCGAAGGAGATGTAGACCTCGGCGTGGACGATGCCCTGCGCGGCGAGGGCGCGGACCATGTTGTAGGCGATGAGTTCGTAGTCGTCGGGCGTGCGCAGACGCTCGGTGACGGACTTGAAGGAGTTGAGGAAGCCGAGGAAGTTTTCGTAGGTGTAGAGGCGGTGCGCGTCGTCGAGGGTGAGGGGAGTGGCGTCGTGGCGCTGGCTGAGTGCGACCAGGGTCTCCGGCTCGATGGTGCCTTCGAGGTGGAGATGCAGCTCGACCTTGGGGAGGCGGCGGAGCCAGGTGGGGACGTCGGTCGCGACCGCGGGCGGTTTTCTGCTCGTCATTCTTCTAGGCTAGTCGAAGTGGGGGGATTCGTCGCGTGGATTCGGGACGAGAGAAGCCGCCTAAACTTTTTTTGTCGCCTTGGCCGTCATGCGTCGCATGACCAGCGGCGGCACCAGCCCGCTGACATCGCCACCGAGTTTGAAGACGCCCTTGATGAGCCGCGAGCTGACGTAGGTGTACTGCTCGGTGGGCATCATGAAGAGGGTTTCGAGGTTTGGGTCGAGCTTGCGGTTCATCATGGCCATGGGAAACTCGTACTCGTAATCGGTGATGGCGCGAATGCCGCGCAAGACCGCCTTGGCCCCCTGGGAGTGCGCGAACTCCACCAGCAGTCCGTCGAAGGTCATCACGGAGACGTTGGCGAAGCCGGAGGCGACGATGGCCTCGGAGATCATCTCCTGCCGCTCGGCCACGGTGAACAGCGGCACCCCTTTGTCGGAGTTGCGCAGGATCGCGACCACCAACTGGTCGACGATCTTCGAGCCGCGCTCGATCAGATCCAGATGGCCATTTGTCAGCGGATCGAAGGTCCCCGGGTAAATTGCCTTGACGTATTTCATCGCTAGAAGCAGGATACCCCAGCCGTGCGGTCCCGGAACCAGCAAGAGCTGTGACCGCGTAAGTTTGTGGTTACAGGTTGCCGACAATCCGTGCCGCTCGGCCATAGGAGCCAAGATTGAAGGCGTTGACGTAGCCAAGATGCTGCAACTTCGTCCGGGCCATGCCGCTGCGCACCCCACTCTGGCAGTACAGCAGCAGTCCCTGGTCCTTGTCCTTCACGCGGCGGGGTAACGCGGTTTCAATCTCCGACAGCGGAAGGTTGACCGCGTTGGGCAGGTGGCCGGAGTTGAACTCCGCGGGGCTGCGCACATCAATCACCAGAGCGCCGCTCTTCAAGTGCTTCACGGCACTCGCAACCGAGATCTGGCGGGAGCGTTTCCATATCGAATAGAGGACCGCGACGACTGCCAGTACGAGGGCCTCTTGTGTCCAGTTCATCGTTTCGACTTTCCTGCGACTGGTTTGGGTTTCGTATGCTCTGTCCGATTCGCAGAGCTGGGAGGGTGGGGGCGTGCTACTGGGTGATCTCGCCTTCGGGATCGTCGGTGGGGTTTTCGATCTCGGCGTGAAAGCCTTCGAGCAGGTTCTCGACAAAGGCTTCGGCGTCGGTCTCGGGGTGTTGCAGTCGGGTGGCGTGGGCGATGTGGCGGGCGAGGTCGGCGAGGACGATGCCCCAGGCGAAGGGGTCTTCCCAGGCGTCGGAGCGGATGCTGACGTGCTGGCCGTGCTCGGCGATCCAGACGCTGAGGACTTCAAAGGATGCCTTGTCGCGGGCGGCGGCGGGCGGGATGTCGAGGTGCTTGCTGGACGCCATGCGGGCGGTCTCCGTGGTCTGGCGATAACGAATGGGTTGGCGATGACGTTGAGGGCTACGCTACAGCATATTGTATGGGATGCTGCGCTGGGGCACGCGTTAGAAACGCTCCTCGGGGTGAGGGCGGATGGCCTCTGCCCGGTCACTGACGACGGTGTCTTTGAAGACGGAGGCGGCCTGCAAGCGAACCGTTTCCACGGTCTTCCACTGGTCCTTGGCGCGCGGCTCGGGAACCCACTGGGGGAGCGACAGGTCGAGGTAGTCGGCAAGGGCGAGGGCGTGCGGCTCGTAGAGGGCGCGCAGGGCGTGCAGACGGGCGGGCGCATCGGGGTCTCCGCAGAGCCGCAGGCCCATCTCCGACACGGTGGCGCAGAGCCGGTCGAAGTCTGCCGGAGGCAGGCGGTCCACGCCATCGCGCGCGCGCCACTCCGCCTCCTGTTTTTCCAGATGGTAGACGTGGCCGAGATCGACCAGCGCGTGGCGCGATATGGCGAAGGTCAACTGGGCCTGACGGGAGGCGGCCCCCGGCACGACGGAGATCAGCAGGGCGCAACAATCGAGAACGGCGGTGAGCGCCAGCAGCCAGCTCTGGTTGTCGTGTTGCGAGCGGTAGTAGCAGAGGATGGGGTAGGAGACGTGGGATTCGAGCAGCTCGGCCGACCAGCGCTCCCACTCGGCGAGCAGAACGACCAGCGCCTCGTCCCCACCGGCAAAGGCGTGGCGGCGGAGCAGTTCGGTGGCGGTGGGCGGCGACCCGGCGCGGGCGTCCAGCAGCGCAACGTTGATCTCGCGCCGGGAAAAAGTGCCGTAGAGGACGGGGACGTACCCGATGACCAACGCAACGAAGCCGAGGCCGGTTCCCGACTCGATGACGAGGAGCGAGCGGGCCGCGAGGGTGCGTGGGACGATATCGCCGAGGCCGAGGGTAAAGAGCGTGGTGCCGCTGACGTACAGGGATGTGCGCAGGTGGCCGAGGACGGTGGGCGGTGCCATTGCGTCGGCGAACGGGGCGCTGAGGGAGAAGAGAAGCAGCGCGAACCCTGCAATCAGCAGCAGCGCCCACAGCATGAGCAGAAGCAGCAGCGACCCAGGGCCGTAGATGCTGTAGATCTTGTCGCGCAGCTTGCGATTGCGGACCAGCCGCGCACTGGCCGCCCAGGGCGTCCAGGTGACGATGTAGAAGAGCCGGGTGATGCGGAACCGCCCGGTGGGTCTGCGGGGCAGGATGATGGTCTGGAATGCGTCGAGCACCGCACCCAGGCAGAACAACAGGCCGACGATCAGAGCGGCGACTCGCATGACCTATTCTATCGGGTCGGAGCAGGTGGGATGTCGAGGTGTCTGGTGGAGGGCATACTCGGGAGAGATTGCGTCGTATGTGGGAAAATCCGGCCTAATGTGGAATGCCATTTATGGTGCGGGGATAATTAGTCCATGGCCTCCCTGGCGCAACTGACATCGGCGGACGGACTCCCCAGCTCGGTCCACACGGAGGTGGCGATCCTGGGCGCGATGCTGTTGGATGGCGTTGCGATCAGTGACGCGACGGCGAAGCTGAAGGCGGAGGACTTTTCGCTGGACTCGCACCAGCGAGTGTACCGCGCGATGGTCGATCTGATGGCGAAGGGCCACGGCATCGACTTTACGACGGTGCGCGCGGAGCTGGAGCGACGACGCGAGATAGACTCGGTGGGCGGACCGGCGTATCTGGCGTTTCTGAGCGAGGGCATCCCGCGCAACTTCAACATCGAGAGCTACGTCCGCATTGTGAAGGACAAGAGCCTGTTGCGGCAGCTGATGGGCATCTTCCACGACGGTGGCATTCGCGCGGCGGACCAGAGCGAAGACGCGATCACGGTGCTGGGCGATGTGGAAGCCCTGCTGGCCGATGTGGCGGACTCTGCAATCCAGCGGGGCCTGGCGGGAATCGGCGAGATCGTCGCGTCGAGCTTTGGCTCGATCGACAAGCTGTACGAGCAGGGGCGCGAGATTACCGGTCTGGCGACGCACTATACGCTCTTCGACCAGATGACCAGCGGGTTGCAGGAGTCGGAGCTGATTATCATCGCCGCGCGGCCTTCGATGGGGAAGACGGCGTGGGCCATCAATATCGCTCAGAATGCGGCGGTGCATGACGGCAAGGTGGTCGCGGTGTTTTCGTTGGAGATGTCGAAGGAGAGCCTGCTGCGGCGGTTGCTGGCCAGCGAGGCCCTGGTGAACTCGCGCAAGATTCAGACGGGCTTTCTGCCGAAGGAGGACAAGGGCAAGCTGCTGAGCGCGCTGGAGCGACTGATGGAGTCCAAGCTCTTCATCGACGACACGCCGGGGATTACGCTGGCGGAGATGCGAGCGAAGGCGCGGCGACTGAGGCAGCAGGAGGGCCGGCTCGACCTGATCGTCATCGACTACCTACAGTTGATGACGGGGACGAACACTTCGGGGAAGAAGGGCTTCGAGAACCGGACGCAGGAGGTCAGCTCGATCTCGCGGGGGCTGAAGGCGCTGGCCAAGGAGATGCGCGTCCCGGTGGTGGCGTTGAGCCAACTGTCGCGTGGCAGCGAGCAACGCGCGGGCGACAAGAAGCCGCTGCTGAGCGATCTGCGCGAGTCGGGATCGATCGAGCAGGACGCCGACGTGGTGGCGTTCATCCATCGCGAGGAGTACTACGACCGCGAGAACGAGGACGTGAAGGGACAGGCGGAGATCATCGTGGCCAAGCAGAGAAACGGGCCGACGGGGAGCGTCAAGCTGGCGTACATTGCGGACTACACACGCTTCGAGAACCTGGCCTCGGACAACGACGCGGGTGGATACTAGAGGGGTGTGCGTGAGGCGGCAGTGACGATTCCGATGACGAGTTGGATTGAGATCTCCGAGCAGCGACTGGCGGGGAACTATCGCGCGGTGGCGGAGGCGGTCGGCGAGCAGACCGCAGTGCTGGCGGTGGTGAAGGCGAATGCCTATGGGCACGGGCTTGAGGTCTGCTCGGTAGCGCTGGCGCGGGCTGGCGCGCGCTGGCTCGGCGTGGCTGGCACCAGCGAGGGGACGCGCGCGCGGCGGGCGCTTGGCGCGGCGGGGTTTGCACCGCAGAGCGTGGGGATTCTGGTGATGTGCGGCTTTCTGCAAGAGGACCTGGAAGCGATTGCGGAGCACGCATTGACGCCGGTGGTGTGGACTGCGCAGCAGGTGGGCTGGCTACAGGGAACGGGAGTCGCCGTGCATGTCGAGGTGGACACGGGGATGGCGCGGCAGGGAGTTCATCCCGGCGCGGAGCTGGACGACCTGCTGGCGGAGATTCAGACCGCGGACCTAGCGCTGGACGGCATCTTCACCCATTTCTGCGCGGCGGAGGTAGCCCACTCCAAGCTGACGCAGACGCAGGAGCGGCGCTTCGAGACGGCGATTGCGCAGGTGCGCGAGCTGGGACTGACTCCGCGGTGGATCCATGCGGGGAGCACCTCGTCGGTGGACAATCCGGCGCAGGACTCGCCCTGGCTGGTCGATCTGGCAAAGTCCGTGGGGGGGCGTGCGATGGTGCGCTGCGGCTGCGCGCTCTATGGGTACTGCATCCCGATCGAGGGCGCGGACGCAGCCTCTCACCAGTCGAAGCTGCGCGCCGCGCTGCGTCCAGTGATGCAGTGGAAGACGCGCGTGCTGGATCTACGCGATCTGGCTACAGGCGAGACGGTGGGCTACAACGCGACCTTCACCGCGCCGTATCCGATGCGGTTGGCGATGCTGCCGGTAGGCTACGCGGACGGCCTCCGCCGCGAGCTTTCCGGGTCGGACGCGCGGCCCGGCGGCTGGGTGATGCTTCGCGGCAGGCAGGCGAGGATCGTCGGTCGCGTCTCGATGAATCTGACGATGGTGGATGTGAGTGGGATTGAGGACGTACGCATCGGCGATGAGGTGGTGCTGCTGGGCGACAAGATTACAGCCGATGACCATGCGCGGCTGGCGGGAACCATTCCGTACGAGATTCTGTGCGCCGTCCGCTGAGACCGTTGTGGGTCTTCCGTTTGCAGCGGTGTTGTGTCTGGGGCCGATACGCGTTCCGCGACCCACACTACCAGCTCGCAACCGATTTGCGATAGCATCGGGACTGGTTCGATACGGAAGGGAACAATCATTATGGAGAACAATGCGGCTCGCCGCACCGAGGACATTGCGCTGGATCTGCTGAAGTTTGTGGCGGCCCAGGCGCACGTGGGGACGAAGGCTGTCGGGGGAACTGGATTTGGCGTAACGGCGACGCCCAAGCCGGACGATCAGGTATCGGAGCTGCTGAACCTGTACTCCCGCTGCCGTCAGGCGGTTGAGGCCCCGGTGAAGTAAGTGGGGCAGCGACAACAGCAACGACAAGAGCGAAATGCGAGGATTCTTCGCTGCGCTCAGAAGGACACCTCTCAGGAGTGCTGCGCGCAGAATGACACCTCTCAGGAGTGCTGCGCTCAGAAGGACAATGGGGCGAGATGGTGAACTCTGGAGGGACTCAGGAATCGACGCCGCTGCAGGTTGCGGTGGTGGGTGCCGGAGCGTTCGGGCGCAACCATCTGCGCGTCTATCGTGAGCTTGAACTGGCTGGCGTTCCGGTGCGGCTCTGCGCGGTCGTCGATTCCAACGAAGACGCGCGGTGCGCTGCGGCGACGCAGTACGGCATTCCGGGATTCGCCTCGGTCGAGGCGTGTCTGGCTGCGTTTTGCGGCCCAGGAAAAGCCCGACTGGATGCGGCCTCTGTGTGCGCGCCGACGGTGGCCCATGCGGAGTGTGCGCGGGCGCTGCTGGCGGCGGGCGTCGATCTGCTGATCGAGAAGCCACTGGCCGCGAGCGTCGCGGAGGCGGACGAGATCGTCCGTCTGGCGCGCGAGTTGGGACGCGTGGTGCAGGTGGGGCATCTGGAGCGCTTCAATCCGGCGGTGCGCGCGGTGCGTGGCCTGCTGAACCGTCCAATGTTCTTCGAGGTGCATCGGCTGAGCGTCTTTACTCCGCGCTCGCTGGACGTGGATGTGGTGTTGGACCTGATGATCCACGATCTGGACCTGGTGATGAGCTTTGTCGATTCTCCGGTGCGCGAGCTGCGCGCCGTGGGGCTGCCGGTGCTCTCGCACAAGGTGGACATCGCCAACGTGCGGCTGGAGTTCGAGAATGGCTGCGTGGCGAACTTTACAGCGAGCCGGGTGAGTACCGAGCGGGTCCGCAAGATGCGCTTCTTCCAGCCGCATCAGTATCTCTCGCTGGACTTTGCGCGGCAGGACCTGCTGCTGATCGACGTGACGGCGGCGGCGGGGGTTGAGCCATCGCAACTGGGCGTGCTGGCCAGTGCGGCGGCCTCTCTTCCCAATGCGGCGGCGGGCGGACTGCCCGCGCCGGGGCTGTCGCAGTGCAAGGTCCCGGTGGCGGCGGGCGAGCCGCTGCGGCTGGAGATCGAGGCGTTTGTGGAGGCGGTGCGGGGACGGACAGAGCCGGAGGTGACGGCAGAGGCGGGACGGGCCGCGCTGGCCCTGGCGCTGGAGATCAATGCGACGATTGCGTCCCATGCGCGGCGCACGGGACTGTAGTGGCGCTGGCAGGGTCGTTCATGTTCTGCACGGTGTAGATCTGCGGGATGGGGCCGAGATCGAATGCGTCAGCGTCGAGCTTCTGGTTGAAGGTGGTCCGCTTGTCGAGGGTGATGGTGAGACCCAGCTCATCGAGCGGGCGCTGGATGACGATTTTGGTGGGGAAGTCGATATCGCCGAACTTCTGATAGTTGCTGTAGAAGGCCTGCGTCTCCACCTTGCCGTCGGTGTTGTAGATGTCCTGGCGGTAGGGCTGCAGGTTGACGCGGTCGATGTGAAGGACGCGCAGCGTGCGGGCGACCCCGTTCTTGGGCTGCGAGAGAAATTCAATGTCGTAGTCGGGGTCCTCGATGATGCCCTTCCGGTTCTTGGGCTGGGGCGGGATCCAACTGTCCTGGGTCATGGAGACGACCTGGCCGGGTTGCAGTCCACGGATCAGCAGCGAGTCGAGAATAACGGCCGGGCGAAGGCTGTAGAGTCCCTTCTGGGAGCTGCTGGTGAGATGGTCGGAGCCGACGATGGCGCAGTTTTTTGGCGGGATCAGCATCTTGAAGTTCTCGCCGTCGGAGACCATGTCGAGTGCGCGGCTGCCGAGCAGAGGGACCAGAAGGAGGACGCGAATCCGCCCCGGACTGCCGATGATGACGTTCCCGCTCAAGGCGCGCCAATCCTTGACCTCGCCCAGCATGCTTCCGCCAGTGCTGATGGCGATCTGGACGTAGAGGGTCATGCTCTGGATGGCGGCGTAGCGCTCGTCCGTCTGTTTGAGCAGTTGGTCCAGAGTGGCGTTGAGGACGAGATCCGGCGGTCGCGTCCTGAGGACGCTGTGGGTGTACGAGAAGCATCCGGTGAGGGCCGGAGTCATCGCGAGAAGCCCTGCGGCGACGGCGTGTCTGATCTTTATGCGCACCAAACTCCAGTATATCCGCGGTTTGGTACCGATGGGGACTATTCGACGAGATAGCCTGCAATATGAACCAGATGCGGCCTGCGTGGTGGAGCGATCGAGGACAGTTCCTCCGCCACGGTCCAGGTCCGGGCGATCCAAGGGGGGCCGGTCAGCGAGTGGGCCGGTGCAAGGCGCGGCGGTAGGCTTCGACCTGCTGGGTGTGCTGCGCGAGAGTGGCGGAGAACCGGCTGTGGCCCTGTGCGTCGGCGACGAAGTAAAGGAAGTCGGTGCGCGCCGGGGTGAGCGCGGCCTGGAGCGCGGCGACGCCGGGATTGCAGATGGCGCTGGGCGGTAGTCCCGCGCGGCGATAGGTGTTGTAGGGAGAATCGGACTGGAGGTCGGAGGCGTAGATGGTGCCGCGATACCGGCCATCCAGCAGAGCTGCATAGATGATGCTGGGATCGGTGGCCAGCGGTATTCCCTGGGCCAGCCGGTTGTTGAAGACGCTGGCGACCAGCGGACGCTCGGAGTCCTGGCTGACCTCCTTTTCGATCAACGACGCGAGGATGACGGTGCGGGCGATGCTTCCCGCGGGGCCATTGGCGAGGCCGAGCTGGGCGGCAACCTGGCGGAAGCGGCGAACCATCGCGTCAAGCATCTGCGGCGGCGTGGCGTGGCGAGAAAACCGGTAGGTGTCGGGGAAGAGGTAGCCCTCCAGCGAGGGGGCGCTGGGCGAGAGGTCGGCGATCAGGCCAGTGTCGCTGCGTTCGGCGGCGAGGAATGCGTCGCGGGAGCCGAGGCCAGCGTTGGCAACCGCCTGCGCGATGTCGAAGACGTTGTAGCCTTCGGGAATGGTGACGGGAAGGGTGTAGATGTCGCCGCGCATCATGCGGGCGTAGACTTCGGTGGCGGACGCGGGATGGTTGAAGCGGTACTCTCCGGCGATGAGCTTGCCGCCTTTGACGACGCGCAGCACGTCGAAGGCGAAGCGACTGCGCAGCACTCCGGCGGCTTCAAGCTGGGCAGCGATGGCGAGCGTGCCAGTGCCGGGAGCGATATCGACGTAGGTAGCGGACTCATCGGAGGTGCCTGCGGGCGGGCCGATGGGGACGTAGACCGCCCAGGCCGCAAGAGCGGCCACGACCAGCGCGAGCAGGAACAGCGTTGCAAGGAACTTCATGCAGGACCTTTCATCGGGGGGAGTGCGCTGGGCAACCATCCTGCACCAGGCAATCGTGGCGATTTAAATCGTCTCCTGCATTTTACGGTGCCGCATCCATTGCGGGCGCACCGGGCCGGGCCTCGTCCAGAGGCGCTCCGCCGCCCTCCCTGTTGCGCTGGGTTCCGTGTGCCTGGTTCTGGCCGACTCGCCTAGGCCACCATCTTGTCCCGTCGCGGAGACGCCTGGACGATCCGCACCAGGTCCGCAACCGTTGCAGGCGGCGCGCCGAGCAGTCCCGGCAGGTAGATCCGTCCCGTCTCCGCGAGCAACCCTCGGATGGTCTGGTCGACTTCCGCGGTGTCGAGGCCGAGATCGCGGTCGAGGTCGTCGAGTGGCTCGATTGGGAAGGTCATCTTCTGGTGTATCTGGAGGTAGCGGTAGGTGGCGCGGGCGATCTCGGGATCGTATCCGTATGCGGCCAGGGACTCGGCAAACGTGTCCTCGGTGCGCCCCCTGCGGTCGCGCTCCAGCGAAGAACGCCGACTTTGAGCCGATATGTATAACACCATGAAGCTAATGAGTATGCCAAGGCCGACAAAGAACAACGGAAAGGCAAGATCGGCAAGCCACTGCTGCACGGTAAGCGGAGTAGACATCACGAATGACCTGAGAAAACTCTTTCAGGAATTTCAACTCTGCGCATTCATGGACGATGGTTTCAATGCAGCAACAGGCCCGGTCAACGCAACCTCCGTCCCATTAAATTCACTATACTGGAGAAGCACGGCTCGCACGATGAACGACGGACGCAACCCCGAATAAATTCCCTATTTGGGACTTTTCGGGCAAGAGACCGTCCAACCCCTGGTGGAGGATTGCCATAGTTTCCCTGCTCCCATCGCCGTTCTCCGCAAACGCCTCCGCAGCGCTTCTGGAACTGCCGGACGCGGGGACAGGCGCGGTTGCGGGAGCGGCGACGACGCGACTGCGCGACTCCCTCGGGCGGGCAATCACGGACCTGCGGCTCTCCGTCACCGACCGTTGCAACTACAAGTGCGTCTACTGTCGCGCCGGGGAGGAGGGGACGCAGTATACCGAGCTTCCCATCGCCGCGTATCTGCGCATGGTGCGGGTTCTGGTGTCGCTGGGCATCGAGAAGGTGCGGCTGACGGGCGGGGAACCGCTGCTGCGCTCCGGCCTGACCGAGATGGTGAGTGAGCTGGCGCAGATGCGCACGGCCTTCGCGCCCGATGGGACGCGACTCGACGCAGGCGAGGCTGGGCGTCCGCTGGATATTGCCCTGACCACCAACGGCCATCTGCTGGAGTCGATGGCAGAACCGTTGCGGGCCGCCGGACTGGGCCGGGTTACGGTGAGTATGGATGCGGTCGATCCTGAGATCTTCGCGCGCATCACGCGGGTGCCGCGCAGCTACGAGCGGGTGTTGGCGGGGGTGCGCGCCGCGCAGGCCGCGGGGCTTGGCCCGGTGAAGATCAACTGCGTGCTTCTGCGCGGATTCAACGACGCGCAGATCGAGCCGTTTGCCGAGTTCTCGCGCCGCGAAGGCGTGATCGTCCGGTTCATCGAGTTCATGCCGCTGGGCGAATCTTCGACCGCCGAGGATGCGCGCACATGGAGGCCCGAGACGGTGGTACCGATGGACGAGATCGTTGCGCGCCTGAACGCTTGGCGTCCCTCCTGCGGCGTTCCGGCGGGCCTGGTCGGGCTGCCGCCGCAGACCGCAAGCGAGACCGCCAAGCGCTTTACCTTCGCCGACGGAGTGGGCGAGATCGGCATTATTGCGCCCGTCTCACGGCCCTTCTGCGGCCATTGCAGCCGAGTCCGCATCACCTCCGACGGGGCCTTGCGCACCTGCCTCTTCTCGCAGTCCGACCACGACCTGTACGGCGAGATGCGGCGCGGTGCAACCAATGAAGAACTCGCGTCGTATATAAGTCGTGTCGTCCTGCGCAAAGAGGCCCGCCATCACATCGGCGAGCCGGGATTTGAAAAGCCTTCGAGGAACATGGTGCACATCGGCGGGTAGAACTTTGCAGTGACGAGGTTGGTTTTGAAAGAGAAGCACCCATTCGCGGTCATTGAAAGTCGGCAGATGGATCATCTGCGCGTCTTCCATGAGGTTGCGCGCGCGCTCACGCAGACCCTCGAACTGGAAGAGATTCTGCTCATCATCATGGAGAAGATGGCGCAGTTCTTCGGCCCCGAACGCTGGTCGATGCTGCTGGTGGACGAGGCGGCGCAGAACCTCTACTACGCCATCGCGGTGGGCGAGGACTCAGAGAGCCTGAAGGGGTTGCGCGTGCCGCTTGGGGAGGGTGTCGCCGGATGGGTCGCCTCCACGGGCAATTCGCTGGTGGTCCCCGACGTCTCGCTGGATGCCCACTGGAGCGCCTTCTCGGTCGCCCATCCCGAGCTAAATATTCAGTCCATCGCCTGCCTGCCTGTGCGCTCCGGCGAGCACACCCTGGGCGTCATCCAACTGCTCAACAGCAAGCTGGATCTGCTCAGCGAGTACTCGATCTCGTTTCTGCGCATCCTCTGCGATTACGCCGCGATTGCGATTCGCAATGCGCGCTCGGTGCAACTGATCCACGAACTCACCATCACCGACGACTGCACTGGCCTGTTCAACGCGCGCCACCTGTATACCTTGTTGGACGAGCAGGTCGCGCTGGCGGCGGCCCACCGCACGACCCAGTTCAGCCTGCTCTTCGTGGATCTCGACCGCTTCAAGCAGGTCAACGACACCCACGGCCACCTGATCGGAAGCCGCTTGCTGGCCGAGGTCGGCAGCCTGATGAAGCGCATTCTCGGGCCAGACAACGCCTGCTTCCGCTACGGGGGAGACGAGTTCGTCGCGCTGCTGCCCGGCATCGACAAACAGACCGCCCTCGACGTAACCATGCAGATGTGGAAACAACTGCGCGAGGCCCGCTTTCTTAGCGGCCAGGGCCTCTTCCTCGCTCTGACCGGCAGCTTCGGGCTGGCCACCTTCCCCGAGGATGGGAGCACCGTCCCCAACATCATCCGCGCCGCCGACACCATGATGTACGCCGCCAAGACAACGCGCAACAACATCTCGGTCTGTGGCCTCGGCCTGGTCGCCGGAGCGGGTGCAGGCAGTCCAGGTACCGTTGCAAGGGCCTCGACCATGGCCGCCGGCGATCTGGGCCGGATGCGCAATTAGTTCGGACTGCGCCGCTGGAGCGTCACCGGACGCCGGGGCCGCGGCTGGATCGCGTCGCTGTTCTCCGGTGCGTCGGGATGGACGCCGAAATCCCACACTCCCAGATTGACCTCCTTGTCCGAGACCACCTCCATCAGCGCGTACTCGCCGAGGTCCAGCGGATGCACCGGCGTCAGCTTCATCCAGTGACCGCCGGGCAGCAGCTCGCTGGCGGTCCCGACCACGTCCTCTTGCTGCTTCACGGCGTTATTCAACATTCCAATGCTGAAGCTGGTGAGCACGCGAGCGTCCGTGCGCACATCCGCACGCACCAGGACGTAGCCGCTGTCCGCCGGGCCTCCGCTGGAGTCCGTCTTGACGCCACTGGCCCCGTGCGTGTCCACCGTCAGCGGAGTGCCGCCGCGCACAACCCCCGAGTCATCCCCCAGCCGGAGATAGATCGCGGGCGTGTTCTCATGCAACTGCACCGCCGCCGACACGCCCTTCAACTGCAGAATCTGGTGCGAGGCCGAGCGGGGATTGATGGACAGCTTCAGGATGTTGTGGCTGGTGGTATGGTCCAGTTCGCCGTCGGACTGCACCAGCGGCACCAGCTCCGGCGTTCCGTGGAAGGTGTCCAGCGCAAGCACGCTGTCCTGTTCCGGCAGCTTGAGGTCGGGCGCAACCTCCGGCGTCCATGCTGCGCGGTCCGCCTCCTCCTGCAACAACTCTGGATCGATCGCCGGCGCGGGAGCCGTGTCCGTAGCCTGTCCCGCATCGCCGTCATTGGCCACCGAATGCTGCCGCTCCCACCGATGCGTCGCGTCCCAGTCGACCAGGTCGGACGGGATCTCCTCGGTCTCGTCGCGCTCCGCGCTGAAGTAGCTCACCATCTTGCCGTTCACCGTGTAGCGCATCACGATCTGGTAGCTGCCATCCTTCAGAACCAGTCGCGTGCGATGCGGCGCGGCGGTGGCTTGCGCAGAACCATCTGGCGGCGAACCCGGCTGAGGCTGCGCCGCAGCCTGCGTCAGCCCCATCCCCGCCAGCCCTGCCGACAGCGCCAACCCCCATCCCCAGACTGCGGACCGTCTCATCTTCGTGCCTCCATGCCAGCTCATCGCGCTCCCACCCCTCCCCAAAGTTTAGACGCAGCGGTCCAAGCCGTGCGAGACCTTGTCCCTCCATCTTGAACCTTGAACCTCGAACCTGATTACCATGGAGGTAGATGCCCTCTCGCCTCTCGCTCAACGGTCGCGTCGTCGTCGCCTTCCTCTGCGTGTATCTCTGCTGGGGATCGACCTACAGCGCCATCCACATCGCAGGGCTGCACATTGCGCCGCCGCTGGTGGGGGCCATCCGGTCGCTGATCTCCGCCGTGCTGATTGGCGGCATCTGTCTGGCGCGCGGCACCAGCCTGCGCGTCCCCCTGCGCACCGCATGGCGGCTCGCACTGGTCGGCGTCCTGTTCATGACGGTCAACAACCTGCTGCTCATCTGGGGCGAGACCAAGGTCGCCTCTGGCCTGTCGTCGCTCATCATCGCCATGGTGCCGATCTTCGTCGCGCTCATCGAGACTGCGCTGTCCGGCGGCGAGACGCTCAACCTGCGCGGCTGGCTGGGCACGCTGCTGGGCGCGCTGGGAATGCTGGTGCTGCTGTGGCCCACGCTGCACCGCGCGGGCGGCGCAGACAAGCGCAGCCTCTTCGGCTTCGTCCTGCTGCTGGCCGCCGCGCTGGCCTTCGCCAGCGGCTCCGTGCTCTCGCGGCGCTTCCACTTCCAGATCGACACCTTCGTCGCCACTGCATGGCAGATCGGCGCCGCTGGCCTCGTCAACCTCGCCATCGCTGCTGGCGGAGGCTGCTTCCGCACCGCGCAGTGGACGCGCAGCGGCGTCTTCGCCATCTTCTATCTATCGACCATCGGCTCGGTCGTCGGACTCAGTGCCTATACCTACCTGCTCAAGCACGTCCCGGTGACGAAGGTCTCCACCTACGCCTTCGTCAACCCGGTCATCGCCGTGCTGATCGGCGTGGCGCTCTTCCGCGAACGCCTCGCACCCGCCGAGCTTGCCGGAATGGTCCTCATCATCGGTGCGGTGGCCACGGTTATTCTTTCGCGCACCAAAGCCGCATCGCCGCCAACCGACCCGATGCTCGAAATCCCCATCGAAGAGTGATCGCGGTCGGACGGCCCCTATCGGACAGCGAATAACCAGCAGCGCCCGTCCTACTTCCGCTTCCAGCGCACACCGTCTTTGCTGTCTTCGATGAGGATTCCCTTGGCCGTCAGCTCAATGCGGATGGCGTCGGCGCGGGCGAAGTTGCGCGCCTTCTTGGCCTGCGTGCGCTCGGCGAGGAGAGCTTCAATCTCCGCGTCGCTCAGTGCCAGCTTCTCCACCAGATCCGGCGCGGCATCCTTCATCCGTCCCTCCGCCTCGGCCCATGCGAGCGCGGCGCGGGTCCGCTCCTCGTCGCGGTCATCCAGCACCGCGAAGACGCCATCGAAGAGCGC
>VFSW01001871.1_pt1 | contig 31861 bp, 27 predicted proteins | sample 5358111 | NCBI WGS metagenome assembly VFSW01 (sample SAMN11554181, study PRJNA540505) | mine drainage metagenome | isolation source: sediment from site ElyBrook_90M | place: USA: Ely Copper Mine, Vershire, VT | collected 2017 | reverse complement strand
GGCGCAATAGAGGCTCATATGCCTAACTTTACTCCTTCAGGTGTGTTTTTGCGGGATGCGGCTCTCTGCCGGGCAATTGCATTGGTGATGTGTATAAGGCATGCGGTGAGAGTTCGACTCTATCCACATGCGACCTTTGCGATGTTGCCGAAGAAGCCGGAAAGACTCACGCCAATGCGTGTATTCATGCGGATCAATTCCGTTGACTCTGTAAAGCCATAAGCGCCAGGAGAGCCGCATGGCAGATGCAAGGCGCCGTTTCTTGTGTAGATACACTCCTCACGCGACTTCGCTGGAATTGGCTCATTCCTCCATAGCCGCCTGCATGCCTTTCTAGTAGGATAAACATGGGTTCAGGTTCAACTTTTCGACTCAGCAGGATTCGATGGCAACAGAAACTCCGCTTCCCAATCTGAAAGAGCAGGCCTCTTCTCCCAGAACGCCGCGCGCCGCTGGGCCCAACGCTCAGGAGAATGATGAAATATCCCTGCTCGATCTACTGATTGTCCTGGCAGAGCGGAAGCGCACGATTCTCTGGGTAACTGCTGCGTTCGCGATTGTCGCGATCGTTGTCTCATTGCTTCTGCCCAAGCGCTACACCGCGACTGTGACGCTTCTGCCTCCTCAGCAGAGCTCTTCCATGGGCGCTGCATTGGCTTCTCAGCTTGGCAGCCTTGGCGGGATGGCCGCGCTGGCTGGGGGCAGCCTGGGCCTCAAGAACCCAAACGACATGTTCATCGGCATGCTGCAAAGCCGCACGGTCGAAGACGCCATGGTGCAGCACTTTGGCCTGATGCAGGAATACCACAAGAAGTACATCTCCGATGCACGCAAGACGTTTGAGCAATATGCAACCGTGAGCAGCGGCAAGGAAGGCCTGATTCATATCTCGGTCGAGGATCGCGATCCGCACCGCGCGGCTGAATTAGCAAACGGCTACGTAGACCAGTTTCGAACACTCTCTGAGCATCTTGCCATCTCCGAAGCATCGCAGCGGAGGCTCTTCTTCGAGGAGCAGCTTGTACAGGCAAAAGATAATCTTGCAAACGCCGAAGAGAACCTAAAGCTGACGGAACAAAAGACGGGATTGATTCAGCTCGATAGCCAGGCTCGCGCGCTGATCGAGTCCGCCGCAGCACTCCGCGCACAGATAACGGCAAGAGAAGTACAGATTCAGGGAATGCAGACGTATGCCACCGGAGAGAACTCCCAGTTGGTACAGGCGCAGCAGGAGTTGGAAAGCCTTCGTGCGCAGTTAGCCAAGCTCGGCGGCTCGGAAGACAGCGCCGGCGGCCTTATCGTCCCGAAAGGCGCCGTGCCCCAAGCCGGTCTTGAATACGTCCGCAAGCTCCGCGACGTGAAGTACTATGAGACGATCTTCGATATCCTCGCGCGCCAGTTCGAGTTGGCCAAGCTGGACGAGGCAAAGGAAGGCGCGCTGATTCAGGTCGTTGATCCAGCCATTCTACCTGACAAGCGCTCCTTCCCCGCGCGTGGACCAATCGTTATCGTATCTACGTTAATGGGTTTTTTTGTTGGGATATTTTTCGTAGTGCTTCAGGCGGGCCTTGCACGCCTTAAGACCGACCCGGAAGTAGACACGAAGTTGACCCTCTTGAAGAACACGCTGTCGATCCGGAGATTTGCGGCAGGTTCCGTTGTCGGCTCCAGAAAGCCCTCTCGGACGGCGTGATTCAACTTTTCATGGATCTTCTGACAAACGAAGTATCTGGTGCGCCGGCAAGTTCTCTTGCGTCTGATTCAGGGCGGAACTTGGTTGGCCAGAGAATGAACTTGAGGCTGCAGGCTGAACAATTGGTTCTGCTGGCACGATTGGTCGGCGTGAAGGAGTACGGCGTCTTCACCGCTGCTTTCACTCAATTCCGGCCCCGATTGCAACAATCTGGCTCGCGTTTTCGCGATGCGCTTGGAAGACTGGGACGCGGCTCTCCCCTCTGTGGTGCGACACGTGCTCTATCCTTTACAAGTGGAAGACGCCAAGTGACTCGCGCTGGACATCGAGGAAGCTAGTGCGCAAAGCATAGGTGTTCTTGGCGGCATCTTCCTTGCTCGCCTTCTGACCTCAGACGCATAAGATGAGTAGAGCATCACGCCATCACGATTCAACCTAACCCTGCTACGGCGAGACTCGCTATGGAATTCATCAAACGTGAGATCCTAAAAATTCGCGCCAGTAGCCTTGCAAAAAACGCCGGCTGGATGCTCGTCAGCCAGGTTTCAAGCTATGCTGCGCAAGCCGCCTATTTTATTGTGTTGTCCCGTCTGCTTGGCGCCACACAGTTCGGCGTGCTAGCTGGTGCTACAGCATTCGTGGGCGTCTTAGCTGCGTACGGCAACATGGGTTCCGGAATCGTCTTTATGCGCCATGTGAGCGCGGATCGCACAAACTGCAAACTTTATGCGGGAAATGTTTTTCTCGCGTCTTTGTCCGTGTCGGGAGTTCTCATTCTGGCACTCTGGCTCATGGCCCCCCATTTGCTTGACGCACAAGGCGCTTCAATTGTTTGGATGGTATCAATTTCCGGCTGTCTCTGCTCTCCGCTGCTGATGTCCATTTCGCAGATGTTTCAGACCTATGAAATGCCAAAAGCAATGGCGGCATTTAGCTTCATTGGCAACAGCCTGCGCTTCCTAGTGGCGCTTGCTTTTGTGCTCCTTGCGCACAACGCCCAGGCACGGCAATGGGCCATGGCAGACATGAGTATCTCGCTCCTTATCGTTGCAGGGTCTGTGTACGTAGTGGTCCGGTACTTTGGGATGCCGCGATTTTCGTTGAGGCTGCTCCCACGAAGCATGGCCGAAGGGCTTGGATACTCAATCTCGATGAGTGCAGAATCGATCTATAACAACTTTGATCGGGTAATGCTGAACCATTATGGTATGAATACCGCTAATGGCATATATACACTTGCGTATCGCATCTCTAATCTTGCCACCATGCCGATCAACTCCATCGAAATGGCTGCGATTCCGCGTATGTTTCAAAGTGCCACCAACTCCATGCGTGAATTTGAATCGTCTTGTAAGGCACTCTTGGAGCGGAGCATCCTGTTAGGTGCTGTGGTATCTGCCTTCCTTTATCTCGCCGCACCGGCTGTCCCGTACATTGCAGGCAGCGGGTTCCAGTCAAGCGTGCTGGCACTGCGATGGCTCTGTCTGCTGCCCCTTTTCCGCAGCGTCCATCAGATTACTGGAAGTATGCTTACGGCATCGGGACACCAAAGGTACCGAGTGGCTGCGCAGTTCACTGTTGCTGGTCTGAATCTTGCATTAAATTTATGGCTGATTCCAGCCTATGGGTGGTTGGGAGCAGCGTGGGCTAGTCTTGCTGCGGACGCCACTCTGGGTCTGCTGAGTTATGCGCTGCTAAAATTTTCTATCGGCAGAGCAGTGGCTGCGGAAAGGACAGCATAGATGGGCATGCCGCAAACTAGACCTCGTATTCTGCTTGTTGACGCTACCAGCGCATTTGGCGGAGGAGAGGTCTATTATATAAAGCTTGCAAAACTCTTATCTGAAAAATACGAGCTTGCAGCAGTTGCTTTCAACCCCAGACTGAAAGCAGAATTTGAAGACATGGGTATGCCGGTTTGGGCAGGCACAATACCGGACGGATGCACAATTTGGAGGAAATATCTCATTGTCACCCGATGCACACTGAAAGCAATCCGCCATTTTCATCCCGCTCTCGTCCATCTAAACGGCGGTTTAGAGGGATATCTAGCCTTCATCCCACGTCTTTTCGGTATTCCTGTTCTACTCACAAACCACATTGTGCGCACAAATGCTCCTGCGGCACTCCTCAAAAGATTGGCGTTGTGGATCAGCGCCATGCTTACCGAGAAAGTCATATGCGTTTCTGAAACAGTCCAAAGCAACTTGCGCCAGCATGCATGGGCAACAAACACGATCGTTATACATAACTGGCTTGGCCTTGTTCCCGACCACGCCAACCGCACGCGTGATGATGGAACCTGTAAGTTCCGCTTGCTCTTTGTTGGACGCATCGAGGCAGCCAAAGGAATTATGGACCTGATAAGGGCAATCGAGTTGCTCCAGAATGTACGCCTCGACGTTGTCGGAGAAGGACCAGATTTGGCAAGAGCCATGAAGCGGTGTGTCGGCATGCCGGTGCACTTCCATGGGTTTCAAGAGAACGTGACAAGTTATTATATGGATGCAGATATGTTAGTATTTCCGTCATATTCTGAAGGTCAGGGACTAGTATTGATTGAAGCCATGTCATGCGGGCTTCCGTGCCTGGCTAGTGACATCGCTGCCGCTATCGAAACGACGGACCATGGACGATTTGCCGAGCTTTTCCGATGCGGCGATCCTTCCGATTTGGCGGACAAAATACGGGGCCTTCAAAACAACCGGCAGCGTCTGGCTTATTTGTCTGAGCAAGGGCGAAGTTACGCACTGGAAACCTATTCTGAGGAACACATACGTCCCATATATTTTGATCTCATCCAGCCAATCATAGGCCCGTAGATGGTTGTTGCTGCAATTTGCGTACGAATTCCCAGCATGCTTGCGAACAGGGACTAAAATGACCACAATGTCGCTCGAAGCGCGTTATAGAGGAACCATTTCTTACTGGCCCATGACCGAGGCAATGATTTGCCTTTTGTATCTCCTGCTCCAGGCGATCAATGCCTACACGCAAGCAATTCCACTGGATTGGACAATCAGAATTAACACGTTTTTCCTGATTTGCCTGCTTCTGACAGCTTGGAAAAGATTTGACGGCGGCATGCATATATGTTTCGTATTCCTGGGCACACAGCTCCTATTTTTGGCCGGCGCGCTTTTGGTTTTTACATTCAACCCACTCTTTGGGAATGATCCCCGGTGGATGGATCCATTTCGCTTTGCAATGATGGTGGAATGGCCATTCGACGTTGGGAACAAAATTGCAGAGCTCACGATGCTCGCCGTCGTTAGTTCAGCGGTTTTCGTGTATCTTCCTTGTAGCATTTGGTATGTACCGGCCCGATTGCCGGACGGGCCATCCCCAGCCTTCATGCGCGCCCTCTACAGGATATATTTCTTCTCATTCCCGTTCTTGATTTATAAAAACCTGGTTTGGCTTCTTTTCATCCGTAACCATGGCGGCTATATGGCGCTTTACACCATGGGAGACCAGTTCTCATCCACAGTTGGTCCTATTCCAGAGTTTATTTCCCTGGTGGCGGTCTTAGCATTTCTTGTTATATTTGTCTTTGAAACAGACCGACTGCGAACCTATATACTGACCTCTTCGTTCTTATTGGCCTATGCATTGGCCTTGATCATTGGCCTTCGCGGAAAAGTGTTTACGTTCCTATTGACCCTTTGGTTTCTACAATTATTGAAACGCGGGAAACACTTTAATTTATTGAAAGTTGCAAGTATAGTCATCCCGTTGGTCTTCCTGGCTTTATTCATAGACTCGTACCGAGGGAGTCAAGACATTGCCAAGGTGGGGATTCCGCCAAATCCTCTAGCGTTTTTTGTGGCTGGTCAGGGCGGATCAATGCAGGTCGTAGAAGCAGTGATTGGATTCAAGCATGATTTCGTGCATAACCCATTCAGATATCTATTGTATGAAATAAGACCCCCATTGCTTCCAAGCCCGTCCCAGACGGAAAGGCCCACGGGGCAATACCTGGCAGATGACTTGGGATACTATCTCAATAGGGAGGCCGCCCTGCTAGGGAACGGGACAGGATCTTCCTACTTGGCTGAGGCGTATCTATTCGGAGGCCTTTTCGGAGTCATTATAATCTCTGGCCTGTTAGGGATTTTGCTCTCCAGGTTACATTTTGCCAGCAAATCAATTTTAGGTGCATTGGTATTGGCATATACAATGCCATCAATAATATATATGCCAAGGAATGTTCTCTTGGATCCTGTCGCACAGGCCATGAAGTTAATGGTCGCCATTTTTTTGCTTATCCCTGTTCTTTATATTGCCATGAAAATACCTAGGCTTCGCCTTTTAAAGACGTCCACTAAGCGCACGCCCTGCTCGGTGCCCAGGGATGGCCATTGTAGCCCACAGCAAAACAACAGCCCTACCTAATAAGCGCAAAAAGCATCCATACCTACCGGGCCCGCCGCTCAAGGGCCACAGCTAAGCAACACGATCTGTGCATGAAAGGAAACACCATTATGGAAGGCACCGTATGCCTGATATCATTGCACTTCTCACCCGCACACATTTCATTGCTTATTGCATATGGCCGAGCATTTACTCTGCTAGGGTATGGCATAGAGTATGTGCTCGATCCCTCATATATGGCATTCCCGGAATTCAAGAACAATCCCCTTGCACATGCTTCAACTAGGTATGATAGAGATGTTCTTGAGAATTGCGCGCACGCGCTGTTCACCAATATGGCAAGCAAGAACCATATTTATGCAAGGAAGTTAAGGCGAAGAGGTTGCAACATCTGGTACATATATCATGAACCGTGGGAATCAATTTCAGCGTACCGGAATACAGAGAGCTTACCAGATATGCTCAAGCTCTTCATCGCCCACCGTTTGTCTATCAAAATGCTAAAGGCGTCGGACTTGATTGTATTGCCATCGCAGTGTTGCCTCCGCACTTATGAAATGGGCGATGCCCAGTACAACTCTAACTATTATAAGGTTCCCCTACTATTTGACGACGATAGCTGTGGGATGTCGGATCAGAATAGGCAGTATTTCTCCTATATAGGAAATATCTCAAAATCGCACGGATTTGACCAATTTATGAGATTTGTCAAGCACTCTATCCAGAACAATTTAGGCATACAGTTCCTTGTGGCCTCGCGTTCGCTGTTTCCGCAGGCATTCATTAGCGATAAAATAATCGCCGGGGGTCTGGATCAGCTTACAATAACTTGTGGCCACCCCTTGTCGTCAAGTGAGATAAACCTATGTTATGCAAGAAGCATTTGCGTCTGGAACATATACCGACGCTCCACGCAAAGCGGTGTTCTTGGTAAGGCAATGATGTTCGGTACCCCAGTCTTGGCATCGAGCGTCGGCTCATTCAATGAGTTTATTACAGACAAGATCGAAGGCAGGATGCTGGAAGGCACAGACCCGTTAGAAGTAAACGCTGCCTACTGCGATATTAATGAGCATTTCTCTTCATATACCTCTAATTGCCGCGCAAGGTTTCTTAGCACTTACTATTATAAGTCACACTTGGAGGCACTGAGGGGGATGTTGGACATCGAGCAAGCCAAACAATAGTCCTAGATTCCCCAGCTGCCAAGATTTCTTTGGAAATGCATCATGGTTGACGTAATGCCGGATCACTTGATCCAAACATGATTTTGAGAAGGAGCTCTGCCAACTGATATGCGAATCGTTTATGACCATCAAGCCACTTCATTGCAAGATGAAGGTGGAATATCCAGATATTACTATCAATTGGTGAAGGGGCTGCTTGGCAACAATGAAATAGATATCGCCTTGCTCTTAGGCCTGAATCACTCCATATATCCATATCAGGATCTTGCCTCCAAACACTGCCGCCTCGTCTCGCTTAGAAGTCCCGTGTTGAAAACGGGCCACTTTCGTTATTTTGTTAACGATGTGATTTCAAACGCCGCAGCTTCTCTAGCGGGAAAATTTGATGTTTATCATGCAACAGTTCACCGCTGCTTGCCATTGGTGCGATCTAACGCAATTGTCGCAACACACCATGACTTCACACAAGAGCGTTTCCCCAGCATGTTTGCTCATATGGCAACGCGCAGACGCATCAAGACTAAGCAGTTTTCCCGAGTAGATGCAATCATTTGCGTGTCAGAGCATAGCCGCAATGATTTATTGAGATTTTATGAGGTTCGAGCGGAAAAGACCCACGTCATTCATTTGGGGATTACTAAAATGGGGGCCGGGAGCCTACCAAAGAATATGACTGGAAAATCCCCCTACATACTTTATGTAGGATCACGAATGTTCTACAAGAATTTTCTCGGATTTCTTCGTGCTTTCCGCATCAGCCGTCTTGACAAAGACTTTTCCATCCTTTGCGCAGGCGGGGGTAGCTTTAGCGCCGAAGAATCCAAAGTGATTCAAGACGAGGGGCTGGAAGCAAAGATCACCCTTTTGCCCAGAGTCTCAGAAAGCGAACTTGGAGCGTTATACTCGCATGCCCATCTACTTGTTTATCCTTCAAAGTCGGAAGGATTTGGGATACCCCCTCTAGAGGCAATGTCAATGGGCGTTGTGCCTGCAGTTTCCAACGCGACATCGATCCCGGAAGTCTGCCAAGATGCGGCGATTTATTTCGACCCATATTCAATAGATTCCATGGTGAATGCGCTGCAGCGTGCTTGCTATGATACTTCACTACGAAATGATGTATGTCAAAGGGGAAAGATTGTCACTGCACAATATTCCTGGGAAAAATGCGTCCGGGAGACGCTTGAAGTTTACAGGAGTTTAGGCTAACAATCCTTAATTTGCTATAGCGCATCACAGCTGTGCGCGAAGCAATGGAACAGGATACTGCATGCGCCCGGCCAGGCTTTCAATTATCCTCAAGTCATACTCGAAAAGGTCGCGCGCTCATGCTCCATGCAATAGGGGACGGACTGCGTGAGGCACTAGAGTGGCAGAGTTTGTGTCGACAGCGACTGACGGGTATCAGTCGGGAATCTCTCAGGGGATAGTTCCCCTTTCGATGAGGGACGCTTTAGGTAAGGCTGATGTCGAACCATGCTGAAAGATGGGTTTGTGAGGCGCTCTGCAGATTTAGCATAAATGCGTAAAGATCAACTGCCTGGAGGTAACGATGCAAAGACCTGGACGCCGGACTTTTTTCGACTCTCTTGCCCCCTCCATCACGGCGCGGCTATTGAAAGAACTGCGCGAGTTTGGTTGGATTGCAACTTTACGAGCCTGCATTTTTATAATTTGGAGCAAGATGGGGCAGAACGAATTTTTGTTTCCCCTCTTCGGGCGTCCCTTTCGCGTTCGTGGCAATCGGCGAAAGTTGGGCGTTGACGGTATGCTTTATGCGCGTCGCGAGCGATTCGAGCCGACGCTGATGCCCTATTTTCGTCTTGAGAGGCCCGGATCGACGTTTCTCGATATCGGTGCAAACTATGGTTACTGGAGCAGGTTCGTTCTGGTCGACTCCCGAGCCCGCGGAGTATCGGATGTGTCAATTGTGTCCTTCGAGCCGGTACTGCTAAATTATGATCTTCTTGTCGCCAACATGAAGTATGTTCAGGAAGCCAATGACAATATCCGTTGCGAGCAAATGGCGGTGTCAGACCTGAGCGGAACTTGCTTTATGAATCCTTCCAATAGCGATCCAGGTTCAGCGTTTGCGAGCGACTCAGGCAGTATTGTATGCAATTCGACGTCGATTGACGCGTATGTTGAAGCACGCCAGATCAAGAATATCTCCTTAATGAAGATAGACGTCGAGGGATTTGAGATGCGGGTACTCCAAGGGGCACGGCGAACGATTCTTCGCGACCGACCATTGATTGTTTGCGAGGTTATTGCTTCACATTTGGAGAGGGCAGGTGCGACGCCCAAAGATGTTTTCCGCGAGGTCGCTCAGCTTGGTTACTCTTATCAACGCATTTCCGACACGGACTGCGTCTTTCGTCCACCGCAGTAAATCGAGAAGAATGGTAACGGGAGTGCCGGAAGTTTAGGACATCAGCAATTGTGCAACCGCGCTTCTCGCCGGCTTATTGCTCTCGCATGCTTGCTTACCCGAGGATTCTGCGCGAGTTCGGCCTTGAGCCTTTGTATGTATTGAGCAGCGCTATCTGCAGTTTCCGCTCCGTCGCGCGCAAAGCGACGGCTGAAACATGCAATTCTCGATGCGGAGAATCGGGGCTTCTTGAATTGCGGTGAATTGGATTTCGAGTTGCGGCAGGATCTTAAGAAAGCGAATGGCCTTAATGACACTTGGACAAAAGAGATTGCTTATTCTTGCCCCGCGATTTCCTTATCCGCCACTCAGTGGCGGCAAGCTTTTCCTTCTCCACGTCGCCAAAGCATTGCAGGATTATAGGCTGACGCTTCTGTCTTTGTGCAGTACACGTGAGGAAATGGAATTCGAGCCTGACGATGGTATTTTTGCGGAAATTCACAAGGTTCATCTTCCCGCATTGCATTCGTATTGGAACGTATTGACTTCCCTCGCCCGACGAAGACCGTTGCAGCTCGCCTACTACCAGTCGAGCGTCTATCGTCGGAAGTTGGAGGAGTTGGCTCCGCGGCATGACGCGGTATTTGCACATCTGATCAGGACCGGGCAATACGTAACCGAATTGAAGCAGAGTTTACCCAGCGTATTGCTGATGGCAGATGCAATATCGCTAGCATATCAACGGATGGCGAATCTGCCGGGATCATCCCTGCTTTGGCATTTCCTGTTTCGCGCCGAGATGACACGATTGTCTCGTTATGAGCGTGTGAGTCCGGAGAACTTCGATCAGACCTGGCTTCACTCGGATGTAGATCGTCGCTTTCTTGAGCTGAAACAGAATGCCGTCAAAATTATTCCAATTGGCGTAGATCTAGACGAGTTTCCTTTTAATCCAACCCCGTCTGGAAACGTGGTGGCATTTATCGGAAACATGTCATTCAGTCTAAATTTAGATGCTTGTCGGCATTTCATCCGGGATATCTTACCGACGTTAAAGGCTAGCTCGGATATTCGTTTTCGCGTGATCGGCGCCTGCTCGAAGGCTGTGAGACGTGAGCTTGAACAACATGCTGGCGTCGAGGTGACAGGAACAGTTCGCAGCATTGCTGATGCCGTCGACGGAGTCTTTTGTGGCGTTTGCCCAGTGCGCGCTGGAGCGGGAATTCAGAACAAGATTCTCAATTATCTTGCTCTGGGAATTCCATGCGTGACTTCCGACGTGGGACTTGAGGGGTTGAGCGCAGTAGACGGCCGTGAAATCTTTGTTTATGACACGCCGGAACGCGCTGCACAGATGATACTGAATCTACTTGGAGATTCAGGCCTTAGAAATAGAATGGCTGAAAGTGGCCGGCAATTTGTCGAGCGTGCACATGACTGGAAGTTGATTCATCTCTTAATACGACAGCAGGTTAAGGATCTGCTTGCAACACCATGATTCACGCCGAGATAGAATGACTAGTATGCAAGAGTCCCCTTTTGAGTCTCCCAGACATGTGATGACAGAGCCAGTCGCGATTCTCGGTGGTTCCGGATTTATCGGTACGCGACTGACGTCTTTACTGACCGAGCGTCGCATCCCGGTCCGGATTGGTGACCTCCGGCAGAGCGAGTCTTTCCCTCATCTGTGGACACCATGCGACGTGCGAAAGCATGAAACGCTCGGTGAAGTGGTTCGCGGTTCCAGCGCCATCGTCAATCTCGCCGCGGAGCATCGTGACGACGTGCGTCCGCTCTCCCGCTATCACGAGACCAATGTGGACGGGGCTTCGGAGGTATGTATCGCGGCCCGGAATGCTGGAATTCAAAAGATCGTGTTCACCAGCAGCGTGGCAGTGTACGGATTCCATTCCCAGCCGACGGACGAGAGCGGACCTTTTGAACCGTTCAATGAATACGGGAAGACAAAACTGGCGGCTGAGGATGTCTACCGGGAGTGGGCGGAGGAAGATCCATCCCGCACTCTGGTGATCATCCGTCCTACTGTTGTTTTCGGGGAAGGAAATCGGGGCAATGTCTATAACCTTCTGCGCCAAATTGCATCAGGTCGCTTCATGATGGTGGGTTCGGGAATGAATGCGAAGTCCATGGCATACGTCGGCAACATCGCTGCATTCATCATCCATGCGTTTGCGCTGGGGCCGGGTGTACATATTTTCAACTACGTGGACGGCCCCGACATGACCACAAGAGAACTGGTAGAGTACAGCAGAAACTGCCTGGGAAGACCCGGTAAGACAGCGGCGATCCCGAAGCCCGTTGCACTCGCTGGCGGGTACTTGATGGATGTGCTAGCCCGACTCACGGGGCGTAAATTCCCCATCAGCGCCATTCGAGTTCGCAAGTTCTGTGAAAGCACCCAGTTTCGTGCCGACCGTGTACCTCAGTCAGGGTTTATCCCGCCCTATTCGCTGAGTGAAGGACTGGCTCGGACTTTGCAGAACGAGTTCCCAACGAAGTAGCCGACGGTAGATCGTGATTTTGAGGTTCTCTCTTTAGGTCGATTGCCTTTTGGTCTCTGACCGGGCTCAAGCCTTCTTGCCCGAGGCACCCGTCACGTCTGGCAAGGAAGTCTCATATTTGCCCGATGCGACTCTCACGAATGGATCGGCGTGTTTCCGTTCGCGAGGAACACGCATGCCATGCCAACCGATATACTACCGTCGTTGAAGTTCGTTGAGGAAGAAAGATGTTGATTCGTTCCAGAGCACCTTTGCGCCTTGGACTTGCGGGCGGCGGCACGGATGTTGCCCCCTATTGCGATGAGTTTGGTGGGGCCATTCTGAATGCCACAATCGGGCATTATGCCTATGCCTCGATCGAGCCGCTGGAGACGGGTGTCCTCCAGTTTAGTTCGAGCGACCAGAACCAAGTTTCCGAATATGCGATTACGGCCGAGCTGCCACCGGATGGCAATCTCGACCTGCTGAAGCATGTGTACAACTATGTAGTAAAGAATCTAAATGAGAGCCAGCCCCTGGGCCATCGGCTGACAACGCGCGTCGATGTCCCCTCAGGCTCGGGCTTGGGAGGATCCTCCACACTGGTAGTCGCTACGCTCAAAGCATATGCGGAGTGGCTCAATCATCCTCTCGACGATTATGAGCTTGCAAGAGCCGCCTACACGATCGAGCGAAATGATGCCGGTTTGAAAGGAGGGCATCAGGACCAGTACGCAGCAGCATTCGGCGGCTTCAACTTTATGGAGTTTGGACGTAATGGCAAGGTGCTGGTGAATCCTCTTCGGATCAAAGAGAGCGTCATTTCGGAGCTTGAAGCATCGCTGCTGCTCTTTTATACCGGGGCATCGCGAGCCTCCGCAGGGATTATCGCAGAACAATCGAGAAACGTTGAGACAGGCAATGCACAAGCCATTGAGGCCATGCACCAGGTCAAGCAGGAGGCATTCCGCATGAAAGAGTCCCTATTGCGCGGAGACTTCCAATTGCTGCATGAGGTACTGCGCTCCAGTTGGGAAGCCAAAAAGCGGATGGCAACCAAGATCGTCAACGAAAGAATTGAAGAAATGTATGCCAAGGCGCTCGAAGCGGGTGCGTATTGTGCCAGAATCTCAGGGGCCGGTGGAGGAGGGTTTATGATCTTTCTGGCAGACCCCATGCGCAAGGGTCGAGTGGCCGATGCGCTTAGGGGCTGCGAGGATGCAGGTATCGTCTACGGTTGTCATTTCACGGGCATCGGCGCACAAGCATGGAAGGTGAGGTAGGTGCCTCGTCCTTTTGGCGCAAGGCTTAGAAGTCATAGCCAAAATTTACCCATTTCGCCAGGAGTGCGCGTCCGCATGGTGATTCCGGAACTGGTCGAGGCTGAATGGAAGCAATAATTCTTGCCGGTGGACTTGGTACCCGGCTCAAGTCGAGACTGACGAATCTGCCGAAGTCAATGGCCCCTGTTGGTGGAAGACCGTTCCTTGAGATTTTGCTGGATCAGTTGATTGGTGGAGGCTGCAAGCGGGTCGTTCTGTCAGTCGGACATTTGCGAAATGCAATCTATGACCACTTTGGAACGGCTTATCGCGGAGTTCCGCTCCACTATGTGATCGAGGAAGTCCCGCTGGGCACCGGGGGCGCCATACGCCTGGCTCTTCAACATGTGCAGGAACCTGCTGTGCTGGTTCTGAACGGCGATACTTATTTGGATATCAACCACTCCGCTCTGCTTGCGCAACATGTGGCCCAAGGTCACTCAATGACCATGGCGGTCACCCGCGTTGAAGAAATGTCTCGCTATGGTGGGGTTGCAATTGACGAGGAAAATGTAAAGGGCTTTATTGAGAAAGGGCGTAACGGGTCCGGATGGATTAACGCCGGCACATATGCACTCAATAAAAATTTCCCTTGGCCTGAACATCTGCCTGCTCACTTCTCCTTCGAAACCGATGTGCTCGTCCCATTCCTCGACCACCTTCGCCCTGCTGCTTTTCAATGCGAGGGGCATTTCCTGGACATTGGAGTTCCGGAAGACTTGGATCGAGCACAGGTCGAACTCGCCGTTCGGAATTTCAATCAGCCCTGTTGAAGCCCTCGATGCGATGAAGCAAAATCACTGCACGCTTGAGCCGCGCCTGCAGGCCGACAGCATCTGCACTGTGACCCATTGAGGCGCTGGTTCTCAAATATCCATGATCGAGGGAACAGAAACCGAGCCGGTTCCTGTTAAGACGCTGCCGTCTTCACACTATCCGCTTCGAAGACGCACTTTTCAATGTAGTCGCATAGCATGTGGCCACAGAGGATGTGCCCCTCCTGGATGCGCGGCGTCTGGGTCGATGCGATGCGAAGACTTTCATGAGCAATCCCTGCCATTGCGCCACCGGTCTCGCCGGTAAAGGCGACCGTGAACGCACCGATGGCACGGGCGGTTTCCAGGGCAGAGCAGACATTCCTGCTGTTGCCGGAGGTGGAAATGCCCACAACCACATCCCCAGCAAGGCAAAGGGCCTCGATCTGCCGGCGGAATATATGCTCATATCCATAGTCGTTGCCGATTGCAGTGAGAATGGACGTATTGGTCGTTAACGCGATCGAGGGAAGGCCTCTGCGCTCCAGTAAGAAGCGCCCAACCAGTTCAGCGGCCATATGCTGGGCATCGGCGGCGCTGCCGCCATTGCCACACCACAGGATCTTTCTGCCGTTCAGGATTGCGCGGCTCATTTCCGACGCAATTCGCTGCAAAACCGGCAGCTGCTGGTGCAGGGCTTGCATCACCTCCAGATGGTCTGCAATGGCCTTTTCAAAGACTTGCGCCGCGTCCTGCATTTTGTCCCCCTGATCTGGAAGTTGAGATAACCCTGAATATCTCTCACCATTGTAGCGTCTACCTTGCCCTGATAACTCTGCCACTTACATGTCATCCCGGTGTCAGCGCGGCGGGCGGGTTAGCCGGCTTCTACCAGGCCGTAGCGGCGCTGCCAGGCTTCTTTGAGCCGGGCCCAGACACGGGCGCGCTCGGCCTCTGTGCCTTCGGCTTCTCTGCCCACGGCTTTTAAGTTCCGGGCTTCCCCGCTTTCGGCTCTTCCGCTCTCGCCTCCTCTGCTCTTTTCGGGGCCGGCGTTGGCAAAGCGGGCGGCTTCCAGCTTGGCCAGCTCAAGCAGTTTGCGGTCGCGCACCAGGTTGGCGACACGGAAGTCGGGCAAGCCGGCCTGACGGGTTCCGAAGAACTCGCCGGGACCGCGGATGGACAGGTCAAGTTCGGCCAGCTCGAAGCCGTCCTGGGTGCGCACCATGGCGTTGAGCCGCTCTTCGCCGACCGGCGAGACCCGCGGCCCTGTGACCAGGATGCAGTAGCTTTTGGCGGCGCCGCGGCCCACGCGGCCACGCAGCTGGTGGAGCTGGGCGAGGCCAAAGCGCTCGGCGTGCTCGACGACCATGACCGTGGCGTTGGGTACGTCCACACCGACTTCAATGACAGTGGTGGCGACGAGCACGTCAATTTCGCCGCGCTGGAAGCGGCGCATGATGACTTCCTTTTCGTCGGCGTCGAGGCGTCCGTGGAGCAGGCCGACGCGGAGGCCGGCAAGCGGGCCGGTGCTTAGCTGGCGGTGCATCTCCACCGCGGACTTGAGGCCGGACCTGGCCGCGGGAGCAGCCTCCTGTGCCGCCTTTGGAAAGAGGTCGGCGGTTTTACCCTTGCGCGCGGACTTGCGCGGGGGGGTGGGAGCCGCATCGGCTGCCGCGCCTTCGTCGTGGGAGAAATCCAGTTCAGGCTGGTCGTCCTTGGTCCCCTCGATGACCGGGTAGACGATGTAAGCCTGCCGGCCCTTGGCAACCTGTTTGCGGACAAAATCCCATACATCTTCTGCGCGTTCGCCGGGGACGCGGCGGGTCACAATCGGCGTGCGGCCGGGCGGCAGCTCATCCAGTACGCTGACGTCGAGGTCGCCGTAGAGCGAGAGCGCGAGGGTGCGCGGGATGGGCGTCGCCGTCATGACGAGCATGTCGGGCTCGGCCTGGTTGGGCTTCTTCATCAGGCGAAAGCGCTGCAGGACGCCAAAGCGGTGCTGCTCGTCCACCACGACAAGGCCCAGGCGATCGAACTCCACCTTTTCTTCGATAAGGGCGTGGGTGCCGATGACGAGTTGCGCTTCGCCGCGGTTGATGAGGCCGCGATTGGCGCGCTTGCGGTCTTCGTCGAGCGAGCCGGTGAGCAGCACGATGCGGTAGCGGCGCGAGGAGCGTTCCAGGAGCTTGCGCGCGGCAAGGTAATGCTGGGTGGCCAGAATCTCAGTGGGGGCCATCAGGGCGGCCTGGTAGCCGTTTTCCATGGCGACGAGCATGGCCTGCAGGGCGACGATGGTTTTGCCGGAGCCGACGTCGCCTTGCAGCAGGCGGCGCATGGGGTTGGGCTGACGCATGTCGCCCACAATCTCTCCCAGGGTACGCTTTTGCGCGGCAGTGGGATGGAAGGGCAGCACCTCGCGGATGGCTTCGCGCACCTTGTCAGTGGTAGCAAAGGCGATGCCCGCGCGCTCGCGCATGCGGCGGCGCTTCAGTTCCAGGCCCAGCTCCAGAAAGAAGAGCTCCTCAAAGATGAGGCGGCGATGGGCCGGCGTGGCCCAGGCCTGCAACGCGGCTGCCGGTGTGCCTTCCGGTGGAAAGTGAACCTCACGCAGGGCCGATTCCCGGGCAGGCAGGTCGAGCCGGGCCAGCATGGATTGCGGCAGGCACTCGGGGACGACGCCGCGCATGCCCTCCAACAGGTTGAAGATGACCTTGCGCTGCCAGCGCGAAGCCAGCCGGCTGCCGCCCAGCGATTCATACACGGGGGTGATGCGGCCCACCTCGAGCAGGCGGGTCTCGGCATCGTCGCTGGCATCGGGCAGCAGCTCCCACTGCGGCTGGATCATCTTGAGGTTGCTGGTGGAGCGGGAGGGCTCGACCTTGCCGTACACGGCCACGGTTTGCCCGGCGTGGAACTTGCCGTCGAGGTAAGCCGCATTGAACCAGATGCATTTAAGCGCAAGGCGGCCCTGGCCAATGGTGAGTTCAAAGAGCGGCATACGCCGGGTGCGGAGCAGCGTCGCTCCGCGCACCTCGGCAATGACGCTGGCGGTTTCGCCGGGCTTCAGCGCATCCAGGCTGCGGGGGTTCTGGCGGTCTTCATAGCGAAACGGGAGGTGGTAGAGCAGGTCTTCGGCGGTCTGGATGCCCTTGGCGGCCAGCATCTCCGCCACGCGCGGGCCGACGCCGCGCACGTACATGACTGGGGTTTCGAGGCCGGGCACACCATGGATGCTATCGCATCGGCTGGGGCCAAGTCAGGCTGGCGGCGGCTTCAAAGCGATGTGATGGCCATTCGGGCGGTGCGCACCTCGGCGGCCAGCACGCGCAGCAGGCGCACCGAGAGCGAGGGCTCTGAAAGCATAAGCTGGGAGAAGTCGTCCACTGGAACAAAGCTGACCCTGGAACCTTTGAGCGCCTTGGCCGTCAACGAGTAAGGCTCATTGCCAATAAGCCCCGGCAGGCCCAGCAACGACCCGGCCGAAGCCGAGGCGCAGACAACCGGCTCCCCGGGACGCATGTCCATGGTGAGGATGGCCGTCCCGGCATGAAGAATATAGAGCCCTATAGGCGAGTCGCCCTGGCTGAACAGAATGCGGTCTTCCTTGCAATCGACGGGCGTGGAACGCTTCTCCAGCGCGTCGAGCAATTCCCGGTCGGCGATAAATGCAGACGAGTCGAGCTTCACTGCGGTTCTCCGTAATAAACGATAAAAGATGCCTAGGGAATTTGCCGCCCGACGGCCCATTTGTAAGGTATGGTCGCACCCAACAACAGCCAAAGAATGTGACGCACATCACCTTCTGGTGTTTTCGCATCTCAGGGCACAGAGACGGTGCTGTCAATAGACCCGCAAAGGCATCTTTGCATCTCAACAATTTACAGGGGGTATTCATGCAACTTGCCCGCGGATTTTTCCGGGTGTGGGTGTTAGCGGCCATCCTTCCAGCGCCCGTTTTGTTTGCGCAGGGCGGGCAGCCGCAGCAAGGCCCAACCGACGTGCCAACCTTTCGCATTACCTCGACCCTGGTCTTTCTGGACGTGACGGTGCTGGACAAGCAGGGGCATCCGGTGGTGAGCGGCCTGACTAAGGACGACTTCAAGATCACCGAAGACAAGAAGCCGCAGCGCATCTTCTCTTTCGAGGAGCCGGAGACACACGTGATGGGCGCGAACGCCGGCGACGATAACCCCGATGGCAAGGCCCCGGCGACGGTGCTTGTGGTTGACCTGCTGGATTCGGGTTTTGCGGACTTCGCGTACATCCGCGACCAGGTGCGGAAGTTTCTGATGGCACAACCGGCGCAACTGGCATCGCCCGCGGAGCTGATGGTGGTGGGCAACGAATCCCTTGAGATGCTGCAGGGCTATACGCGCAGCCGCGAGGACCTGTTGTATGCGCTGGATCATCTGCCGGCCGCATTGCCTTACAAAGAGATGAACGGCACATTTGCCTGGGAGCGGTTTTCCCAGTCCATTGAGGCCCTGCAGGAGATAGCCCTCCAGAACAAAGGCGTGCCGGGCCGAAAGAACGTGATCTGGGTGGGCCATGGCGGGCCGGGCATCTTTCTCGATTCCGCCGAGCTGACGGAGCCGGTGGTGGAGGAGTTGAAGGCGTTTGCCCACCAGACAACCAACATGCTGGTGGACTCCCGCATCAGCCTGTTCGTCATCTATCCCGGGTTGAGCGTCCACGGCAACGAGCTTCCCATCAGCGGGCAGGACGCATCGATCGACCTCAGCGATGACGACCCGTTTGCGGGGAATATCAATTTCGGTCTTTTTGCCAATGAGACGGGCGGCAAGCTCTACTTCAACCGCAACGACCTGGCCCAGCTTATCGGGCGATCCGAGCGGCTGGGTTCGGAGTACTACACGCTGACCTATCAGCCCACGGGCTCGGCGACAGACGGCAAGTTCCGGCGGATCCGCGTGAGCCTGCAGAACCCGAACCTGCGCGTGGTGACCAAGGCCGGCTACTTTGCGCCTAACCCCAATACGCCGGTCAACCCGCGTCACCAGGCGGTGAACAACATCGTAGATGCCGTCGAATCCACCATTCCGTTGAGCGCACTGAACGTCTCAATCACCTCGATCGTGCGGCATCCGGATACCCGCACCCTGGACATGGTGATTCAACTGCAGGATAAGAACCTGCCGTGGCTGGCAACGGGAGACGGCAGCAGCCAATCGAAGCTGCTGCTGGGCGCGGCGAGCATGAATCAAGACGGCAAGATTCTGGCCTCGCGGATGGAACGTTTCAGGATCGGCACGGAGCTGACGGATGCGGCCGCGAGGGCTGCGCTGAAAAGCCCCTTGTCTCTCACACTTCGGTTTCCACTGAAGGCAACGCATGTGCGCGTGGTGGTGGAGAGCGAAGAGGGCGGGCGGATGGGCTCGGCGGACCTGACCCGCACGATGATCGATGCGGCACCGGCCCGGCCTACACCTGAGCCAAAACTGACTCCGCAGCGCCCGCAGTACGTACGGCCGGCCGCGACCGCCCCCGCATCCTGAAGGTTTCCGGCCTGGATTGCAGCCGGGTGAAAAGAAGACCAGCCCTGCCGTCCGGCAACCCCGCTGCAACGCGGATGGGGTTGCTGGCGAATGGCTTATCATTGGGGATGGACCGGGGGATCACGATGCGGTTTGTCCCAGCTCTTGCCTGCGCAGTCATCGCCATTGCAGTTCTTCCCGCAGTCGTAATGCCCGCCCAGAACCAGCAGCCACAACCACAAGCGCAGCAAGGCCAGAGCGATACGCCGACGTTTCGCATCACCTCGACCCTGGTGTTTCTGGATGTGACGGTGCTGGACAAGCACAATCATCCGGTGGTTACAGGGCTCACCAAGGATGACTTCACGATCACCGAGGACAAGAAGCCGCAGCACATCTTCTCCTTCGAGGCCCCGGAGTCGCATGTGATCGGCGCCAACGGCGGGGACGAGAACCCGGACGGCAAGGCGCCTGTGACGATTCTGGTGCTGGATATGCTGAACTCCCGATTCCAGGACTTTGCCTATATCCGCTATGAGGTGCGCAAGTATCTGATGACGCAGCCGGCGCAGCTGGCGTCTCCGGCAGAACTGCTGGTGGTGGGCGACAACTCCCTGGAGTTGCTGCAGGGCTATACGCGCAACCGCGAGGACTTGCTCTATGCGCTGGATCATCTACCCGCGGCGCTGCCTTTCAAGCTGATGGACCCCGCCTTCATCTGGGAGCGGTTTGCGCAATCGATCGACGCGCTGCAGCAGATTGCCATGCAAAACACGGGCGTGCCGGGACGGAAGAATGTGGTGTGGGTGGGTCATGGCGGTCCCGGCATCTTTCTGGAGCCTGCAACGCTGACAGAGCAGGCAGTGGAGGAGTTGAAGCAGTATGCCCACGAGACAACGAACATGCTGGTGGATGCGCGCATCAGTCTGTTTGTGATCTATCCGGGACTCTCTGTTCGGGGCAACGGGATATCCATCAGCGGGGAGGAGGCGGACATCGATCTGGGAGAGGATGATCCGTTTTCCGGAGACATCGATTTTGGTGTGTTTGCGAATGAAACGGGTGGCAAGCTGTTTTTCAACCGCAACGATGTGGCGAAGCTGGTGGCAAGGTCGGAGCAGATGGGGGCGGACTACTACACGCTGACCTATCAGCCGACGGATGTTGGCTCGGACGGAAAGTTCCGGCGGGTCCGGGTAAAGCTGAAGGACCGCAACCTGCACGTGGTGACCAAGGCCGGCTACTTTGCGCCCGACAAGAACACGCCCGTCGATCCGCGCCAGCAGAGCATCACCAACATCTCGCAGGCCGTGGTCTCGACAATCCCGTTTAGGGCTCTGGATGTCACGGTGGGCAGCGTGCTGCGGCACCCGGATACGCGGACGGTGGACCTGAAGATTCACCTGAAAGACAGGAACCTGTCCTGGCAGCCCACGGAGGACGGCCGGTACAGGACGACGCTGCTGTTTGGCGCGGTGAGCCTGAACAAGAACGGCGAGATCGTTTCGTCGCGCACGGAACGCGTGAATGTGACAACGCCGGTGCAGGATCCAGTGCAGCGCGCCGCCATGGTGACACCCTTGCCGATTACGCTTCGGCTGCCGCGCAAGGCGCAGGATGTGCGGGTGGCGGTGGAGTGCGAAGAGGGTGGGCGCATGGGTACAGCGGAGCTGAGCCACAAGGCGATTATGGCCGCGCCGGTTGCGCCGACGCCGGAGCCGCAACTGGTGAAACATCGTCCGGAATATGTGCGGCCCGGGGCGCAATAGAGTCTCGCGCGGGGATGGTGATGGGCGCAGAGAACGGCTGCGCATTTCTCAACACCCTTTCGGCCCGTAGCCAGACCGGTACTGAAACACCGTATCCAGGCGGGAACCACCGAAGCGCGATGCGAAGCGACTCCGTGACAGAGGCCACCGAATCGCGTTACGCTGAAGAGTATCCGCGGAACACGCGAACAAGGAGCATTCACCTCCCCATGCCTATCCACACGACCTCGAAGATCTGGCACAATGGCAACCTCATCCCCTGGGAACAGGCGACCATTCACGTGATGAGCCACGTGATCCACTACGGCTCCAGCGTGTTTGAGGGCATCCGCTGCTACGCGCAGCCACAGGGATCGGCGGTATTCAGACTGCCGGAGCACATGCAGCGGCTGCTGGACTCCGCCAAGATTTACCGGATGGACTTGCCGTTCACGCTCGACGAGCTTTGCGCCGGGGTGGTGGATCTGATTGAGGCCAATGGGGTTGCGCCATGCTACATCCGGCCCATAGCGCTGCGCGGCTACGGCGAAATCGGGGTAAGCCCCAAAGGTTCGCCGATCGAGGTCTACATGGCCAACTTCCCGTGGGGCAAGTACGTGGCCGGGCACGGCGGCGCGGATGTGTGCATTTCGAGCTGGAACCGGCTGGCTCCCAACACCATGCCCGCACTGGCCAAGGCCGGTGCCAACTACATGAATTCGCAGCTGATCCGCATGGAAGCCGACATCAACGGCTATGCCGAGGGCATCGGTCTGGACGTGAACGGCCTGGTCAGCGAGGGCTCCGGCGAGAACGTGTTTGTGGTGCGCAACGGCGTGCTCTACACCCCGCCGCTGGCCAACTCCGCGCTTTCTGGCATTACCCGCGACAGCGTGCTGACGATTGCCCGCCATCTGGGACTGACCGTGATTGAGCAGGCCATTCCGCGAGAGATGCTGTATATCGCCGATGAGGTGTTCTTTACCGGCACAGCTGCGGAGGTGTCGCCGATTCGGTCGATCGACCGCATCGTGATCGGGGACGGCAAGACGGGCGAAACCACGCAAAAGATCTCCGACGAGTTCTTCGCGATCGCCAACGGGCTGAAGCCAGACCGCTTTGGCTGGCTGACGCCGGTGAAAGTGACCGCGACGGAGCCGGTGAGCGCATAGAAGTTGTTCCATCCAGAAAGAGAAGGCGGCCTTGCACAGGCCGCCTTCTGCTTTTGCGGCCCCTGCAAGGCGGCGCGCCGAGGCCATCGCGCGATCCAGGGCAAACAGCAGACCTGCTGCAATTGCGCTAGACTTGTGCGCTAGACTTGCGGATTGGATGACACGACCGAACAGGCCCGAGGACAACAGGCAGTTACCGGTTCGGGGACGGCTCGCATGACCCAAAGAACGGCAGAGATCTCTGCAACGCGGACCGACGAGCAGGAGATGCGCGACATGCGCTTTGCCATGCGCCTCTCTCTGCTTTTTGGCTTTGCCATGCTGGCCGGCAAGACGACAGCCTACTTCCTCACGCATTCCTCCGCCATCTTTTCCGATGCCGCCGAGTCGGTCATCCACGTCATCGCTGTGGGCTTTGCCAGCTTTAGTCTTCAACTGAGCACGCGGCCCGCTTCAAAGCAATTTCACTACGGATATGAGCGCATCACATTCTTCTCCGCCGGATTTGAGGGCGCGCTGATCGTGGTGGCCGCCATCGCTATTTTGTATGAGTCGATTCGCGACTGGATTGCAGGGCTCAGGTTGTTTAACCTCGGCTCAGGATTCCTGCTGATCCTGGCGGCGGGAGCCCTGAATGCGGGCCTGGGCTACTATCTAATCCGCACCGGCCGACGCACCAACTCCCTGATTCTTGAGGCCAACGGCAAGCATGTGCTGACGGACAGCTGGACAAGTTTCGGGGTGGTGGCGGGACTTGGACTGGTGATGATGACCCATTGGAAGCCATTCGATCCTCTGGTGGCCATGGCCGTCGCCGCCAATATTCTGTGGTCCGGCGGGCGTCTGGTCTGGCAATCCGCCGTGGGTTTGCTGGACTACTCCGACCCCGAAGCGGGCCACAAAATCCGGGCGCACCTGGACCTGATCTGCCAGGAGCTGGGCATTCAGTACCACGGGGTGCGCTTCAGGACAACGGGGTACCGCCAGATTATCGAGGTACACCTTTTGTTTCCGCACCTGATGCCGGTCAGCAAGGCCCATGCGCTGGCCACGATTCTTGAGGAGCGCCTGCCCGTGGAACTGGGCATGCCCGCCGAGGTCGTGACGCACCTGGAGGCGCTCGAAGACCATGCGGACGTCCACAGCCATCAGCACTACACAGGAAAGCCTGAATAGACGAACCCGGAACCCAGATCCCCCCTTGTGGCCAGCGAGTATCATAAAGACCGGGAGCAGTTCATCGGACGGCCCCATTTGTCCTGCCTGGCGGCGCCATCGGGCTTCCGTAAGAGTGGACCGCGCGCCCGCCGGGTGCTCATTCCGCCCCGGTTCGCAAGCCCCCGGGGACTCTATGGTCAAGGAAGATAGCCGCACGTGAAGCCCGACATGAGAGTGCAGTTGGCAGGCCTGGAACTGACCAACCCCGTCATCGCCGCGAGCGGCACGTTTGGTTATGGCATCGAGTTTGAAGAGATCGTCTCCCTGGAACAGATTGGCGGGTTCGTCACCAAAGGCATCTCCCTGACGCCGATGGCGGGGCATGCGGCCCCGCGCATCCTGCAGACCGCGGCCGGAATGCTCAACGCGATCGGATTGCAGAATGTGGGTGTCGAGGAATTTATCGCCCGCAAGCTGGCGCCCCTGGCCACTTACCCGGCCTGCAAGGTCATCGTCAACGTCTTTGGCTATACCGTGGCCGAATACGTGTCTGTGATTCGGCGGCTCAATGAGGCTGCCGGCATCGCCGCCTATGAGTTGAATGTCTCCTGCCCGAACGTTCATGCCGGGGGCATGGCCTTTGGCGCGGACGCGGGGTCGCTGGAGTATCTGGTAAGAGAAGCGAAGGCTGCCGCAGCCCGGCCGCTGATTGTGAAGCTCTCGCCGAATGTGACCTCGGTTGCGCAGATGGCAAGGGTCTCCGCGGGCGCAGGGGCCGATGCGGTGAGCCTGGTGAATACCTTTATGGCCATGTCCATTGACGCGGAGACACGCAAGCCGCGGCTGACCAACGTCACGGGCGGCCTGTCGGGCCCGGCCATCAAGCCCATCGCGTTGAGAATGGTGTACGAGACCGCGCGCGCCGTCAGCATCCCCATCCTGGGCATGGGCGGCATTGTCACGCCGGAGGATGCGGTGGAGTTTCTGCTGGCCGGCGCGACCGCCGTGCAGGTGGGTACGGCGAGCTACGCCGACCCGCGCGCCGTCGAGCGCATTGCCGGGGGACTTGAGTCCTGGTGCCGCAGCCACCATGTGGAAAAAGTCTCCAGCCTGACCGGCGCGCTAGAGATTCCCAGAGCCTGAGCAGCACCGATTCACGCCATCCACGGCATCGCAGGATGCCGATTTTCCTGTCCTTTGGCCGGAATTGCGCGTTCCTGCCCCTCGCCGCCGCTGCAATCGGACACGAAAAACGGGTCTTGAATAGGTGTGATGCAGCGCACAGCCTAACGTGATTCAGATTCCTTATTGTGCCCTCGTTCACAACAACCCATGCGGGCCGTCCATGAACCTCAGGCTCTTGCGGGGAGTTGCGGTGTTTGCACAGGGAGCGAGGTGGGCATGGGTCAGACCATTTGGCAGTCCATGGAACAGAAGGGCTACAGCCGCAGAGATTTTCTCCAGTTCTGCGCAGCGGCGGCAACGATGGCCGGGCTTGGCAAGACGGGCGCGGCACAGGTGGCGGCGGCATTTGAGAAGAAGGAAAAGCCGGCCGTGGTGTGGATGCACTTTCAGGAGTGCACCTGCTGCAGCGAGTCGTTCATCCGCGCGTCGCACCCGATTGTGGTGGATGCGTTGCTGGATGTACTGTCGCTGAACTACACCGAGACGCTGATGGCAGCCTCGGGCTTCCAGGCAGAGAAGAGCCTGAACGACACGATCCAGAACAACAAGGGCAAATACATTGTGCTGGTGGAAGGCGCAGTGCCTACCCACGACGGCGGCGTCTACTGCATGATCGGCGGCAAGACGGCCGAGTCGATTTTGCAGACAGTGGCCAAGGATGCGGCGGCGGTTGTGGCGTGGGGCAGTTGCGCGTCCAACGGATGCGTGCAGGCCGCCAGGCCGAACCCGACCGGGGCCACGCCGATCCACAAGCTGGTGGACAAGCCGGTGATCAATGTGCCCGGCTGCCCGCCGATTGCCGACGTGATGATGGCCGTGGTGACGCACCTTCTGGTGCTCGGGCAGGTTCCCGCGCTCGACAGCCAGAACCGGCCCAAGGAGTTCTACGGTCGCCGCGTGCATGACACCTGCTATCGCCGGCCCAACTACGATGCGGGCCTGTTTGTCGAGTCCTGGGACGACGACGGCGCGCGCAAGGGCTATTGCCTTTACAAGATGGGCTGCAAGGGGCCCGTCACCTACAACGCCTGCTCGGTGGTGCGGTGGAATGAGGGCACCAGCTATCCGATCCAGTCCGGACACGGATGCATCGGCTGCAGCGAGCAGGGCTTCTGGGACAACGGCCCGTTCTATCAGCACCTGCCGTCGTTCCCCGGCTTTGGCATCGAGAGCACCGCGGACACGGTGGGCACAGTCATAGGAGCAGCGACCCTGGCTGGTGTTGCAGCACACGCGATTGTCACCAACGTGCGCAAGCAGAAAGTCATCGCGGAAGTTCACGCAGAGGAACAGAAGGAGTCATAAGGAAATATGACACGCGTCGTCGTCGATCCGATCACTCGCATTGAAGGCCACCTGCGCATTGAGGCGGTGGTGGAGAATGGCGTCATCACGGACGCTTACAGCGCAGGCACCATGGTGCGCGGCCTGGAGAAGATCCTCATCGGGCGCGACCCGCGCGACGCCTGGGCCATCACCGAGCGCGTCTGCGGCGTGTGCACCACGGTGCATGCGCTCACCAGCGTGCGCGCGGTGGAGAGCGCCCTCGGCATCACCATCCCGCCCACCGCGGAGCTGATCCGCAACATCATGATGACGACGCAGTATGTGCAGGATCACGTGATTCACTTCTATCACCTGCACGCTCTGGACTGGGTGGACATTGTGAACGCGCTGAAGGCCGACCCGAAGAAGGCCGCGGAGCTGGCGCAGTCCTTTTCCAAATGGGACAAGAACACGCCCGCCTACTTTGCCGGCGTGCAGGACAAGATCAAGGCCTTCGCCGCCAGCGGGCTGGGCATCTTCGCCAACGGTTACTGGGGTCATCCGGCCTACAAGCTGCCGCCGGAGGTGAACCTGATTGCAGTCGCCCACTATCTGGACGCACTGGAATGGCAGAAGGAGATCGTCAAGATTCATGCGGTCTTCGGCGGCAAGAATCCGCATCCCAATTATCTGGTGGGGGGAGTTCCCTGCTCCATCAACACCAACGAAGTGGCGGCGATCAACTCCGAGCGTCTCAATCTTGTCTCGCGCCTGATTGACCAGGCCACCGAATTCGTGAATGAGGTTTACATTCCCGATGTGCTGGCCGTGGCCTCGTTCTACAAGGACTGGGCGCAGTGGGGCGGCGGACTCAACAACTATCTCAGCTATGGCGAGTTCCCGACCAGGGGCTACAACCAGCCGGAGTCGTTCCGCTATCCGCGCGGCGTGGTGCTCAATCGCGACCTGAGCGCGGTGCATCCGGTCAACCCGCGCGACTCGCAGGAGATCAAGGAATACATCGCCCACTCCTGGTACAGCTACGACGGCGGCGACTCCACCGGGTTGCATCCCTGGAGCGGCGAGACGAAGCTGAATTACACCGGTCCGAAGCCGCCTTTTGAGACGCTGGAGGGCCACGACAAATACTCGTTCCTGAAGACGCCGCGGTGGAAGGAACAGCCCATGGAAGTGGGTCCGCTGGCGCGGCTCATCGTGGCCTATGCCTCCGGCAACAACGATGTGAAGGAACTGGTCGGCCAGACTCTCGGCAAGCTCAACGTCCCTGTGGGCGCGCTGTTCAGCACGCTGGGCAGAACGGCCGCGCGCGCGCTGGATGCCGCCCTGGCGATGACCTGGCTCAAGGAGTACTTCAATGAGCTGATGGACCGCGTGAAGATCAACGAGGTCTCCACCTTCAACGGCCAGTTCTGGGAGCCCAAGACCTGGCCTGCGGACGCCGAGGGCGTGGGACTGACGGAGGCTCCGCGCGGTGCGCTGGCGCACTTCATCAAGATTCACAATGGTGCGATCGAGAACTATCAGCTCGTGGTGCCAACCACCTGGAACGGCTCGCCGCGCGATGCAAAACAGCAGCGCTCGTCCTTCGAGCAGGCGCTGATCGGCACGCCCGTGGCCAACCTGGAGCAGCCAGTGGAGATTCTGCGCACCATTCATTCCTTTGACCCGTGCCTGGCCTGCGCCGTACATCTGTACGATCCGCAGGGACGGCACCTTCACCAGGTTTCCTTCGAGTGATGGCTATGAGTGCTTCCGGAGTGCGTGTCAAAGAACTGTTCCCGACCAACGGCCACCTGCCGGCGGAGTACCGGCGCGTCTATGTATGGGAGTTGCCGGTACGCATCTATCACTGGATCAATGCCGTGGCGCTGGTGGCGCTCTGCGTCACCGGTTACCTGATCGGGGCGCCCATCCGCGCGTTTTATGCCACGGAAGCCTACCAGCAATACTGGTTTGGCTGGGTGCGCTTCATTCATTTTCTCGCGGCGTTCGCCTACGTCTTCAACTTTCTGGCGCGCCTTTACTGGGGCTTTGTCGGCAACAAATATGCCAAGTGGAGATCCTTCTTCCCGCTCAAGAAGGCGCAGCGGCAGGAGATTGTGGATGTCATCAAGGCCGACGTGCTCGAAACCAAGCTGCATGGACCTATCTCAACAGGACACAATGCGCTGGCAGGGCTCATCTACTTTTTCACGTTTCTTGCATTTGTCTTTCAGACCATCACCGGTTTCGCGATGTACTCCAGCATGAGCACCTCCTGGCTACCGCGGATGTTCACCTGGGTGGTGCCGCTGTTGGGCGGAGAGTTCGGCGTGCGCTTCTGGCACCATATCTTCTTGTGGTTTTTCGTTTCCTTTGTCATTGTTCACGTGTACCTTGCCTTCTATCACGACTACATTGAGGGGCGCGGCACCATCTCCTCGATTGTGGGCGGATGGAAGTTTGACCGGGTGAAGAGTGACAAGTAACCCCCAGAAGACACTGGTCGTTGGGCTCGGCAACATTCTGATGGGCGATGAAGGAGTGGGCGTCCACGCGGTGCGGGCTTTGGAACGGCATGCCCTGCCGCCAGGCGTTGAGTGCCTGGATGGCGGCACAGGCGGGTTCACCCTGCTGGAGCCGCTCGAGAGCGCAGACCGCATCATCCTGATCGACGCGGCCGCGGACGGCAACCCGCCAGGCACCGTCACCCGCACCACGCCCCGCTTCTCGCGCGACTATCCACCGACGCTGACGGCGCACGATGTGGGCGTAAAGGACCTGCTGGACGTGTTCTACATGCAGGGCGGCGGGCGCGACGTGGTGCTCTATGCCATCGCCATCGACCCGAAGCAGCCCATCTCGATGGATCTCTCGGCCCTGGGCGCGGCAGCCGCACATGAAGCCGTCACGCGGATTCTGGCGGAGCTGCAGGCAGCCGGCGCTTGAGGCCCAAAGGGGGCGCAGTCGCTCAGCAGCGGCGATCCTCTCCGCAATCAAAGTACGCTGAAGGCAGACGAAAGGCCGCAGGGGGCGACCGCCCAGGGCTCGGGGACGAGTCAGGCTTCAGCGCAAATCAGCCGGAGAATCTGATCCGCGGCATGGCCAACCTCACCGCGATGCCCGAAATAGCAATGGGCTCCAGCCACCGCGCGCTGCAAGAAAGGCATCATTTCAGGAGACTGCGCCAGCACATGCGGGGTATTCCTGAGTAGCGCGAGAAGCGCCTCACTCTGGGGTACCCTGGCGACACTCCAGGGGGAAGCAGGCTGGTATTGGAGGCATAGAATCCAGCCGACGGGGGCCGGCTCTGTCCCGACCGGTGCATTGAACTCTTCCGGCAACGCCGGAAACTGCTCGGAGCTTCCATCTCTGAGCAGCAGCGGCCTGGGATACGGATGGAGGCGCCCCTGAGGATCGAGGAGTGCATACTCGTCAGAGAAGTAGGTGGCTCCGCGCCGCAACAGCTCAGCCACAAGCGATGACTTGCCGGCGCGGGACGAGCCAGGAAGCAGCAATGCCTTGCCGTCCCAGCAGACCGCGCCCGCATGGATTGCGTAGAACCTGGTGAGCCGCTCAATCAGGGTATCGTCGATCACCCGCATCAGGGGAGTCACCAGGCCGGCGACGCTAGCGGACGACGCGACGCGCGCATCGCCGATGATCAAATGAAACTGATTGCCTGCCTGGTCCACCCTGGCATGGACATGCGGCTGATCCGAGGAGTGGTCCATCCTGGGGAAGGTGGGAAAGACATACTTCTCCAGAGCCAGACGCACCGGAAGGCACTCCGACTCAATCGTGATGTTACTGCCGTAGGCGCGAACTCCGAATCGTTCAGGGTTGCTCATATGAGCTATGGAAGAGATATCCCCAAAAGCCTGTTCCCACATAGCGGACGGCGGCGTGCAGGCAGTGTGATCAGACCCTATTAGAAACCCGTGGCCATGACGATTCTCAAATCCTTCGTCATGCCCACGGGCAATTCAATGTTTGCGTTGGCGTGCTGCGCATCGGCTTGCCGGAGACAAGAACCATTGGCAAGGCGTTCGGTGAGGAAAGCCAAATTCGGGCAGAAAAGCAACTGGGTACGAACATGGTCCCAACAGACGGTGCGCTTGCGTTACTCTCGCGCGAGGTTACCAGCGCGGGTCGGTGGGCTTGCTGAGGTGCGAGTCAGGCCGGTCCATTCCATCGTGATTGACATCGACGTGTTCGCCATTGTTGCCGTTATCACCGTTGTTGCCATTATTGCCATTGTTGCCATTATTGCCATTGTTGCCGTTATTGCCATTGTTGCCGTCGTTGCCGTTATCACCGTTGTTGCGATTGTTGCCGTTGTTGCCAGTCTCACCGCTGCCGCCGGATTGAGCAGTGCTTGCAAAGGCACGCTGGTCGGTCATGGTCAAGGACACCACGAGAGGCAAGGCAATGGCGCCGAGTGTTGCAAGAACCTGACGCCGTGAGGTCGTCGAGGCTGCGCCCGCTGTAATGACCAGGTTCTGTTCCTGGAGACGAAGTATCGCCTGCTCGGCGATCTCCTCGTTGACTGCCGGGTTGAAGGTGCGTTGCATCTCCTCTGTCACCCTGGACAAGGTCGTCTGGTCGCTGCATGCGTCCCAGGCCGCGCCCGCCGTCGAGTTGAGCGCAAAGACTTTCTCTTGTCTGGAATCCACAATGACCTTCGATCCATCAGGCAACGCATTGACCGTCAAATCGTTCAAATGAGTCCGTTTGATTTCCATGATCCCCCCGTTTCGACCTCAACCACTTGAGTTATGCTTCTCGTCTCACCACAAGAAGTTGCCATTCGGCTTACAAACGCCCGGTGTGATTGGCGCCGTACACAGTGTCTTTTGCCTTGGCACGCCGGTCAGTCATGCTCAAGAGCACCACGACGGGCAAAGGGATGTTGCCGAGTGTTGCAGGAACCTCGCGGCGGGAAGCCGTCGAAGACGCACCCGCGGTAATGACCAGGTTCTGTTCCTGGAGTTGAAGTATCGCCTCCTCGGCGATCTCCTCGCTGACTTGCGGGTTTAATGTGCGTTGCATCTCCGCCGTGACCCTGGACAAGGTCGTACGGCTGCTGCATGCCTCCCAGGCCGCGCCGGCCGTCGAGTTCAACGCAAAGACCTTCTGTTGCCAGGCATCGACAATCACCTTGGATCCATCCGGCATGACATTCACCGCCAGATCGTTGGAGCGGGTCCGCACTATCTGCATGTAGGTCCTCCCTCACGATCAAGACGTAACTTCGCGCCTCTCTTGCGCTAACGCGAAGTATAGCGCAGTACGAGCCCTGCAAAGGCAACTTAGTCGCATCAAATGGTAATCCTTTTCTGGCCAAGGTAACGTGCTCTATCCATTACTTATGTTGGATGCGACGCGGTGGAGGGAAAGAGGCCCAGGGCCGGGAAGTTCAGCAGCTAATCCTTGGCTGCAGTATCGTTTGCGCTTGCTGCTCACGCCATCTTAATCCGGAAAAATTCACTGCTGCGGTAACGGATTCTGAGCACATGCAACACAGCCGGCGACAAGAATTGCTACAAACTGAAGCTTTCCAGCAAAGGTCAGAGCTTGCCGTGGCTGTTTTCCACAGCCAGAGGAGCTGCCTACATACCCAGGACTGCGCGC
>VFSW01001870.1_pt1 | contig 31867 bp, 33 predicted proteins | sample 5358111 | NCBI WGS metagenome assembly VFSW01 (sample SAMN11554181, study PRJNA540505) | mine drainage metagenome | isolation source: sediment from site ElyBrook_90M | place: USA: Ely Copper Mine, Vershire, VT | collected 2017 | reverse complement strand
CGCCACGGGAAAGACGAATGATGACCATAAGAAACCTATCTAAAATTATTGGCTTTAATGCCCCAGGCAAAACTCCGGCTGCAAGATTTACGCCTCAATGCAGACCGCACAAAGGGCAGGCATTCTACGACACAAGGCCTTTGCTAGCAAGTGCCTTGATAATCAAAGCTTAGCGATGCAGAAGTTGTTCCAGCACGAACTTGCTGCCAAGGTACGCCAGGAGCAGGAACAAAAAGCCGCTTACTGTCCAGCGCACTGCGATTTTTCCGCGCCAGCCGTAGTAGTGATGCCCGGTTAGAAGCACTGCGAACACGCACCACGAGATGAAGCCGAACAGCACCTTGTGGTTGAATTGCCAGGCCTCGCCGAATATCTCTTCGGAAAAGAACACGCCCGAGACCAGCGTCAGCGTGAGCAGCACAAAACCGATTCCTATCATCCGAAACAGCAGGCTTTCCATGGTCATCAGAGGCGGCAGGTTGCGCAGCACGCGCGGCAGGTTCGCATGGTGCAGGCGCTTTTCAACCAGGGAGATCAGCACCGCGTGCAACGTCGCGATGGTGAACAGACTGTAAGCCAGCATCGCGACCGCGATGTGCACCTTGAAGGCCAGCAAATCCGTGTGATCCAGACGATGGTCTGCCGGGAAAAGCTGGGGCAGCAACTGCGCGACCGCCGCGAGGGGCAGCACCAGCGCCTGCAACCCGCCTATCGGATAAAAGAAACGCGCGACCCAGTACACCACCAGGGTCAGCCAGACGATCAGCGAAAACGCGTTGAATACGCCCAGATCTATGATGCCATCCGAAAAAATTCCCTGCCACAGCAGATAGCCATGCAATGCGATCGGGGCCAGCGACAGGTGACCCACCGCACCGCGGCAGCGATCATCGCATTCGCCTGACGCATGCGCGCGCCAGAAATAGGTCGCCAGCAATGCATACATAGCAAATGCAATGATGGATAGGAGAAGATTAGGCATTTTTTGTCAGGATGTTTTAGACTTACGAATTCTACCTCATTGATCAGCCCTAAGGACAGACATGCTGGACAATCTGACGCAACGCCTCTCGGGCGTCATCAAAAACCTGCGCGGCCAGGCCCGTCTCACCGAGGCCAACATACAGGATGCGATGCGCGAAGTGCGCATGGCGCTGCTCGAAGCCGACGTCGCACTGCCTGTCGTCAAGGAACTCGCGACCCAGATCAAGGAAGCCGCATTGGGCCAGGAAGTGATCGGCAACCTGAATCCGGGACAGGCTTTCGTCGGTGTGGTGCACCGCGAACTCACCCGCATCATGGGCGAGCACAACGATGCGCTCAATCTCGCCACCACGCCGCCTGCGGTGATCCTGATGGCCGGACTTCAGGGTGCGGGCAAGACCACCACCTGCGGCAAGCTCGCAAAGCTTTTGCGCGACCAGCAGAAGAAAAAGGTGCTCCTGGTCAGCTGCGACGTGTACCGCCCGGCCGCGATCGAGCAGCTTCGCACGCTGGCCCAGCAACTCGACATCGACTTTTACGCCTCCGACATCAGCCAGCGTCCCGAAGACATCGCCGCAGCCGCGCTGGACTATGCGCGCAAACATCACCACGAGGTGCTGATCGTAGACACCGCAGGACGCCTTGCGATCGACGATGCGATGATGGGCGAGATCAAACGGCTGCATGCTGGCCTGAAACCGATCGAGACGCTGTTCGTGGTGGACGCGATGACGGGGCAGGACGCGGTGAATACCGCGAAGGCATTCGGCGAGACGTTACCGCTCACCGGCATCATCCTGACCAAGATGGATGGCGATGCGCGGGGCGGTGCTGCGCTTTCGGTGCGCCATGTCACGGGCAAGCCCATCAAATTCATCGGCGTGAGCGAAAAGCCGGGCGGACTCGAAGCCTTTCACCCGGAGCGCATGGCGTCCCGCATCCTGGGCATGGGAGACGTGCTGTCCCTGCTCGAGGAGGCGCAGCGCGGCGTGGACCAGCAGGAGGCCGAGAAGCTTGCGAAGAAGATGCAGACCGGCAAGAGCTTCGATCTGAACGATTTCAAGATGCAGATGACGCAAATGCGCAAGATGGGCGGCATCTCCGCATTGATGGACAAGCTTCCGGCGCAGCTCTCCCAGGCCGCAGCCGGCTCGAAAATGGACGACAAGGTGTTCAGCCGGATGGAGGGCATCATCAATTCGATGACCCCGCAGGAGCGCAGCCGCCCCGAGATCATCAAGGCTTCCCGCAAGAAGCGCATCGCCGACGGCGCAGGCGTCAAGGTGATGCATGTCAACCAGTTGCTCAACCAGTTCGAACAGGCGCAAAAGATGATGAAGATGTTCAGCAAGGGCGGGGGCATCTCCAAGATGATGCGCAGCATGGCGGGCAAGATACCGGGCATGCGTTAAAAGCAGGATTGAGGATTGAGAAATCAGGCATCACCACTTACGACTTACTACTAGCTATTGAACTATGACCAAAGCAATCATTTTTGACGTGGACGGCACGCTGGCCGACACCGAAGACGGCCACAGGCAGTCTTTCAACAAAGCTTTTTCAGAAAGCGGACTCGACTGGAACTGGGATGTCCCGCTCTACGACAGGCTGCTCAAGGTGACCGGCGGCAAGGAGCGCATCAAGTATTTCGTGAACGACTTTCTGCAAGGCTACGAGAAGCCTTCCGACTTCGACGATTTCGTGAAGAACCTGCATGCGCTGAAAACCCGGCATTACACCGAGATGATAGGCGAAGGCAATGTGCCGCTGCGCCCCGGCATCAAAAAGCTGATAGAAGACGCCCATGCGAAAGGCATCACGCTCGCGATCGCGACCACCACCACGCCCGAAAACGTATCCGCGCTGCTCGAGGTGGGCCTTGGCAAGAACTGGGCCGATTATTTTTCAGCCAATGGCTGCGGGGATATCGTGCCCAAGAAGAAGCCCGCGCCGGACATCTATTTCTGGGTACTGGAAAAACTGAATCTGGAGGCTGCCGACTGCATCGCGCTGGAAGATTCCGAAAACGGGCTGCGCTCAAGCCTGGCCGCGGGCATCAAGACCTATGTCACCACCAATTACTACACCCACAAACAAAACTTTGCAGGGGCTGAAGCGGTGTTTGACGACCTGTCCGACCTCGGCCAATTTTACCGGGCTGCCGGGTTGCCGCTATCCTAAAATACGCTATAAACGGCATATTCGGTTTAGAATACGGCAGTTCATATTAAAACTCTGAAGGAAAACCATGTACCAGATCGCCCCCAGCATTCTCTCCGCCAACTTCGCCCGCTTGGGCGAGGAAGTCGACAACGTATTGGCCTCAGGGGCTGACATCGTGCACTTCGACGTGATGGACAACCACTATGTTCCGAACCTGACCATAGGTCCCCTGGTCTGCGAGGCGCTGAGGAAGCACGGCGTGACAGCACCCATAGACGTGCATCTGATGGTCAAGCCCGTGGATCGCATCATCCCCGACTTCGCCAAGGCGGGCGCCACCTACATCACCTTCCACCCCGAGGCCTCCGAACACATAGACCGCACCATCGGCCTGATTAAGGAATCAGGCTGCAAGGCGGGCCTGGTGTTCAACCCCGCAACACCACTGGACGTGCTGGAATATACGCTGCCCAAGCTGGACATGGTGCTTCTGATGTCGGTCAACCCCGGCTTTGGCGGCCAGAAGTTCATCCCTTACGTGCTGGACAAGGCCAGGAAAGTGCGCCAGATGATAGACGCGGGAGGACATGAATGCCGGCTGGAGATCGACGGCGGCGTGGGCCCCGCCAACATCCGCGAGGTGGCCGCATCCGGCGTGGACACCTTCGTGGCGGGTTCCGCAATCTTCAATGCGCGCAAGGAGACGGATGCAAACAAGTACGACACCGTGCTTGCCGCGCTGCGCGCCGAACTTGCCAAGGTCTAGGCAGCCAAACCTTATCTCAAAGACAATCATGAACCAGCAGATAAAGAGATACACCACCCCCGTGAGCGTCAAGGCCGTCGTGATCGATCTCGACGGCACGCTGTTGCATACCGCGCCCGAACTTTCAGAGGCCGCCAACCGCATGCTGCGCGACATGGGCTATGCGCCGGTCTCCCAGGAACTCCTGGCAAGCTATATCGGCAACGGCATCAGCTGGCTGGTCAAGCGCGCGCTGACAGGCGACATGCATGCCACGCCCGATGCCGCGCTTTACGATCACGCGCTGCCGATCTTCGAGAAGCACTACACCGAGCTCCTGTTGCAGAGTAAGCCTTTCGACGGCGTGATCGAAGGCCTGGATGCGATGAAGGCAGCGGGTTTCCGCCTGGGCTGCATCACCAACAAGGTCGAGCGCTACACCACACCCCTGCTTTCAGGGATCGGCCTTGCCAAGTATTTCGAGATCGTTCTTTCAGGCGATACGCTGCCGGAAAAGAAACCGCATCCGCTGCCCTTGCTGCATGCGGCGAAATTCTTCGGCATTCCGGTCGACCAGCTGCTTTTGATCGGCGACTCGCTCAACGACACGATCGCCGCGCGCGCCGCAGAGTGTCCTGTGTTCTGCGTGCCCTATGGCTACAACCACGGGGAGCCGGTCGAGACGCTGGATCAGGACGCGGTGATCCCGAATCTTGCTGCGGCACTTCCTTTGATGAAACTTGCCTGACATGAGAAATCTCCCAAACTCGATGAAGACTGCAAGCTGGCGATGGCCAGCCCATGCCAGGACCTAAAACGTCGCAGCCTTCACGAGTCATAAAGGAGATTTTCATGTCGCACCCCATCACAGAGCAGGAATTCAACGCGCTTGCCGCGCAGGGCTACAACCGTATCCCGCTGGTGATCGAGACCTTCGCCGATCTCGACACGCCGCTTTCGCTCTACCTGAAACTTGCCAACAAACCTTTTTCCTATCTTCTGGAATCCGTCCAGGGAGGCTAGCGTTTCGGGCGCTATTCCTTCATCGGCCTTCCCGCAGACATCCGAATCACGGTGCGCGGCAAACAGGTCACGCTGACCGATAAGCATACCGAGACCACTGTTGATGTCGACAACCCGCTCGACTATATCCGCGACTATCAGTCGCGCTTCAGGGTCGCCCCGCTTTCCGGATTGCCGCGCTACACCGGAGGGCTTGCCGGTTATTTCGGCTACGAGACCATACGCTACATCGAGCCGCGCCTGAGCCATGTCCAAAAACCCGACGCGATCGGCACGCCGGACATCCTGCTGATGCTCACCGAGCAGCTTGCGGTGGTGGACAACCTCACGGGCAGGCTCACCTTCATCGTGTATGCGAACCCTGAAGAGCCCGATGCCTATGCGCTTGCGCGCAAGCGCCTTTATGAACTGATAAGCCTGTTGCGGCTGCCGGTGGACATCCCGTTCGAGCCGCCTTCAAAACCTCTGGAGGCGAAATCCGAGTTCGGCGAAGCCGCCTTCAAGGCGGCAGTCGCGAAGGCCAAGCAATACATCTTCGACGGCGACATCATGCAGGTGGTGCTCTCGCAGCGCATGGCCCAGCCTTTTTCCGCATCGCCGCTGTCTTTGTACCGCGCGCTGCGCAGCATCAACCCGTCGCCCTACATGTTCTATTACGACATGGACGACCACCACGTGGTGGGCTCCTCGCCCGAGATACTGGCGCGTCTCGAAGGCGACACCGTCACGGTGCGCCCGATCGCGGGGACCCGGCCGCGCGGCAAATCGCCCGCCGAGGATGCAACCCTTGCGAGTGACCTGCTGGCAGACCCCAAGGAACTTGCCGAACACCTGATGCTGATCGACCTTGGGCGCAACGACATCGGCCGCGTGGCGCAAAACGGCACTGTCAGACTCACCGAGAAGATGATCATCGAGCGTTACTCCCATGTGATGCACATCGTCTCCAACGTCGATGCAAAATTGAAAACCGGCTTGTCCGCGATGGACGTGCTCAAGGCCACCTTCCCGGCAGGCACGGTCTCGGGTGCTGCGAAAGTGCGCGCGATGGAAATCATAGACGAGCTCGAACCCTCGAAGCGCGGCATCTATGCGGGCGCGGTAGGCTATCTGGGCTTCAACGGCGACATGGATGTGGCGATCGCGCTGCGCACCGCCGTCATCAAAAACAACATGCTGTATGTGCAGGCGGGTGCCGGCATCGTCGCGGACTCGAATCCGGACAGCGAATGGCAGGAGACGCAGAACAAGGCCAGAGCCGTGCTGCGCGCTGCAGAAATGGTGCTGGCAGGCCTAGATGTCCAGGCGCATCGCTGATGCTGCGCCTGACCGAGATCAGGCTGCCGATCGATCACCCCGAGGAAGAAATCAGGGCTGCGATACTCAGGCGCCTGAAGATAGCCGAAGAAGAGTTAACGGAATATACCGTTTATAAGCGCGGGACGGATGCGCGCAAGTCGCATTCCATCCTGTTCAGCTACACGCTGGATGTCGCGGTGAAGAACGAGGAAGAAGTGCTCGCGCGCTTTCCGAACGACCCGCACCTGCGCAGAGCACCCGACATGCGCTATCAGTTTGTCGCGCACGCCGTCGAAAACTCATCCAGACCCGTCGTGGTGGGCATGGGCCCCGCCGGGCTGTTCGCGGGACTCCTGCTCGCGCAGATGGGATTCAGGCCGCTGATCCTCGAGCGCGGAAAGGAAGTGCGCGAAAGGACCCGCGACACCTGGGGACTGTGGCGACAGGGCATGCTCGATCCGGAATCCAACGTGCAGTTCGGCGAAGGGGGTGCCGGCACGTTCTCTGACGGAAAACTCTACAGCCAGATCAAGGATCCGCGCCATCTTGGCAGGAAGGTGCTGGAGGAATTCGTCAAAGCGGGCGCGCCCGATGAAATCCTCTATGTGAGCCATCCTCATATAGGCACCTTCCGCCTGGTTGGCATGGTCGAGAAGATGCGCGAGACCATACAGTCCCTGGGCGGCGAAATCCGCTTCGAAAGCCGTGTGGATGACATCATGATCGAGAACGGACAGGTTTGCGGCGTGGTGCTGAAAAGTGGGGAACGCATTGCAACGGATCACCTGGTGCTGGCGGTAGGCCACAGCGCGCGCGACACCTTCGAAATGCTGGCCAAGCGCGGCGTCTACATTGAGGCGAAACCTTTTTCGATCGGCTTTCGCATCGAGCATCCGCAATCGCTGATCGACGCCGCGCGCTACGGCAAGAATGCGGCGTTTTTGGGTGCGGCCGATTACAAGCTGGTGCACCACGCAGCCAACGGGCGTTCGGTGTACAGCTTCTGCATGTGCCCGGGCGGAACCGTGGTCGCCGCGACCTCCGAAATCGGGCGCGTGGTCACCAACGGCATGAGCCAGTATTCCAGAAACGAGCGCAACGCCAACGCGGGCATCGTGGTGGGCATCACTCCCGAGGATTATCCGGGCGGCGCGCTCTCAGGCATCGCATTCCAGCGCCACTGGGAATCGAAAGCCTTCGAGCTTGGCGGCGGTAATTATCAGGCGCCAGGCCAACTCGTGGGAGACTTCCTTCAAGGCGTGCCCTCGACCAAACTGGGCTCCGTTCAACCCTCCTATACGCCGGGCGTGCACCTGACGGACCTTGCCAAAGCACTTCCCGATTATGCGATCGGGGCGATCAGGGAGGCGATTCCCGCCTTTGCAAAGAAAATCAAGGGGTTCGACATGAAGGATGCGGTGCTCACGGGTGTGGAGACGCGCACCTCCTCCCCGATACGCATCAGGCGCAACAGCGCAACCCTTGAGAGCATCAACACCCGCGGACTGTATCCTGCGGGAGAAGGCGCGGGCTATGCGGGCGGCATATTGTCGGCCGCCGTGGACGGCATCGAGATCGCAGAGGCTGTCGCAAAGCGCATAACGGCAAGTCAAATTTGACCGCCTGTCCGGTCTATTGCGCCGTTCAACCTTTTGCACCGATACTTTCTTGAAAAAATGCGCGACACTGCATCATCGCCTGATTCCAGATACGAAAGTGAACATGCAGCGCGCCATGACAGGGTTTTCATTGATAGAAATGCTCGTGACGATCAGCATCCTGATCATCATGGCCACGCTGGGCACTGCCTCCTATCAGTACCTCATCACCAGCACGCGCATAAACGGCGAGATGAGTGGCATGCTAAACGGGTTGAAGCTTGCGCGCAGCGAGGCAATCAAGCGCGGAGAAACCGTCAATTTCTGCCCCAATTCAGGCGGCGCGTCCTGCGGATCGAACTGGGATGCGGGCTGGAACGTGATGGTGAACAGCAATTCTAGCCAGCTCAAAGTTGGCGATCCCATGACACATGGCGATACGCTGACCAATACGGGCACAAGCTATCCCCAGTTCACCGCAGCAGGTTACACATTTTTCACAGGCACGCTGACGCTGCATGACGCGAACAGCACACCCAGCCTTTACCGCTGCATCGTCTTCAATGCCGGGTCCTGGGCCACACAGCAGGGGGCGTCATGCCCATGAAATCCCAATCCGGCTTTTCGATGCTGGAGGTCCTGATCTCCATGCTGGTCATCCTGATCGGCGTGCTGGGCATCGCAGGCATGCAGATGCTGGCCGTGAACAATTCAGAGAATGCCAGATATGAAGGTCAGGCTGCAATCATGGCCTCCAGCCTCGCAGCGGAAATGCAGGCCAATCCCGGATATTGGGCGCAACCTGCCACACCCACTGCCCAGATATCGGTTAGCGGAACGACCATCACCGTCGTGCCTGCCTATGCGTCCACCTGCCTCAACGTGATCTGTTCCGCCGCACAGACGGCCTATTACGACCTGCAGAACCTCGGCGCCGCAATGGCAGGTATCGCGAACGTGGATGGCGTGACTTACAACGGAACCGCATTACCATCGGGCACCGGAACGGTCTCATGCACGCTGGCGACGGCCGTGACGCCCGCGATTTGCACGATCACGTTAAACTGGCTCGAAAAAAATACAGCGCTAAGCAACGATGCCGGCTCGGCAGGCCAGCTCCAGAATGCGACCGCACAGGCCCATACCTATCAAACCCTGGTATCCATACAACCATGAGAAAGCAACGCGGAATCAGTCTTGTCGAAGTCATGGTGGCCATCACCCTGGGTCTGCTGCTGATGCTGGGCCTGGGCACGGTTTTCTTTTCGGTTTCGCAAACCTCCAAGCTGAGACAGAACATGTCGGGCGTGCAGGACAATGAGCGCACCGCGATCGCCTTCCTGAACAACGGCATACGCGGTGCGGGGTTCTTTCCCAATCCGCTTCCCTCCCTTCTCTTCACAACTTCGGCGGCCGCATTTCCCGCATCCGGCCTGTGGCTTCCCGGGCAATCCATTTTCGGGACAGGCACGGGCATAGGCGGCACGGATACGCTGAGCGTGCGCTTCATCGCATCGACGGGAACCAGCGCCGGTGTTCAGGGATGTTCTGCCAGCCTGACCGCAGGAGATCTATATACCGATGTGTTCAGCGTTGCAGGCGGATACCTGACCTGCACCGAGACCGACAGCACCGCAGGCACCACAAACACGGTCAATCTGGTGCCCAATGTGGCGGGGATGAACATCGCATACGGCACAGACCCGACCTGCAGCGGATCGGTGACCGAATATCTGCCTGCCAACACGGTTCCCGCAGCGGCGTGGGCCAGTTCCTGCACGCAGGGCGGACAGCTCAAGACGGTCAACATCACGCTGCAGTTCAACAATCCATTGTCAGGCCAACCTTCACAGCCGGCACTCGTGACGATCAACCAGACCATCCCTTACATGATCGGACTGTGACATGAAACAGAAAGGCTTCATACTCGTCGTCAGTCTCATCTTCATGGCCGTGATGTCCATCCTGGCGATCTACATGTTCAGCGGATTCACGACCGATGCGGTGCTGTCGGCAAACAGCCGTGAAAAGAGCCGCTCCCAGGATGCCGCCCAATCTGCGCTAGACAACGCAGCGCTCTGGATGTGGACGGGCGCCAACACCTATAACGGCATCTCCTGGGTCACCGGCAATGCCTGCGCCGGCGCCAGCGCCGTGCCGGTCATCTGCAGCAATCCGCTGGTCACGCCCGCCACGCTGCCCTGGCCCGCCTACTCGAGTTTCACCCCGACCGGCATGACCGTGAATTCTGCAGGTGGTGCGGCCAACATCTATGCGGCCAATACACAGTACTACATCCAATACCTGGGGCAGGCTCCGGGCGGCTTGCAGGCAGCGCTGTATCAGGTCACTGCAACCGCCCAGGGCGGAAATGCGACAGCCACCTCGGTAGTTCAGGCTGTCTATCAAATACAGTCCAATTCGAGTTGCGCAACCTGCCCGTGATGGCGAGGCAGACTTTACAAGGAGCATCGACATGTCCAACCTGAAATTCCTTTTCGCACTGCTTGGGTTTATGCTGGTGGGTCAGGCATGGGCCGTTTCCGTCTCGGACGACTTTACCCAGGCAACCGACACGAACAACTGGGTGGCGCAATACTATGCCTGTCTCACTGCGGGCTCGAATGCCGTTGCAGCCACCTCGACGAATTACAATGCCGGCGGCAACAGCAACATCCCCGGCTGCAACTATGGCACGCCCGATGCGCCGGGCAGCGGCGCATTAAGGCTGACACCCTCGCAGAACAGCCAGCACGGCGCGATCGTCTCAAGCTATACGATGCCCACCAATGAGGGGCTGCAGGTCACCTTCACCACCTACACCTATGGCGGCGACTCGGGCGGCACCGCAGGTCAGGGAGCAGACGGCATCTCTTTCTTCCTCCAGGACGGTGCGGTCGGAACCACGGTCGGAACCGCGACCAACCTAGGATCATGGGGCGGTAGCCTTGCATATAGCTGTTCCAACACGAACTCCAACTATACCGGCCTGACCGGCGGCTATCTGGGCCTGGGCATAGACGAATACGGCAACTTCCTGAACAGTGGCGACAACACAGCCAGCGGCATACTGAACACCAACGCCTCGGGCGCCTCGACCATCAACGGTTCGAACACCTGGGGAAGCGGTACCTACCAACCCAACCGCATCGGCCTGCGCGGCGCAGGGAACGTCAGCTCATACTGGCTAAACCAGAACTATCCGAACCTCTACACCAGCAACAACCCGAGCACAATGGCAACCGCGGTGCATAACACCTGCCAGACCGGCCTGATCCAGAACGGCGGCAGCGGCACCCAGACCTATTCGGTCTCGGCGATGTCGATCTCCGGCACGACGCTCACCATCACGACCGGCGGCACGTTAAACCTCAGGGTGGGTGACACCATCAACATGTACTCGTCTTCCTCATCGCATTATCCCACCGCATCGAACAGCGTACAGATCGCAAGCACCACGAGCGCCACGCCTGCCAATGACACCAAATATACGGTGACTTCCGTGAACCTGGGCGCGAACCAGTTCACCGTGAACACCACGGGCACCGGCACAGTGAGCCATGCGACAAACGGCAGGTTCACGATCAATGTGCTCGATTATGCGGTGATCCCCGGCGGCTACTGGGTGCTGCCCAATTCCCAGAAGATCTCCAATATCAACGCTGCCACGCGCTCTGCCGCGACACCGATCACCTACAAGCTGATCATCACGCCTAGCGGCTACATGACCTTCATGTACAACTACAACAACACGGGATTCGAGGCCGTATTGCCCAACCCCAACACGCCGGGTGCGCTGTTCAACAGCCTGCCCGCGAACGGCGGCTCGCTGCCATCAAGCTTCAGGTTCGGTTTTGCAGGATCTACGGGTGGCTCGCGTAACAACCACGACATCACCTGTTTTGCCGCACAACCATTGGAATCCAACACCAGCGTCGGCGCCAACACCGTCCAGTCCGGCCAACTCCAGACCAACACGCAGATCTATCTTGCCTCATACAACAACAGCACCTGGTCGGGAACGGTGACCGCCACCAGCCTCTCCCAGGGTGCGAGCGGGCTGACCGTCGCGGCAAACACCACATGGGATGCGAACTGCGTGCTGACCGGCGGAGCCTGCATGAGCATGGGCAGCACGGGCGGTGTCGCAAACAACAGCATCACCCTGGAAGCCCCGGCATCCCGCCAGCTTCTGACCTGGAATGGAACGGCGGGTGCGGCACTCGAATCCGGAGCCATCACCACACCACAGAGCACCGTACTGAATTCGACCGACTCCTACGGTGCAATCCGCCTGGATTGGCTGCGCGGCGGCCGCGGCAATGAACTGACCGCAACGCCCACCCCTGGGCCGTTGCGTGTGCGTAGCGGCGTAATGGGAGACGTCGTCGATTCGAGCCCGACCTTCGTCGGCGCGCCCTCCACCTATACCTATGCGACCTTCACCGACTCGCTGTATGGCGGAACGCCTCCGGAAGCAGCACATCCCTACAGCGGCTTTGCCTCGAACATGGCCAACCGCACGAACGTGGTCTATGCGGGCAGCAATGACGGTTTGCTGCACGGCTTCCGCGCAGGCAACAGCAACGGTACCGCAAGCAACGACGGATACGAGCTGATCGGATACATGCCCGCAACGGTGCTGTCCAGCCAGACCACTTCCCCAAACACCACACCCAATGTCGTCGCGCTGACCAATACCACTTACGGCCACAACTATTTCGTCGACGCAACGCCCGGCACCGGCGACCTTTACTACGGCGGCGCATGGCACACCTGGCTCGTCGGTGGCATGGGCGAGGGCGGCAAGGAGATCTATATACTGGACATCACCGACCCTTCGACTTTTCTCGAGACCAAGGCAGCAACGCTGGTGCTTAACGACTGGACCGATGCGACGATCAACTGCGCGAATGCAAGCTGCGGCACCAACATGGGCAAATCCTACGGCACACCCATCGTAAGGCGTCTGCATAACGGACAATGGGCGATCATCTTCGGCAACGGCATCGGCAGCGCAAGCGGGCTGGCTGGCATCTATATCGGCCTGGTATCACCGACCAGTGGCGCGATCACGTTCTACTGGCTGGGCACCAATAGCACGACCTCCAACGGCATCACCTATGTGTCCGCCGCCGATTTCGACGGGGACCGCATTACCGATTATCTCTACGCGGGAGACCTGCAGGGCAACATCTGGCGCTTTGATCTCACCAGCAGCAAAATCGCAGACTGGGGTGCATCCAAATACGGGCAGGCGGTGGCGACCCCGCTTTTCACCGCGACAAGCAGCAGCAATGTCGTACAGCCCATCACCTCGAGCATCCTGGGAACGATCACGAACACCGGCGGCTCGCAGCGCGTGATACTAGGTTTCGGGACGGGATGGGCAACCCCCTTTACCAACTCATCCGGAACGGATACCTATGCATCTGGACAGCAAACGGTCTATGGGATATGGGACTGGGATTTCGGAAAATGGAATGCCGGCACGACGACCGCGAACAGCGTGGTGATCCCTGCATCTCCCATGCAGCTTGCCTCGCTCACGGGAACCCAGAGCATCACGCGCAGCAAACTGCTCGCCAATTCCGTGTCTGTCGAGACCCCGGCGGTCTATACGAACGGCAACCTCACCACAGCGGGCACGCGCACCGTCGTACAGACGTCGGTCTGCTGGCAGGGCAGCGGCAATTGCCCCAATGCCATCAATACCTCCATTTCAAACAACCAGTATGGCTGGATGTTCGATCTGCCGGATACCGTGAGCAATACGGCCGCCTGCGGCGGCGGTGCGACCGGGACATGTTATGAACAGATCGTCTACAACCCGACCTTCGTGGGCGGCGAGATGATCCTGAACACGACCACACCGCCCACGAGCATACCCGGCCAATGCACCCTGCCCGTGCCCGGTGGCTGGACCATGGGATTCAGCATGGCCTCGGGCGGTGGAACGCCGCAGGATCTTTTCACCGGCGCGGGAAGCGGGACAGGGCCTGCCGTCGTGGGCAAATCCTTCGGCGGTGTGGGCACAGGCATTATCATGACGACTGGCGGTGCAAACCCCACCGTGAACCTCATCACCTCGACCGGTGCGACGACTCCGCCTGCCGTATCCAACCAGCTCACGCTGCCAAGCAACGTGACGGTCAAACGCGTATCCTGGGAGATTCTGAAATGAGCAAGGGATTCACACTCGTTGAACTGATGATCGTCGTGGTCATCGTGGGAATACTTACGATGATCGCATTGCCGTCCTATCAGGCATACGTGCTCAAATCACACCGCACAGCGGCAATAAATGCGATACTCGATCTGGCAAGCCGCGAGGCACGCTACTACACGACCAACAACGCCTACACATCCGACATGACCGCACTCGGCTATTCCGTCTCCACGGCCTTCCCGGTGACCATGGGGACGGGAGGCACGGCCTACTACAATCTGAGCGTGACATCCGTTACTGCGGGCACCTCCACCACGCCTGCAGACTTCACGCTGAATGCAGCGCCTGTGGGCAACCAGGTCAATGACACCTGCGGCACTTATACCTACACGTCGCTCGGGATAAAGGGGATCACCTCAGGCTCGCTTGCCGACTGCTGGAAACAATAGCATTCCGTATCCTGATCGGCACGGGAGCAAAATCCGCATATAATTGGCGTGACACGCAGCCATTAACATGCCGGAACTCCCATGCTCCTGATGATAGACAATTACGATTCCTTCACCTATAACCTGGTGCAATATTTTGCCGAGCTGGGTGCGGAGGTGGAGGTTCATCGCAACGACGAGATCACGTTAGCCGAAATCGAAAAGGCGAATCCGCAGCAGATCGTGATCTCGCCCGGCCCCTGCACGCCGAACGAGGCGGGCATCTCGGTGGCCGCGATCAGACAGTTCGCGGGCCAAATACCGATACTGGGCGTATGCCTGGGTCACCAGAGCATAGGATCGGCATTCGGCGGAAAAATCGTGCATGCCAAACAACTGATGCACGGCAAGACATCGCTGATCCATCACCTGAACAACAGCGTGTTCACCCATCTTCCCAACCCGTTCACCGCAACGCGTTACCATTCCCTGGTGATCGAAAAGGAAAGCCTACCGGACAGCCTTGAGATCACCGCCTGGACGGACGACGGTGAAATCATGGGCGTGCGCCACAGGACGATGAACGTGCACGGCGTCCAGTTCCATCCGGAATCGATACTCACCGAGCACGGGCACGAGATGCTGAAGAATTTCCTCGAGGGCTGCAGATGATCACACCCCAACAGGCGCTGGTGCGGCTGATAGAGCAGCGCGAAATCTTCTACGACGAGATGCTCTCCCTGATGCGCCAGATCATGAGCGGCGAAGTGTCCCCCGCGCAGATCGCGGGCATCCTGGTGGGCCTGCGCGTGAAAAAGGAGACCGTGGGCGAAATCTCGGCCGCAGCCTATGTGATGCGGGAATTCGCAACCAAGGTTCCGGTCGCAAACCGCGATCACCTGGTCGACACCTGCGGCACCGGAGGCGACAGCATCAGCACCTTCAACGTCTCGACGACCAGCGCGCTGGTCGCGGCCGCGGCGGGCGCCAGAGTCGCCAAGCACGGCGGGCGTTCGGTCTCATCCACCTGCGGAAGTGCCGATGTGCTGGAGAAGCTGGGTGTGAACATCAACCTGACCCCGGAACAGGTCGGGCAATGCGTGGACAACATCGGCATCGGTTTCATGTTCGCACCCAATTTTCACGGCGCGATGAAATATGCGGCACCCGTGCGCCGCGAACTCGGCGTGCGCACGATGTTCAATGTGCTGGGGCCGCTGACCAACCCTGCGGGCGCCGAGAATCAGGTACTGGGCGTGTTCCATCCCGACCTCGTGGGCATCATGGCCCGAGTTCTTCAACGCCTTAACAGCCGCCATGTGCTGGTGGTGAACGGCATGGACGGCATGGACGAGATCTCGATCAGCACCGGCACATTTGTCGCCGAGCTCAAGAACGGCCAGATCGATGAATACGAGATCAGTCCGGAACAGTTCGGGTTTTCCACAGCCTCAAACGACCTGTTGCGCGTGTCCAACGTCGACGAAGCCTGCGGCATGCTGCAGGGCGTGCTGGACGACAAACCCGGCGCACCGCGCGACATCGTCACCCTCAATGCGGGCGCTGCGATCTACGTCTCGGGATTGTCCGGCACGCTTGTCGAAGGCGTCGACACCGCGCGCGAAATGATCAGTAGCGGGCGTGCGAAATCCATGCTGGAGAAGCTCATCCGGTTTTCCAGTCAGTTCAAGGCTTGATCCTCTATTCCTTCCGCCGCTGTCCTTATGCGATACGCGCGCGCATGGCGCTGCACGCAAGCGGCCTTGCCTATGAGCTACGCGAAGTCGATCTGAAGAACAAGCCAGATCACATGCTGGCCGTCTCACCCAAAGGCAGCGTGCCTGTCTTGATTCTTCCGGATGGAAAAGTGATCGACGAGAGCTATGACATCATGCAGTGGGCGCTGCGCCAAAACGATCCCGAGAACTGGCTCGGGGAAAACGAATTCCTTCTGAATGAATCGTTGCCGCTTGTAACCGGAAACGACACGGATTTCAAGAAGGCGCTGGATTCTTACAAGTATGCCCAAGACGATCAAGAACGCAGACATTTCCGCACGGATGGCGAATTTTTTTTGAAGCAACTGGAAGCACGATTGAACAGAACGCATCATCTGCTGGCTGACGCGCCCTCGATCGCGGACGCAGCGATCCTCCCCTTCATCCGGCAGTTCGCGGCGGTCGATTCGAACTGGTTTACGAAATCGCCCTACCATTTACTCAATGTATGGTTGAATGAAATTGCGAATTCTCCACGTTTTACCGCCGTGATGCAAAAACACCCCATATGGCAACTGAACTAAATTTGAAATTGCAGTTTCCTCAGTCCTCAATCCTGATTTTAGCTCTTGAAAATTTCCAAACCCGCCCCATCTAGTCGCCACACTTTTCAATCGTAACAAGGGATGGCTATGACAACTAACCGCGAAACCATGGGATTCCAGACGGAAGTGAAACAGCTTCTGCAACTGATGATCCACTCACTGTATTCCAACCGCGAAATCTTCCTGCGCGAACTGGTCTCCAACGCATCGGACGCCTGCGACAAGCTGCGCTTCGAGGCGCTGCACAACGACGCGATGTTCGAGAACGACACCGAGTTGCAGATCCGCTTGAGCTACGACAAGGAAGCCAGGACGCTCACGATAGCCGACAACGGCATCGGCATGAACCGCGACGAGGTGATCGGCAACCTGGGCACGATCGCCAAATCCGGCACGCGCGAATTCTTTGCAAAGCTCTCCGGAGACCAGCAGAAGGATGCGGGTCTGATCGGCCAGTTCGGCGTGGGATTCTATTCCGCGTTCATCGTCGCCGAGAAGGTCGTGGTGACGACGCGCCGCGCAGGAGAGCTGACTGACCAGGGCGTGCGCTGGGAATCGGACGGCGGCGGCGAGTTCTCCATAGAGATGGTCGAAAAGGAAAAACGCGGCACCGAAATCACGCTGCATCTGAGGAAAGACCAGGACGACCTGCTCGCAGGCCACAAGCTGCGCTCCATCATCCACAAGTATTCCGACCACATCGTCCAGCCCATCGTGATGAAGAAGGAGGAATGGAAGGACGGCAGCCAGATCGTGACCGATGAAGACGAGACCGTCAATCAGGCCTCGGCGCTTTGGGCGCGATCGAAGAGCGAGATCACGGACGACGAATACAAGGCGTTCTACAAGCATGTCGGCCATGACTACGAGGATCCTTTGGCCTGGACCCATGCGCGAGTCGAAGGCCGCCAGGAATATACCCAGTTGCTCTACATTCCTTCGCGTGCGCCTTTCGATCTGTGGGATCACAAGGCGCAGCACGGCATCAAGCTGTATGTGAAGCGCGTGTTCATCATGGACGACGCGGAACAGCTTTTGCCTTCCTATCTGCGCTTCGTGCGCGGTATCGTGGATTCCAACAACCTGCCGCTGAATGTGTCGCGCGAGATCCTGCAGGAATCGAAGGACATCAAGGCGATCCGCGAGGGCTGCACGAAGAAGGTGCTGGGCCTGTTGGAAGACATGGCCGCAAACGACGCCGAAAAATACGCCAAGTTCTGGGGCGAATTCGGCCAGGTGATCAAGGAAGGCGTCGGGATGGACTTCGCCAACAAGGAAAAGATCGCGGGTCTGTTGCGCTTCGCATCGACCCATGACGACACCCCTGCCGAGACCGTATCGTTTGCAGACTACATCGCCCGCATGAAGGAAGGTCAGGACAAGATCTATTACATCACCGCGGACAGCTTCAACGCGGCGAAGAACAGCCCGCACCTCGAAGTGTTCCGCAAGAAGGGCATCGAAGTGCTGCTGCTCTCCGCGCGCGTGGACGAATGGGTGGTCGGTTCACTTTCCGAATTCAAGGAAAAGCAGCTGGTGTCTGTCGCCAAGGGCGGGCTGGATCTGGGCGCGCTCGAGGATGAGGCGGAAAAGCAGGATCAGGAAAAGCAGGCGACCGAATACAAGGACCTGATTGAGAAAATCCAGACGAGCCTTGCCGGGCGCGTCAAGGAAGTGAGAATCACGCACAGGCTGACCGACTCTCCTGCCTGCCTCGTCGCGGACGAGAACGACATGAGCGGCAACATGGCGCGCATGCTCAAGGCCGCAGGGCAGAAGATACCCGAATCCCAGCCCTTCCTGGAAATCAATCCGGAGCATCCCGTGGTGATGCGCCTGAAGGACGAGACCAAGCATTTCGACGACTGGTCGGCCGTGCTGTTCGACCAGGCGCTGCTCGCCGAAGGCGGCCAGCTCGACGATCCGGCAGGCTTCGTCAAGCGAGTCAACCACCTGATGCTGGAGATGCGCGCAGGCTAAAAAGGAAATCCGCGACGGTCGGGTAGAGGAGGCGCACTCCGATCTCTTCTTTCATGCGGGTGTTGGAAAGCCTTCTCGATTCGCTCATGAACGAATACATGAGCGGCGAGACCGCGCCCTTCATCACCTGCCTCTTCAGGCGCGGCGGCCTGGGCAGGTCGAAGGCATCGGCAACCATATCGAAATATTCTCCCATCTTGAGCTGGCTGTCGTCGCTTGCGTGATAGATGCGGCAGGGGCTTGCGCCATGCAGCGCTGCGACGATGATCCTTGCAAGATCGTCGGCATGGATGTGATTGGTATGGCTGTCTTCAAAATCAACCATGCAGGGCAGGCCCTGCTTCAGACGCCCGACCGGAAGACGATCCTCCGCATAGATGCCGGGCACGCGCAATATGCTTGCGTTCACCCCGCAGCGCTTTGCCCAGTCGCGAATCTGCCGCTCTGCATCCACGCGCAGCTTCGAGCGCATGGATGCGGGATGCAGCGGCCTGGTCTCGCTCACCCGTTCGCCACCGCAGTCCCCATACACGCCGCTGGTGCTCACATAGACGAGCCTTTGTATTGTTCCTTGCGACAAAACGCTCAGCAGGTTGCGCGTGCGCGCATCCGTTTTTTTATCAGGCGAAGGGGGCGCGAGATGCAGCACGGAATCGGCGATGCCTTTGATGCGCGCGAGGCTCTTGCGGTCGTCCAGGTCGCCGATGACAGGGATGGCGTCAAGCCCGCGCAGTTCTTCGCAGTAACCTGGATTGCGCACCAGCGCATAGACCCTGGACGACTTCGCAAGATGCGGAATGAGGCGTCGCGCGATATTGCCGCTGCCGACGATGAGTATTCGTTTCATCGGCAGATTATGCGGTAAAATCCGCTCTTTGGCACAAAGCTTTGCACATGACTTATCAGATCACCATACAACCCAGCGGTCACCGCTACGCGATCGAAGAGCACGAGACCCTGCTCGAGGCCGCGCTCAAGGCTGGCTATTCCCTGCCCTACAGTTGCCGGGACGGCGTGTGCGGCGCCTGCAAGGGACGCGTGCTGCAAGGTCAGGTCGATTACGGCAAGCATCAGGACAGCACGTTGACCGCAGAAGAAAAGGCGGCAGGGATGGCGCTGTTTTGCTGCGCCGAGCCCAGGTCCGATCTCGTCATCGAATGCAAGGAGATCAGCGCGGTCAAGGACATCCAGATCAAGACCATGCCCTGCCGCGTGCACAGCATGGAAAGACCCGCCGAAGACGTGATGGTGCTGAAGCTGAAGCTGCCCGCGAACGAGAGGCTGCAATTTTTGGCAGGCCAGTACATCGACATCCTGCTCAAAGACCAGAAGCCGCGCAGTTTTTCTCTGGCCAATGCACCGCACAACGACGAGTTTCTAGAGCTGCACATCCGCAACATCACAGGCGGCGCTTTCACGCAACATGTGTTCGGGGAGATGAAAGAGCGCGACATCCTGCGCTTCAAGGGCCCATTGGGCACCTTCTTCCTGCGCGAGGACAACGACAAGCCCATCCTCTTTGTCGCGAGCGGCACGGGCTTTGCACCGATCAAGGCGATCATCGAGCATGCGCTCTACATCGACATCAAACGCCCCATGCATTTCTACTGGGGCGCGCGCAAGCTGGCCGATCTTTACATGCTGGACATGGCGAGGGAATGGGAAAAGCTGGGCATCCAATTCACGCCCGTGCTCTCGGATGCGCTGCCCGAAGATGACTGGCATGGACGCACAGGCTTCGTGCACCGCGCGGTGATGGAAGACTATAGCGATCTTTCAGGCCATGAAGTCTACGTGTGCGGCGCGCCCATCGTTGTCGAGGCGGCCCACACCGATTTCACTGCCGAGCGTGGCTTGCCGAACGAGTCTTTCTTCTCGGACGCATTCACCTTCGCGCCCAAGACGCCGGCCTGAGCTATTTGCCCGGCCTGTTGCTGCCGGACACGATTTTGTATTCGAGCAATCGGCATTCGATCGCGCCGTTGAAAAGCGGCGTGCGCTTTGAAGGAGAGAGGCGCATCATTTTCAGTATCCCCCTGTCTGCGGTGAAGAGATAGGCCGTCCAGCCGCCGAACTTCTTCTTCAGCGCATCGCCAAGCCTGGGATAAAGCGCCTCGAGCTCCTCGAGCTCGCCCATGCGCTCGCCATAGGGCAAATTTGCGACCAGGATGCCATGATCCCTAGGCGCAGAAATCTCCAGTATGTTTGCCTGCTTGAGCTCCACGCACTCGAGCAGCCCCGCCTCCTGAAGATTGCGGCTTGCGGTCTTCATCGCATCGCCATAAAGGTCGCTGCCGTAAATGTCGAGAGGTGAAGGCGGCAGTTCTGCTGCGATGGCCCCCTCTCTCATCTGTTGCCATTTGGGCGCATCGAAGTTCAGCAGTTTCTCGAAGGCAAAGTTTCTGGCAATGCCGGGCTGTATGTTCAGCGCCATCTGAACTGCCTCGATCAGAAAGGTGCCGCTGCCGCACATCGGGTCGAGCAACGGGATGCCGGGCTTCCATCCGGCAAGGCGCAGGATGCCCGCCGCGAGATTTTCCCTGATGGGTGCGATGTTGGTGTGCGATCTGATGCCGCGCTTGAAGAGCGCATCGCCCGAGGTGTCGAGATACAGCATCAGCTTGTCGTCCTCGATGAACACATGGATGCGCACGTCGGGGTCCAAGGTGTCCACGCTCGGGCGCTCATCGCAGTGTTCGCGGAAGCGGTCGCACACCGCATCCTTCACCAGCAGCGTGACGAACTCCAGGCTCTTGAGCTCGCAGCGTATCGCGGTGGTGTTCACCCTGATGGTGTTGGAAACATCGAACCAGCGATGCCAGGACAGATCGAACACCGCCTTGTAGATGTCCTGCTCGGTGCTATAGCGGGTTTGTTTCACGCGCCAGAGCACCCGGCTTGCGATGCGGTTCTCCAGATTCACGCGATAGCACAGCGGCCAGTCTCCGGAAAAATGCACGCCGCCTTCGGTTGCCTTGACATCCTTTCCGCCCATCTCCCCAAGATCGGCTTCAAGGATCTTTTCGAGGCCGCGCGGGCAGGGAGAGAAAAACTTGGTAATGATTTCAGAAGGGTTTCACGGTGACGAGGATGACCACGGCAGTCAGGATCAGCACGGGAATCTCGTTGAAATAGCGGTAGAACACGTGGCTGCGCGCGTTCTCATCGGCCTCGAAGCGCTTCACCAGTATGCCGCAGTAGTGGTGGTAACCATAGAGCACTGCGACCAGGAAGACCTTGGCGTGCAGCCATCCTCCCGAGAAGCCGAAGCCCAGCCAGAGCATGAGCCCCGATAGTATCGCAAGCCATGCGATCGGCGTTACGAAACGGTATAGCTTCTTTTCCATCAGCTTCAGGCGCGCGATCTCGGCGGGCTCGGTCGCCATCGCGTGGTTCACAAACAGGCGCGGCAGATAGAAGAGCCCGGCGAACCAGGAGACCACCATGATGATGTGAAATGCCTTGAGCCAGAGCATGATTGCGATGTGTGGATGCGATGTGCGGATTATACGGCAGCGTAGCGACGAGTCGCCGGAAAATTCGCAAGAGATCAGTCTTCCCGCAAAAGGCGGAACACGAGCCATGCCGCAATCGCCGTCATGCCGAACGAGATCAGCAGCAGCACCCAGAAACCCATGCTGCTTCCCTTGAACGGCAGGCCGCCTACATTCATGCCAAAAAGCGCTCCGACGACGGTCATCGGCAAGGAGATCACCGTCACAGAGGTCAGGATGAAGAGGCTGCGGTTGGTTTTTTCACCCACGCGCGCCGCGATTTCCTCCTCCAGCAGGCTGATGCGATTCTGCAAAATCAGCATATCCCGCATCGCAACCGAAAAATTTTCTGTGGCAAAGTGAAGGTAATCCAGCTCCTCATCCTTCGCCCATTTGGGCGGCCGGCTCACAATCCTGAAGATGGAATCCGGTTCTGGCGCGAGCAGCCTTTGCAGCTTGACCAAATCACGGCGGAAATGACCGAGCGATGCGCGCTTTGGCAGCTGGTTGCGCGCGAGCTTCTCCTCGATACCGCTGGCGATACCGGCGACGTCTTGCAGAATTTGAACCAGAATATCGGCCTGCTCCGAGAGAAGTTGCGTCGCAAGGGAAAGCGGGCTGGAAAAAGCATGTCCGGCATCGATCAGCTTCAAGAGTTCGGCAACCGAGCGCAGCGGCTTGTCCCATGCACTCAGCAGCCAGCGCTGGCGCAGACTGATCCAGAGCGTGGCCACCTCGGGAGGTACTCCGCTCGCATCATAATTCACGTCATTCATCACCGCGAAGAGACCGTGATGCCTCAGAGTCAGTCGGGAAGAGCGCCGCTCTTCGTGCAACGCGTCCCGGAAAGCCATGCTGAGCTCCAGGTGCTGCAGCCAGTGCTCCGGGATTCCGTGCGGGCTGTCGAAGTGCAGCCAGATATATTCCGCCTCGGCATGCACAGGCAGCTTAAGCCACTCGAGCGCGGCATTCTCATCCAGGCGCATGCCCTTGCCTTCTCCCGAAAAGAGGTATGCGAAGACGAGTTCGGCGGGACGACGCTGCGGAATTCCCATGCTGTATCCTGTCGATTCAGATGATGTCATATCATACTGCGCAGACCTGCGTTCATCCACCAGAACATCGGTTAATAGCGATCAATGATGATCAATTAGTCCTGACCTTACGTTTTGTTTTTATGTGCGACCTGCCAGGCGCACCATAAAAAAGCCGGAACGAATCCGGCCTTTTAATCCCCCTGCACCCGCTTTTGTCAGAACTTCCAGCCAAGTCCTGCACCGATCAGGTTGCGCCTAGGCACCATCACGATGCTGTCGCCCTTGCGATGAAAGACTTGCCACGCTTTCTGATGCAGTGCTTCCCGAAAGGCTTTCGGGATGACGATCTGGAATTTTTCCGTGTGCGTTTGTCTCACCCGAATTATCCATTAACTGACAGCAACAGAATCCTTTTCATGAGGGCCTCCCGATCAGGCGTGAATGGAAAGGGTGACGGAAGGCCCTCGTGAGCTCAACTGTTTGTCGATTTTTTCCAGCTGTTTGGGCCGCTGTATGCGGTTGAGCGTCTGTGGTGCGCCTGCTTCATCGCCGAAGATTCGCATTCAGGCAGCGCCATTGCGGGAGTCCACGATCTGCTGTGCAAACAGTTTCCGTAATCATCCCTGACGAAATTGCCGTATCTATCGGTCACATAGCCGTTCGCTCCGGGAAGCCCGCTGGCCATGGCCAGGGACGAAAATAGTCCAAGCATACAAAATAAAATGAGTGGTTTCATGATATCTCTCCTGTCGATTGGGTTAGCAACAGTTTAGAGCTCTATGGTTAAAACATTGGCGCCATAACTTGGTGTTTCAGTCCGGTAAAAAGTTCAAAAACTGCATCAATGGCTTGACACGAAAGATAGGTTGCGTGACCGACTTCTGCCGCTATTGCGCAAGGCGCTTTCTGAAGAGCACCAGCGAGACGTAAAAGCCTGCAAGCGCATAGGCCAGCAGTACGGCGATGTCCGATGCGATATGCCCGGGGATCGCGCCGTTCAACAAAGGGCGCGCCAGATTCACCGCATGGGTCAGAGGGAGGATGCTTGACGCGCCCTGCAGCATGGAAGGCAATTCCTCGACCGGAAAAAACACGCCGCACAACAGCGTCATCGGCGTGATGACGAGCGTGAAGTAGTACATGAAGAATTCGTAGCCGGGCGCCAGTGCGGTCACGATCAGGCCCGTTGCCGCAAAGCAGAGGCCGACCAGAAGAGATAGCGGGATGACCCAAAGCGAAAGCCAGGAATGTGAAAGCCCGAGCATCCAGATCACCATCAGCACCGCGATGCCGGAGAGCAGGCTCTTGCTTGCAGACCACGCAATCTCCGAGAGCACCACATCATCCAGCGTGATCGGCGTATTCAAAATCGCCTCCCAGGTGCGCTGCTCCTGCATGCGCGCGAATCCGGAATATAGCGCCTCGAAGCTCGCGCTGTTCATCGTGCTGTAGCACACGGTGCCCGCCGAGAGAAACGCGATATACGAAAGCCCGCCGATGTGCGGCAGCATTCCGCCCAGGCCGTAGCCCAATCCCAACATGTAGATCACAGGGTCTGCGAGGTGCCCGAGTATCGAAGGACCGGCCATCTTCTTCCAGACGAGATAGTTGCGCCGCCATACCGGGAAGAAGCGCAGGCTTAACTGCGGCAGCGCGTAAATGTTCGATTTCATTCGCGCATCTCCCTGCCCGTGAGTTTCAGAAACACATCCTCGAGGTTGGCCGGGCGGTGCACATAGCGCAGCTCCGGATGCTGCTGCAATTCGCGCAAAAGATCGCGCGCGTCGTTCACATAACAGAACACCGACTCGCCGCTCACCTCGAAGCGCTCCGCATGCGCTGCAGCATGGCTCTTGGCCCAGGCAGCCGCGTTTTCGCCGAACACCTCGACGACCTGCGGCTCGATGTTGTCTGCGATCAGATCCCTCGGCGCACCCTGGCTGATTAGGCGCCCGTTGTCCATCACCGCGAGCCGATGGCAAAGGCGCTCGGCCTCGTCCATGAAGTGCGTGGTCAGCACCAGCGTCTTGCCCTGAGCGGTCAGCTCGCGCAGGCGCTGCCAGATCAGATGGCGAGCCTGCGGATCCAGCCCCGTGGTCGGCTCGTCCAGAAAGATCACCTCGGGATCGTTCACCAGAGCGCGAGCCAGGGTCAGCCTCCTCTTCATCCCGCCCGAGAGCGTGGGCACTTTCGCATCCTTCTTGTGGGCAAGGCTGGCAAATTCCAGAAGCCCGGGCATGCGCTCCTTAATCGCCACATCCGTCATGCCGAAGTAGCGGCCATACACCATCAGGTTTTCAGCCACGGTGAAATCGGGGTCCAAGTTGTCGATTTGCGGCACGACCCCTACGCGGATTCTCGCCTGCCTTGCATGAATCGGGATCGCCTCGCCCAGCAATTCGATTTTTCCATCATCGGGCGAGATCAGCCCAAGCAGCAGTCGCAGCGTGGTGGTCTTGCCCGCGCCGTTCGGCCCCAGCAGGCCGAAACATTCGCCGCGAAAAATCTCGAGACTCACGCCGTCCACCACGCGCTGATCGGCGTAGCTCTTTACAAGTCCCGAAGCCTTGATCACGCTGCTCACAGCGGGCATCCGTTGAATTCGTGAAGCACAATCTGCTTGATCTGGTTGAGCCGCCCGTGAAAGAAATGCCCCGCCTCGGGCAGCACCACGATGGGCAAATGCTGCGGGCGCGCCCAGTCGAGCGCATCGGAAAGCGGAATCACCTCGTCTTCTTCGCCGTGTATCACAAGCGCGTTGCGGGGAACATGCGGCATCGAGAAGCGGCCGACTGCTGGTGCGATCAACACGAGCTTGTGAACACCGGGATGCATGCGCTCCGCGGCTCTGGCCTGAACATAACCGCCGAACGAAAAACCCGAAAGGATCAGCGGCAGGGGCCCGAACTCTTCTTTCATGTGTTCCACTGCGGCAAGCGCATCCTCCATCTCCCCGTTGCCCTCGTCGAACGCGCCGTCGCTCGCACCCGCGCCGCGGAAGTTGAAGCGCAGCGTTGCAAAACCAAGTTCCGCAAAAGTCCTGGCAAGCGTGGTGACGATCTTGTTATCCATCGTGCCGCCCATCGTGGGAAGCGGATGCGCAACAACCGCGATCGCACGCGCGTTGCCCTCGGGCAGATGCACCATACCCTCGAGCCTCCCGGCCGGCCCCGCCATGGATATGCTGAACAGGCCTTGCTTCATATCGCGAGTCGCTCGACGATGCGGCCGTTTTTGAGATGCTGCTCTATGATCTCGTCGAGATCCGCCTCGTCCACATAGGTGTACCAGACCGCCTCCGGGTACACCACAATCACCGGCCCCTCGCCGCAGCGATCCATGCAGCCTGCGGAATTGATGCGCACCCTGTTGTGTTCGCCGGATATGCCGAGTTCCTTGACCTTCTTCTTCACATAGTCGCGCGCCTTCTGGGCCGCGAAATTTCCGCAGCAGGAACTGCCATCCTCGCGCTGGTTGGTGCAGAAAAATACATGCTTGTGAAAATAACTCATCGCGTCTTCCCGATCGATTCCTTTGCGAATTATACGTTCCTTATCCGCCACAGGTGGAACAGCAAAAGCAGCGGGAAAATCATCGCGATGGTCTGGGCCAAACCGTTGTAATTCAAAAGATGCAGATAGTGCCAGTGGTAGATGGACATCGCGGCGGACGGCGTGTTGCGGTCCACGACGAAATTCACGATCACGAAATAGCTGGCGGCAACCGCAGCGCCCACCCGGATCACCGCGATGCGGGGCAGCCACAACACCGACATCAGCAGCATCAAACCGGACAGTATGCCCAGCATCGCCTCCCCGTTGATCCAAAGGAGCAGCGCCCAAGATTTCAGAAGCAATGCCGCGATGATGAACTTCAGGAGTGCTACCAGGCAGAGCACCGCAAGCAGGCTCGTCAACACGCGGCGCGGGATGCGCAGCAGCGTCACGAGCAAAATGCCCAGCATCAAGAGGTTCAGTGTCACAGCAATGCTCGCCCACCAGCCGAACGGCTCCGAGAGCGAGGATGCGAATGGTTCATGCTCCATCTCGGTGATGAACACGTTGCCCAGCATCGGCAGCGTGGGGTTGGTATGCCCGAACACCCAGAGCGCCAACAGGGCCAGTCCAAAATCCGTTCCCCTGCCGTGATGAAACAGATGACCGCGCCAGCGCACCACCGCATGGCGCAGCCAGGACCATGAGGAAATGCTGGCTGCCAGCAGCGCGCCTGCCAGCATGCCGGACGTATTGGTCAGGATGTCCAGATTGGAAGAGACGCGCGTGGGCAGATACATCTGCAGATATTCCATGCCTGCCGATACGCACATCCCGCACAGCGTCGCCAGGACCACGCTGAGCGCGATGTGAAAGCGCGCGCGCAATGCAAGTGCGGTCAGAAAGCCGAACGGGACATAAGCCAGCAGGTTGACCGCCACATCGAATGCGGTGAAGGTCAAGGTCAGCGGTTCCTGCAATACCTCGGTGAAGCTCAATCCCTGGTCACGCCATCCGGCAAACGGCGACAGGCTGCCATATACGATGAACAGGACATAGCACGCGATCAGCAGCAGGGGCAACCGGACCGGGGATGCAGAAGGTGTTTCATCCATGTCTGCCTATCCCGTCGCTTATCTGGCAAGGCTCAGCACGACCACGCCTGCGGTCACCAGCATTATCCCCAGCCATTCCCTGATGTTCGGCCTCTCGCCCAAAAAGATGACTGCGAAAAGCGCGACCATCACCACGCTGAATTTGTCCACGGGGGCGACCTTGGATGCTTCGCCCATCTGCAACGCACGGAAATAACAGACCCAGGATGCCCCGGTGGCCAAAGCCGACAGAGAGAGGAACAGCCAGGTTTTCCTGCCAAGCAAAAAGGGGTCGCTCCACTTCCCGGTGAAATACACGAAGGCCGACAGGACCAGCAGGATCACAAGCGTCCTGATCAGCGTCGCAAAATCGGAATTCACGCCCTGCAACCCGATCTTCGCGAAGATCGCGGTCATCGCGGCAAACACCGCGGAGAGCAATGCCCAGTAAAACCATCCGTGCGAAGACAGCATGCTTCCCCCTTATCGAACCGGCTGCACCAGCACCCAGGGACTGACCACCACGGCCCACAGCAGCGCGTCCGCCTCCAGCCAGCAGCGCGCCTGCTCATCCGTGACCTTGCCAAGCTTGGCCTCTGACATCCACTGTTGTATCTGGACGGCATTGTCTTCGGATACCTGAAATGCCGCCTCGACCAGATCCAGACCTTCCGAGACATGGATTGCGGCCCCGCTTGCAAAATAGCGCTGCATCTCGCGCCACGGCATCTTTGCGGTTTCCAGGTTGAGCTTGGCGCGAAGGATTTCCTGCCTGCTGTCTTCGGGCTGCATGTCAGACCCCGCCCTGTTTCAGATAGTTGTTCTTGCCCTCGATGTAGTGCTCCGCGGAATAACGGAAATAGGCGATCTCGTCAGGAGTCAGCTCGCGCACGACCCTTGCGGGGCGGCCCATGTAGAGCATGCCGCTTGTGAGCGTCTTTCCCGGAGATACGAGACTGCCCGCACCGATCAGCACATGATCCGGAATGATCACGTCGTCCATCACGATCGAGCCCATGCCGATCAGGCATTCATTCCCTATCCTGCAGCCGTGCAGGATCACCGAATGGCCGACCGTCACATAGTCCCCGATGATCAGCGGCGAACCGTCGGGCTTGCCGGGCGTCCTGTGCGACACATGGCCCATCGTCAGGTCCTGCACATTACTGCCGCGGCCGATCACGATGCGGTTCACATCGCCGCGCAGCACCGCATTGCACCAGATCGAACTGTCGTCGCCTATCGTCACATCGCCTATCACCTGGCAGGAAGGATGCAGATAGACGCGGTCGCCCAGCACAGGAAAAGTGTCGAGATAGGGACCTAGTGGCATGGCTCCATCCTCCACTTCATCGTCTCTCCCGCCTTGAGCGGCACCAGGCGATGCGCTCCGAATTCAAGCGTATCCGGAACCTGCCAGGCCTGCTTGCGCAGGACGATCTTTTCGCTGTTGCGCGGCAGGCGGTAGAAGTCCGCACCGTAAAAGCTCGCGAAGCCTTCCAGCATATCGAGCTTACCGAGCGCATCGAAAGCCTCCGCATAAAGCTCGATCGCGGCGTGCGCGGTGTAGATGCCGGCACAGCCGCAGGATGTTTCCTTGGTGTGCTGCGCATGGGGCGCGCTGTCCGTGCCGAGAAAGAATTTTTTGCTTCCGCTTGTGGCGGCTTTTCCCAAAGCCTCGCGATGCAGCTCGCGCTTCAAAACAGGCAGGCAATAGTAGTGCGGACGGATGCCGCCCTTGAACATCGCATTGCGGTTATACAGCAGATGGTGCGCGGTGATGGTCGCCGCGATGTTGTCATTCGCCCCCTCGACGAACTGCACCGCATCCTTCGTGGTGATGTGCTCGAACACCACGCGCAGTTCAGGCATGTCGGAAAGCAGCGGCGCCATCACGCGCTCGATGAAAACCGCCTCGCGGTCGAACACGTCGATCCCGGCATCGGTCACCTCGCCGTGCACCAAAAGCGGCATGCCACAGCGCTGCATCTCCTCCAGCGCAGCATAGCTCCTGCGGATGTCGGTCACGCCCGCGTCCGAATTGGTGGTCGCACCCGCGGGATAGAGCTTTACCGCATGCACGAAGCCGCTTGCTTTCCCATTTTTGATTTCTGCTGCCGTCGTGTTGTCCGTGAGATAAAGCGTCATCAGGGGTTCGAATGCTAGGCCTTCCGGAATCGCCTGCATGATGCGCGCGCGATATGCCTTAGCCTGTTCAGTCGTGGTCACGGGGGGCTTCAAGTTGGGCATTGCAATCGCGCGCGCGAATTGTCTGGCCGTGTCTGGAAGCACCGATTGCATCAGCGCGCCGTCGCGCAGATGCAGATGCCAGTCATCTGGGCGTGTGATCGTAAGTTGCTGCATGATGTGTCCTGCGGATGTGTAAACGTGATTATAAATCAAAGCGGGGCAAGCTACCGGTCTGGCGCATAGCCTTCCACATCGTGCAGCTTCCATCCCCCATTCCCGTCAAGCTCCAGCACCTGCTTGTGGTACTTGAGCAGGGTCGCGCGGTGGCCCACGCTGATCAGGGTCGTGCCGCTTGCTACCAGCAGCCGGTAGAGATGATCCTCGTTCTCAAGATCGAGCGCGCTGGTCGCTTCATCCAGCATCGCATAGCGGGGAGATGCGAGCAGAACCCGCGCGAAAGCCATGCGCTGCTGTTCTCCCACCGACAGCACCTTCGCCCAGTCCATCTCCGCATCCAGCCCTCCCAGCCTTGCGGCAATGTCGGGCAGGTTGACTCGGGCTAACAACTGCAACAGCTCCTCGTCCTCCACATTCAAATTTTGTTGCGGATACAAAAGCTGGCTGCGCAGGCTGCCCATCAGCATGTAGGGACGCTGTGGCAAAAACAGCATCTGGCCTGCCTCCGGCCTGATGACCGCGCCATCTCCCGCATGCCAGATGCCCGCGATCGCGCGCAACAGAGAGCTCTTGCCGCAGCCGCTGGTCCCCGCGATCATCAGCCCTGCTCCGGAATCGATCGAAAGCGTGAGCTCCCTGATCAGCGTGCGCTCGCGGTTGGGCGTCTGAACGGTGAGGTTCTCGATGGAAAGCCGCGAGTCCTCGACCAGAACGATATGCCGCCCCGTGTCTTTCCGGCCTGCCAAAAAACCCGAGAAACTGTCCAGCCTGTCTATGCCCGCTGCAAACCTGCTAAAACCCTCGAAGTTGTCCACGATCAGCGTGAGCGCGCGCAATATCGCAGCAAACGCGCCTGCCGCCTGGATTGCGCTGCCGACCTCGAGCTCGCCCGAGAGCACGCGGCCTGCGATGATCGCACTGGGCAGGATGATGGTCATGAAGCTGTAGCCGTACTGGAACAGGTTCAGATTCAGCTGCGCCTTGATGAGCCTCATGTAATTGCCGAAGGCATCATCGAAACGGCTTTTCACCTGCGATGCCTCCTCTGCTTCTCCGCGATAGAATGCGATGGCTTCCGCATTCTCGCGCACGCGCATCAGACTGAAGCGGAAATTGGCCTCCTTCTTCAGCTGATAAAAATTCAGACCGATCAGCTTCCTGCCAAACACCAGCAGCGTGATCGCAGTGCCTGCAATCGCATAGGCGACCAGGAAAAAGACCAGCTCGGTGGAAATGGACCAGAGCACGCCGCTGAAGGCCACAAGGTCAAAAACCGAGCCTATCACCACCATCAGAAAATAAAGCGATCTCTGCGTGAAGGTGTTGATGTCCTCGGCGATGCGCTGGTCCGGATTGTCGATCTCTGCGGTGGCATTGAGCTCGTAATAGGATCGCTGTTCGAAATAACGCTTCACGAATTGCCGTGTCAGCCAGCGTCGCCAGTTTACGCCCAGCCTGTCCCGCACATAGTAATAGAAAGCGTAGATGGGCACGGCCGCGATCAGGATCAACAGGCATTCCCTGATCGCAGTCCAGAACCTCGGCGCCTCTTTGGCCGCCAGCGCAGAGGTGAATTCGCCGGTCAGCTGGTTGAACAGGACGGAAAATCCGGTCTGCCCGAAAAGCAGCAGCACGAGCAAAACCAGCATTCCCCTGGCCTGCAACTTTT
>VFSW01001869.1_pt1 | contig 31877 bp, 29 predicted proteins | sample 5358111 | NCBI WGS metagenome assembly VFSW01 (sample SAMN11554181, study PRJNA540505) | mine drainage metagenome | isolation source: sediment from site ElyBrook_90M | place: USA: Ely Copper Mine, Vershire, VT | collected 2017 | reverse complement strand
TCAAGACCGACGACCGGTCGACGAACTCATGGTGGGTCGCCTTGGTCTCCTTCGGCGAAGGCTGGCACAACAACCATCACGCCTTCCCGTTCTCCGCGCGCCATGGACTTGCGTGGTTCGAGATCGACATGACCTGGTGGCACATTAAAGTCTTGCAGATGCTGCGACTGGCGGATCGGGTACGCGTTCCCACCAGAGTCATGATGGAGCGCTTTGCCTTTCGCCCAGTGTTCGTGCAGCGCGCGGTTCGCTCGATTCGCTGAGAGCCGCTGCGCGCGGCACCGAGGCGCACCGGCCTCAACTCGAGCGTTCGGGTTGGCAAAGTTCGATGAGTACTCCGGCGGTGGAAGCCGGATGCAGGAACGCGATGCGGTTGCCGTGAGCGCCGCGCCTCGGCGTTTCGTCGACGAGACGGATGCCGTTGCGCTTGAGCTCCGCGAGAGTCTTCTCGAGGTCGTCGACGCGATAGGCGACGTGATGCAGTTTCGTCGGTGCGGCGCCGCGATACCGCGCGAGCGCCGAGTCTTCGTCCAGCGAGCGCAATAACTCGATCACGGAGTCGCCGGCTTGCAAACCTACCGCTTCGACGCCTTGGTCGGCGACGATCTCCCGATAGAGCTGCTGAAAACCGAGGCGCTCGGTGTAGAGAGCGAGCGCCGCATCGAGATCGCCCACGACGATCGCGATGTGGTCGATCGGCCACGAGCGCGTCACGGGAAACCTTCGCTGGAGCGATACGTGCCGAAGACCTCACGCAGCACGTCGCTGATTTCGCCGACGGTTGCACCCACATCGACCGCCTCCACGAAATGCGGCATGAGGTTCTCGTTTCCGCTCGCCGCGCGGCGCACCGCCTCAAGGCGCGACCGTACGGTCGCCGCATCGCGCGAAGCGCGAAAGGCGCGTAGACGGTCGACTTGCTCGCGCTCGGTGCGTTCGTCGATGCGCTGCAGCGGCGGAGGCGGCGACGACGCGCCGTCGGCAAACAGATTCACGCCGACGACGCTCGCGTCGCCGCGCTCGATCGCCTGCTGCGCGGCGTACGCGGAGTCGGCGATGCGGCGCTGCATCCAGCCGCTCTCGATTGCGGCGACTGCGCCGCCGAGAGCGTCGACCTCGGCGACGAGGGCCTGCGCGCGCTCGATCAATGCGGTAGTAAGGGACTCGACGTAGTACGAGCCGGCCAGCGGATCGACGACGTCGGCGACGCCGCTCTCATAGGCGATGATCTGCTGCGTCCTCAACGCCAGTCTCGCGCTCTCTTGCGTCGGGAGCGCGAAAGCCTCGTCTTTACCGTTGGTGTGGAGCGACTGCGTGCCCCCAAGGACGGCGGCGAGCGCCTGAAGCGCCACGCGCACGACGTTGTTGTCGGGCTCCTGCGCCGTCAGCGTCGAGCCGCCCGTCTGCGTGTGGAAGCGCAGCCGCTGCGATGCAGTATCTGCGCATCCAAAGTCATCGCGGACGATGTGCGCCCAGAGATAGCGCGCGGCGCGGAACTTCGCGACTTCTTCGAAGAAATCGTTGTGCGCGTTCCAGAAAAACGAGATACGCGGAGCGATCGTTTCGAGCGCGATTCCCGCCTTGCGCGCCGCGTGCAGGTACGCCTTGCCGTTCGAGAGGGTGAAGGCGATCTCTTCGACTGCCGTCGAGCCGGCCTCTCGAATGTGGTATCCCGATATCGAAATCGGGTTCCATTGCGGTACCTCGCTCGCGCAATAGCTCATGGCGTCCGTGACGAGGCGCAGCGACGGCGTCGGCGGGTAGATGTACGTCCCGCGTGCGACGTATTCTTTTAGAACGTCGTTTTGGATCGTCCCACCGAGCGTCTCGTAGGGAGTACCGCGGCGCCGCGCGACGGCGAGGAGCAGCGCCAGCAAAATTGTCGCGGGCGCGTTGATCGTCATCGAGATCGTGACGCGATCTAGCGGAATGGCATCGAGCAGAGTCTCCATGTCGGCAATCGAGTCGATGGCGACCCCCACCTTCCCGACTTCGCCACGCGCGTGCGGCGCGTCGGAGTCGTAGCCGAGCTGCGTCGGAAGATCGAAGGCAATCGAGAGCCCTGTTTGTCCGCGTTCGAGCAGGTAACGATAGCGCGCGTTCGACTCAGCTGCAGTCGCAAAGCCCGCATACTGACGCATCGTCCACAAGCGCCCGCGGTACATCGTGGGGTAGATGCCGCGCGCAAACGGAAACTCGCCGGGCCCTCCCAGATCGCGCGCGTCGTCGACTGCATCGTACGCGGCATGCAGAGGGATGCCGGATCCGTTGCTCTCGCGAACGCGGCGCGTCTCGGGCATGTCGGCCATGGCCGCTTGGTTCCGCGAGGCCGTGCGAAGGCCTCGCCGAAGACTCCTCGATGACTTTGAAGCTCGCGCCGGTCGCGCTCCTCGCCGCGCTCGTCGTCGGACCTCTCGCAGCGCTAGCGCAGCAGTATCCACCCGCTCCGCCGGAAGTCGGCGGGCAGCAGCAACCGCTGCCGCCTCCCGGCGGCGCGCCCGATCGAGGACCTCAGGTCGCGCCGCCGGTGACCGGTTTTCACCTTCGCGGCGTCGTCTCGTACTCGGTTCCGTACTTCCTCATGCTCGACGCCCGAGGCAACCGCATCCCCGTGCATCTCCACGACGGAACGGTGATCCTCCCGACGGGTCTCACGCTCGTTGCGGGAATGCGCGTTGCGATCGACGGCTACTGGGTGCGCAGAAACTGGGCGGCTCCGGCTTTCGTCGCAGATCGCATCGTCCTGATCCGGTAGGTTACTCGATCGTCAGCAGCGGCGCATCCGACTCGACCGTCGCGCCGACGGCGGCATGCGCCGTCTTCACCGTGCCCGCGCGATACGCGCGAATCTCGTTCATCATCTTCATCGCCTCGATCACCGCGACGACCTGGCCCGCTGCGACGCGTTCTCCTTCCGACACGAAGATCTCGACGACGACGCCGTGCATGGGCGAGCGAATCTCATTACCCGTCGCGGCCTTTGCGACGCCGGTGCTCGTCCCGACGCGCGGCGCCTTCGGTAGATCGGAGCCCCGGGGTCGTTGAAGAGATGGGAAGCGCACGCGGTAGAGTTTGTCGTTGACCTCTACGGCGATCGCGTCGCCCTCCTCGAGCGCGGTCGCTGGCATCGCCAACGACGGTCCACTCGTTTCCTCGTGCGACATCGCATCGCGCTCCGAGCGTAGCCGTTGGGCGAATGCTTCGAGCGTCGCCGTGCCGTACGTTGCGTCGACGACCGGTGCGTGGTCGCAGAGCGCGCGCAGGACCGGCAACGTCGTCGGCACGCCTTCGATGCGATACTCGCCGATCGCGCGGCTCAGGCGCGCGATCGCTTCGCTGCGAGACGGCGCCCACACGATGAGCTTTGCGATCAGCGAATCGTACTCGGGCGTGATGGTGAAGCCGGCGAAGGCCGCGGAGTCGACGCGGACGCCGGGTCCTCCGGGTTCGTGATAGGCGTGGATCGTGCCGGGGGCCGGACGAAAATCCTCGTAGGGGTCTTCGGCATTGACGCGTCCCTCGATCGCGCAGCCGAAGAAGCGAACGGCATCCTGACCGTATCCGAGCGGCTCGCCGGCGGCGATGCGAATCTGCTCGCGAACGAGATCGAGGCCGCTAATCATCTCGGTCACCGTATGCTCGACTTGAATGCGCGTGTTCATCTCGAGAAAATAGAACGCTTCGCCCTCGACGAGAAACTCGATCGTCCCGACCGAGTCGTAGGCAATTGCGCGGGCCGCGCGAATGCCCGCGTCGCGAATGCCCGAGCGCACCGTCTCGGCGATGCGCGCCGGCGCCTCTTCCCAGATCTTCTGGTGGCGGCGCTGCAACGAACAGTCGCGCTCTCCGACGTGGAGCGCGGTACCGTGCTTGTCGGCGAGGATCTGCAACTCTACGTGCTTGGGATTCTCGAGGTAGCGCTCGGCGTACACCGTAGGGTTCTTGAAATACGCCTGTGCCTCGCGCGTTGCCGTAGAGAAAGCGGCGTCGATCTCGTCGAGCGTGCGCGCGACCTTCAACCCTTTGCCGCCACCACCGCCAGAAGCCTTGAGTGCTATAGGTAAGCCGTAGCGCGCTGCGGCGCCCCGCGCTGCAGCTGCATCGCCGAGCGACTCGGTGCCTCCCGGCACGAAGGGAACGCCGGCCGCTTCCATCGCACGGCGCGCGCGCAGCTTGTCGCCCATCGCGTCGATTGCGTCGGGATGCGGGCCGATCCACGTCAAATCCTCGGCGACGATGCGACGCGCGAAGGGCGCGTTCTCTGCGAGAAATCCGTACCCGGGATGAACGGCGTCGACGCGAGCGCGTCGCGCGACGTCGAGGAGCCGGTCGGCGTCGAGATAGCTCTGCGCGGGAGCGGCCGGTCCCAAGAGATAGGATTCGTCCGCCATGCGCGCGTGCATCGCATCGCGATCGGCTTCCGAGTAGACGCCAACGCAGGCAATGCCCATCTCCCGGGCCGTCCGAATGACGCGAACGGCGATCTCTCCGCGATTGGCAATGAGAATCTTACGGAACATCGGCATCGTCGAGGATGCTGTCGAGCATCGCCCGGCGCCACGCACTCTCACCGTACCTGGACGGGACGGATACTCCTCCGCCTCGCTGCGCATGTTTACGCTCGGCTCCGGAGCGCCCGTTCTGTCCAGGTACAATACGCGCGCCGAGGGCAGCAGCAATTGCTACCGCCTCCTCCCGGCTGGGCTGCGGACCTTCGAACTCGAGCGCTTCGGGAGCGATCACTCCGGCGGATACATTCCCATGGCGTGGAACCCGGCGTCGACGAAGTGCACGTCGGCAGTTACCGCGCTGGAAAGATCCGACGCCAGGTAGACCGCCGTCTTTCCGACGTCCTCGGCAGTAACGTTTCGGTGCAGCGGCGCGATCTTTGGGACGACGTCGAGCATCTTCGTCGCGCCCCCGACTTGCCGCATGCTCGCAGTCTTGATCGGCCCGGCCGAAATCCCGTTCACGCGAATGCCGCGCTCGCCGAGGTCGAAGGCCAGATACCGCACCTCCGCTTCTAAGGCTGCCTTCGCAATGCCCATCAAGTTGTAGTTCGGGACGATGCTCGTTGCGCCGAGATACGTGAGCGCCATGATGCTCGCTCCGTCGGCGAAGCGTTCCCGCAGCGCCGAGACGAGTGCGATCAGAGAGTACGCCGAAACGTCCAGCGCGAGCGCGTAACCCGCGCGCGATGTATCGTAGACCTTGCCGGCGAGATCTGCTTTGTTCGCATAGGCGATGCAGTGAACCAGCACGTCGAGGCGTCCAACGGCCGCCGCGAGCGCGCGCAGTGAGTCGTCGTTCGCGACGTCGCATTCGAGCGTGGGGGCTGCGCCCAGCTCCGCGGCGAGTTTTTCGACTTCGTCGCGCACGCGCTCGCCCTGATACGTCAGGACGAGCTCCGCTCCATGCTCGTGCAGCGCTCGCGCGACGCCGGTCGCGATCGACCAGCGATTGGCGACGCCGGTGACGAGTGCGCGCTTTGCGTGGAGAAGGCTCATAGCGTCGTCTGCAGATAGGTGAAGTGCGCTTCTTGGCAGGCATTGACGGCCATGACTCCTGCGGGGACGGCCATGACGCCTGGAACGAGACCCCGAAGGAAGGTTTGATAGACGTCGGCCTCGGTCCGGTGCAGCCATCGCGCGACGAGATCCGCGGTTCCCGACAGGGCGTTGTTGCAGACGAAGAAGTGACAGCCGCGCGAGGCAAGCGCTTCGAGGGATGCGTCATCCTGCGGCGCTAGAGTTCGCGAACGACGCAGGAATGGATTACCGCGTCCGGCTGCGGCTCCGGCGTCGTTGAAGTCGGCTCTCCACGTCGCAGGCATGTGGGGCAGCGCCGGGATCAGTAGCTCGTTCCACACGGCGTCGCCCAGCGCGAGTGCGATTGCGCTGCCATGGTAGAAAACGGCAACCGCGTGCAACGTACCTGCTCCTTGCCCGAGCGTGATCTCGTACGCGTACATCGAGGCAACCATCTCGTCCAACACCGTCCCTTTGGCGATCTTCGTCGATGCGAAGGCCTGGCGATGCCGCGCCGGTCTCGCGAGGATCGCGTTGAAGCGGTTTTCGTCGAAGCGAAACGCCGGATTGCCGGCTGCCCGCGCGTACGGGACGACGGCGCACGCCGTTACCGCAGGAACGAGCGCGATGCCGACGCCGGCCGCGAGAAGTTGCTTTCTGCTCAGAGTCATGGTCACTACTCCTGGAAGGGGCCTTACAGCGGAATGTTACCGTGCTTGCGCTTCGGGCGTTCCACGCGCTTGTTCTCGAGCATGCGGAACGCGCGTGCGACGAGCGGCCGCGTCCGCCGCGCCTCGATGACGTCGTCGACGTAACCACGCTGTGCGGCGATATACGGATTCGCGAAGCGTTCCGTGTACGCGTCGATGAGTTCCTGCGTTTTTGCCTGCGGGTCCCTCGCAGCGGCGATCTCGCGGCGGAAGATCGTCCTTACGGCGCCTTCGGCGCCCATGACGGCGATCTCGGCGGTCGGCCATGCGAGGTTCACGTCGGCTCGGATGTGCTTGCTCGCCATGACGTCGTAGGCGCCGCCGTAGGCTTTGCGCGTGATGACGGTGACCTTCGGCACCGTCGCCTCGGCAAATGCGTACAAGAGCTTGGCGCCGTGAAGGATGATGCCGCCGTACTCTTGATCCGCTCCGGGCAGAAACCCCGGTACGTCTACGAACGTCAGCAGCGGGATATTGAAGGCATCGCAAAAGCGCACGAAACGCGCGGCTTTGATCGACGAGTTGATGTCGAGCACGCCGGCGAGCACGTTCGGCTGGTTGGCGACGACGCCGATGCTATGGCCTTCGATACGGCCGAAGCCGCAGACGATGTTCTGCGCGTAGAACGGCGCGATTTCGAAGAAGTCGCCCTCGTCGAGCACCGCCGAGATCGCGCGATGGATGTCGTACGGCTTGTTTGCGGCGTCGGGAACGAGCTCGTCGAGCTCCGGTGTTTCTCGATTCGGGTCGTCGTCGGCGGCGTACGCCGGCGGATCGTCGAGGTTGTTTTGCGGGAGAAAGGAGAGCAGCAGCCTCGCCTGGTTCATGAGATCTGTTTCGTCGGCTGCGACGAGATGCGCGACGCCGCTTTTGGTCGCATGCGTCGTTGCGCCGCCGAGCTGCTCGAAGCTGACGTCTTCGCCGGTCACCGTCTTGATAATGTCCGGTCCGGTGATGAACATTTGCGAGATGGCTTGCGTCATGATAATGAAGTCGGTGATGGCCGGCGAGTAGACGGCGCCCCCGGCGCAGGGTCCGGCGACGAGGCTGATCTGCGGAATGACGCCGCTCGCCTGAACGTTTCGCCAGAAGATCTCCGCGTAGCCGCCGAGCGCAACGACGCCCTCTTGAATGCGCGCGCCGCCAGAGTCGTTGATGCCGATCATCGGCGCACCGCTGCGTACGGCAAGGTCCATGACCTTGCAGATCTTCTCGGCGAAAGCTTCGCCGAGCGATCCGCCGAGCACGGTAAAGTCCTGCGAAAAGAGGAAGATCCGTCGCCCCGCGATCGTCGCATAGCCGGTCACGACGCCGTCGCCGAGAAACTCCGTTTCGTCGAGGCCGAACGCGTTCGTACGATGGACGACGAATCGGTCGAGTTCCGTGAAAGAGCCTGGATCGACGAGCATCTCGACGCGCTCGCGTGCCGTTTTCTTGTTGCGCGCGTGCTGACGCGCGACGGCTTGGGCACCGGCAGGTGCCTCGGCGTGCACCCGCTTTGCCGCGAGTTCTGCGTACCGGTCGGCGCGCGTCTTCATCTCTGGCTCATAGGCTCGCCGCGCAAGCCCTTCCCCCCTGCCGGCTATATGAAGAAGGAGGCGCTCGGCCGGCAAGAAAACGACACGCCTTCGCGCTCATACCGCATTACGATGAAAGGGAAGCAATGATGTTTCGACGGTTTCTTGCAACCGCTGCGCTCTTTGGCATGACAACGGGATTTGCTCTTGCCGCCGGCACCTGGTCCGGGCCCTACATCGGCGTGCAGGCCGGGGGAACGTCGACGACGGCAAACGTTTCGATCGTCGGTTCCGGCGTCAGCTTTAACCCGAGCCCGTCGGCGACGATCGGCGGCGTACTGGGCGGCTACAACTGGCAGGTTGGCCCCGCCGTGTACGGCCTGGAAGCCGAGTATGGCGGCATCTGGAGCGGCTCGCCGTTCTCGACGCTGACGCACGCGCCCGATCCGGTCGTGAACACCGTTTCCGATGGCGCAAACCTTCGCGTGCGTGCCCGGGCCGGTTTTGCCGATGGATCGTGGCTGTTCTACGTTGCCGGCGGTTGGAGTCAGAGCAGCATTCGGCTACAGCTCCAGGGCCAAGCGCCCTTCGCCGGGCATTCGTCGGATCAGACGAACGCGCTGGGCGGATACAACGTCGGCGCGGGCCTTGACTACGCATTCTCCAAGAACGTCGCGGGTCGCATCGAATACGTCTTCGATCACTATGGGAACACGACGTTCGTTCCGAGCGATACATTCTTTTCGCATCGTTCGTTTACGAACATCCAAGCAAACACGTACCGCGCTAGTCTGAACTTCCGCCTCTAACAGGCTAAAGCCGGTCGTTTTCCGCAGCCGGCTAATGGCTACCAGATCCCGAGCATCGCCTTCACGTCGTCGGACGCCATCGTCGCCGGATCCCAGGGCGGCGTGAAGGTGATCTCGGCCTTCGCCGTTTTCACGCCTTCGAGCGCGAGCACGCGATCTTCGACCGATTTCTTGAAGAGCGGTCCCACCGGGCACATCGGCGACGTCAGCGTCATGACGACGGTCACGTTCTCACCGTTCTCGCCTTCCACGACGACGTCGTAGACGAGGCCGAGGTCGAGGATACCGAGATCGAGCTCGGGATCCTTGACGTCGACGAGCGCAGTGCGGACTTCTTCCGGCGTAGGCATGCAGTTCTGAGTCTTGGAGCCGGAGGGTCCCGATTCCCCGTGACCTAATGGGTGGGGCATGCGGAAAACGATCGCCATCGTCCCCACGCTCCTCTTGGCGCTCGCTTGCAGTACGGCTCCTGCGCTCGCCGACGTTTCGGTTGCAGCCGGAGGCTGGGTCGGCACCTCTCCAGGCCAGAGCGGCGGAGCGATCATGCTGAGCACTGCATCGTCGATCCCGGTGGTGCCGGTGGGCCTTCAGGCAACGCTGCTCGTTCCCATAACTCGCCAAGGAGGCTATGCGATCACGGGTGAGATCCGGGGGCTCTCCGGCGGCGGATTCGGCGGAGCCTACGTCGGCGTGGGGGCGGGAATCGGCAATCTTGCCATCGGCCGTACGACCGGCCCCGTCGTGACCATCTTCGGCGGCAAGGGCATCGCGCCGCACGCCTCCGTAGAGTTGCGGCTCTATCAAGGGCTGCAGACCGGCGGCACGACCGCAGGCTTCCTCGGTTTCCGGTTCAGCTTGTGAGCGCGCCGGAAACCCGTGTCCCCTCGCGCGGTGTCTGGTAAAATACTCTTATGTCAATGTGGGAACCGTTCACCGAGCGTGCGAGACGCAGCATCGTGCTCGCGCAAGAAGAGGCGCAGCGTCTCGGAAATAATTACATAGGGACGGAGCACATACTGCTGGGTATCATCTCCGAGGGAGAGAGTCTTGCCGCAAAAGTGCTCGAGTCACTCGGCGTCAATTTGGCGAAGGTGCGGCAAGAAGTCGAAGCGATCGTCGGACGCGGCGGGCAGACCGTACAGCAAGAGATGGTTTTCACACCGCGCGCAAAGCGCGTCATCGAGCTTGCCTTCGAAGAAGCTCGTCAGCTGAATCACAATTATATCGGGACCGAGCACTTGCTGCTCGGGTTGATCCGCGAGGGTGAAGGCGTTGCCGCGCGCGTGCTCACGAATCTCGGGGTCGATCCCGCGAAAGTGCGCGTGCAGACGACGTCGCTGCTCGGCGCCGAAGGGCAGCCGCCGGCTCCCAAGGGCAAGGGCAAGACGCCGACGCTCGATGCGTACGGCCGCGATCTCACGCAGCTGGCCCGCGACGGAAAGCTCGATCCGGTCATCGGCCGCAACCTCGAGATCGAGCGCGTGATCCAAATTCTCTCGCGCCGCACGAAGAACAATCCCGCGCTGATCGGCGAGCCAGGCGTCGGGAAGACGGCGATAGCCGAAGGATTGGCGCAGCGCGTTATCAAGGGAGACATTCCAGAGCCGTTGCGCGACCGCCGCGTCATCACGCTCGATCTCGCCGGGCTCGTCGCGGGAACGAAGTATCGCGGCGAGTTCGAAGAGCGTATGAAGCGCGTCATGGACGAAATCCGCAACGCAGCGGGCGAGATCATCCTCTTCATCGACGAGTTGCATACGTTGGTCGGAGCCGGCGCCGCCGAGGGCGCGATCGACGCGAGCAACATCATCAAACCCGCGCTCGCGCGCGGCGAGCTTCAGTGCATTGGTGCGACGACGCTCAACGAGTTTCGCAAACACATCGAGAAGGACGCCGCACTCGAGCGGCGCTTCCAGCCGGTCATGGTCGGCGAGCCGACGGTCGAGGAGACGATCGAGATTCTCAAGGGCCTACGCGATCGGTACGAGGCCCACCACAAAGTCCAGATCACCGACGAGGCGCTTGCAGCAGCCGCGCGCCTCGGCGACCGCTACATCACCGACCGCTTCCTTCCGGACAAGGCAGTCGACTTGATCGACGAAGCCAGCTCCCGCGTGCGGCTGCAGGCGACGCTTCCGCCTCCGGAGATTCGCGAGATCGACGCGCAGCTGCGCAAGGTCGTCGCTGAGAAAGAGACGGTCGTCAAGAATCAAGAGTTCGACCGTGCTGCGGCGATTCGGGAGCGAGAGGAGAAACTGCGTCTCGAACGTGCGCGCTTCGACCAAGAGTGGAAGGAGAAGCGCGCGGGCAGCGATCGCGTGCTCAAGGTTACGGCCGATCACATTGCCGAAATCGTCGCGTCTTGGACGAAGATCCCGGTGAGACGCCTCGCTCAGGCGGAGACCGAGAAGCTCCTCAATATGAAGGAAGAACTGCACACGCGTGTCGTCGGGCAGGAAGAAGCAATAGAGGTCGTCACGCGCGCGATCAGGCGCTCGCGAGCGGGTTTGAAGAGCCCGAATCGCCCGATCGGGTCGTTCATCTTTCTCGGTCCTACCGGCGTCGGCAAGACGGAAGTTGCGCGCAGCGTCGCAGCGTTTCTCTTCGACGACGAAGAATCGATGGTGCGCATCGACATGTCGGAGTACATGGAGAAGTACGCCGTGAGCCGTCTCGTCGGAGCGCCGCCCGGATACGTCGGCTACGAGGAGGGCGGCCAGCTCACGGAGGCGGTACGCCGCCGGCCCTACTCGGTCGTCCTACTCGACGAGATCGAGAAAGCGCATCCGGATGTCTTCAACCTGCTGCTGCAGGTTCTCGACGACGGGCGCCTCACCGACTCTCAAGGCCGCCAAGTCGACTTCAAGAACTGCGTCATCATCATGACGTCGAATATCGGCGCGACCGGCATGCAGACGACGAGCGATATCGGCTTCCGCCTTCAGAAAACCAGCGGTGAGGATGAGCAGCGCGCGTACGAACGCATGAGGAATAAAATTCTCGAGGAGGTCAAGACGACGTTCCGACCCGAGTTCGTCAACCGCGTGGACGAAATCGTCGTTTTTCATCAGCTCACGCGCGAGCAAATCGAGCAGATCGTCGGGCTGGAGCTCGAGAAAGTAATGCGCGAAGTGCGTGCGCAAGAGATGGAGCTGAAGGTCACCGAAGCCGCGAAGGCGTTGCTCGCGCTCAAGGGATGGGACCCGCAGTTCGGCGCGCGCCCGCTACGGCGCGCGATTCAACGCAACGTGGAGGACGAGATCGCCGAGGAGATGCTCAAGGGCAAGTTCCAAAGCGGCGATCATATTCTGGCCGACGTCGATGCCGACAAACCCGAGAAGCTGAAGTTCACGAAGATTCCGTCGATCGAGGCGCCGCAAGCTCCAGAGCCGGCGGTAACGTAAGTCAAACGAGGCGTCTCTCGTGCTCGTAGCCGTCGCGCTCGCCGCGCTCGGCGTAACGCCGGGTTCGCTTGCGCTGAATCCCGCCCAGCAGCAAACGATCGCGATCGCCGGTGCGGTGCCGCCGGTCACGGTGAGTGCCGAGCACCGGCTCGTGATGGTATCCGTCAACGCGGCCGGGACGACCGCGACCGTTACGGCCACGCAGGCGACCGGTAGCGACGTGCTGCACGTCGTCGACGCCTTAGGCGGTACCGCCGACGTTCCGGTGCGCGTCGCGTTCAACGCGGGAACGGTCGCGCCGCAGATCTCGTTGACGGTCACCGGCGACCCCATCGATCCCGCTTGGCTCTCCGATCAGATGCAAGCCGCCGTCGCGCGCGCGACGCAAGCAATGCCCGGCGCGCTAATGATGATTGCAACGCCGGCGCCACCCGCGCTTGTGCCGGGCGCGGCTGCTACGGTCGCCGTACCCGTGCAGATATCGGGCAACGGCTCGTACTTCGACATCGGTGGAACGACGAACGTGACGGTGCGCGAGCTGCCGCTCGTGCACGCCGACCCCGCGCTGCTCTTTTACGATGACGACCCCGAAGACGTCACCCAAGACGGCGTCCTATATCGCGGCACCGTCACGGTCGCGCAGCCGGTACGGCTCTATACGTATCACGACAACGCCGGTACGGCCGACCGGAGCATCACCGTCGTGCTCAGCGCCTTGGCAACGTCACGCGTCCAGGCAATCGACGCGTTGGCCGGCCCTAACGTGGACGTGATGTCGGTCGGTCACGCCGTCGGCGTGACGTACCTTACGGTTGCGCCCAAGGACGAAGGGATCGTGCTGACGCTTCCGGCTGCGGCTCCGTACGTGCTGCACGGCGTGACCGCCGGTTACGGCGAGCTCGTCGCGGAGGCGCTCGACCTGCGCGTGCTCTCGGGTGGTCCCGTCACCGTGACCGTGCTGGGCCTCGCTCCCGGCCAGGCCGTGCAAACCTTCCTCGACCAGGCCACAGTTCCGGGCGACGGTCATGGTCGGACCGGTGTCTTTGCCATCGCCGGATACGGCGACGCCATGTCGACGTACGTGGCCGGCGGCCCCGACGCTCGCGTCACCTACGGAGCTCGCGATCCGAGCCCGCCGGCGGCCGTCCCTGGCCAACGGGGTCACGACTACGGAGGGTATGGAGTCCTGTATCACTTTGTATTCACGCTGACCAATCCAACCGGCGCGGAATCGAACGCTTACCTCTACGAGCGGCCGTTGAGCGGAGACGTTCGTTCGAGCTTTCTCGTCGATGGCACCCTCGTGCAGCTAGGCTGCGCGCGCGAATCCGTCCCGTATCAGATCGAGGCGTACGGCTTGCAGCCGTATTCGACGTACCGCGTGGTCGTCGAGACGATGCCGGACGGCGGATCGAGCTATCCAATGGAGCTCGGAGTCACGGCTACTCCCCCAATACCTCAGACGCCACCCCTCGACGCTCCGAACGGCTGCTTCCCCCGCCCCTAATACCGCGGGGGCTACACAGGTGGGTGTTCCTCCGCACCGCTGGGCACGGTTCCTTAAATTTGATGAAAGTTTGAGAGTGTGCGCGACATTTGGCACAGGGTCCCTGTAGCCACGGCAGTATTTTTGCCACACTACGTTGGGGGGAGATATATGGAGCGCACGACCGAACCGAAGATCGTCCTGCTCGTTCGCCTGCTGAACGCCATCGACGAGGGTCGGTACAGCTTTGAGGCACTCAAGGATCGTGTCTCCGGCGGCGGAGACCGGCGGCCGAGCACGAGGAGCCTGCGACGGTATCTCGCGATTCTTGCCGCGGCGGAGTTTCCGTGGTACTTCGACCGGGCCACGAACGCGTATCGCTTTGCCGACGGCTATAGCCTCAAACGCCTCCACCTGTCGAACGGTGAGCTCTTCGGGCTCGTCGCGCTGCGCGCGGTCGCTCACTCGATCGGCGGCACGATCGGGGCGTCGATCGGCGAAGTAACGAAGAAGCTCGCAGGAGCCGCCGGGAACGGTCGCGTGCATACGAACGGGCATCCTACGGTGGCATTTCGACTCTCGGAGATCAGGCTCGACGAGCAAGGGGAGCGTTCTTTCGCGCTGCTCTCCAATGCGGAGCGGCATTTGCGCAGCGTGCGCTTCGCCTACGTCGACAAGGACGAAAAGCGCAGCACGCGCACCGTCGATCCCTATGGCTTCGTCGTGAGCTCCGGGAGGGTCTACTGCGTTGCCTTCGATCACGCGCGCAACGATCGGCGCAGCTTCGCCGTCGACAGCATCTCGGCGGTCGAGACTCTGGGGCAGACGTTCGTGAAGCCTCCGGATTTCGACATCGAGGCCTGGGCGGCGTCGTCGATCAGCGGCGTGCTACACGGCGCCTCACCGTCGCAGGTTCGCGTGCGCTTCGTACCGCGCGTCGCCAAGGCGGCGATCGCAGCGCGCGTCGTCGCCGAGCGCGACATTCAGCGCTGCGACGACGGCTCGGCGGAGATCGTCTTCCACGTCGATGACGTGGAAGAGCTCGTGCGCTGGGTACTCGGCTGGGGCGATCAAGCCGAGGTCCTGGAACCATCGGATGTACGCGACCGTATCTCGGCTCTGGCCCGTTCAATATCTCTAAAGTATCAATAGCTGCCGACACTAAGCTCGTAAGAAAAGCAAGAACCGCGAGAGCAAAGCCCCCACGGCTCTTGACGTATTCGCTCACCGATGCTCGCTCGTTTGGCCCCCGGGTGGAAGACCCCACAGCGCCGCTCCGGCGGTTTGGCCTCTCGGCCGCGACTGATACGCTCGTCGCCCTTCGTTTTACCGAAGTGAATGCATGGTAACAGGTTGAAAACAACCATGCAAGAGCTCGATACTCCTACCCACAAGCTCTCCACAGGATTTTTTATTTATGCACTACGTGCTTTCCGGTTATCCACTTTTTGCCGCGCTGATCATCGTCGCGCAGTCGTTTTTCGGCAGCTTGCCGATCGACGGCATTCGCTGCGATACCACCGAAGGCGCGGTGGAACACGTGCACGCGCATCTCCAGCTCTTCGATCGCGGTCGCCGGGTCGAAATACCGGCGGGCGTCGGCATCCCGGTCGACCGCGGCTGTCTGTACTGGCTGCACACGCACGCGCCGGACGGTATCATCCACATCGAATCGCCGGTGCGGCGCACCTTCACGCTGGGAGCGTTCTTCGACATCTGGGGCGCGGACTTGAACCCACGCCACGCCGGCCCGCTCGAGGCTGCGCGCGGCCGGCAGCTGCGCGTAACCGTCAACGGGGTGCTCTGGCACGGTAACCCGCGCGCCATCCCGCTGCGCGACCACGAAGAGATCGTGATTCAAGCCGGTCCACCCTTCGCGAGGCCAAGCGCGGCAGCGTGGTCGAACCTCTGAACTCATGAGCGTTGCCGCCGCATCGGAAGTCGAGCTCGACGGGCAACACCTGACGCTAGAGCGCGTCGAGGCGATTGCTGACGGCGCGCCAGCGCGTGTCTCGGCCGCCGCGCGCGAGCGCGTCGCGAAGGCGCGCGCCTTTGTCGAGCGCCGCTTGCGCGACGGGGAGGCGATCTACGGCGTTACCACCGGCTTTGGGCGGCTTGCAAACGTAGCGGTCGGCGCTTCCGACGCCGAGCGCTTGCAGGTCAACCTCGTTCGCAGCCACGCTGCCGGAACCGGGCCGCCGCTCGAGATCCGCGCGGTGCGGGCTGCGGGCGCGCTACGCGTCAACGCGCTGGCGGCCGGCCACTCGGGCGTGCGCCTCGAGACGCTCGACCTTCTGGTCGAACTGCTCAATCGAGGCGTGACGCCGTACGTTCCCTCGCAGGGATCGGTCGGCGCAAGCGGCGATCTCGCTCCGCTCGCGCATATGACGCTGACGCTGATCGGTGAAGGCGAGGCCCTGCACGACGGCGAGCGTCTCCATAGTGCCGTCGCGCTCGAACGCGCCGGGTTGCGTCCGATCCGCCTTGGCGCAAAAGAAGGCCTTGCGCTGGTCAACGGCACGCAGGTGATGACGGCGCTCGCGGCGCTCGGCGTCCTGCGCGCCGAGCGGCTCGCGGCTGCGGCGGACGTCATCGGCGCGATGTCGCTGGAAGCCTTTCTCGGTACCGACCGCGTCTTCGATCGGCGCATCAACGCGCTGCGACCGCACAAAGGGCAAGCGCGGGTCGCCGATAATCTGCGCGCGCTGCTCGCGGGATCGCAGATCGTGGCGTCGCATCGCGAATGCGGCCGCGTTCAAGACCCGTACTCGTATCGCTGCATCCCGGTCGTACACGGCGCGGTGCGCGATGCAATAGCGTACGCTCGCAGCGTCGTCGAGATCGAGGCGAACTCCGTCACTGACAACCCGCTCGTCTTTCCGGATGACGGAGAGTTTCTCTCCGGCGGCAACTTTCACGGCGAGCCTGTTGCGCTCGCAGTCGACTTCCTCAAGTTTTCGATCGCGGAGTTGGCCTCGATCTCAGAGCGGCGCCTCTATTTGCTGCTCAACGGCGAAGAGCGCGAGCTGCCGCTCTTCTTGACCGGGCGCTCGGGGATTCAGTCCGGGCTTATGATCGCGCAATACACGGCGGCCGCGCTCGTCAATGAAAACAAGGGCTTGGCGTGGCCGTCGAGCGTCGATTCCATACCGACGTCAGCCGGTCAGGAGGATCATGTCAGTATGGGGATGACGTCGGCGAATGCGCTGTCGCGCGCGCTCGACAACGGCGAGGGCGCGCTCGCGTGCGAGCTGCTCGGTGCGCTCGCCGCTACGGATTTCCGCCGTCCGTTGCGGTCCGGAGTGGGAACGCAGGGAGCGTACGATGCGGCGCGGCTGCGGATCGCTCCGTTGGGCGAAGACCGCGCGCTCGCCCCCGACATCGAATCCGCTCGCGAACGGATAGCCTCCCGCGCGCTCGTTGCGGCAGCCGAGAAAGCGAGCGCCATCTCTCTCTAACCCGGAAGACGCCGCCGTTATTGGGCCCGACTGCTCGATACGTCCAGGCGAGAATCAGCAGCGCTTTGGGCGGAACGGCGAGGCGAAACGGCGCTCCAACTGCGGCGAATCGCGGGCGCATGCTTCAATCCTGCGGTGGATGTACTCCATCAGCTCGCAGAGCGAGGCAAAGTAGCGCCGTTCCCCGGTTTGCAGGTCGTCGATACGCCCTCGCCACGCCTCGGCGCCGTTGCCGGACTCGGCCCACAGACGGAGCGCGAAGGCGTGCTCCCGGCGTCTCGGTGTCGTCTGCATACTGCGAGCATAGAGCCGGCGCGTCATCGACGCGTCGCCGTGCGGAGGCCCCGGCCTCCGAGGCCTCCAAGGTAGCCGTGCTATGAGCGCTTTCGCCGAATCGCGCGAGGTTCGCGCGCCGCGCGGCCGCGAGATATCGTGCCTCGGCTGGCCGCAAGAAGCGGCGATGCGCATGCTCATGAACAATCTCGATCCGGCGGTTGCGGAGCGACCCGCAGACCTCGTCGTCTATGGAGGGAACGGCCGCGCGGCGAGATCGTGGGATGCGTTCGACGCAATCGTGCGTACCTTGCGGCGGCTGAAGGACGACGAGACGCTCGTCGTGCAGAGCGGCAAGCCCGTCGGCGTCTTTCGGACGCACGCGCGCGCGCCGCGCGTCTTGATCGCGAACGCGAATCTCGTGCCGAAGTGGGCCGACTACGACACGTTTCGCAAGCTCGAGGCGAGCGGCTTGACGATGTTCGGCCAGATGACGGCCGGATCGTGGATCTACATCGGTACCCAGGGCATCGTGCAGGGAACGTACGAGACGTTTGCGGAGCTGGCGCGGCAGCACTTCGGCGGGAGCCTCCGCGGGCGCGTCTGTTTGAGCGCCGGCGTCGGGGGAATGGGCGGCGCTCAGCCGCTCGCCATCACGATGAACGAAGGCGTCGCTCTGCTCGTCGACGTCGATCCGGCGCGCTTGCGACGCCGCTGCGAGCTGCACTATCTGGATCGCGTTGCCGCATCGCGAGACGAGGCGTTGCGTGAGACCGAGCGCGCAAAGCGCGACGGCGTGGCGCTCTCGGTGGGATACGAAGGCAACGCCGCGGTAGAGTTTCCCGCGCTCTACGAGATCGGTTTTCGGCCCGACGCGGTTACCGATCAGACCTCGGCGCACGACATGCTCGACGGATACGTTCCCGCCGGCGTAACGTTGGAGGAGGCGGCCGAGCTGCGCAAACGCTCTCCTGCGGAGTACGAGCGCCGCGGTCTCGAGAGCGTCGTGCGGCACGTCGAGGCGATGGTGAAATTCCAAGAAGCTGGCGCAATCGTCTTCGACTACGGCAACAACATCCGCGCTCAGGCCGAGCGAGGCGGATACGCGCGCGCGTTCGCGTTCCCCGGCTTCGTGCCGGCCTTCATTCGCCCGCTCTTCTGCCGCGGCTCCGGACCGTTCCGTTTCGCGGCGCTCTCGGGCGATCCGGCAGACATCGCGCGACTCGACGAGGAGCTCGTGCGGCTCTTCCCTCACGACGCGTCGCTGCAGCGATGGATCGCGCTCGCGCGCGAGCGCATCGCCTTTCAAGGTTTACCGGCACGCATCTGCTGGCTCGGATATGGGGATCGCGCGAAGGCGGGCCTCGCGTTCAACGAACTCGTCCGCTCGGGAGCGGTGACGGCCCCGGTCGTCATCGGGCGCGATCACCTCGATACCGGCAGCGTCGCCTCGCCGTACCGCGAGACCGAGGCCATGAAGGACGGAAGCGACGCGATCGCCGACTGGCCGATTCTCAACGCGCTGCTGAATACCGCCGCCGGAGCGCACTGGGTAAGTTTTCACCACGGCGGCGGCGTCGGCATCGGCTACAGCTTGCACGCGGGGATGGTCGTGCTGGCGGACGGCTCTGATGACGCGCGCGAACGCCTCGAATGCGTGCTCACGACCGACCCTGGCTTGGGCGTCGTTCGTCATGCCGATGCCGGCTACGACCTCGCCGCGCAGACGGCCGATGAAAAAGGGATCGACTGGCGCCTTTGAGCCGCGCGCTATTGGTCCGCGCGCGCGAAATCGTCACGTGCGACACAACTGCGCAGCAAGGCTGCGTCACCTTCGACGACCTCGGTCTCATTGCCGATGCGGCGATTCTCGTCAAGGACGCGGCGATAGCGGCGGTCGGGCGCGACTCCGACGTCGCCGAGCTCGCGCCGCGCGACGCCGTGGAGATCGACGCCCGCGATTGCGTCGTCGTTCCGGGTTTCGTGGATGCGCACGCGCACCCGCTCTTCGCGGGAGATCGCGAAGCCGATTTCTCGGCGCGGCTACGAGGTGAAAGGCCGCCCCAAGGCATGCTCTCCACCGTGCGCAGGACGCGCGCTGCGCTGGAAGACCCGCGTGCCTTTTACGAAGACAGCGTTCGGCCGCGTCTGCGTGCGATGCTCGCACACGGCACGACGACGCTCGAGACGAAGACTGGCTACGCGCTGACGAAGGCGGGAGAGCTTGCGCTTCTCGATCTCATTGCGGCGCACCGTAGCGACCCCGACGTTCCGCGGCTCGTTGCTACGTTTCTCGGCGCGCACGCGCTCCCTCCCGAGTTCGATTCGACCGAAGAGTACATTGAGTACCTCATTGCCGAGTGCGTTCCGCACGCCAAAGAGCACGGCGCGGAGTACGCCGACGTCTTCTGCGAACCCGGCTTCTTCTCGGCCGACGAGGCGCGCCGGTATCTCGTCGCGGCGATGCAGCGCGGGCTGCGCGCTCGGATTCACTGCGACGAGATGGCCGACGGCGGAGCGGCGGCGATGGCCGCCACGCTCGGCGTCGACTCCGCCGATCATTGCAACGTCATCTCAGCCGACACGGCGCGTGCGATCGCCGGCGTCGCGGTCGTCGTCGCCTGCCCCGCAACCATCGCATTTCTCGGGCTCGAGGCGCGCGCGCCGGTGCGCCGCATTCTCGAGCAGGCCGGTACCGTTGCGCTTGCGAGCGATTTCAATCCCGGAACGTCGCCGTGTTTCAATCTCCAAACGGTCGCATATTTTGGCCGCAGCCTCTTCGGCATGAGCGCAGCACAGGCGCTCTACGGCGTGACGCGTGCCGCCGCTCGCTCGCTCCGAAAGGAGGCCGGCGTCATTTACGAAGGCGCACCGGCAGACTTGGTAGCGTTGCGTTTGGACGACGCGCGCGAGTTCGGCTGGCAGTTCGGCGGTAACCTCGCGGCATGGGTGTGCAAGGGCGGCGTATGGGAAGCGAACTGATTCGCTGCGCGCGTGCGGTCGTAGGCGGTGCGTTGCGGGAGGACTTCGGGTTCGTCGTCGACGACGGCGAGATTACCGATGCCGGCGACTTCGCGTCGGTGCGAGCGCGGCATCCGGACGCGTACGTGCGCGCTTTTCCGGTCGATCGGTTGATCGTGCCGGGCTTCGTCAACGGGCACAGCCATGCGTATCAGATCCTCCTGCGAGGATGGGCCGACGATCGTACGTTCGAGCATTGGCGCGACGACGCGCTCTATCGGGTGATACCGCAGCTCGCGCCGGAGGACGTCTACTGGGTTTTCGTTGCGGCCTTCTCGGAGATGCTGGCCGCCGGCATCACGACCGTAGCGGAGTTTTTCTATCTCAACGGGCGGGGCAACCAGCACGCAGAGGCCGCAATTCGTGCGGCGCAGCGAACCGGCATTCGCCTGATCCTCGCTCGTACGTGGATGGACGCACCGCAGGCCCCTCCGGAGTTTCGCGAGAGCATTGAGGAAGCGGTGGAGCGTACGCGCGAGCTTCGCGCCGCCTTTCCGCATGCCGGCGTCTGCGTCGCGCCGCATTCGCTCCACGGCGCGTCGGAGGCGATGCTTCGAGCCGCTGCCGAGTTCGCGCGCGAAGAAGCGTGCGACCTGCACGTGCACGTTGCCGAGACACCCGCGGAGGTTGCTCTTTCGCGCGAGCGCTACGGCGTCACGCCGGTCGTCGCGCTCGATGGGTTCGGCGCGCTGAGCGAACGCAGCGTGGCGGTCCACGCGATCCACATAACGGAGCACGAGAAAGCGCTGCTCGCCGGGCGCCACGTGCGCGTCGTGCGTAATCCGACCACGAATCTCTATCTTGGCGACGGACTCGGCGACATCGTGGGATTACTCGCTCGTGGGATCTGCGTTGGCCTTGGAAGCGACGCAAACGTCAAACCTTCGGCGATCGACGAGATGCGCGCCGCGGCGTACGAGCAGAAGGCCGCAGCGCTGGACGGCAGCGCGCTCGGCGCCGGCGCGGCGTTTCGCCTCGCCACGTCTGAGGGTGCTCGTGCCGTCGGCATTGCAGCGGGAGACCTCGCGGCGGGACTCGCGGCCGATTTCACGGTGCTCGACGCCTCCTCGATCGACCCCTGGTCGCCGCCGGTCAACGCGCTGGTCTACCGCGGCGAGGACGCGTGGGTTCAAGCCTGTTTCGTGGGGGGACGCCGCGTCTACACGGGCGAGACCTCACCGCTCGCCCTCGAGGCACGGCTCGAGGTTGCTGCAATCGGTCGCCGGCTGCTGCCCGTATAGTATCCATGTAAGTACTTGCATTGGTCTTTAGCGTATGCTATTGTTCGCGTGCGAGTAGGCACCAAGCTATGGAAGGCAGAGGAATGAGCAATAGGCTCGAGGGGAAGCGCGAGCCGGCGCAGGTTGCGCTAGATTATCGCCCAGAGGATCAGAAAGGAATGCAGCGGGAGGTCCGCGCCACCATCGAAAGCGGAAGAGTCTCAATCGTTCTCACCCTGGACCACCTCGAAGCGCTCGACATCGCGGGGGTGCGCGGCCTGATCGTGCTGTTGCGCAGCGCTCGGGCTGCAGGCGGCGAGCTCGCGCTGCGTACGTCGAATCCGAAGATTCTCCGTACGCTCGCGGTGACTGCGCTCGATCGGCTATTCCACGTCAGTCGCGCGGAGGCTGCAGCGTGAGAGCTCTTACCATCATCGCGACGCTGCTCGTATGCGCCGTTCCTGCTTTCGCCTCTGCTCCGCAATCGCCAAGCGACGCGCGTGCCGTCATCGAGCAGATGCTTGCGAGCAACCCCGCGTTGATCTCGTACCGAGCGCGCGTGCACGTTGACGTTCACATGCTGAACTTTCCGTATCTCAGCCCCGTGCTTGACGGAACGACGTACTACAAGCGGCCCGGCAACTACGAGGTCGTCTTCGACAGCGTGCCATTCTATATGAAGGGGTTCTCGCGGCTCTTCGCGGACATGGGCGACGCCGCCGTTTGGCAGCGCGATCAAAACGTCGCGCTCTTGGGTACGCGCAACGTGGACGGTCGACCCCTCTTGGTATTGCGCATGACGAAGAAGGTTCATAGCGACATTCTCGATTACACGGATGCGTACGTCGACCCGCGGACGTACGAACTCCTGCGCATGGAGTGGTATTATCGCAGCGGCGGAACGATCGTCATGACGCAGTCGTATCGCCTGCAAGCGGGGTTCGTGGTTCCCTTCGAGCAGCATGCGACGATCGACATTCCGCACGTGCGCGCCGTCGGCGACGCCGTCTACGGCAGCTATCAGGTCAACGTCGTCGTCGACGACGGGGTATTTAGCAAGCACCCGTGATTGCCACGAAGCCGGCATCGCCGGAAGAGACGCGCAGTCGGATCCTATCCGCCGCCCGCGAGGTCATCGCGCGCAAGGGAAAGCGCGGCGCGACGACGCGAGAGATCGCGGAAGTCGCGGGAGTCAACGAAGGCACGCTGTTTCGCCACTTCGGAAGCAAGAGCGCTCTCGTTGTGGCGGTCGTTCAGCACGTCTGCGGCGTCGTGGAACTGAGGGACGTCGTCGCGCAGCTGCGCGGGCCGGTCGAAGCGGATCTGCTCGCCGTCGGTCGCACGATGCTCGAGCGCATGGAGGCACAAAAGGACATCATCCGCTGGTCCCTGGTCGAAGCGGAGTACGATAAGGACGTTTTTTCGTCTACGGTGTGGCGCCCGCAGCTCGCCATCCACGACGTCATGGTCGACCTCATGCAGCGGCACGTAGGCTGTGGTGACTTGCACGGCGACCCGAAGCAGCTTGCCGCTTTCTTCATGGGAATCGTATTCGTGCACGTGGTCGCTCGAGAAAAGTTTCCCGATTCCGACTTTCACGAGGACGCCGAGCGCGCGCTTCGATTTTACATCGACGTGTTTTTGAACGGCGTACGGACGAGCCGCACCGAAAAGGCGTAAGGATGGAGACGCGAGAGAAGGAGCAACAACATAAGCAGGACGGTGCGGCGACGCCGCTCGTGACCGAAGAGCCGGTGAGGCAGTTCCGCAAGCGCTGGGCATTCATCGGATTGGGCATCGTCGTCCTCATCGTCGCGATCGTCTTCGGCGTGCCGTGGCTGCGATATATGCTCGCGCACGAAGGCACGGACGACGCGCACGTCGATACCGACATCGTGGAGATCACGAGCAAGATCCCCGAGCGCATCGGCAGCATACTCGTCACCACGAATCAGCACGTACGCCGCGGTCAGCTGCTGGTCGTTCTCGACGATCGTGACGAGCTCGCACGGCTACAGCAAGCGAAAGCGCAGTACGACCTCGCGCTTGGGAATCAGCGCACGACGGAGCAGCAGGGTCGCGGCGGCGTCGTGCAAGCGCGCGGGCAAGCAGCGCAAGCCGCGGCGCAAGTCGACGTCGCGCTCTCGCAGATTCCCGGAGCGCAGCAGAACTACGACAAGGCCGAGGCCGATCTTTCGCGTACGGCATCGCTCGTCGCGACGGGCGACATCCCGCGCGAGCAGCTCGACGCTGCGCGAGCGGAGGCGGCCGCAGCCTCGTCCGAATTGCAGGCCGCGGAGAACGCGGTGACGGCGGCGCGCGCGCAGGAGGAGGCCGCAGGAGGCGGCGTCACGACGGCGCAGGGCCGTCTCGCGCAGGCGTCCGACACGAGTCAGGCCCAGGCCGCTGAAGCGCAGCTCGATTTGGCGCTTCGCGACCTGCGCTACACGCATATCTCCTCGCCGATCGACGGGTTCGTCGGCGAGAAGAACGCTGAAATCGGCCAGACCATCGCGGCCGGGGAAGTCCTGATGACGCTCGTGCCGAGCAAAGACATCTTCATCACCGCGAACTACAAGGAAACGCAGATGGGCAACATGCGCGTCGGACAGCCCGTCGACATTCACGTGGACGCCTACCGCGGCGTTACGTTTCACGGGCACGTCGTCTCGATCAACCCGGCGTCCGAGAACACGTACGCGCTGGTCCCGTCGCAAAACGCAACCGGCAATTTCGTCAAGGTAACCCAGCGCATTCCGGTGCGCATTTCGATCGACGACCCACGGTCAGACATGCCGTTGCGACCCGGAATGAGCGTCGAGACCTACGTGAAGGTGCGTTAGTTCCTGATGCGTTTCGTCACGCTCGCTGTCGCCGTCGTCCTCGCGGCCTTTCCCTTTGGTGCCGGAGCGCAGCAGAACGAACGGCTACCCGCGCAGGCCACGATCCCGTCGCCGCCGCCCGCTCCGGCTCTGGCGCCGGTGCCAAGCGTCGCTCCAGGCTATAGGGCGCCGAATGTGCATGCGGGCATTCCAAACATCGTCGGAACCGCCGCCCAGCCCGTCGTGGGCATCGCACTGGGTGACGCGATCGGAATGGCGTTGCTGAAGAATCCGAACCTCGCAATCGCTGCCGGAAGTCGCCGCATAGCGTTCTACGGCATCGAGGCGGCAAAAGGCGCGTTCGACGTACGATTTCAAGTAGAACCGGAGATCGAACGTTCGATCGCGGCGCCGCAGAATCCGTTCTTCGCGGGACCCCGGTACGGCCCGGTCGTCACCGGCAACGCGTCCGTGGTCGGCGGCGTCTCCGGTATTCTGCCGAACGGACAGTCGTACAGCATCAGCCTTTCGCAGACGAGAACGACGAACGACGAGATCGTCAATCTCCTGAATCCTACGTATCTGACCGCGCTCTCCTTCGTGCTGACGCAGCCGCTACTGCGCAATGCCGGGATGAACGCGCCGAAGCGCGATGTGGAGCTCTCCGTCATCAACGCGAACCAGACGCAGGAGCAGACGCTGGCGACCGTTTCCGACACGATCGGCCAAGTCGAGGACTCGTATTGGGATCTCGTCTCCGCGTGGCGGAACGTCGCGATTCAGGAGGAAGCGCTGCGCGAAGCGGTCGCTCAGCAGCGCAGCACGATCCGGCTCGCGCGTCACGGCGCGGGCGCACCCGTCGACGCGGTCGAATCTGGCGCGCAAGTGTATGCCGACGAAGCCGCTGTCGCGTCGGCCTTGCAGAGCGTAGCGACGGTGCAGAATCAGCTCAAGAGCGCGATCGCCGCTGGACCGTCCGATCCTATATGGACGGCGAATCTCGTTCCGACGTCTCCGGTGTTGCGCATACCGCCCGCTCCGGCGTTTACGCGGCTCGTCCAAGAGGCGATGCAGAATCGACCGGAGATTCGGCAGACACTCGATGCCGAGCTTCAAGCCGACGTCAATGTCGCGTACGCGCGCAATCAGCTACGGCCCCAGGTCGATCTGAAGCTCGGATACACGACGAACGGTTACGCCGGGACGCTGTTGCCGCTGACGCCGAGCAATCCAGTGTACGCCTTCGTCTGCCCGACGATACCCTGTTCCTTCGCCGTACCGCCGCCGCTCGTCGGGGGCTTCGGCCAGTCGTACAACACGTTGCTGCAGCAGCGCTACCCGTACTGGAACGCGGGCGTCGTCTATTCGCTGCCGCTGGGCAATCACACGGCACGCGCGCAGTTCGGAGAAGCGCTCGAGCAGCAGCGCGACGCGCAGATCGCGGTTCAGGCCACGGAGGATCGCGTCGTCGTTGAGGCTCGCAACGCGCTGCAGACCTACGAATCCGCGCTGTCGCGTCTTCAGGCTGCGCGCGCGGCACGTCAGGCGAGCGACGTGGTGTATGCGAGCGAGCTTCGAAAGTTCCGCAACGGGACGTCGACGACGTTTCTTGTCCTCGAGCGGCAAGTTCAGTTGGCACAGAACCGCGGCTTGGAGCTCCAAGCGCAGACCGACTTGAACAAAGCCGTCGTCGAGCTGCAGCGGGTGAGCGGCGCGATCCTCACTGCGAACGGCGTGAACTTGGAAACCTTGGGTTCTCGGGCTCTCCCTTAGCCTGCCGGACCCCGGCGGCCGCCGCGTCGACGTACCACAGCACGCGGCCGCCGTGCGGCTTGACGACCTGCGCTGGATAGCGCCACGGATGGTACGATTCTTCGCGAACGGCTTTCAGCGCAGCGGTCTTCTCGGTACCGCTGACGCCGAAGAGCACCTCGCGCGAGTCGTTGATCACCTTCGGTGTGATCGTGATGCGCCACATTCGTACCGACTCCGCGTAAACGGCGCGTGCGAGGGCATCGTCGTCGACGAACGGATCGCTGCCGGGAAAGAGCGAGGCCGTGTGCGCGTCGGCACCGAGGCCGAGCATGCAGAGGTCGAGCTGCGGTGCGTTGCCGAGCGAGTCGCGCAGGTCGCACGCATAGTCGAGTGCCGCTCGCTGCGGGTCGATTTCGCCGCGCATGCGGTGAACCTGAGCTGCCGGAATCGCGACGGCGTCGAGAAACGTCTGCTTCGCCGTTCGATAGTTCGAGGCTGGATCGTCCGGCGGCACGCAGCGTTCGTCTCCGAAGTACACGTGGACCGCGCTCCATGCGACGCGCGATCGGCGAGGATCGTCGGCCAAGAGTGCGTAGGCGTCGTGTGGAGTCGTTCCACCCGCTAAGGCGACGGTGAAGCGGCCCCGCGTCGCAATCGCGTCGCGCGCGGAGGCGACGAACGCGTCCGCAAGCCCCTGTGCGAGCAGCTCGGGGGTCCGGAAGACGTGAAGGTCGTCAGCCGCCATCGGCGGCAAGAAGGTGCCCTGCGACGTCGAGCGACTCGCGAAAAACGGGATCGCACTGCTCGTGCAAGATGGCGCGCTCGAGCAGCGAGGCGACGTCCACGTCGTGGAGCGGCGCGACGCGCGCCGGGCGCTCCTTCGTTCCACTGACTTCGAGCGAAACTGCGGCGGCATCGCAGAGCTGTGCTTGGAAGCGCGTTCCGCCCGATTCAAGCGTGATGCGCTTCACCCGGCGCGGCTCACCCTCGCGCAGGATCGAGTAGGTAATTCCGCGCGCGCCGCCCTTCTGCCGGAAGCTGCGGCCCCCGTTGGGCGTCCACGAGAGGCGGCTGGCGAGCCATCCCAGCAAGTAGTAGCCTTCGGCGTCTGAGCCGCTTGCAATCGTCACGCGACGCAGATCGAAGAGATCCTCCACGAAGGCGCGTTCGTCGAAGAAGTCGGCAACGAGCTCTTGCCACGGAGCGAGCCGCAGATAGGCGAGATCGTGAATCGATTCCACACTGCGGTGTTCGTTGGAGAACGCGACGAGATCATGCAGCGCCGCATCGTCGTCGCGCGCGCGCGAGCTATCGAGGAGAATCGAGCGCATCTCCGGCGCGAGGCGCACGAAGCGCTCGTCGCTTGCGGTCTGCGGCGCTACCCAGAGAAGAACGCACGGCATTCCAGGCGGCAAGAGATGCGACGCGAGCGCGTGGATCTTCTCCGCTGAGGTTCCCTGCACGCCCACTTCGATCCACTCGGCGTCGTCCGTCTGCTGCAAAGGGTTCTCCGCGACGCCGGCGTTGAGCAGGAGGACGCGTGACGCGTGTCGCCGGGCGAGCCGTTTCGCGCGCTCGCGGACCCATGGTACGAGCTGCGGATCCTCGACGAAGACGAGCAGCGTCATGGTCGCGATGCGGATGTTGACGCTCATAATCGCCGCCACTCCGGAAGGAGCTGGAGCGCAGTATCCGGACCTTGGCTGCCGGCCGAATAGTTGGGAAACGTGAAGTCCTTCGTGTTCTCCCATACGTCGAGCACCGGCGTGATGATCTCCCACGCGAGCTCCACCGCATCCCAACGCGTGAACAGCGTCTGATCGCCGCGCATCGCATCGGCGAGAAGTCGCTCGTACGCAGGCGGCGAGTGGAAGCCGAAGCCCGTCCCGTAGTTGAAATCCATGAAGACACTGCGAATGTGGCTCTTCGGGCCGGGAACCTTTGCCTCGAAGCGCAGCGCGACGCCTTCGTCCGGCTCGATCTTGATGACGAGTAAGTTCGGCTCGATCGCGTCCGTCGACTCGCCGTAGAGCCGATGCGGGATCGGCTTGAACGTGACGACGATCTCCGAGATCTTTTGCGCGAGGCGCTTCCCCGAGCGCAGGTAGAAGGGAACGCCCGCCCAGCGCCAGTTATCGATGCTCATGCGCAGCGCGGCAAACGTCTCGGTATTCGAGCTCGGCGCAACGTCGGGCTCCTGGCGGTAGCCGGGCACGGTCGTTCCCTCGATGATGCCCGGACCGTACTGGCCGCGTGCCGACATGCTCATCACGTCTTCGTGGCGCGGCGGAGCGATCGCCGAGAAGACCTTAAACTTCTCGTTGCGAATGGCGTCGGCTTGCGAGCTGGCCGGCGGCTCCATGGCGACGAGCGCGAGCAGGTTGAGCACGTGATTCTGAATCATGTCACGCAGCGCGCCCGCAGTTTCATAGTAACTGCCGCGGTCCTCGATACCGATCGATTCGGCCGACGTGATCTGGACCGACTGCACGTAGTTGCGATTCCAAATCGGCTCGAAGATCGTGTTGGCGAAGCGCAGGGCCATGATGTCCTGCACCGGCTCTTTGCCCAAATAGTGGTCGATACGGTAGACGTCGTGCTCGCCGAAGACGCGGTCCACGGTCTTCTGCAACGCTCGCGCCGAGGCGAGATCGGTGCCGAACGGCTTTTCGATGACGATGCGCGTCCAGCCCTGCTCGTTGCTGCGAGGGTCCAGGTTCGCGCGCCGAAGCATCTCGATGATGCCCGGGAAGACCGACGGCGGCGTCGCGAGATAGAAGAGGCGGTTGCCGCCGGTTGCAAAGCGTTTGTCGTTTTCTTCCAAGCGCTTACGCAACTCCTGAAAGTGCGCCACCTGCTTGAAGTCCGCGCTGATGTAGCTCAAGCACTGCGCGAAGTTCTCCCACAGCTCACCCTGCGGTTTCAATCCGTCGGGTGCGAAGGCATCGATCTGCTCGCGGCAGTAGTCGCGAAACTCTTGATCGCTGTATTTCGTACGTGCGAATCCGATCAGTGCGAATCCGCTGGGAAGAATGCCGCGCAGCCGCAGCGCCCAGATCGCAGGAAGCAGCATACGCTTGAAGAGATCGCCGCTTGCGCCGAAGAGTACGACGCTGCAAGGATCGGAGATACGGTCGCTCTCGATCCCGGCGCGCAGCGGATTCACGCGCTCGCCGTTGCCGGTCGCAGGCGCGAGCGACGCGTCAAGCACCGCTTCGAGTCTCCGTTTTTACGGCGTGGCCGCCGAACTGGTTGCGGAGCGCCGCGATGACTTTTGCGCTAAACGACTCGTCCTGACGCGATGCGAGCCGTGCGAGGAGAGCGAGCGTAATTACGGGCGATGGGACGTTCTCGTCGATTGCCGCCTGCACCGTCCATCGCCCTTCACCGGTGTCGTCGACGTAGCCAGCGATCTTTTCGAGCTTCGGGTCCTCGTCGAACGCGCGAACCGCGAGATCGAGCAGCCACGAGCGCACGACGCTCCCGTGCCGCCACAGCTCCGCAACCTGCCGTAGATCGAAATCGAACGTCGATTTCCGGAGGATTTCGAAGCCTTCTCCATAGGCTTGTAGCATGCCATACTCGACGCCGTTATGCACCATCTTGGAAAAGTGTCCGGCGCCCGGACCGCCCACGTGCGCGTATCCTTGCTCGGGCGCGAGCGTCTTGAAGATCGGCTCGCACGTCATGACGGCAGCATCGTCGCCGCCGACCATGAGGCAGTAGCCTTCCTGTAGCCCCCAGATTCCGCCGCTCGTCCCGGCGTCGACGAGCGAGATGCCGTGACGCTTGCAGCGCTCGTACGCGAGCAAGCCTTGCTTGTAGTTGGTGTTTCCGCCATCGATCACGATGTCACCCGGGGAGAGCAGAGCAGCGAGCTGATCGATCGTGTCGTCCGTCGGCTTTCCGGCCGGCACCATCACCCAAACGACGCGGGGAGCAGAGAGCTTCGAGACGAGATCCGGCAAACCGGTCGACGCGATGGCGCCGCCCGCCGTGGCCTGCTGCACGGACTGAGCGGTACGCGCGTAGACGACCACCTCGTGGCCGTCACGAAGGAGGCGCGTCACCATATTGCCGCCCATGCGGCCGAGGCCGATCATTCCAAGTCGCATCGTCTTCCTTTCCTGCGCGGTTAGGTTCTTACGGCGAGCGCGTCGTCGACCGCAGCCTTGAGCGACTGCAGTCCCCGCTCGATCTCGCCCTTGAGTCGCACGCGGGTTCCGCGTCGCGCGCGCTTGTCCAGCGACTGGAGATCGCCGAGCGCTTCCGCTGCGAGCAGCGTGCGAAAGCCGACGTTCATCCCCGGAATCGCCGGGTCGTTTGGCTCGTCGGCAACGATCTGCAGGAGCACGACGCTCGGCGGACCGCCCTTGTGCAGCTGACCCGTCGAGTGGAGAAAGCGAGGCCCGAAGCCGACGGTCGTCGCGACGCGCAACGCCTTGCGAATCGTCTCGCGCACCTCACCAAGAGCCCGTGCATGTCGTTCGTTGCGTGCGATGTACGCCGTGATCGCGACGTAATCTCCCGGGCGTACCTGCGCGAGCACGTCACGCAAGCCCGTTGCCTCCGCACTTCCGGAGAGCGGCGTGAGCTCGATCTCGGCAAGCGAGACGGACGGTTTGGGCTCGTCGATCTCTCCGGTGCGAGCGTACTGCTCGAGGAGCGCCTTCGTGTTGTCCTTCGACTCTTGGACGTTGGGCTGGTCGAAGGCGTCGATGTGCAGCAGCACGCCGGTGGCTGCGATCGCAACCTCCCACAGGTAGAACTGCTCGCCGAGATCGTAGGCGTCGTTCATCGCGAGCCGAATGACGGGATATCCCGCGGCCTCGAGCACGCTTAGGCGGTTTTCGAGCTCGCGATCGGGATCGGCAAGCGTTGCGCCGACGTAGACGAAGAGGCGGTCGTCACCGTACTCCTGCGGGGAGCCGAGCCGCTCTCCCTCGATGGGTACGACGCCTTTGCCCATCTTGCCGGTCGACTCGGCAACGAGCTGCTCCGCCCATGCGCCGAACGCTCGCACCGCCGGATGCGTCACGATCGTGAGCTTGTCGCGGCCGTTGCGCGCGAGACCGCCGATGGCGGCCCCCAGGCGAGCGCCGGGGACGTTGCGCACGTCGATGTTCTTGTCGTTGGCATGCATGGCGCCGAGTCCGCGGTCGAGCAGAAGGTTGACGTCGTAACCGGCGAGCGCGGCCGGTACCATGCCGAAGAAGGAGAGCGCGGAGTAGCGGCCGCCGATGTTCGGGTCGCACGGGAAGTAGGTACGAAAGCCGTTGCGGCGCGCCTCTTCGAGCAACGGCGTGCCGGGATCGGTAATGGCGATGAAGTGTTTGCCGGCGTTTGCCGCGCCCACGCACTTGACCATCTTCGCATGGAAATAGGCGTAAAAGGCGTTGGGCTCGGTCGTCGTACCGCTCTTGCTCGAGATGCAGAAGAGCGTTCGCGGCAAGTCGATCGACGATTCCAGGTCCTCGATTTGTTGGGGATCCGTCGAATCGAGCACGAGCAACCGCGCAAAGCGATCCGTCTTTCCGAACGTCTCCGACAAGACATCCGGCGCGAGCGAACTACCGCCCATTCCGCAAACGACCACGTAGTCGAAGGCGGCTCGTACGTCCGCAGCGCAGGATTTCAGCTCCGCCGCGCTCTCGAGCGAGCGCTGCGGGATGTCCAGCCATCCGAGGGCGTGCGTGATGATCGCCGCCGCCGCCGGGTCGTCGCTCCAGAGCGTCGCATCTTTGGCCCACATTTTTTTGAGGAAGTCCTTGGATGCGAGCTCCGTGAGCGCGCTCTCATAGTACGGCCGTGCCGAGCCCAGCGAGAGCGCGACGCGCTCGGCACCCGACGCGAGCTGCTTCTGCTTGTAGACGA
>VFSW01001868.1_pt1 | contig 31879 bp, 30 predicted proteins | sample 5358111 | NCBI WGS metagenome assembly VFSW01 (sample SAMN11554181, study PRJNA540505) | mine drainage metagenome | isolation source: sediment from site ElyBrook_90M | place: USA: Ely Copper Mine, Vershire, VT | collected 2017 | reverse complement strand
CCACCAAACCTGCTCATCATTCCGGGACCCATCCCGTAACCACCCATCATTCCGGAACCGCAACCGTAGTCAGTATTGTCCCGCGCTGCGGCCGTGGCAGGAACGACAGCGATCACCGTTAGTAATGCGATACCAGCCATGGATTTCACAATTTCGTGCTTTTTCATCGTGCGATCTCCTTGTTGTGCATCAGTGATGAAACAGTAGGCGCGAAGGCGGTGTGGTTCGCTACTTTCCGAGTGTGTCGCGCACACGCTCCAGGCGACTGCGGACCTCCTTTGCGATCTTCTCGATGCCTGGCTTCTCAACAAGACTCAGCACCGCCACGGGGTCCATGAATCCAACGGCTATCCTGCCGTCGGCTTCTTCACGCACAACGACATTGCACGGCAGCAGCAGTCCGATATCCGGATCCGCCGTGATTGCCTGGTGCGCAAGCGGTGGATTACACGCACCCAGGATGCGGTAAGGTCTTCCTTCAACACCGAGCTTTTCTTTCAGCGTCTTCTTGACGTCGATATCAGTCAATACACCGAAACCTTCCGTCTTGAGCGCATCCGTTACACGCCTGACCACTGCATCAAAGTTATCTTTTACATGGACACTGAATCCATACATATCCGTCTCTCCCTTAATGTTTGACAATAGAACCAGTCGAAAACAGTAACGCGGAGCCCTACGCTGCAGACCGGCGGCGAATTATTTGTGCTGAACGTACAGTAGAGAAAAAAACCGGCGGCGCATTGATGTATATCAAATCCGGGTGCCGACAGGGGCGCACCCGCGGCTGGCAACATGGCCAGCCGTTCGGGCTATTTACCTGAATCCTTGAGCAAATACTTGAGCAAGGCCGCAATCACCAGAATGATAACTATCCAGATCGCGATACCCATGAATTGTCTAACCTCCTCGTTCTTCTTGATGTGCTCGACTCAGCTCTTCGGCACCTTGTCAGCATTCGTTCTTGACCACTTTTCATACACCTGCGGAGGCCAGAGCGACTGAAACCACGCCACAATATCGTTGATCTCCGCATCACTCAGTCTTCCCTTCCATGCGGGCATGATCGGTGTTCCATCCGGGAGCTGCGCACCGATTTTGATAGTATGAATCAGCTCCTCGCGAGTACGCTTCCAGTCGTTGCCGGTACCGTTGAGCGGCGGCGCGGCGGTGAACTCGCCATTGCTTGGTGTCCGCCAATCCGGATGGCCCTGCGCCTGAGGTCCGTGACATTGGGCACAATCCGTCTGATAGAGCTGCTCGCCGCGGGCGACGCTTTGCGGGTCAAAACCCGGCGATGGTGCGGACGCCGCTGTTGACAGCGTCTGGGACGCGACTGTCTGGGCGTTCTCACGCTTGCAGGCCGCCATGGGTAGAGCCACGACGATGATGAGAATCCAAGCTTTTTTCATAAATTTAACGAGAATTGGATGTTAATTGTCGTCGCCTAATGGTCCACGGACTGGTGCTGAAAATCAACTGGTGCCCCGGCGCGAACAGCCGGAACTACCGGGAGCCGGTGAGCCGGTTCAGGGCTTCTTTATACTTCTCGGCCGTGCGCGCCACGATCTCCGCAGGCAACACTGGCCCCGGTGCGCGTTTGTCCCAGTCGAGGGTCTCCAGATAATCACGCACGTACTGCTTATCGAAACTTGGCGGATTCGCGCCGGTCCGATACTGATCTGCCGGCCAGAAGCGTGACGAATCGGGGGTCAGCGCCTCGTCAATAAGCATCAATTCGCCGGCGTCATTCAGTCCGAACTCGAATTTCGTATCGGCGATGATGATGCCACGTGACAGCGCATATGCGGCAGCTTCATTGTAAAGTGAAATACTGATGTTACGAACCTGGTCGGCGATATCCGCACCAAGTATTGCGGCTGCGCGATCGAAACTTATGTTTTCGTCGTGGTCGCCGACGTCAGCCTTGGTCGATGGAGTGAAGATGGGTTGCGGCAATCGCTCGGCTTCACGCAAACCCGCCGTCAGTGCAATTCCGCAGACAGTGCCGGATTTCCTGTATTCCTTCCATCCGGAACCGACGAGATACCCGCGTACAATAGCCTCAACCGGCAGCGCCTTTAGCTTTCGCACCACGATGGCGCGGCTCACAAGCGGTTTCCGCTCGGCTGCGTCCGGAAGCACCTTTTCCAGGGATATGCTGGAAAGATGGTTGGGAACTATGTGGCTCAGGCGTTGGAACCAGAAATTCGACATGGCGGTCAGAACCGCGCCCTTTTCCGGAATGGGCGTAGGAAGAACAACATCGAAGGCCGACAGCCGGTCGGTTGTGACAATCAGCATGTGACTGTCATCGACGGCATAAATATCCCGCACTTTGCCGCGGTGCAGCAGTGGCAGGCTCTTCACTGCGGAATTGAAAAAGGTTTGAGGCATTCAGGGCGCTCCCGGACGATTGCTATTGACAGGTTGCCGATTTTAAACGGTCGCGCGGGTAAAACATAACTTCGTGCACTTGCGGACCCGGTCCTCGCCAGCAAAAGCAGCTGATGCTCACGGCCTTTCCTGAAAAAGTCCCGTCAATATCTGTCATTGAAGACAATTGATAACGGGCAGCACATCGATGTGTCGCAGAAAACGGTCGGTCTCAAAGCGGGACATTCAATCCAACGCGTCGAGGGCGAGCCCCCGGTAACGGGTGACCAGATCACTCTCGTTTCCGAGAAGTTGGAATATCGCAAGTAAACCTTTGCGCGCCGCACCATCTCTGTAGTCGCGGTCACAGCGCAGAATCTCGATTAGCTCGTCCATGGCCCCGGTGAAATCGTCGCGCACAAGCTTCAAGGCGCTCAGCTGGTATCGCGCTTCAACGTTCTGTGGATTCGCAAGGATTTCCTTCTCCAGCAATTCCTGCGGCGGCGCGTCAGCCGCAGTGCGAAGGAAGCCGAGATGGGCATGCAACACCGCGATCTGCGGCTCTGCCTTGGCCGCCGCGGGAAGTGCGTCCAGCAGTTCCTGGGCCTGGATAAATTTATTTTCTAGAATCAATAGTTTGGCGAGATCCGCAGGTATGCGCAGATTCTGCGGATCGGCCATTGCCGCCTGCGCCAGCAGCGACAGCGCGCGTTCGACATTGCCGGCGTGATACTCGCGGATTGCCTCAAAATGTGTCGCATCGGACGCGCGCGCGACATGACGTTCGATCAGACTTCGGAATTCCGCATCCGGTTGTGCACCATGAATGGTATCCACGACTTTTCCGTGGCGAAAACATTTGACGGTAGGGACGCTATTCACGCCGTGCTCGCGGACGAGACGCACATGCTCATCGGTGTTGATGGTCACCAACAGGAATCTGCCGGCGTATTCAGAAGCGAGGCGAACGAGTCGCGGCATCAGGACTCTGCACGGCCCTGCTGCGGGCGACCAGTAATTCACGAGTACCGGTCCCTTGGCGGAGTTTTCCAGCACCAGCCTCGCAAAATTCTCGGGCGTCGCTTCAAAAGTATGAAGGGGACTGGTCATATCACGGTATATGAGTGCAGTGCATGAGTTACCACTGCACAACGTGCACGTTTTTCAGCCCCTTGCCGAGAAAGCGTCCGCCGACTTCCTGAAAACGCTGCGGAACGTCCGTGACGAAAAATCGGTATTCGGGGGGCTCCGATTGCAGATTCAGCAGATTTTCGCGTTCGAGAAGAGTCGCCGCCTGGTGCGCGATGGCCTGCGCGGAATCCACCAAGCGCACATCTGCGCCTACGACCTGACGCAAGAGAGGTTTGATGAGTGGATAATGCGTGCATCCCAGCACCAGGGCGTCGATTCCGTCGCGGCACAGGGGGCGAAGATATTCTTCTGCGGTCATGCGCGTTACTGGATGGTCGAGCCACCCTTCTTCAACCAGCGGCACAAACAGCGGGCAGGCTTGCGACACTATCTGCACCTTCGGATCGTGGTGGTGAATCGCCTGATCATAGGCACCGCTTGCGATCGTCGCCAGGGTACCGATGACGCCGACGCGCTTGCTGCGTGTCTCCTTTATGGCGCTACCTGCGCCAACTTCAATGACGTCCAGCACCGGTACCGGTGACAGCCCGCGAATCGCCTGAGAAGCCACCGCAGCCATTGTATTACATGCGACGACCAGAAGTTTGACTCGCCTTTCGAGAAGAAACTCGACTATCTGGGTGGCATAGCGCGCGATGGTGTCCGCGGATTTCACACCGTAAGGCACACGCGCCGTGTCACCAAAGTAGATAATATTCTCGCGCGGCAACTGCTGCATCAGGGCATGCATCACGGTCAGGCCGCCGACACCTGAGTCGAAGACACCAATTGGATATTCTGAGGATGAAGACGCAGTCACTGGCAAGAACCGAGTTACTTGAATCTTATCTTAAACACCAGAACCGTCACAGCCAGAATGAAGGTAATGGTATTGGCGATGATCACGGGCCCAGATCCTATACCAATGCCGTAGACGATCCACAGGAATACTCCGGTGGAAAAAAGCGAAAACATCCCGAGCGAAATGTCCGCCGCGGATTTCGAGCGCCAGGTTTTGACGACCTGGGGAAAAAATGCGGCGGTGGTCAGGGTACCGGCGAGCGTACCGAGGACATTGGCGAATTCCATGGATTTGCAGAAATGGATCGTCGCGAAAGGGGTTTTATACTCTGAAATCCGGCGCATTAACAGCGCACAGTGCTGGCCGGCAGCAACATTGCGCTTTCCGGCTCGCAATCGCAATTTGCCCGGCTATCGACGATCTACCCCTTCTCAGAATAACCGAGTCGGGCAGACAGTTCCGTTCCGGCTTTCATGATCAGGGCAATCCACGATGGCTGGCGGCGTTCGTGCGGGGCCGAAATCGACAGGCCTGCCACCATGGTTCCGCGGCTGTCGCGGACCGGCGCACCGATACAGCTTACGCCCTGCTCCGCTTCTTCGTCATCCATTGCGTACCCCTGGACCCCGGCCGCCTCAACCTGTCGCCAAAGCCTGGTCACGTGCACCAGAGTATTGGGCGTATAGCGCGGCAGACCGGTGCGATGGGCAAATTCGCGACACGCCTGCTCGCCAGCCTCGGCTAGAAACAGTTTTCCAACCGCGGTCACGTGCAGGGGCGCGCGACTGCCGATAACCTGCTCGACGCGCATCATGCGGTTCGGTATGGCGCGTTCGACGTAGACAACCTCATCACACTCACGCACCGTGAGATTGACAGTCTCGCCAACCTGCGACCGCAGCCACTCCATGATCGGTCGCGCCTCGCGCAAGAGGTCAACATTTCCGCGCACGCGACTGCCAAAGTGCAGGAGTTTCATGCCGAGGCTGTAATGGCCGATATCGCTGCGCTCGACGAACCCGTGTTCCGCCATCGCGTTCAGGATGCGAAACGCGGTCGAGGGGTGCAGCTCGGTCTCAGCCGACAAGAATTTGAGACTGGCGGGTTCGGAAAGGGCCGCCATGGCATTGAGCAGCGCTGCTGCTCGATCGATCACCTGGATGGACGAAATAGCTGATTTTTCCATGATTTCGTATCGTGAAAACGATTGTATATTGTGAAATATTCTAGCCTGAGCTAACGTACTTGGCAATCACGCTACCGCAGCAAGAGGTTAATTTATGTCGACAGGCCGCCACCCTTCTCCTGCATCCGCAACGGAAAGCAAGGGTTTTCTCGACGGGATCCAGTATTTTGGTGAACCTTGGCCCGACTTCGAGCGTCACCGAAGTGCCGTTATCGCGCCCGGACAGAAGGCAGTGCGTGATTCACGTGACTCCGGCGTCATCTATCAGACTCTGCTCGGCGCCGACGCCCTGCGCTATCTGACCCTCCAGATCACCGGCTCCAAGGCCTCCGGCCATCCTGGCGGATTTGCATCCAGCGCGGATGCCTATAGCGCTCTGGTAATGCTCGGGCATACCAACATTGTCACTGAAGTCGGCCACCACGCGCCGGGCTATTACAGCGCCATGTTTCTCGATACCTCGCTTGAGGAGATGGGCATTGATACTGTGGCACAGCTTCGCGACCGCTTCCGCGAGCGTCATGGGCTGCTCGGACATCTTTCAGGTGCAATCCCGGGCATTCTTTCGCCGGCCGGCCCGCTTGGCCAGGGGCAGCACTTCGCCATGACCGGCGCACTGCTTCATCCAGGCACGCTGTTTCCGGTCACGATTGGCGATGGCGGCATGGGCGAGCCTTATGTGCTAAACAGCATGCTGCATTTTCACATTGCCTATCCGCAGATAACAAACTTCCTGCCAGTACTAATCTGGAACGGCTACAGCCAGGAACATCACTCGATGGTGGCGAACTTCAGCAACGAGGAGATGGTTCGTTACTGGAAGGGCCATGGCTTCGAGGAGGTGATTCTCGTTGATGCGAGAAGCTTCGACGACCAGAACCAGAGCGGTGCCTATGTCGACAGCACTCGCTTTTCGTTCGCGCAGCGACTCGCTTGGGCCGGGGCTGTGCTTGAAGCCACCGACCGTGCAGCGAAATCCGCGCTCGGCGGCAGACTGACCGCCCTGGTCGTCAAGCAGCTGAAGGGCGCGGGCGTGCATGCGCTTGGAGCCAAGGCCCACAACCTCTATGCACAGCACACCCTAGAACACATTGACGTCGCTGACGGCCTGAAGCGGCGCGCGCTGTCAGCCGACTCATGGCAGATCGTGCGCGAGAACTTCTCACGTGCCGGCGGCGGCCCGGCGGCACGCACAGCCGTGACTGAATCGGTGCTCGCACTGGAAGCACTTGGCAATCTGCCGATCAAGGAATTCCCGTTGGGCGAATCCGCGGTTCCGTCCACCGCGTTTGGCGCGCTCGTCGTCGAAGTCGGGCTTCGCGACAAACGCTTTGTCGTCACCAATGCCGATGGTAACGAGGCTTCGGGCATGGCGAACGTTAACATGGCGCTCAAGATTCGCCATCCGAACCCCGATGTGCTGTATCACCAGACACCGACGGGCCAGGTTTATGAGCCGCTTAATGAAGATGCCTGCGCCGGTCTGGCTGCGGGCCTGGCCCTGTTCGGATCACGTTCTTTGTGGTTATCCTATGAAAGCTTTGCGATCAACGGTTTGCCGATAATTCAGACCGTCACCCAGGCGATGGCCGAACTGCGCCGCAAAACTCCGAGCGTAACCATGATGTTCACTGCCGGCGCGCTGGAGCAGGGGCGCAATGGCTGGACTCACCAACGTCCTGAAATCGAGGCATATTTTGCGGCGCTGATGCGCAATGGCAATGTCTTTCCAGTCTTCCCGGTTGATGCCAACATGATTCAGGTCGCCTACGATTGGGCGCTCGGCAGCTTTAATAAGGGCATCGCTATTTTCGCGTCCAAGAGTCCGTTGCCGGTACGCGCCACTGTCGAGCAAAGCCGGCGCGCCCTGCGCGACGGCGCCGTAGTGCTTTACCAGAGCGAGACTGCCGGCGGACCGGTGGTGGTGTTTGCAGTAGCCGGAGACATGGTGCTCCTGCCAGTGTATGAAGCCAAAGAGCAGCTCGAGCACGCCGGCTACCGTGTACGAATCGTCGCAGTGGTAAATCCGCGACGGCTGTACCGACCGCATGATGTGGCCTGGGAATCCTGTGCCGAACCGGATGACGGATTTCTCGATGAATCCGGCTTCCATGCGCTGTTTGGAGGCGATGTACTGATCGGCGTAACCGGCGGGGCCAGCGCCGTACTTGAACCCGTTCTGTTGCGCACGTCGAGCCGCAAGCGTGAAATCCTAAGCTGGAAAAGAGGTGATACCGTGGCAAGTCAAAAGGAACTCATGGAAATCAACCACCTGTCGGCCCATGCGATTGCGGCGCGCGCAAACGAGCTGCTCGCGCGCTGACGGCGCGTCGCACAATCCCTTCCCGCTGCAAGAGAATCGGACGGGGGCAAGTTGCCGCAGACGAAGATTATTGTCCTTGATGACGATCCGACCGGATCGCAAACAGTTCACGGCTGCCTGTTGCTAACCCGATGGGACACCGCGACTCTCAAAGAGGCGCTCGCCGACGCGGCACCCCTGTTTTTCATTCTCACCAACACTCGTGGTACTGATTCCAGACGCGCTGCCGATATAACGCGCGCTGTCTGTCGTAACCTTAAATCCGCACTCGCCGGACAAGACATACGGCCTATCTTCGTAAGCCGATCCGATTCAACGCTGCGCGGACACTACCCGGTTGAAACCGACGTCCTTGCCGAGGAGCTCGGCCCGTTCGATGCCCATTTTCTGGTTCCGGCATTCTTCGAGGGCGGCCGCTTTACGCGCGCGAGCGTGCATTACCTTAAGACTGACGGCGGCGATATCCCGGTTCACCAAACCGAATTCGCGCGCGATTCCGTATTTGGCTACCGTCACAGCTTCCTGCCCGACTACGTCGAAGAAAAAACCGGTGGGCGCATCCAGGCTGGCGATGTCGTTCGGCTCCAGCTCGATGACATTCGACACGGAGTCCTGGAACGGTTGCTGACATTGCAGGACAACGTCTGCGTCGCGGTTGATGCGGAAAACCGCAATGACCTTGATCGCTTTGCCGCCGATCTATTGAAGGCGGTGAATCAGGGCAAGAACTTCATGTTGCGCAGCGCGGCGAGCCTGCTCACCTCGCTGGCGCAATTGCCTGTTCAGCCCATTCGCGCTGAACATATGGGCCGTTTGGTGCGCGCAGGCGCTACCGGTGCTGTCATTGTCGGCTCGCACGTACCAAAAACCACGCGCCAACTTGAAGCGCTTCTCAAGGAACCGGGTATCTTCCCGACAGAGGTCGACGTAATGCGGCTGCCTGGAGATCGTGCGAGATTGCTTCAGGAACTGCTTGCTGAAACGAGCTCTGCTCACAGGCACGGGGAAACGCCCGTTGTCTATACCAGCCGCAGCGAACGTGTTTTTCATGACTCGGCAACGAGGCTCGCATTTGGTGAAGAGATCTCGGCATTTCTCATGGATGTGGTTCGCGGCCTGCCGCCCACAATCGGCTTTCTGATCAGCAAGGGCGGAATCACATCGAACGATGTATTGAGTACCGGACTGAATCTGCGCATGGCACGCCTGCTGGGTCAGATCTTCCCTGGCGTGTCGGTGGTGCGCTGCCCGCACGATCACCCGCGTTACCCGGATCTTCCGGTAGTGATCTTTCCTGGCAATGTTGGCGACGACCGCGCTCTCGTCACAGTCATGAATCGACTGCGCGCACGTGCCGCAGGCAGTCTCCCCGAAACAGAAGCCTGAACGGCGACCAGCTGTGTGTTTCATAGCGAGCCTGCCGGCCGTCATTTGAACCCCGGGAACGACCGGGCTGCCGTCTTTGCTGTGCGGGAGATAGAGCTTCAGCACGATCATGGTGGCCCGGGTCCTTGTTACTCCCGAATGGGAGGCGCGGAGACACCGGTTAAGTCAGCGGCCGACAGTATCACGGCAAATTTCAAAAGACTGGACGGCATGAGCCGTCCAGTCAGGGTCATGCTTGAAATCCTTACTTGGATTCCTCGATGTCGCCACACGACACGTAATCCTTGATTTCCTTTACGCTCTTGTGGACGTTGACGCCGTATTTACCTTCAAGCAGCTTTTTGAGAGAAACCGGAACAATGGACGTCGATTTGCCGCCTTTGACCGGATTAAGTTTCCAGGCTGGTTTCGGATTCAAATTGTCGCAGGTTCCTTCGTGAATGTGGGCGGGTTGTGCGACACCTGCGGGAACGTGCTCAAGGTTGATTATCACCTTGGTCTTGGAACCCTTGGCAATCAGAACAACCTTGCCGTTTTCACCGGAGCTATTCTGCTCATGCATTGTCACTGTCACACTATGGCTTGCCGCTGCTGCCACAATCGGCATCGCAACCAAGCCGGCAAGTAGAGATCCGACGATTATTGTACGCATATTCGTATATTCCTTGTTTTTGGTGTGGGTGAATTGGTTTTGAAGACCTGAATGATCAGCTATAGAAACAGCCAAACTAAACTACCATCAATCAAACGATTAATACAAGCGGCGAAAATTGTATTGTCTGGTACGCATTGCGCAGGATCGGGGCGCATGGCTTATTGCGTCCCATTGCGAACAAGGCAGCCCTGCCTGGCGCGTTACCGTCGTGCGCCCGGTCTACCAATCATCGGTGCGGAGCCGGAAATTCGCGTTGAAAACTATGTCGAGTTTTTTCACTTTCCGGAATTTCCGTCACCGAGTGCAGGACAGGATAGGCAATTGTCCGAAAACTTTTTATCATGTCAAACCATATCAGACTTCTATCGCACCTCACGTACCGGCCGTCCCGCTCGCCGGCATCCGGTCCCGATATCGTGAACGCAGGCGGGCGGCATGTAACCGAATGCCGATAGTCGGGCGCGCGTGATCGTACGTCGCCCTGGCAGCAGCTGCGGATGTTTTAGCGCGCCCGCCCGTGGCACGATTGCCATGGTGGCTGAATTGACACAGATTTCCGCTGCCGGATAAGCTCATGCAGAAAGACAATGCTAGCCAGGCTTGGGGTGCTTTCGACGCGGCGTGGCTGCTGCCTCAGGAGCGGGCCCACGCAACCTCGTCGGACCCGCTGACCATACGCAATCCCGCCACACACACGCTGCCTGGCGGACAAACAGTGTCTGCGACCCACCGGCGGGCGTCGCGCGAACGTAACATTCGTATTGTACATTTGGTCCCCACGGAACTTGCACAGGGCGATGCGATCACATGGAGCAGCCATGACGACTTTGCAGCAGACGATTCTGGAAAAAAAGGCCGCGCTTGCCGAAAGAGTGAGCGCGCCGCTTGCGAGCCTTGCCAATGATGTCTCCGAGGTTTGGCCAGACGCCAATGCGATTGACCGGCGGTTACAGACAAGCCTACCCGGCCTTCCTAACTGCCACCTGCTCTATGCATGGGATGTAAGCGGTATTGAACTCTCTTCCATGGTGCGTGCCTCAGGCCCGGACCCATCGTGGCGCGGTCGTGATCTTTCTGACCGGCCATACCTGAAGAATCACCTGCCGTTCAAGGGTGTAATGCTGTCTTCGGTATATCTGTCGAAGTATACCTACGAGTATTGCCTGACCGCGCTGCAGGCCGTTAGCCGCGACAATCGCCTGCTTGGCTTCATCGCCGCTGACTTCGCGGTCAATGATCTGCTGCGCGACGTTCGTCTCGATTCTCCGCAGAAGGTGCACTGGCAGCAGTTCCGCGGCGACCCTTCGGTTCGGGGCACCGTATTCATGCAGACCCGTACCCACAGCTTTTTCGATGAACATGTCGATGAGGCAATAGAAGGCATTGCGATGCTCATGCGCGAGTATGGCGTGTTCCATAGCAAGATCCATTTTTCGAGCGGGCGCTGCTCATTCTGGCTGTTCGACGATCCGTACAATTACCATCTGCACGGCGTTGACGATGTCATCGACCCGGAGATGCGTCTGGCTTATCCCGCGTGTCCGTATCCGAAAGCCGCCAAGACCCGGGAGGCTGACGTCATCCGGGTTCTGGATCAATTCAAGGCCCTGCGTTTCCTGGATGAGACAATCTACCTGCGCTCCGGATCGCTCAATGTCATGAATGACATGGTAGGGCTGACCTTTTCCTGCGACGGATCCCACTACATGTCGGTCGAGGAATTCCTTGCGCGCGATCTGGGGTTCTGGGTCGGCGGGCAGGTAACAACCGGACGAGCTGCGACCGGCTAAAGTCAGACACATCAGGGGCAATTGGATCGGACTTCGTATTCGGACAGCGGAAAATGACCGTGGGCATTTGCTGGTGGCAAACCTGCAATCAGGAGACGGCGGCTTCTTTCCCTAGAATTACGGATTTTTTAGAGTCAGCTTGTGTACGCCGCGTCTTCTCGGGATAACCGATGCCAAGCCTTTGCTTCGGCGTGCTCCATCCGCCGGCGGCGCCCGCTGGATGCATCCGGCTTCCCGGTCACGCTTGATCACTCCTGCAGCGCCAGCTGCGCTGGCCACAGGCTGACTGGAACCCGAAAAAGGAGGCTTGCCGTTTTCCGGCGCCATTTTTTGGCTTGGTTAACGGTCTCGCTACGGATATCCAACCACAACTTCGAACGCCTTTCCGGCTGGTGAATGGCGCAGAAGTTCTCCGCGCTCAAGATCAAAGTACCAGGCGTGCAAAGTAAGGTGCCCGGCGTCAACGGCTGCACGCACGAAAGGAAAAGTCATGAGGTTACGCAGGGAAATCCGCATCGCGGCCTGCTCACACGCAGATGCCTGCGCGTCGAGGGATGCTTCGGGCAATTCGGCCAGCACCTCGCAGCGCGCCTCTTCCACGATCGACATCCACGGCGCAATGAAGCCCGTCGACGCGGCCTGGCCGGGAATATCTTCGAGAAGAGTACGGATACCGCCGCAACGAGTGTGCCCCATTACGATTACATGCTCCACATGCAGTACGCTCACGGCAAACTCGAGCGCCGCGCTTGTGCCGTGATACCCGCCACCGAGTTCGCAGGGAGGCACCAGATTCGCAACATTTCGAACTACAAAAAGATCTCCAGGATTGCTGTCAGTAATTATTGCCGGGTCCACTCTGGAATCACAGCAGGCAATGATCATGACCCTGGGTGATTGACCCTGACGCGTAAACCGCTCGTAGAGCTCCCGATCAGTCGTAAAGTAGCGCTGCTGGAATCGTTCAAACCCGGAAACCAGTTCGTTGATATTTTTCATGCGAAGGCTCGTGTGTAGCGACTTGTCATTGACCAGGCAGGGAATTGCCTCGGACAGGTTCCGAAAAATCAGCCGATGCGCCCGCCACGACGCTCTCCCGGCTGCAGTTGTGCCAGCACCTGTTGGTATTAATAGCGCCTGTGCCAGCTGCTATTGACAAGCAGTCAATGGAAGGGACAGGGTCGCCGATCATCGTCGGCGGCCGCTTGCCTGCGGGGCATCAATTTGCGCGACCGATTGTCCCAGGGATTCTCGGAGGGAATCGCGAATTACCTGGGCGAGGATCGCAATTCCGTGTTCAATTGCCTTGGCGTCTGCATGACTGAAATTGAGACGCAGGCAACCGCGGGGTCGGTTGCTGTCGGCGAAAAATGGCTCGCCCGGCATAAATGCGACGTTTTTTTCAAGTGCCTTTTCGAGCAACAGGCGTGTGTCGAGCTGATCATTGAGCACTACCCAGAAAGAAAGACCGCCTGCAGGAACTTCCCATCGGGCAAAATCGCGAAAATGCTGTTCAAGCGCTGCGGCCATGGCATCGCGCTGGATGCGGTAGCGCGCGCGCAACCGCTGCAAATGTGCCGGATAATCGGGGTTAGCAAGAAATCGTGCGGCCCACCATTGTCCTAGCCGGTTTGTATGCAAATCGGACGACTGCTTGATGCGCACCAACAGCTGATACAGATCCGGTGATGCTGTCAGAAAGCCGATTCGCAGCCCAGGCAGTCCGGTCTTGGACAGACTACCAAGATAAATCCACGGGGCTTGCCTCAGGTGAGAACAGATTGGTGCATGCTCTTCGGGCCCATAGCGCAATTCCCGATAAGGCTCATCTTCGATGAGCGGGAGTCGCGCAGCGTCAATTACCCGGGCAATCTCGGTGCGCATGGCATCTGAATAGCAATAGCCCGACGGATTCTGAAAAGTCGGGATCAGGTAAACAAACGCCGGTCGCTCTCGTTCAATTGCCTTGCGAAGTGTTTCCGGATCTATGCCGTGCGGCGAAAGCGGCAACGCAATAAAGCGCGCACCGAACAATTGAAACGACTGGATCGCGGCAAGATAGCTTGGTGCTTCAACAATTACAGGTGTACCTGGATCGATAAAAAGCTTCGACACAAGATCGATCCCCTGCTGGGAACCGGCCGTGATCAGTATCTGATCCGCCCCGCAGGACCGTCCGATGCGCGTCAGGTCCGCGGCAATGCGCGCGCGCAATTCGGGCTCGCCCTCGGTCGTGCCGTATTGACGCAGATCCTGCGGCGCCTCCGTCATATCAAGAAGCGGCATTGCCTCTGTCGACGGAAGACCGCCGGCAAAGGAGATGACTCCTTGCTTCTGGGTTAGCGCCAGAATCTCGCGGATCAGTGAACCCGTCAGCCGCTGAATGCGTTCGGAAAACATGCTGATCCCATTGTACCGCCAGACCTGCCTCAAGCCTACTGCCTCAAGGTCCCGAAACTGCCCGCCAAGGAGCATATCCGGCGTTGTTGCGCCTTTCCTGGTCGGCCACCGTCTGTGTTGGCCAGGTAGCAATGGCCCTATTCCACGCACTCGAATATCGGCCGGATTTTCAGGAGTCGCTATCGGCCTTCGGGTTCTCAGTCGGCGCAAGTATTTCGGCAAGCGCGGCCTCCAGCGCTTCCAGCGCGCTGCCCATAATGAGACCGGCGTGGTTGTGAAAAAGGCTGAGCCGGCAACTGACCGGTTCGTGCAGGCCGGAACGGTCCGCTGTAGAAAAATCGCTCCAGACCAGCACAGGATTATCCGAGTTCAGGCTGTCTACCACGAGCCACGCCTTGTCACTCAGAATTACCCTGAGTCCGCGATGTCGCGGCAACGTCAGTTGCAGGGGATTGGCAACCCGGATTAGCGCCAGCCGCGCGCGATTGTAACATGCTGCTTCGATCATCTTCGGAAAAACACGAAGCGGTTTTGTCTCCATCGGATTTAATTGCGCTATCTCATGTTGGACCGGAATTTAATTGCCCTCGTCTTCATCAGACGGTGCGCCGGACGCATTTCCGTCAAGATCTTGGTCATGGGTGATAACGGCTTCACGCAAGCCTCCGAGGGCGTCGTGCAGTGTTGCCAGCGCTGTATCCGCGCTGACATCGTAGCGCGTGCGCAGTTCCTGCTGCATCAGCGCAAGCTTGTCATCCAACTTTCCCCCGGGATCGACCGGCCCGCTGGCCCAGCCGATCATGTCGGTGAGGGATTCGGCGGCGTTAGCAAGTTCGAGATAACTGCTTTCCGGACCCCCTGCCGCGAGCAGGGAAGAAACTGCTGTTAATAAAGTTCCTGGGCTCATGCGTGCGTCTCCAAAGGCCGGCGGCATTATGCAGACAGGTTGCCCGTGCCGGTGTCGGCGTCCAGTTTACCCTCCTGAAACACGCGTGATGCGCGGATGTCTTCGCCTTCGAGCGTCATGAGCGCCTGTCTGTTAAATTTAAGTGATTTGCTGCCGAACAGGCGGTTTGCCTGTCGCAGGCGCGCACGATCAAGTGCATTGCGGATCGATCTGGCGTTGGAAAAATGTTCCATTTTCATTCGCAGCGGAATGTACTGCGCGAACGCGGCTTCGGCCTCGGGACTGAAGCGGTAATTCTGCGCTGCCAGCATCAGCTTGGCGATTGCAAGCAGTTCGTCCGGAGCGTAGTCAGGAAAATCGACGTGATGGGCGATTCGCGACCTCATACCGGGATTGCTCTGGAAAAATCGGTCCATCTTGTCCTTATAACCGGCAAGAATAACAACCAGGTCATCACGATTGTTTTCCATCACCTGCAACAGGATTTCAATTGATTCCTGTCCGTAATCCCGCTCATTTTCGGGTTTATAGAGGTAGTAGGCTTCGTCTATAAACAATACGCCTCCCATGGCCTTTTTTATGACTTCCTTGGTTTTGGGGGCAGTGTGACCTATATACTGGCCAACCAGGTCGTCGCGCGTTACGGTGACTAGATGTCCTTCACGAACATAGCCAAGCCGCTTCAGGATTTCTCCCATACGCATTGCAACGGTCGTCTTGCCCGTGCCTGGATTGCCGGTGAAGCTCATGTGCAGCGTCGGGGTGGTTGAAGTGAGATTGAATTGGCGACGGAGGCGGTCAACAAGAAGCAGCGCCGCAATTTCACGAATGCGCGTCTTGACAGGTTTCAAGCCGATAAGTTCTTTGTCCAGCTTATCCAGCACTTCCTGCACGTTGGATGCCTTGAACTCGGCCTCCAGATCCACCACTTCATTGCCTGGCTCATCGCCAAAATGGGCGGCCGTGTTCTTTGTGTCGTTCATAAGTCAGATTCCTGTTTTCGTATGCGGACAGTCACCGGTGGGCCATGGTCATGGCCCACCGGCGCTTGCTCATACCTGATCGATCAGTACCGTTCACCTTCCGGCTTATCAGTCGCGTAGGACTGCACGGTGTACCCCATGGTACGGCCGCTGCGTTCTTCGCGAATCAACTTGAAACCCGGCTCAATCTTGGGACGATTGACGATAAATGACATGCGCGGAGTTTCCCAGCCGCGGGTGCTGTCGAACGCGGTCACCCTTATATAATGGCTCGGAAAGGTCTTCCGGCAGTTGTTGATCTCCATCAGTATTCCGGCCGGATCCTTCAGGTCAAACATCGGCATGCCGAACATCTCCCAGTAGGTATTCCGGGGGTGCGGATCATCGGTATATTCAACGTTGACGGCCCAGCCGTTTTTGAGCGCGTACTTGATCTGGGCGGTGATCTGTTCGTCGGTCAGGTCCGGCAGGAATGAAAACTGCCCCTGAGTGAGACGGTTACCGTGATTTGTCATCATGATTATTTCTCCTTTAGGCGCGGTTAAACGCTGGCGGTTGTCGTCGGTACGAAATCCGCAGTATCGGTGGACTCGTAGTTAAAGGTGATGTCCTTCCATGTATCGAGAGCTGCCTTGAGCGGCGTGCACCACTTGGCGGCCTTCTCGAGGATCTGCGGACCTTCCTTCAGGTAGTCGCGACCCTCGTTACGCGCCTGGATCATGACCTCGAGCGCTACGCGATTGGCCACTGCACCTGCCTGAATGCCCATGGGGTGGCCGATTGTCCCACCACCGAACTGCAACACCACGTCCTCGCCGAGATAATGGATCAACTGGTGCATCTGTCCTGCGTGTATGCCGCCTGAGGCAACCGGCATGACTTTGTTGAGCGACGCCCAGTCCTGGTCAAAGAACAGGCCGTGTTCGAGACTCGCCGGAGTGTGCGAATCACGCAGCGTGTCGTAAAAGCCCTTGATCATAAGGGGATCGCCTTCAAGCTTGCCGACCACAGTGCCAGCGTGGATATGATCCACACCCGCCATTCTCATCCATTTGCAGATTACGCGGAAATTCATGCCGTGATTCTTCTGGCGCGAATAGGTTGAGTTACCTGCGCGATGGAGATGCAGGATCATGTCATTGTTGCGCGCCCACTTCGCCATCGTCTGGATCGCCGTATAGCCGATAACGAGATCGATCATGATGATCACCGATCCGAGGCTCTTGGCAAACTCAGCGCGCTCGATCATCTCATCCATGGTTGCGGCGGTGACGTTCAGATAGTGTCCTTTCACCTCGCCGGTGGCCGCGGAAGCACGGTTTACTGCCTCCATGCAATAGAGGAAGCGATCGCGCCAGTGCATGAACGGCTGGCTGTTGATGTTCTCGTCATCCTTTACAAAGTCGAGACCGCCCTTGAGCGCTTCGTATACGACGCGCCCGTAGTTCCGGCCTGACAGGCCAAGCTTGGGTTTGGTAGTAGCGCCGAGCAATGGACGACCGAATTTGTCGAGGCGCTCACGCTCGACCACGATGCCGGTGGCCGGCCCCTGGAATGTCTTGAGGTAAGCGACCGGAATTCGCATATCCTCGAGACGTAGCGCCTTGATCGCCTTGAATCCGAAGACATTGCCGATGATCGAAGCAGTAAGGTTCGGGATCGAGCCAGGCTCGAACAAATCGAGATCATAGGCAATGTAGGCAAAATATTGCTGCTCCGTCTTGGTCGCTGATCCGGTATTCGGCACCGGGTCAACGCGGTAGGCCTTGGCACGATAAAGCTCACATGCCGTCAAGCGATCAGTCCATACCACGGTCCATGTCGCAGTCGAAGATTCCCCTGCAACGGCTGCGGCAGCCTCCTCGGGGTCCACACCAGTCTGCGGCGTGATGCGGAACAGGGCAATTACATCGGTATCCTTGGGCTTGTAGTCCGCATCCCAATACCCCATCTTTTTATAAGGGATTACGCCTGATTTGTAGCGCTGCTTGGCATCCATGATGGTTTCATCTTTACCCATTTCTGTCTCCTCGGTTAATAAATGAATGAATTCGGCTGACAGCGTCGGCTTTGGCAACTTATTGACGAATAACTGAATTGCTATTGCTGCCGCTCGAGCATCCTGACCAGTCCAAATCATTTATAACAGTCAATCTTTTCGATAAAATGGATAGATTATTATCTATATTTGGAGGCCTTCCATGCGTCACGTTACCTTGAGACAACTTGAGGTTTTCGAAGCCATTGCCAGACTCGGTAGTTTTACCCGTGCCGCCGAAGAGCTTTTTCTGACCCAGCCGACGGTTTCAATGCAGATTAAAAAACTCGCGGATGCCGTGGGGCTGGCACTTTTCGAACAGATCGGGAAAAAAATCCATCTCACAGATGCCGGGCGCGTTCTGCACGCCACCTGCCGCGAGGTCTTCGCCCAATTTGCAGACTTCGAAATGACCGTAGCGGACTTCAAAGGTCTCAAGCAAGGGACGCTCAGGCTGGCGGTGGTAACGACAGCGAAGTACTTTGCACCGCGTTTGCTCGGGCCTTTCTGCCAGCAGTACCCGGGTATCGATGTGTCGCTCAAGGTATCGAACCGCGAACGCGTTCTCGAACGATTCAGCAACAACGAGGATGATCTTTACATCCTCGGTCAGCCGCCCGAAGATGTCGATGCCGTGGCCGAACCATTTCTGGAAAATCCATTGGTGGCGCTCGCCCCTTCGAGCCATCCGCTCGCCAAGGAAAAGAGGATCCCGCTGAAGCGTCTGGTAATGGAACCGTTTCTTTTGCGGGAACCTGGATCCGGCACGCGTAAGGCGCTTGAACGACTGATTGCCGAGCATCGGCTTTCGATAAAAGTGCGGATGGAACTCGGCAGCAATGAGGCTATCAAGCAGGCCATCATCGGCGGCCTTGGGATATCAGTATTGTCTCGCCACACACTGTCAATCGATGCACCGATGCAGCAGCTCGCGATTCTCGATGTCGAGCATTTTCCGATTGAACGCCAGTGGTATGTGGCCTATCCGGCGGGAAAGCAGCTTTCCGTAGTCGCCCGCACCTTTCTTGATTACCTCAAGAAGACCCCGCAGGACAGTGCTGACAGTTCACTGCGCCAGTCCGGCTAGAGTTGGTGTTTCCGGCGGAACAATTATGCGGTGCAAACTGACCGCTTCTTGAAAGCCTGCCTATCTCGTGAGACCGGCATAGAGCATCGGCAGCTGCTCCGGCAGGCGATTGACGTGATCAGCGACCATATAGCCCCTGGAGCCGAATATACGCGCTACGTATTCGTCCGCATTCGGGTCGAGCGTGAGGCAGAATGTACGCACACCACGTACCGCAAGCTCCTCAACGGCCTTTTTTGTGTCATGGCGCAGATACTGCGGGTCGCGCACGTCAATGTCGGCAGGCTCGCCGTCGGTAACCAGCAGGATCAACTTCTTCTGCTCCGACCGCCTGTGCAGAAAAGATGCCGCATGCCGAAGCGCCCCGCCCATGCGAGTGGAAAGACCCCCTTGCATGCCCGCAAGTCGCGCCTTCACATCGTCGCTGTACGGATCCCTGAAATCCTTGAAGCGATAGTACTGCACGTCGTGCCGGCCATCGGACGCAAAGCCATGGATTGCGAATGGATCACCGACACGATCAATTGCCCACGAAAGCAATGAAGTTGCCTCGCGTGCAAGCTGGATTACCGGCTTCTCGGAGCCGTTCAGCTTCTCGTTCGTGGACTCTGACAGATCGAGCAGCACCATTACGGCAAGATCGCGAACCTTGCGCACGATGCGAATGTTGACACGCTGGTCCGGCATCTGGCCCATACGGATATCAATCATGGCGCGGATCGCGGCATTGATATCGATTTCCTCACCGTCTTCCTGGCGCCGGAAACGTTGCACGCCCTCCGGCTGGATCGCATCAATGATATGGCGAAGGCGCGAAGCTACCGGCTTGTTATCAGTCAGGATCTGGTCGATTTCCTGCGCATGGCCCTTCTTCGGGCGCTTTTCGAGGACTGTTACCCAGTTGGGTCGGTACAATTGCACCGTGTAGTCCCACTCCTGATAGTGATAGGGCTCCGATACGGGCTCCTTTCCTTCAATTTCGTTGATGGTGCGGCCTTCCTGGTCGAGATAAAACGGCTCTTTCAAAACCCAGATTTCCTGGGCATCATCGCCGGCAAGCTCGCAGTCAAGCGTATTGACCATATCGAGAGTGCTTACATATTTGCGCACCTGTTTTGGCGCCGGAACATACTCAGCCTTGAGCCATGCGATCTCGTCCGTCGCCCAGCAATAGCGGTTATCATCGCGATAGGGAACCGCAAACGATTCAAGTGTGCGCAGACCTGGAATGGTGCCGCGTTCGGCCAGGCGGTTATAGAGCGTGACTCCCAGTTCCCAGGCTATCCGGTTATCTTCGGCGCGGCGGCCAAATTCTTCGCGAAACGCAGACACTGTTTCCCGGATCAGAGTGTCGCTATCCTGGAAGCTGTCGTCCAGCAGAGCGAAGGCGAGACGTTCAAGCATGCCGACTAACGGATCGGTCGGGCAGCTTACTTCTTGTACCTTTGCATGGAACTTTGACCAAAGCTGCTTCATTCCCGGAAATTGCCGGATTGCCAAAGCCTCGATGCGGGCGTCTTCGAACAGGCCGATAATGAATACTTGGGCCGGATTCAGCTGTTCCATTGATATCGGTTCACGCGTGTAGACAAGATGCGCGGCCGCATGCGCTGCTGCGGCTCGATACAATTCCTTGCCCGGCAGACCTGCATAGTCGTCGTAGGCATCCGGCAGATGGATCACCCGCGCCTCGATGAACGGCTTGTAGCCTTCGCGGGTGTCATAGTCTCCCGACGTTGGGCGCATGAAAAAATCCCTGCCCCAGAAGGCACGCAGATAGAAATTGAGCTTGCGCTGGCTGTCTATGAACAGCGTACCGCGACGTTCCTTCTGCAGTACAGCCTGGCTGTCGGCGCTCTTGAGATCGAAGTAGGCGATTTGTGCCTCGAAATCACGCATATGCGCCTGCGCACCCCAGAGTGCCCAGCGGCGCAGACCGCCAAGCGTGAGCTTGGCAAAGAGCTGGTCAAGATGCGCCAGCATGGGGCGCAGGCCGCGCGGGACCTTGGCCGAAAGCTGATGGATAAGTCCGAGATAGGCACGTAGCAGGTCGGCATCACCCAGCCGTTGTGCGGCAGTGGGCAGGGTATCGAACAGAAGCTGGATCACTTCGCCGCTTACCAGCGAGGCGAGTTTCATACCGCTTGAGATGCAGTCGGTGAGTACGTCCTCGCCGACTTCCTTGATTACCGCCGGCATCGCCTGGATATAGGTGACGACCAGCTCGCGCCCGCGCCCAAGCTGGGTTAGAGTCCTGGCACCCTCAAGCCAGTTGTGCAGGCCCTGCGGCGACATAACGCGCGCTGCCTCGGCAAAACTCTCCTGCAGCGTGTCGCGTATCCGCGGCTCGACCTGCTCAAGCTTTTCTTTGTAATCGTCGAGATTAAGTGTCATTAGTGGCAATTACGCGCCGACGCGCTCTTTCACTCTTCCTCGTCATCCAATTCCGGAGACCAGCCGAGAGCGCGTGCCTGCTTCACAGCCTCGGCATAAATGCGTTCGTGTCTTGCACGCAGATCCGGCGGTAGATCCCTGACGAGGTGGCCGTAGGGCTCCCATGCGTCATAGACCTTGGCATACAGGGAATCGAACTGTGAACGTTCCCACCCCTCGCCGGTTTCGGTCTCCGGCAGTACCCCGAATACCCAGGCATCGCGAATGATGCGGCCGAGATCCGTCATACCGCCGAATTGGTCGTTGTGGATACCGGGATATTTCAGTTGGCCCATGATTCCTGCCGCACCTCTCAGAAGTACATGCCGATCGCGGCGTCGAGCGTGTCGCGCATGTCCGGATCATCGGTAATTGGCCGCGCCAGAGTCATTTGACATGCTGCGCGCGGCTCGATACCGCGCGCAATGAGCTGACCCGCATAGGCGAGCAGGCGCGTGGAAATGCCTTCGTCCAGGCCATGGCCTTTGAGGTTGCGTGCACGATGCGCAATCTGCACCAGCTTTTCCGCGGTGGCCTTGTCCACTTTTGTTTCGTGCTGGACAATCTCCACCTCGATCTCGGTGTCCGGATAATCGAAGTCGATTGCGCCGAACCGCTGCTTGGTTGACTGCTTGAGATCTTTCATCAGGCTCTGGTATCCCGGGTTGTATGAGATTACCAGCTGGAAGTCGGGGTGGCAGTTGACGAGCTCGCCTTTCTTTTCGAGCGGCAACTGGCGGCGGTGGTCGGTCAGCGGATGGATGACGACAGTCGTATCCTGACGTGCCTCGACGACTTCATCGAGGTAACAGATCGCACCGATGCGCGCTGCGACAGTCAGGGGCCCGTCGTGCCACTTGGTCCCGCTGGCATCGAGCAGGAAGCGTCCAACCAGGTCAGAGGCTGTCATGTCCTCATTGCAGGCGACCGTTATAAGAGGCCTCTTGAGTTTCCACGACATGTACTCGACAAAACGACTCTTGCCGCAGCCCGTGGGGCCTTTCAGCATTACCGGCATGCGAACGCCATAAGCGGCCTCGTAGAGTTCGATTTCGCTTCCGACGGCTCGGTAATAGGGTTCGTGCTCAACCAGGTATTGGGATACCTCGGTGTCGTCTACGTTTGCCACGGGCGTTGCTTTGCTCATAAGTCCTTACCTCGAATCAATCGGTGATCACGAAAAGCCGATTGCGCTTTCGACCGCGGTCACAAAGCCTGACGCGCTTTCGACCGCTGCCTTAAACAAAAAGCCCCTGCCCGAGCGCACCGGACAGGGGCATCGCTACGTTAAATTGCAACGGTCAAACCTACCTGCCGCCGCAAACGCAGTAATGCGCAGATTGTCGGCGGTTTCAGGCCTTGATCTTGCCGCGGTAGATGACCATTGCGGCACCTTGCGACTGGCGGTAGTTGTCGTAACCAACCAGGCGCACATGATTGCTGGGATGTGCCTTGTGGCAGGCCTCGGCCTCGGCCAGGATCCGGCTGACGTCGGTCTCGCCAAACATCGGCAACTTCCACATGTACCAGTAATGACCAAAGGAATTTTCCGGCTCGGTGTGTTCAATGGCCGGGTTCCAGCCGCGCTTGACGATGTATTCAACCTGCTTGCGCATCTCATCGGGATTCATAGCCGGAAGATAGGAGAAGGTTTCGAACTTGCGGCTCGAAACGTCTGTCAGACTTGACTTGTAATCCTGCATATCGCTCATGTCTCGTTACTCCAATTTCAAGGTTCAATTCGATTTCATGACTTCTTCGACTGACGCCCGGGTAGCCGGTTCGCTGGATGCAGAGCAGTAAGGAATGAATCCCGACTGCCCGCATCCTGCAAATTGCCGATTACTTATGCGCTACGTCGAGCTTGTCGACGGTGTCGAATTCGAACTTGATCTCTTTCCAGGTTTCCATGGCGATCTTCAGTTCGGGGCTCGATTGCGCGGCCTTGGTAAGAATGGCCTTGCCTTCCTTCTCGATGGCTATGCCCTGATTGCGCGCTTCTACACAGGCCTCGAGTGCGACGCGGTTGGCGGCTGCACCTGCGGCATTGCCCCATGGATGACCCAGTGTGCCGCCACCGAACTGCAGTACCGCATCATCACCGAATATGGCGACAAGTGCCGGCATGTGCCAGACATGGATACCGCCTGACGCAACCGCAAAGGCGCCTGGCATGGAGCCCCAATCCTGGTCAAAGAAGATTCCGCGGCTGCGATCTTCCTTGATGAATTTCTCGCGAAGAATATCGATCCAGCCGAGCGTCGAGGCTCGATCACCCTCGAGCTTGCCAACCACAGTGCCCGTATGCAGGTGATCACCGCCCGAAAGGCGCAGGATCTTGGTCAGCACACGGAAGTGGATGCCGTGGTGCGGATTGCGATCCAGTACGGCATGCATGGCACGGTGGATGTGCAACAGCAGCCCGTTATCGCGGCACCAGTTGGCCAACCCGGTGTTAGCGCAGAAGCCGCCCGTGATGTAGTCGTGCATGATGATCGGCGCGCCCAGTTCCTTCGCGTGTTCTGCGCGCTTGTACATCTCTTCCGGGGTCGGCGCTGTAACGTTGAGGTAATGGCCCTTGCGCTCGCCGGTTTCCGCTTCAGCCTTGTGAATGGCTTCCATAACGAAGTCGAAACGCTGGCGCCAGCGCATGAATGGCTGGCTGTTCACATTCTCGTCGTCCTTGGTGAAGTCGAGTCCGCCGCGCAGGCATTCGTAAACCGCGCGGCCGTAGTTCTTGGCGGACAGTCCGAGCTTGGGCTTGATGGTGCAGCCGAGCAGAGGACGGCCGTACTTGTTCATAATGTCGCGCTCGACCTGGATTCCCTGGGGCGGTCCACCGCAGGTCTTGACGTACGCGATCGGGAAACGCACATCCTCGAGGCGCAGCGCGCGAAGGGCCTTGAAGCCGAACACGTTGCCGACGAGAGAGGTAAATACGTTCACCACCGAACCTTCTTCGAACAGGTCGATCGGGTAGGCTACGAAAGCGTAAAAGCAGGTGTCATCGCCTGGCACGTCTTCGATACGGTAGGCGCGACCCTTGTAATGGTCGAGATCGGTCAGAAGATCAGTCCATACCGTGGTCCAGGTACCGGTGGACGACTCTGCGGCCACTGCGGCGGCTGCCTCTTCGCGCGGCACCCCTGCCTGCGGGGTAATCTTGAAACAGGCCAGCAAGTCAGTCTCGTTCGGCTTATACTCCGGCATCCAGTAGGTTTCGCGGTATTCCTTGACTCCCGCTTTGTAGCTCTTCACTTTTGATGACATTGACTTACCACTCCTGCGCTCAAGGCGCCTAAAATTGATCCGAGGCCGAGGCCAAACAGCGCAACCGTTCTCCGAACACGGAGTCGTCGGCAGGTTTCACCCGGTCTTTCAAGCCTTTTATTCGCTACTCCCGGCCCGTATGAAACGGGTTATACCGCCGAGTGCGGGCGAAGAATAGCGGAATCGTTGCATAAGTAATAGTAAATAATTATGATTGTTATCATAAGGTATTCTTTATATGAATATTACCCTCCGCCAGATGAAAGTCTTCGAATCGGTCGCGCGTAATCTGAGCTATACGCGCGCAGCGGACGAGCTGTTTCTGAGCCAGCCCGCAGTCTCCATGCAGGTGCGTCAGCTGGAACGACAGCTCGGTGTGTCATTGTTCGAAAGACTCGGCAAACGCATTCATCTTACTGAAGCCGGACGCGAGGTGTATCAATACAGCCGCTCGATCGCGCAACAGCTAGACGAGATGGAAACTCTGCTCGCGGACCTCAAGGGATTAAGCGGCGGCAAGCTGCGCATATCAGTGGCTTCGACCGCCAATTACTTTGTGCCCAACCTGCTCGCCGCCTTCCATCAGCACCATCCGGGTGTGACGGTAAGTCTCGATGTAACGAATCGCGAAAGCCTGTTGCGCCAGCTCGCCGACAATACCGTGGATCTGGTGATCATGGGCCAGCCACCTCCGGAGCTCGACGTCGAAGCACAGTCCTTCATGGAAAACCCGCTTATCATCGTTGCTCCACCCGGTCATCCGCTTGCGCATCAGAAGAAAATTCCACTCGCGCGGCTGCAGGAGGAGACTTTTCTTGTGCGCGAACCAGGCTCAGGCACACGCATGGCAATGGAGCGATTCTTCACTGAACGCGGGATACGCATCAAAACGGGAATGGAAGTCGGCAGTAACGAGGCAATCAAGCAAAGCGTGCAGGCAGGTCTGGGCCTTGGGCTCCTGTCGCGCGCAACGATCGATCAGGAGCTTGCGCTGAAGCGACTTGTCATCCTGTACGTCGCCGAGTTCCCCATCATGCGTCACTGGTACATCGTTCATCGGCGCGGCAAACGCCTTTCGGCAGCGGCCGAGGCATTTATGCGCTTCCTGCGCAATGACGCACAACCTTCTGCGTAACTTCGTGCACAGAAACAGAAGAAGTTGAGCGAAGCATGATACGGATTCCCCGCGTCTGACGTTGACTCGATGCGGATTCCGGCTGTTACGGTACCGGGGCCGGAAGGACGGCGCTGGAGGCCTGAGCCGGCTCAGCTGGCCAGGCGCCGCCAGTACGTGGGCCGCCAGTAGTACAAAACAGTCGTATCGGCGAGCGGATAGGAATCGGCGTAGTTGATGCCGCTCTCCGGCTCTTCGACATTGTCGCGCCCGGGATCGAGCGGCCGCCACTGCAACTCGCGCAGCTCGCCTTCAACGGGGAGGCGCGCACCACCCATGTTTCGGAGTTCGGCGGTGCCAAAAGACTCGAAGTTGTGCTGCGCCTGCTCGAGCGACACCATGTTGGCACTGCCTGGCATGCGCGGAAAGCGCAGCTGCGCGAGATCATCTTCCCACAGACAGATCGGACATTTTTCGTGATGTCCAGGCTGGTTGCGAAACACGAGATAGCCGCAACATGGGCAGGGGTATTTGACGAATTGGCTCTGCATTTGCCAAATATCCCAGCTTCGATCGGGATTTGAAACAGCGCACAGCGCTGGAACACAAATAAAAGAAGGGCGGCTTGCGCCGCCCTTCAGGATCAACTTGCAGACGATCGTCCCTAATTCACCCGCGGATCAAGCTTCCCACTGTCGTAACGCTTGGTCATCTCTTCCAGCGACGCGGGCTTGATCTTGCTCGCCTGGCCGGCGCAACCAAATGCCTGGTAGCGGAGCTTGCAGACGTCCTTCATGCCCTTGGTAGCGGCGGCAAGCCACTTGCGCGGATCAAATTCCTTCTTGTTCTCAGCCAGGAACTTGCGCACCGCACCGGTCGAGGCCATGCGAAGATCGGTATCGATATTAACCTTGCGGACGCCGTTTTTGATGCCCTCAATGATCTCCTCCACCGGCACGCCATAGGTCTGCCCCATGTCACCGCCGTATGTATTGATCATCTTGAGCCAATCCTGCGGCACTGAGGACGAACCGTGCATTACGAGGTGGGTGTCGGGAATACGCTTGTGAATCTGCTTGATGCGCTCGATGGCAAGAATGTCGCCAGTCGGGGGACGTGTGAACTTGTATGCACCGTGCGAAGTGCCGATGGCAATGGCAAGCGCGTCGACCTTGGTCTTTTTGACGAAATCAGCCGCCTGTTCAGGATCGGTGAGCAGCTGCGAGTGGTCAAGCTTGCCTTCCGCGCCCGATCCGTCTTCTTCGCCGGCCATGCCAGATTCAAGCGAACCCAGGCAGCCAAGCTCGCCTTCAACGGAAACGCCACAGGCATGGGCCATGTCCACGACACGCCGGGTAACGTCTATGTTGTACTCATAGGTGGCGGGCGTCTTCATGTCTTCCCGGAGGGAACCGTCCATCATCACTGACGAAAATCCGAGCTGGATAGAACGCTGGCAAACGGCCGGGCTTGCACCGTGGTCCTGGTGCATCACGACCGGTATTTGCGGCCATTCCTCGATGGCAGCCAGGATCAGATGGCGCAGAAACGGCGCGCCGGCATACTTGCGTGCGCCAGCCGAAGCCTGCACGATAACCGGGCTATCCGTCTCAGCTGCAGCTTCCATGATGGCGCGCATCTGCTCAAGGTTGTTGACGTTGAACGCTGGCACTCCATAGGTGTGTTCGGCTGCGTGGTCCAGCAACTGGCGCAGAGAAACTAATGCCATGATAATCTCCTACGTAAATAATTAAATTCTTAAATTCCCGGGATTTCAACCGCTTGGAACTACGAACCGTCCCATCAACTCGGCGAGTTTAATTGTCGCTGTCGGCGCCGTCCGCAATGGGCGCGGAATGGGAAGGTGCGGGCTGTCCGAGGCCAAAAAAAGAGCGCCTAGCCTATCAGTATGATTACGCTTGTCAAGAAACCACACCTTGCACACCTGGTGCGACCGCATGGTCTGTCGGATCCCTGCGAAATCGGTTTCGAAGCGATTCAGTCAAATAAAGTGTGGGTTTATTATCGCTTTCTTTTTTTTAAGTACCCGAACTTTTGGACGCGCCCAACCGTTTGCTCTCTACATTTGTCGCACCGGAAGTGCTGGCTGACGGCAATCACACCATCGAACTCTGCCGCCAGATATTTAGAGGAAACATTGCACACCGTGTACGGTGAAGCTAGTCAGCTTCGGGTGACGTTCGAAGGCCTGATAGTTAAAACCAGCACGGTACTTTCAGTCAACAACTGCCCGGTACACGCGAGCACTGAGCTAGTGGCCAAACAGATACTCTGGGCTGCCGCCACAATACGGTATCGTCTGCGGTAGTTGCCTGGGCGTCCTGTTCTGCGGCCGGAATACAGGGCCGCGGACGTGCCCGTGCGGGCACCAATCAGTCCTTATGCAGCTCGCCGGCCCGAACGATCTTCATGGTATTGGTACCGCCAGGCTTGGCGAGCGGTTCGCCAATCGTGAGAATGGTAAGGTCGCCGTCGCGCACAGCCCCGCGGCGGCGTAATTCGTCTACGGCTTCCTGCATCACGACAGCAGGATCCTTTGAGGTGAGAGCAAAGCTGACCGGATACACTCCGCGATAAAGCGTAACCTTGCGGCGTGTCTCGACGTGAGGCGTCAGGGCGTAAATGGGAACGGCCGAGTTGATGCGCGACATCCAAAGCGCAGTAGAGCCGGACTCTGTCAGGGCCGCAATTGCGCGTACCGTGAGGTGATTGGCCACGTACATGGTGGCACGCGCAATAGCCTCGTCCATTCGGGCAAAGTGCTGTTCCTGGCGCTGGTCAACTACCATCGCGTCCTCATGCTTCTCGGCCTCGCGACAGACACGATCCATGGCTGCCACCGCTTCCACCGGATGTTTACCCTTAGCAGTTTCCGCCGAAAGCATTACCGCATCCGTTCCGTCGAGCACGGCGTTGGCCACGTCCGAGACTTCGGCGCGGGTCGGAATCGCATTTTCGATCATCGATTCCATCATCTGCGTCGCAGTTATGACGACACGATTCATCTTGCGCGCAAGCTTGATGATGCGCTTCTGCACCGGGGGCAATGCGGCATCTCCGATCTCGACACCAAGATCTCCGCGCGCAATCATAACGACGTCCGCTGCCCGGATGATTTCCTCAATCGCCTTTACTGCCTCGGCGCGTTCGATCTTCGCTACGATGCCGCCGCGGCCACCTGCAGCTTGCAACAGCCCGCGCGCCTCCTCCACATCCTTGGCAGTGCGCGGAAACGAGATTGCCACATAGTCGGCGTGCATTGCCGCTGCGGTCTTAATGTCTCCCCGATCCTTGTCGGTAAGCGCCTGGGCCGACAAGCCACCGCCCTGGCGGTTAATACCCTTGTTATTGGACAGTTCACCACCGATTACAACACGGCAGATAACTTCGCTGCCTGAAACCCGATCTACCCACAGCACAATGCGGCCATCATCGAGCAACAGCGTGGCGCCGCGGGATACGTCTTCGGGCAAAGTCTTGTAGGTCGTGCCAACACGCTCCCGATCACCCTCTTCCAGCGGCCATTCGCCGTCAATCGTGAAGGTTTCTCCCTCGGCAAGACGAATTGGGCCATCCTTGAATTTTCCGATGCGGATCTTCGGGCCCTGGAGGTCAACCAGCACGCCAACCTGGCGGCCATGGGCCTGAGCACGTTCACGCGCAGCCTCAGCGCGACGCATGTGTACCTCGGCCCCATCGTGAGAGAAATTCAAGCGGACGACATCGACACCCGCCTCAATCAGCTTGTCCAGTACCTTCGGGTCGTCCGTGGCGGGACCGAGGGTTGCAACGATCTTCGTTCGTCTATACATAGAGTCCGTGGCTGGTGTCAGTATGCGGGCAAGGGAAGTTTGCGAGACGAATCATGGATTCGTGCTATCGCTGCCCGCAGCGTGCTACTTCTTCGCCCTTTCTTCAAGTATTGCGACAGCCGGAAGCTTCTTGCCCTCAAGGTACTCAAGGAAAGCGCCTCCTGCGGTCGATATATATGACACTTTGTCATAGATGTTGTATTTCTGAATTGCGGCGATTGTGTCACCACCGCCGGCAAGCGTAAATGCCTTTGTGCTGGCAATTGCGTCGGCGATGGCCTTTGTGCCGGCGCCGAACTGGTCAAACTCGAACACGCCAACCGGGCCATTCCACACCACCGTTCCGGCCTTCATGATTATATCGACCAGCTCATGCGCGCTTTTTGGACCGATATCAAAGATCATCTCATCGTCGGCGACCGTGCCGGCATCCTTGAGAACGGCAGGTTCGTTGGCATCAAACTTTTTTCCGACAACCACATCGACAGCTATGGGGATCGTGGCACCACGCTTCGACATCTTTTCCATCAGGCCTTTGGCGGTCGGAATCAGGTCAGTCTCTGCCAGCGACTTGCCGATATTCTTGCCGGAGGCAGCCAGAAAGGTGTTGGCGATCCCGCCGCCGACCACGAGCTGGTCGACTTTTAGCGACAGCGACTCAAGAACCGTGAGTTTGGTCGAAACCTTGGAGCCACCCACGATGGCGACCATGGGTCGTTTCGGATTGGCGAGCGCCTTCTCAAGCGCATCGAGCTCTTCTGTCAGGAGCAATCCGGCACAGGCAACCGGGGCGAACTTGGCAACGCCATGGGTTGAGCCCTCGGCGCGATGCGCCGTTCCGAAAGCATCCATGACGAATACATCACAAAGCTTCGCATACTTCTGCGCGGTTTCGTCTATGTTCTTTTTCTCGCCCTTGTTGAAGCGCACGTTTTCAAGCAGCACCAGCTCGCCGGCCGCAACGTCAAAACCACCATTGATCCAGTCCTTGACGAGACGCACCGGTTTGCCGAGCTTCTTCGACAAATCAGCGGATACGGGCTTGAGCGAATTCTCCTCGCTGTATTCGCCTTCCGTCGGTCGGCCGAGGTGCGACATGACCATGACCTTTGCGCCGGCCTTGAGACAGTGCTGAAAAGTCGGCAGCGACGCACTGATACGGGCGTCGGAAGTAACCTTGCCATCCTTCACCGGCACATTAAGGTCAGCGCGTATGAGTACGCGCTTGCCCTTGAGATCAAGATCAGTCAACTTGATAACGGACATTACAGATAATCCCCTGGCGTCAGTAATCGAAAAAAGGCGGGAGCGACTGCTCGTCGCCCCCGCCGTCTGATGATAGCCCTATTTTGCGCTCATCAGCGCCACAGTGGTGTCCAGCATACGATTGCTGAAACCCCACTCATTATCGTACCAGGAGAGCACCTTCACCAGATTGCCGATAACCGTGGTCTGGGTGGAGTCGAAGGTCGAGGATACCGTGGTGTGATTGAAGTCGCTCGAAACGAGCGGTTCGATATTGTAGGCAAGGATTCCCTTGAGCTCTGCTTCGCTCGCGGCCTTGAGAATCGAGTTGACTTCGTCTCTGCTGGTTTCACGCTTTGCAACGAAGGTCAGATCGACCACCGACACGTTGATGGTCGGCACACGGATGGCAAAGCCGGAAAGCTTGCCGTTCAGTTCCGGCACCACCAGGCCAACCGCCTGTGCAGCCCCGGTCTTGGTCGGAATCATGTTATGGGCAGCGGCGCGGGCGCGATACAGGTCGCTGTGGTACACGTCTGTCAGAACCTGATCGTTTGTGTAGGAATGAACTGTCGTCATCAGGCCGGATACAATGCCAAGCTTGTCGTTCAACGGCTTGACCAGGGGAGCAAGGCAGTTGGTCGTGCACGAGGCGTTTGAAATGACAGTCATGTCGCCTTTGAGCAATTTGTGGTTCACGCCATAAACAACTGTGGCATCACATTCGTTCTTGTCCGCCGGCGCAGAAATAATGACTTTCTTGGCGCCTGCGGTGATATGCGGCTGACACTTGCTCTTGGTGCGGAATATGCCGGTGCATTCCAGCACGACGTCCACGCCCAGCTCCTTCCACGGCAGCTTGGATGGATCACGTTCGGCACAGGCGCGGATCTTGTCGCCGTTAACGATCATGTAATCAC
>VFSW01001867.1_pt1 | contig 31898 bp, 26 predicted proteins | sample 5358111 | NCBI WGS metagenome assembly VFSW01 (sample SAMN11554181, study PRJNA540505) | mine drainage metagenome | isolation source: sediment from site ElyBrook_90M | place: USA: Ely Copper Mine, Vershire, VT | collected 2017 | reverse complement strand
AATGCGCGCTTGCAGCTCATTACGGAATCGAGGTGCGAGGCTGAGCATCGCACCTGGACTTAAAGGGGACCGATGAACCCCAACGAGTATCTCCAGAAGTTCTTCGCAGAGTTGGAGCGCCTGGTGGACGGCCATGGCACGCGGCACGCGATCTCCACGACCAGCACGAGGCAGCTCGAAATACGTCTCGGCGCTGGCGACTGGTACTGGGCGACACAGGTCCCGCTCGATGACGATCCGGTCCAGGCGGCTCAAACCGTGGCTGACTCTGATACGTACTTCCCGACCAGCATCTGATCGAGCGTGCCAACCCGCCGCTCCTGAGCCAACGTCACTGGAGCCGCTGGCCCGCACCGACTCCTTTCACCCACAACAGCGCGGTCGATCCCGCCGAGCCCGTCATCTGGTCGGATTCGGCCGCGCCCAACACTGATCTACCAGGAGAAAAGATCGTGAACGAAGGAATGAAGGTCAGTCTCAGCAACCCGCTGGGCACGTTGCTCGGAAGCTCCATGATGTTTCTGGCCGGCATCGTCCTCGGTGAACACTGGCATCCGTCGGGAGCCGCTATTCTCGACGTAACCGTTCTTGGCGCTGTGCTGGCTGCTCTGCACGAGCTCCTGACCTGCTTCCTATGGTGTTCGTTCACCTCGTGGTGGATTGGCCGGCGCATGGGAGAACTGAAGGGCAAGCGTTGAGGTCAGTTCTACGGGCCAGCGGCGCGCCTGGGTGTGCGCCGCTGCTGGCCCGACTGCTCCAAACCGAGACAAGGGAAGACAACGAGAAATTACTTTATCGTGGACTTCGATCGACAAGCCCCGCTGCATTAGATTCCGTCGTCTTGAACCGCCATCCCTCTGCCTGTTTTTCTAGGCTCAGCGGAAAACGGATTGGCAACGACAAGGCAGAGCATTTTTAGCGCACCGGCCCGGAACAGGTTTCCATGTCACCTGTCCGATGAGACGTTTTACGGCAACTTGGAGTTCGGCGCAAACCTCTGCCCGGTCAGAAGCTTCCGAGCATGAGTCGGAAACGTGCCTTCCCGTTTTCATCAAAGCTAAGTTCCAGCCCGGTCGCTCCTAACTGGGTCGGGAAGAAGGTAGCGATGGACATAGTCTGATGCGTTTTCCAGCCTTGGGAGCCCAGGTCGAACCTACCTGCCTCGTACCAGAACGCGAGCCCGGGATGGGATGATACGTGCGGAATGGGCCGGGGATGAAGAATTATGCCGGAGCCGGCGGTCACCAGCGTATTTGCATGGAACTCCTGGTATCGGAATGCCGGCATGTTGCCCTGATCGCCGGCAATGAACTGATCGAAGTAGTCCATCTTCCGCCCAAAGCTCGTACCCGCATGATGCAACGCGAAAAGCGTTACATGCCGGTCAAGAGGTCTGAACGTGCTGTACTCAGATTGAAACACTGGATAATCTCCGTTTTGTCGAAAGAGATACCCAGCCGAGCCTTCGAAGCGCGTGCCGCGTGTAGGCAGTCCCCCGGAGTCCTGATTGTTCAAGATCCAGCGCAGTTGGGGTTGCGTGAAGCCGCCGCTCCGCGAGCGAACATTATCGACAGTGACAGAACGGCTGTACGAGTCGTAGCCGGCTTCGGCGCCAAGCCTAAGTTGGGCGAACCGCCAAGTGCCGATGCCGGTGTAGATGGCTCCAGAAACGCGGTCGCGCGTGTCGCTCTGGCGAGTAGCCCCGGCATAGCTATTGAAGTGGGTTCGGCCGCCAAAGAACTGGGGAGCAACGAAGTACTGGGTTCCCCCAAAAGGTTTGTAGAACTCGCCCTGGATCGATGGATCATAGCCGATGTTTGCGGTGCCAAGAATGCGGGTCTTGTAGGCGTTCTGGGGAACGACCACCGTTGAGACCCGCATGCCGAAACGCGATGGCTCTCCGGCAGATACGGAATATTGCGCCGAGATGCGAGCGAGCACCTGATCGCTGGGACGCTCTGCAAACTTGACTCGATAGCCTCCGCCTCCCCGGTTGTCCTGCTGCCAGTCGTAGGCGGCCCCGGGGACGGCGGTCGCAGCCACCATGCCGGACAGGACTTCTTCTAGTCGTTGTTCCGATACCGTATTGTCCCCGATGGTGCGGTGCATCTCCGACTGAGATTTCTTCTGGAATGAATCGACTGGGCTTGTCACGGAGAGGACTCTTCCTCTCTGCTCCGATGGCCTCATTCGCGAACGCCGCTCAGAAACATACGCATCCCACTCCGCCTGAGAGAGTTCAGACGGGGCCAATTTGGATTGCTGAGCCTTCGCGGCCTCGTATCCGGCATCGATGATCTCTTTCCATCGTTGGTAGTCGCTTCCGGAGAAGCGCCTGGTATCGACAGAGATCACCAGATCCGCCTTTGCCTTCGAAGCCTCTTGGTTCTTCGCGATGGCGAGGGCTATTGTCTGCCGCATCACATCGGCGAGGGACTTGATCTGGTCAGGATTAGGTCGATTGGTCTCCAGGACAACAGCAATGACAACGTTCGCGCCCATGTTTCTAACGGCTTCGACAGGAATGTTTTCAAGCACACCACCATCCACCAGAACCATGGATCCGGTTTTGACCGGCGTGAAGATGCCGGGCAGCGACATGGTCGCCCGCATTGCGACGGGCAGAGAACCTTTCGAAAGCACTACGGAGTTGCCGCTCACAAGATCGGTTGCGACGCATCGAAATGGAGTCGGCAGTTGATCAAAGTCGGAAACGTCGGAATACCCCAGCGTTGTCCGGATCAGAAATAACGATAAGGACTCACCCGGATTGAGACCGGTGGGAAGCGCGAATCTCTTTCCGAATCTCAGCGTCAGACTACCGAACGTGCGATTCCATTTCTGCTTGTCGACGATCGGCTGGTCAGCGAAGGGCGGACTCGGGTTGAGGAGTGCGTTCCAATCCGCCTGCCGTACAAGTGCCTCGATTTGACTTGAATCCATGCCTACTGCATAGAGGCCGCCGACAAGGCCCCCCATGCTGGTGCCCCCGACCTTGTCGACGGGAATATGGCGTTCTTCGAAATAACGAAGGACGCCGATGTGCGCCAGTCCGAGAGCGGCCCCGCCGCTCAGGGCAACCCCGATCGATGGCCTATCCGCATCGCGATGCTCCTTGGCTATGGCATCGCCTGGGAGAAAAAGCCCTATTGCAATTCCGCAAGCTAGAATCCTATAACATAGTCGCATGGCGAACCTCGTGCTGAAGCGCGTCTAAGAAAGGCTCTCTGCTACATAGGGATTGAATCGGATTTGCCCGTTCCTGCCGCCAGGCTTCGTTCGAATCTCTAATGGAAATGTAGCGAGCTGTCGTTCGGAAAAGCCAGCCGTCAGTTGCCTCCCATTCTCGTCATTACCCTGTAAGGAGACGAAGCCGGCTTCAGCCCGGAAGACAAATCTATCCACCGTAATCGCTCCGATTGGCGTGTGAACGATGAATAGCGCGTCATCCGGCTTGTGGATGAGAGAGCGGATGTCTCGAACGATGTCCCAGAAATGTGAGTCCATGGTTTCCCCTGGTCGACCCCGGTAGCGGTCTCAGTAGCCGGAGAGAGAGTTAGGTAACTTCAATGTTTCTTACACTGATCTACTTAATGGGCCTAGGCGGGTAGTTTTTGAAAAGTTTGGCCATCGCCTTTTGCAGGTTCCTGTAGTCTTTATCCGGGTCTCTGATGACGTCGATGGTCTTGGTGGCATCTCCGCGCCAGATCAGCTGCTTTCTCGCGGGGTCGTAGAGGTCCACCACCAGCGTGCAGATGGAAATGGTAGATGTCTCACCCTGCACCGAATCGTCGACACCCCACCAGCCTGAACCTTTGCGTCGCCAAATCGATCCCGACAGTTTCTTCTCCGGATGGATGGCGGTGTGATAGACCACCTGAATGTCCGCGTTCATTTCGACCTTGGTGAGTCCCTTTTGTGCAAGCCGTTCATCCACTGCCCGCCTAATGTCCTGATCGATCAACTGATCCTCAGAGCCGGTGCTGCGAACATCTGATGCGGCGCCCGGAAAGTTTGGCGCACCGCCGGGGATGTTAGGCGAAGTAGCCGGCAGGTTTGGCTGAGGGCCTGGGAGGTTCGTCTTTGTTGGCGCAGCCGGGCCATCGACATTCGGAGCACTACTAGGGATCTCGATCCATTGGTAAGTTTTGTAGACTGAGAAGTTGGTGCCATGCGCATAGTTGTAGTGAACGTCCTGGCCGAGAGCGCAAGTGATGATGAACAAAAAGGACGGTAATATTGCGAGTTGCCTGTTAAGTCTCATTGACTTCCTTTCTATTCGCACTAAGTCTGTTCCGCAGTGTTCAGAGTTTGTTTCGATACCCGGGAATGATCACGCCTTCCTTGGTATCGGACACGGTTGCAGGTTCCAGATTTCGGCTGCGTACTCGGCGATGGTGCGGTCGCTGGAGAATGTCCCCGATCCCGCCACATTCAAGATGGCCTTGCGCGCCCAGCCATCAGGCTCGGCATACAACGCCCGCAGCCGCTCGTCTGCCTCCAGATACGATTTGAGGTCCGCAAGGTGCATGTAGTGATCGCCTTGTGTCAGCAGCACATCACGCAAAGGGGCGAAAACGCCGGGTTCGTGGCGACTGAAATGATCGGAGGCTATCAAGTCCAGGGCCTCGCGGGTTTCGGACTCGTGCTCGTAATGCCATTGAGGCGAATACCACGAACGACTAGCAATCACCTGCTCCGCGGTCAGTCCGAATAGGAAGAAGTTCTCCTCTCCGGCTTCCGCCGCCATCTCGATCGTCGCGCCATCGTGTGTCCCGATGGTCAACGCACCGTTCATCATGAATTTCATGTTGCTCGTGCCGCTGGCTTCGTAGCCCGCCGTAGAAATCTGGTTTGATACATCGCTGGCGGGAATCAGGTGTTCTGCAACCGAGACGCAATACTCGGGCAGGAATACTACTTTGAGTTGCCCGCGTACCGCGGGGTCATTGTCGATGGTGGCTGCCAGATTGTTAATGAATTTGATAATCAACTTGGCCAGCCGGTATGCGGGGGCAGCCTTGCCGGAAAAAAGAAATGTCCGCGGAGGCAGGTTCAGGCCCGGGTTTGCCCGCAACCGGTTGTAAAGCACTACGATCCTTAGGGCGTTTAGCAACTGACGTTTGTACTCGTGAATGCGCTTGACCTGGCAATCAAAGATCGTGTCCGGATCAAGTATTTGCCCTGTCGACCACCGGAACCAGTCGCAGAATTGTCGCTTGGCGCTTCGCTTTGCCTTCAGGAACTCGCCGCGGAAGCCCTTATCTTCGGTAAAGGTTCTCAACTCGCTTAGCTGGCCGAGGTCTGTGATCCAGCCGTCTCCGATCGCATCTGTGATCAGATTGGAGAGCCCTGGATTCGAAAGTAGGAGCCAGCGCCGAGGCGTGACTCCGTTCGTCTTGTTGTTAAAGCGCTCAGGAAATATCTCTGCCAGATCTCTTAGCGTCGTCTTGCGCAGCAGATCGGAGTGAAGTGCAGCGACTCCATTGGTGCTGTGGGAGCCGACGACCGCAAGATTGGCCATGCGAACTTTCTTGCCGGTTCCATCTTCGATAAGACTCACGCGCCGAATGCGATCTTCATCGCCCGGAAACCGTCTTCGAACATCTCCCAGAAAACGGCGATTGATTTCATAGATGATCTCAAGTTGCCGAGGCAGCATGTCTTGAAACCAGGGCACCGGCCATTTTTCCAGCGCCTCCGGCAACAGGGTGTGATTCGTGTATGCCAACGTGTCCTGGGTGATTTTCCATGCTTCGTCCCAACCAAGGTGTTCCTGGTCCATCAGGATTCGCATCAGCTCCGGCACGGAAAGAGCCGGGTGCGTATCGTTCATCTGGATCGCCACTTTGTCTGCAAAAGAGCTCCAGTCCGAGTTGCCGCGTTTGAAACGGCGCACGGCATCGGCCAGCGAGCAGGCGACAAGAAAGTACTCCTGCATGAGGCGAAGGCCTTGGCCCATGAAACTCGAATCATCCGGATAGAGGACTCGCGTCAGCGTTTCAGCCGAAAGGGTCTGGGTAAATGCCTCTACGAAATCGCCATGAGAGAATCCTTCAAAGTTAAAGTAGTTCGGTGCCACCGCGGCCCAGAGGCGGAGAGTGTTAATGGTCGATCCACCGTACCCGATTACGGGGCGGTCAAATGGAATTCCGATTAAGGTGGACGGGCGCCCCGACACCGGGCGCAAACTTCCTTCGCTAAGTTCGAATGAGCAACCCAGGTTGACTTCCACCTTCTCGTTAGGGCGAGCGACTTCCCACGGGTCGGGAGAACGGAGCCAGTTGTCCGGCAATTCCTGTTGCCATCCATTCTGGATGATTTGTCTGAAGATCCCATATTCATATCGCAGGCCGTAACCCGTTGCCGGAAGCTGCCTGGTGGCGGCAGACTCAATGAAGCAAGCTGCCAAACGGCCTAACCCACCGTTGCCCAGACCTGCATCGGGCTCCTGCTCCAATATCTCGACTAGGCTGAGTTTCCTGTCCTCGAGGACCTGCTTGGCGAGTGGACTCAGCAGAAGATTCGTAACATTGTTTTCCAGAGAGCGGCCAATGAGAAACTCCATCGAGAGATAGTAGAGCCGCTTGGGATTTCGTTGTTCGTAGGTCTTCTCGGTCAAAAGCCATCGCTGCGATAGAATGTCGCGCACGGACCGGGCCAGGGCTTCGAATCGGTCGCGCATTGTGGCCGAAGCCAGGTCGACACCACTGTCAAAGAGCAAGTGCCGCTCATAGAGTGCGTCCCTCGTTCCGGCGAATTGCACCGGCCCGCATCCGTATTGAGTTTTAAGGAGACTGGCAGCATCGGGCAGTTTCTGCCCTTTCGCTGTCGCGTTAGTCGCCATGTTCTTGTCCTCCAAGGATTCCGCAGGGCATGTCAACCGAATCTTCACATTCAATCGGGTCAACAAGAGCGATTGGCGCAACTCGAGATTCGCGGAGATCGCGATGCCGCCGAACCAGTCTGTGTGCGATGTAAATGCAGATTCCAACCAATGCAAGACCTGCCAAAAGAGTTCCCGCTCGGGACACATAGGCGGCCGCGCGGTCCAGATTGTTGCTAAAGAGATAGCCGAGTCCGCCATAAACGCATGCATAGAGACCAGCGCCAACCGCATCAAAGACAAGGAAGCGGATTCGACTGGTGCGCGATGTCCCTGCGAGAGGCGGCGCTACCGCGTCCAGTCCGGGGACGAACTTGGCTACCAGCAGAAGAGGTAGCCCAAACCGGGCAAAAACCTTCTTTGCCCGGCGATTGTGGAAGTCAGGGTCGCGCGTGAATCGATGCATGAAGTGCAACACCTTGTCACCACCCCGACGACCCGCCTCATACCAAACCCAGTCAGCCGATACACAGGCAGCAATGGTGAGGCCGATCGCGGCAAGGACATTCAGCTTCCCGGCCGCCGCGAGCGCCCCGGCCGATAGCAGAAACAGAGGTCCCGGCATGGGGATCCCGATCTGGTGCGCAAAGAGCGCCGCGAAGAGGATGGAATAGCCATGCTTTAGAACGAATTGGAAGATCGCATTCAATGGCGGCCTTCCGTGCGGGCGAGTTCTGCCTGGGCGACGACGCGCTCCATCTCCGCATCGAAGAGTTGGGCCTTCGCATCGGCCAGTTTCGCCTGCGCGTCTTTGAGAGCAGACTCGTTGGCAGTTTTAGCAACCACCTGGTCGTTCGTGATGCGCACAAGTTCAGTTCGCACTGCGACGGCGTCACGTGCCGCTTCGAGGCCGGTCTCAGAACGATGGACCCTGCGGGTTTCGGACTGCACGTCCATCCGAATCTTTCTCTCCGTTGCGCGGAGATTCTCTTGTGCCTGGGCCACCTGAGACTTACGCTCGCGGACCAGGCCGATGCGCTTGCCGAACTCAGAGATGGTCCACTCCGCGTGAACTCCAACCGCGACGGTGTTTTCGGGCAGCAGGGGTGCCCCGTTTTGATAAGTGTGCTGTACGACGAGCGAAACGTCGGGGATGTATTCGGCGCGTGCGGCATTGAGCCCCGCATGTGCCTTGGCTACGGCCTGCCGTGCCGAACTAAGCTCAGGGTTGTCGGCAACTGCCCGGTCTTCAGGAGGTGTCGCCACACTAGCGTAGATCGTCTCGTCCGGCGCCTCAGCAGGCTCGACGAGTTCGGTTTCGGTGGGCAGCGGCAAGCCCACAACATCATTGAACGAATTGGTCAAATCCGCGATCTGGTCCTGGAGGGAACCGACTGAATGTTTTGCCTCGGCAATCTGCGCCTGACCTTCCAGTACTTTCACCTGCAGTGCTACTCCGCTTTGGGCGGCGTCTTGCGCCTCCTTCAAACGCGTCTCGCCGGCCTGAAGCCGCAACTCGGCTGCGTGCCTCCGCTGTTGTGCAGACAAGAGCCGGTAGTAGAGCCCCTTGACGCTGAGTGAGATTTCGTTCCGTGCTTGGGCGAGATCGCTGTGCGCCATCCTAGCCTCGGCCTCTGCCACACTTGCGCCGGCGTGGATCTTGAACATCTGCGTCACCGGCTGCGCCACGGTAGTCTGCGTCACGAGGAAGTCCTGCTTGCCAAGCTGGATCTTCACATCTTTGCCGGGGAGCGGACCGGTGGAGCTGTATGTTCCCAGCACTCCCTCTTTGATGGTTAGAAATTCGGTCTCCCCGGTGTGCAGGGCATTGGTCTGATTGGTTGCGACGGGAAAGTAATTCGCTCTTGCCTGAACCACTTTAGCGTCCGCTTCCCTGGCCTTTTGTTCGGCGATTCGAACAGTGGAATTCTTCTTCATTGCCATTTGGAGGGACTCATCGAGAGTGACGGACTGCCGCTCCGAGCCCCAACCCCGAACGGCGGGCGTGGGGGGCCCCGGGTTGCTGGGCCGGGCTGGGAGTGGCTAGCGCGAGCAGGAGCGCGACGGCTGCAGCCACGACCATTGCAGGCCTGGAGACTTTCTTGGTGTTAACCACTACAAATAGCACTGGAATAACGACCAGCGTAAAGAACATGGAGCCGAGCAGGCCGAATGCAATCACGCTTGCCAGCGGGGACCACATGCTGGAGCGGGAAATGATCATCGGAGTGACTCCGACGGCTGCTGCCATGGTGGTCAGAAAGATCGGGCGCAGCCTGCGCTCTCCTGCCTCGAGAGTTGCCTCCTCCAATGGAACTCCGTGCTTCATGCGCTCATGAATGTAGTCGACCAGGATGATGGAGTTGCGAACGACCAGTCCGCCCAGGCTGATGACGCCGATGAAGGCGGTGAAGCCGAATGGGTTGTGGGTGATGAACAGGCCGAAAGCTGCTCCGGGCAAGGCCAGCGGGAACGCGGCCATGACGATCAGGGCATCGGCCAACGTGCGGAACTGGAGCAAGAGGATCATAAAGATAAGCACCAGGCTGATTGCCAGCGCAGTGCGCATTTCGCCAAAGGTTTCACGCTGGTTTTCATCCTCGCCGCCATACTCGATGCGATATCCGGGCGGCAATTGCAGGTTATTGATTTGCTTCTTGACATCGGTCAGGATCTGGCTGCCAAGCCGGCCTCGATCAGGGAAGGCGCGTACCGTCAGGGTGCGGACACCGTTGCGGCGCACAATCCTGCCGGGATGCCACTCCGGAGCAAGCGATGCGACCGCACTTATGGGAACGCGAGCGCCTGTTACCGGCGAAAGCATGTACGTGTCGGAAATATTTTGGAACGTCTGCCTCTGGGCCGGATCAAGACGAAGGTTAATGTCGACATCCCGGTCGCCCTCCCAGAACGTTGTGACAGTCTCACCATCGAAATTCCCGGCCAGTTCGTTGGCAATCGTCGTGTTGGTAAATCCAAGCCGATTGGCCACCTCCTGGCGCAGGTTGACTCCGGCCAGCATTTGGTCTTCGTGCCAGTCCGTATGGATGTAGACCGCGCCCGGCGTGTGACTAAGGATGTTCTGGACCTGGTCGCCTATCGAGCGGATCGTGCCAAGGTCGTCGCCTACGATGCGCACCTCGACGGGCGCCTCCATGACATCGCCCTGTTGCAGTTCCTTGACGAACACTTTCGCCTCAGGCGCCACGAACGGCAGTTCTTCGCGAAGCTGCTCCACCAGCTTCGGAGTGCCCTTCACGGTATGCGTATTGACCAGAATCTGCGCGAAGTTGGGTGCTGTTGGCACCGGGTTGACGTTGTAATAGAAGCGCGGAAAGCTGGAGCCCAGGAAACTGGTATAACTGCGAACCTCTTTCTCTTTGCTCAGGGCGCCTTCGATGCGGCGGACAGCCGCATCTGTGGCTTCGATGCGCGTTCCTTCGGGCAGCCAGACGTCCATCACAAACTGGTCGCGCTCCGCCAGCGGGAAGAACTGCTGGCGAACAAGAGACAGAATCCCGATGCCGCCGACAAACGCGAGTACACCGGAAATCAATACCTTCTTCCGGTGCTGCATCGCCCAGACGATGATTCTGTTGTAATAGCGCTGCATATAGTCCAGTGCCGTGGGTTTCTTGTCCTTCTGGTCGGCAGTCGGATCATGCAGCCCCTTTTTGATGAAGAAACCGGCGGTCATCGGCGTCAGCATCATGGCAACCACGAACGAAACGCTCAGGGAAATGGCGACGGCGATGGGCAGAGCGCGAATGAACTCCCCGGATGCACCGCTGAGCGTAAGCAGAGGGAGAAAGGAGGCGATGATCGTGAGCGTGGCGGCGAGCACTGGGACCGCCATTTCCGACGCGCATCTCCAGCAGGCGTCCGCAATCGGAACCTTGTGATCCAGCAATTCGACGTAGTTGTCGGCGATCACGATGGCGTCGTCCACCACCATGCCGAGGACGACGATCAGCGCGGCAATCGAGACCTGGTGGAGTTCAATTCCTGCAGCATTGAGCACCCCGAAGGTCAGCGATACAGTGACGGGGATGGCGACTGCCGAGACGAGAGCCACCCGCATGGGCAAGAGCACCATGGTGACAAGAATGACGGATATGATCGCGATCCCAAATTCACGAGAGAAGTCAAAGACACGTTCGGATACGACACGCGGCTGATCGGCAACGAACTCCAGTTGCACATCGGGCGGCAACGTGGTTTGGATTTGCTTGAGGGTTTCGTGCAGTGTCTTGCCGAACTCGACTATATTGTTTCCTTCGTGCATCTCGACGGAGAGCAAGATGGCCGGCTCCCCTCCGATGCGCGCATACTCGGTCGGGTCCTTGTAGACGCGCTTCACATTGGCTAAGTCACCCAGGTAGATGGGCTGCCCCGTTTGCGACACATCCACCATAATCTTCCGAATTTGCTCTTCGGTCTGGAACTGCCCGTTGGCCTCGATGGGAACCTTGCTGCTTCCGCTGGGAACGCGTCCACCAAACAGGATCGTGTTCCGGCCCTGCAGAGCCTTCTCGACTTTGCCTGGATCCACTCCATACTGCGAGAGCCGCTCCCAGGACCCGGTTACCTCGATGCTTTCCTTCTGGTCGCCGATGCGCTTGATCTTGGACGCAGCGGGAATTTGCCGAATCGCACTCTCTACCCGTTCTGCGTAGTCCTTCAACTCGCGATATCCATAATGTCCACCCCTGACCGCAATCAGGGCTGCGACCGTATCCCCGAAATCCGAGTCCACGATCGGACCACGGACTCCAGACGGAAGTTCGGTCTGCTTCAACTGCGCCATGTCTAGGCGAAGCTTTGACCAGAACTGGTCGGAGTTCTTCACTGACTTGTTCAACTCGACGTTGATGATCACGAGTCCATTGCGGGACGTGGAGTAAGTCTTTTCCCGGCGCACTTCCTCAAACCGGAACAGGCGCTCTTCGATCTTGTGCGTAACCTGGCTTTCGACCTCTTCGGCAGTAGCGCCAGGATATTCCGCAATCACTAGGCCGGTGCGAATGGTGATCTTGGGATCTTCGCGACGCGGCATCGTCAGGAATTTCGTGACGCCGCCTATAAACAGCATGGCGGTGAGGACGAGCGTCACCTGGGGGAAGCGCAGGGATGCACGTACTGGGTTCATTGGCCACCTCCGGCAATGCGAACCAGGGATCCTTCATGGACGTTCTGCTGACCGGCAATCACGATCTGCTCATCCGGTCTCAGGCCGCTCTTGATCTCGACCTCATCGCCGACCAGGTAACCGACTTCCACACGGCGAGCGAATACACGTTGCCGAGTGGCGTCGTAGACATAAACCAAAGAAAGGCCGCGAAGATCGTGAACCACAGCAATGGAAGGAAGCGCAAGCACGTCGACCATCACAGAATCGTAGACGCGCGATTCGCTGATCATGCCTTCGCGCAGAACGTGGGTAGGATTAGGAATGGCGATCTTGGTGGTGAACGTGCGCGACACTGAATCAGCCGAATAACCGACCGCCTCGACCTTGCCATCGAATTGCCGGTTGTCCAGTGACGGGATCGTGACGATGGCGCGCGCACCATCGTGTACCATGCCGATCTGTGCTTCAGGGATCCCGACGCGGACCTTCACCGGGTCCAGATCAAGCACGGAAAAGACCGGATTGCCGGGCGCCACGGTGTCGCCTACATTCACATGACGCATTCCCACGAATCCGCTGATGGGCGCCCTGAGTTGGCAATCGCCGAGATGCTTCTTGGCTTCGCTTAACTGGCCATTTGCAGCATGCGCCTGTCCCTGCGTGGCTTGTTTCTCCTCGATGCGCGTACCTTCGCGGGCCATATCGTAGCGCTGCTGCGAAGCCAAGTAGAATGCTTCGATCTTGTGGAAGTCGATCGCCGGAAGGCTCTGATGATCGTAGAGGTATTTTTGCCGCTGATACTCGTCTCGTGCGCGCTCGAAATCTATGCGTGCCTGCTCGAGTTCCTGTGCCCGAACTCCGTTTACTGCCTGGATCGCGCTGGCTTCAGCCGCGGTGGCTTGACCTGCGGCCGCCTCGTACGCATTGCGATAATCAGAGCAATCGAGCTCTGCCAGGACCTGGCCCTGCTTCACGAACTGTCCCTCTTCGGTCGACACGCGCGCCACGCGCCCGCCGACCTGGAAGGCCGTGAGTGCGGTCACATTGGCTTCCACGGAACCGCTCGCGGAAACTGATGCGGGTTGGTTGAGGCGGTGAGGCACGCGGAGTTGCACCGGTATGGGCTGATCCGCCGCGATCTTTGAATTTCGAATGCATCCGGCGAGCAGACAGACGGAAGCACCGATGACTGCGAGAGACCGACTTACGTCCCTGGTAACTTTTGGGGTGGAGCAGAAGTTCATCTTAGTCCCTTTCACATATTCGGAGTGTTTCCTGACAGGATTCAGCGCGGACGTTCAAGCATCTCGGACTTTATCCCTATTGGCTTCCACAGCACGTGGATCTAACCTTGCAGCCGATCCTCACCCTGTGGCCAACATCGACAGCCTTGCCTTGTCTCTCGTGTCAAGGGGGGAATCCTAGCCTCGTCTTGGTATTTGCATTTCGGTGTCCAAAATTACAAACGAGCGATCCGCTGAATTGAAACGAGATGGAGAAGCTCAGCGAACTCGGACACTCGAAAGGAGTGCCGCTATTGCGGCACATGCCGCGGCAGCGGCATCGCGGTCTGATCGGAATACCCCATAAGCGCGCTCTCCGCCTTGGCAAAAAAGACAACGCCAAATCAAACCCATGCGGTAATTCCTGATGGATCAAGAGAGTGGAACAACCGTCCGAGGAATAACCGCAAGGACACACACATTGTTTGGCTTTGGCATCCGGGATGCATTGAATGAGTGCGTAGCGGATCGGAGGAGCAAATCATGAACATTTTTGGATGGATCAATGTCGCATTCGGATTTATCGCGGCGTTTGCCGGAGTAATTGTTTTGCGCGGGGTGTTTCATAAGACGCTCAGTAGTGCGTCCACCGTCCGCTTTCTTAGGTGGAGCCTGATTGCGAGCCTGGCGGGGCTCATGCCTCTAACGCGTCACCTTTCGCCGGTTCAACAGATTTGCATCCTGTCGGTCTATTGCTCAGGAGCAGCGATCTTTGCGTGGCTTAAATTCGGTCTCTTGGGACGTTGGCGCGCGATCTTCGCACTTTCTGTTACCGCGGTCCTGTATTTCGATTTTGCCTCCGTATCCGCGAATCTGTTCAGAAATTCGTTTCTGTTTACCCCATCAACTGCACCGTCTCTTTCGCTCTTTGAACTTGTCCAGGTCCTCTTCGCTGCCGGCTTCATCGTCTTGGGAATACTGGCAGCCAAGAGAAGCCAGATCCTGCCGAGCAAGTTGCCGACGATTGGGAAGCAGCAACCTTGCTAAGAGAAACACTTTGCCGGTTCGAATGCACTTCTGATTGGCGCAAGGGAGAAATCTATGTTGAGCATCGCTGAGTTTGGCGACCGCACAGCGGGACGCCCTGTAATCGAGCATCCTCACACTCAGGAACTAATCATGCACTGGATCGATGCCAGCACCGACCCGGGGGGCCACAAGATCGCAGGGGACTCAACCATCGCTACCAATTCAGTCACCCACCGGGACCAACTCGTGGCCGTTTGGATTGAGCTGAGCACAGATCTGCCGCCTATTGCTTATTGACTTGCTTGATATCGCAAACGCTCGAAACAGGAGGAACGAAAAGCATGCTCCCGCTCCACAATCATCGGCTCAGTTATGGCGAACAGGATCTGCTTGCTACACCCGAAGACTTCCAACAACTCTTCGCAAAAGAGATGACAAATCTGTTCTGTCTGGCGATGCATCTCACCGCCGATGCCGATAGGGCGGAGACCTCTGTGATTCTTGCCATGAGGGACTCCTTTCGAAACAAAAGCCTTGCAAAGAATCGCGTCCATAGCTGGGCTCGCCGCATGGTGATTCGGAATGCCTTGCGCTTAGTTTTAGGTATTGAAAACGAGATCCTCTCTGAAGCAGAACTGGATTTTCCCTTGCAGCCCATGGAATTGCCAATCGATACGCTCCGGGACTCTGCTGCAATCTGGAATCTACCCGATCTCGATCGCCTGGCCTTTGTGATCTGCGTAGTTGAGCACTATTCCATTTTGGATTGCGCACTTCTTCTGAGAAAAGCGCCGCTGGAGGTGCACGGCGCTATCATCCGCGCAACGAATCAGGTGGTTCCCATGGAGGAATTTAAGGACGATGACGTAACTGTACAATCTCCAGGCAATATCTACGGCGAATTCTGGAGCGAAAGGAGCAAGCTCGATGGTACATGTGGATCAATCCTCGATTGACCGTACCCCCGCACGGGTGATCGTGCCCGTGATGAACAGCGTTCCCCGCAGTGAATTGCCAAATCGAGGAGCAGGGCCATGCAGCCACAGGCCTGATGAGCTCACGATAAGCCACGGGATGACACAATGATTAGCAGGGAAAGCCCACGCAATTTTCCGCTCAGCATCCCTCCCGTCCTGAATTCCGAATCGGAGCTTCATGCAATTCTTCAAAGCGTGACGACGCTTCTGTCGAAGGTCATCGGATGCGATTACGTGGCCCTGCTTTTGCTCAACGAAGATGGACAGAGTGCGCGGCTGTATGTTCTGGATCTGGATTCCGGTTCATCGACCGCGCCGATTGTTCGCGATGTGCCGATCGAGGATACGGCTCTGGCCGAATTCATCAAAGGGCAGAAGCCAAGATACATCTCCAACATCAACGATCTCAAGACGATTCCTGCCTTGATTCAGACCGTTCGAATTGAGCAGGCGAGCCGAGCTCATGTGTTCCCAGTATCGAGCGCGCAAAGGCGATTGGGCATACTCATCTTCGTCACGAACAGCGCTGAGAGTTGCAGCGCCAGCAACGAGGAACTGATGACTTCGTTCACAGTTCTCATTTCGAAGTTTCTGGATACCGCCCTGGCTTTTGCGGCGGCCGAATCATACAAGCAGAATCTCGCGCGCGAACGAGATCGATTGAAGCTGATCCTCGAAATCAACAATCACACGATTACCCATCTCGATATGAGCGCACTGTTTCGCGCTGCGTCCAAATCGCTTCGTGCATTCTTTGATAACGCCCTGACAGGTTTTTGGCTGTTTGAGGAAAGGTCAAATCAGATCGACCTTTTGACTCTCGACTTTCCGACGGGACTGGGCTTCCGCGAAAACACAACAACGGCCATTCTGCAGGAAGCTGATATTGCCAACATGCGCGCCAGGGTGGCCGCCATCTTTGGCCCTCATGAGATCGATCAACTTCCTGCGGCCATTGCAAAGCCTCTTCGTGATAATGGGATTGTCTGCGTGGGGTGTGTACCGTTGGTGGGGACTAACGGGCCGCTTGGCATGATTTCGCTGGGAAGCAAAGACGAGGATGCCTTTAACAATGATGACCTCGACCTGCTTTCGCAAATCGCGAACCAGATCTCACTGGCACTGGACAATGCGCTTGCTTACCGCCGCATGACCTTCTCATGCCGGCGCCTTGAAGATGAACGGCATTACCTCGAGTCGGAACTCAACAGCCAGTACAACTTCGAAGATATTGTCGGACAAAGCGCCGCGATCAAGCAGGTTCTTGAGCAGGTGGCTATCGTTGCTCCTACAGATTCAACGGTACTCTTGATCGGGGAAAGCGGAACTGGTAAAGAACTCGTAGCTCGTGCCATTCACAACATGAGCTTGCGACGGGATCGCACGTTTGTTCGCCTGAATTGCGCGGCTGTTCCCTCCGGCCTTCTGGAGAGCGAATTGTTTGGGCACGAGAAAGGAGCCTTCACTGGCGCATTGGCACAGAAGCGCGGCAGGATCGAACTGGCTCATCAAGGCAGTTTGTTCCTCGACGAGATCGGAGATATTGGCATGGAGCTACAGCCTAAGTTGCTCCGGGTCTTGCAGGAGCGTGAGTTTGAACGCCTCGGAAGTAATCACACGATCAAGGTGGATACACGGTTGATTGCAGCGACCCATCGGGATCTTCCCGGGATGATGCGCAAAGGGGAATTTCGGGATGACCTGTTCTATCGTCTGAACGTGTTTCCAATTCACATCCCGCCCCTTCGGGAGAGAAAAGAGGATATCCCTCTATTGGTCCACTACTTCGTGGCAACTCTGACTCGGAAGATGAGGAAATCCATCCGGACCATTCCCGTCAAGGTGATGAATGCAATCACATCCTTCAGTTGGCCCGGGAACATCCGCGAACTTCAGAACTTCATTGAACGCTCGGTGATCCTCAGCCGTGACGAAACTCTTGCCGCTCCGATATCGGAACTCGATCGTGCGCTGGTTTCACGCGAGGTGGCGGAGAACACACTGCACGGCATGGAACGGGAGATGATCCTCAATGTGTTGCGCGCGACGGGCGGCAAAATGTCCGGCATCGGGGGCGCGGCTGAGCGCCTGGGACTGAAGCGAACCACCTTGCAGCGGAAGATGGAGCGGCTTGGGATTCTGAAATCAGACTACGCCTGAAAAACTGAATCTACGCGCGACCATGGAGAATGAGACGGGGTGGGGAAATTCCTTCTCAGCAAGCACTGCTATTCGCCCGGGCGATTCGGCGCCCCCCCATGCCCATTCACTCCGTCGCCCGCGATCAGCACCACCACCGAGCGCGCGCTTACGCGATAAGTTGACTCCGGCACGTGCGTTTCCCCATTCCACTCGCAGATGTCGTGCGGTGATTCGAGTGCAGTGTCGATCCAGCGCCACCAGTTTTGTGATCCATTCGCCAATACGGGGAGTTCGAAATCCAGGGGCTCCCAGTACGCATTGAATATGATGTGCGCGAACACCGCTTCGTTCTTCAATTCACCGCTGATTGCGAAGCTGTGCGAGAGAGGCGACCAATCCGGCTGGTTGAGTTTCGTTCCGTGCCAGGTACACTTCGCGTCGCGGAGGACCTGGCTAAGGGATACACGCCGGCGCTCATGTTCCACGTCCCGTATCACGCGGCGCTCGATGAGCAGCTTCACGAAGCGGTGTACGTCCGGGTGTTTGGAAAGCAGCGTCCAGTCCAACCAACTCGTATCATTGTCCTGGCAATAAGCGTTGTTGTTTCCCCGTTGGCTGCGCCGCACCTCGTCGCCCATCACAAACATGGGCACACCTACCGACAGCACGGTAGCGATGAATAAGTTCTTCACCTGCCGATTGCGGAGTCGTTCTATTTCCGGATCCTCTGCCGCTCCTTCGAATCCGCAGTTCCAACTCCGGTTGTCGTCGTGTCCGTCTCGGTTGTCCTCGCCGTTGTCACGATTGTGCTTGTGATTGTTTGTGACCACATCGTTAAGCGTGAACCCATCGTGGCACGACACGAAGTTGATGCTCTCCTCGGCTTCCCGCCCTCGCTTGCCGTAGATGTTGGGACTTCCAAGCAGGCGGTCGGCCATGCGCCCAACCGAATCATTCGCACCCCGGAAGAAGTCGCGGACGTCATCACGAAAGTGATCGTTCCACTCCTTCCAGCTATCTCCCACGAAGCTTCCCACCTGGTAAAGTCCCGCCGCATCCCACGCCTCCGCAATCATTTTGGTGCCGGACAGGGCCGGATCGGACTCAATGTCCCAAAGCACTGGAGGATTCGACATGACAGTGCCGGACGAGTCGCGGGCAAGAATGGATGCAAGATCGAACCGGAAACCATCCACGTGCATCTCGGTCACCCAGTAACGCAGGCTGTCAAGAATCATGCGGCGTATCACCGGATGATTGGCATTGAGGGTGTTTCCTGTGCCGGTGAAGTTCGCGTAACGCGAGCGGTCTTCACACAACAGGTAATAAGTAGGATTGTCCAGACCGCGGAAGCATTGCGTTGGCCCGTCGTGCCCATCCTCAGCCGTGTGATTGAATACGACATCGAGAATGACTTCGATGCCGGCTCGGTGAAGCGCCTTGACCATTTCTCGAAATTCATCCAGCGCGGCAAGCGGCTCTTGACGGGAGCTGTATGCCTGGTGCGGCGCAAAGAACGAAACCGGCGAGTAGCCCCAGTAGTTCGTTCGGCCGCGGGGTGCATCCTGTGGATCGAACTGGAAGACCGGAAGCAGCTCGACCGCCGTGATGCCGAGTTGCTGAAGATAGGGGATCTTCTCGATAACGCCGGCGTATGTGCCGCGTTTCGATTCCGGCACGCCGGAACTGGGATGTGCGGTAACCCCGCGCACGTGCATCTCGTAAATGATGGTGCGCGCCCCCGGCAGCTGCAGGGGAACGTCTCCCTCCCAGTCATACGCCCGTGGGTCTGCAAGCACGCTTTTCATGGTCGCCGCGGCGTTCTCGCCTTCCAAACGGGCGGCCTCGCGGCTGTAATTCCTGGGGACACTGATCGCCCGGCCATATGGATCGAGTAGCACCTTGGACGAATCGAACCTGAGACCCCGATCTGGATCATACGGTCCATACGCGCGGAATCCGTAGGTCTGGCCCACTTCGAGGCCCGGGACGAACACGTGCCAGTAATGGTAGGTGCGGTTCGCTGACGGATCCAGGCGGATAACGCGCGAAGGACAATTGTCGTCCTCCCGATCGAATAGCAGCAGTTCGATACTGTCCGCACTCCGGGAGAAGACAGAAAAGTTGGCGCCGCCCTTTACCAGCGTGGCGCCTATTGGAAAGCTGCGGCCGAGCCCTGGAACTGGTATCGGCTGTTTCCGTAGAGCTCGGATTGAATTCGGCATGGCTGAACGTTCTAGATTTTGTGTACGAAATGGCTGCGCATCATTGTCTTCAGCGGCGAGAGGTTCAGTCTCACGGATGAATCAAACTGTTCAAAGACCTGCAAATCTCATCTCTCTGAGCAGATTGGATCCATCCACGAGACTGCTTTTGGTCGGTGCGTTCACATTTCATCGGTACGGCCACTTCCACCCACTGATCTCCGGGCTGTCGATGCCGTGCTCGTAAGCGTGGCGCCGGCAGGCAATCTGCCTGTCTCGGAATTCCTCCTTGGCATGCGCGCCGTTCCGCTGCAGCTTCGGGATGCGATCAATCGCGTCAATGGCAAGACTGAATCGGTCGGTCTGGTTATTAATGGCCAGTTCCATGGGCGTGTTGATGTTGCCTTTTTCTTTGTACCCCCGCACATGCAGGTTCCGGTGGTTGGTGCGGCGATAGGCGAGGCGGTGAATCAACCAGGGATAGCCGTGAAAGTTGAAGACTATCGGCTTGTCCGTCGTAAACAAAGAATCGAAATCTGCATCCGTCAAGCCGTGCGGATGCTCCGTATTGGGTTGCAGCTTGAACAGATCAACAACGTTGATGAATCGTATCTTCAGATCGGGGAATTTGTCCCTAAGCAGTACAGTTGCCGCCAGCGCTTCTTGCGTCGGGATATCGCCCGCCGCGGCGATAACAACATCCGGTTCGTTCGCTTCATCGTTGCTGGCCCATTTCCAGATGCCGATGCCTTTTGTGCAGTGGGTGATGGCCGCGTCGATGTCCAAGAACTGCAGATGCCTCTGCTTGTCGGAGACAATTACGTTGATGTAGTTCTCCGAGCGCAGGCAGTGATCCGCAACCGACAACAGGCAATTGGCGTCAGGTGGCAAATAGATGCGGGTCACCTCCGCACTCTTGTTGAGCACAACGTCTAAGAACCCGGGATCCTGATGTGTAAAACCATTATGATCCTGACGCCACACTGTTGACGTAATCAGAAGGTTCAGCGAAGCGATCTTGCGGCGCCACGATAACTGGTTGCAAATGGACAACCATTTCGCATGCTGATTGAACATGGAGTCGATGACGTGAACAAACGCTTCGTAGGACGAGAGAAACCCGTTACGGCCGGTTAACAAGTAGCCCTCGAGCATGCCTTCCATCGTGTGCTCGCTGAGCATTTCGATCACCCGTCCGTCCGAAGCCAATTCTGTACCGTTACTGTCCTCGGGAAACATTTCAGCAATCCAGAACTTCTTGGAAACCTGGTAAATCGCGTCTAGTTTGTTGGACGTGTTCTCGTCCGGCCCGAATACCCGAAAACTGTTCATGTTCGATTTCATGACATCGCGGAGGAAGCCGCCCAGTGGCGGCACGTTCTCCACTTCGGTGCATCCGGGGCGCTCGACCTCAATCGCATAGTCGCGGAATTCGGGCAGGCGCAGCTTATTCCTGCGTTCACCATTCGCATGGGGACTGGCGCTCATACGGCGGGGACCCCTTGGCGCTACTTCGGCAAGTCCCGGTCGCAGCCTTCCGGATTCGTCGAAGAGATCTTCGGGCTTGAGAGAGCGCATCCAGCTTTCCAGCATCCGCAGACGCTGCGGGTTGGTCTTGACGTCCGCAAGGGGTACCTGGTGCGAACGCCAGAAGGCTTCAATCCGATTTCCGTCCACCTCCGTCGGTGCACCCCAGCCCTTCGGCGATCGCAGTACCACCATGGGCCAGCGTGGCCGGGTCGCAATGCCGGTCTTCCGGCACTCTGCCTGATGTGTCCTGATCTCGGCCAAGCAACGCTCCATCGTCGCGGCCATTGCCTGATGCATGCTGTTGTGCTCGGAGCCCTCAACGAAGTACGGGTTCCAGCCGTAGCCGCGCAACAGATCTTCCAGTTCCTCGTGGGTGATCCGTGCTAACAAGGTGGGATTGTTGATCTTGTATCCGTTGAGGTGAAGTATGGGCAGAACGGCGCCATCGCGAATCGGGTTCAGAAACTTGCTGATGTGCCACGACGTCGCTAATGGACCTGTTTCGGCTTCCCCGTCACCGACCACGGCTCCAACGATCAGGTCGGGGTTGTCGAACGCGGCTCCGCAGGCGTGTGAGAGGACATAGCCCAGTTCACCTCCCTCGTGAATGGATCCTGGAGTTTCTGGTGTGCAGTGACTGCCAATACCGCCGGGGAAAGAGAACTGTTTAAAGAATTCTCGGAGGCCCTTTTCGTCTTGGGTTTTTTCTGGATAAATTTCAGTGTACGTGCCCTCCAGATATATTGGAGCCAGCACTCCAGGCGCGCCATGTCCGGGACCCGCGAGGAAGATCATCTCGGCGTCATACTTCCGTATAAGTCGACTCAAGTGGGTATAGATGAAGGCAAGCCCGGGGCTCGAGCCCCAATGACCGAGCAGCCGGCTCTTGATATGCTCGGGCTTCAATGGCTCCCGCAGAAGGGGATTTGCCTGAAGATAGATCATGCCCAGAGCTAGGAAATTGCACGCGCGCCAGTAGGCATCGATCTTGTCCAGTTCATCGGCGGTTAGTGACGATCCCGCGACAGTCGACCGCGCTAACCCTACGGCGCTCAGTGGTTGCGTCAGTTCTTCAGCTTTTGCAAGTACGGTCATTTTCTATGTCCTCATTTCGTCGTCGTTGTTTGATTGTCGCGGGCGACGAGATCTGCCGGGCGCTCCTTCGTCTGGTACGCCCGCCAAAACTGGTCGATCGTAGGGTATGGAACTCGGGGTTCTGCAAGCTTTGTCATACAACTCCTTCGACGCTAGTGTCTGGGCGGCTCCGATATTTGTGTTAAGCAGCCATCATCATTTCGCGTGAGGCTGATGCACGTTCCTCTTAGTTAACCGTGCAAAAGCTCCAGTATTGGTCCTTGCCTCTCCTTTGCAACTCGCGCTGGATCTGCTCGATTTCCGTAGCATCGTTTGCAGTGACTGCGAGTTTGCCGGTTAGGATTACGAACAGCATGTCAATGAGCGAATCTGTCGGGATCTTCGTTAGTTCTCCATTCATCGCGCGTCACCGTGGATCGAGTTGAAGTTCAGATCGACATTTTGTGTGTGCAATCCGACTGCCAGACCCGAGCAGATCCAAAAGAATGGAACCCCTTACAAATCAGCACGCGCGATAGATCCCGGCAGACATCGCATGCCGCCATTACGGCACTGACGCAATGCGGGCAGGAAAGCTCATCACTTTGAGGCTGACTTCAGCCGAACATGAGCACGTCAACTCAAGCCGTCTTGACTTGCCCCCAAAAACAGCGTATTTGGTCTATGCTGTTGGGGTATTAGAAATTAGAGCCACCGTGAAAACAGTGAGATTGGCCGCGATTTCCCTGTGTGTTTTGCTCGGGGGCTGTACTTGCTCTTTTGCCCTGGACCCCTCGTCGGATATCAGCCAGTTCGGGCATACGGCCTGGACTATCCGCGACGGGTTCGCTACGGGCACCGCCTTCGCGATGGCCCAGACGCCGGACGGCTATCTCTGGCTGGCGTCGGAATTTGGCTTGTTTCGTTCCGATGGCGTTCGTTTTGTCCCCTGGAAACCACCGGCGGGGCAGCAGCTCCCCGAAAGCCCATACTCTCTGCTCGTCACGCGCGATGGCACTCTCTGGATTGGGACGTTTGCGGGGCTCGCGAGTTGGAACAACGTAAAGCTGACCCAATATCCCGAGGTGGGCGCTCGGCTCATAACATCACTGCTCGACGACCGGGAGGGAACGGTTTGGGCGGGGGCGCTGGGCGGTTCGGCGGGAACCCCTACCGGGCGGCTGTGCGCCATTCAAAACGGCAGTACACAATGTTACGGACAAGATGGCGCCTTCGGCTCATTCGTCTGGAGTTTGGGTGAGGACAGTTCCGGCGCACTCTGGGCTGGCGCAGAATCCGGCCTTTGGCACTGGAAGCCCGGTCCGCCGAAGCGCTATTCTGTGCCCGGAGTGCGGCTTGCCGACCTGACTCAATCCGGCGACGGCCGGCTAATCGTCGGGATCAGAGGTGGAGGACTCAGGCAGGTCGTTGGTGACAAACTCGAAGCGTACCCGATTCGCAGCGCCTTGAACTCCAATGCGACGCTGCCCGACCGCGACATCGATGCGAATAAGCTGCTCCGAGACCGCGATGGAGGTCTCTGGATCGGAACCAACCAGCGGGGGCTGATTCACGTGCATCACGGTCGCACGGATGTCTTCACGGCAGAGAGCGGATTGTCAGGCAACATCATTGCCGGCCTTTTCGAGGATCGTGAAGGCGACATCTGGGTGTCCACTGCTGGGGGACTTGATCGGTTTCGAGAACTCCCCGTCGCTACTGTTTCTACGAAGCAGGGTTTGTCCAGCGATAACGTTAATTCCGTAATCGCGACGACGGATGGGAGCACCTGGATTGCCACTCGCGATGGTTTGACGAATTGGCGGAAAGGACAAACGACCATATTCCGTAAAGCAGATGGGCTGCCGGATGACATGGTGCAGTCCATGTACCAGGATCATGCTGGGCGCATCTGGGTATTTACAGGTCATGGACTGGCCTGGTTCAACAATGGCAGGTTCGTCTCCGTAAATGAGGTACCCAGTACGGAGGTCTATTCCATCACCGGGGACAACGCAGGCAATCTCTGGCTTTCAGGAAACAAAGGCCTTTCCCATCTTCGGGAAGGACGCCTGATCGAGAATTTTCCTTGGACAGCACTCGGGCGCCGTCAACAGGCCAAGGTGGTCATTGTCGATCAGGACCGCGGCGGACTGTGGCTTGGATTCTGGCAGGATGGGGTGGTGGAGTATTTCAAGGATGGCCAGGTCCGCCTTTCGTACACAGCCGCGAATGGAATGACCAAGGGGCCTGTCGCCGCCCTTCGCCTCGATCGGGATGGGGCCGTGTGGGCCGCAACACAGAATGGCGGCGTGAGCCGCATCAAAGACGACCGGATCACAACACTCACAACCAGCAACGGCTTGCCGTGCGAAAAGATCCACTGGACAACAGAGGAGGACGACGGTTCATTGTGGCTGTACACGGCCTGCGGCCTGCTCCGCATACCACACAGCCAGATGGATGCATGGATCTCAGACCCGGCGCGCCGGGTTGAACCGACGCTTTGGGATGCAACCGACGGCGCTTTGCGCTGGGGATCGCCTTCCTCCTTCGGCCCACCTTTTGCAAAGGCTGCCGATTGCAAACTATGGCTCGTAACGCGAGAAGACATTGAGGTGATCGATCCTCTTCATCTTGCTTTGAACAAACTCGCGCCACCCGTCCACATCGAAAAGATCGTAGCCGACCACAAGATGTATTGGCAGAATTTGCCGGGCGCGACAGCTTCGAACGTGCGTCTGCCCGCGCGAACTCGCAATCTGCAGATCGACTATACCGCTCTTAGCCTCACCGCGCCGGAGAAGGTTCATTTCAAGTACAAGTTGGAGGGACAGGATCCCGACTGGAGAGAGGTGGTTAATGACCGTGAAGCACAATACTCCAACCTTTCTCCGGGGCCCTACCGGTTCCGCGTGATCGCGTGCAACAACAGCGGCGTGTGGAACGAGCAGGGCGATACGCTGGAATTCTCCGTTGCCCCGGCGTACTACCAGACGAACTGGTTCCGCGCCGTTTGCGCAGTTTTCGTTCTGGCACTCGTGTGGGCAATCTACCAGATCAGGGTCAGGCAATTGCACCACGACTTTGCCCTGACCCTGGAGGCGCGCGTGCGAGAGCGGATAAGCCTCGCGCGCGAACTTCATGACACCCTGCTTCAGAGCCTCCAGGGGTTGATGCTGCGGTTTGAGATAGTTTCGCAGTTGCTCCCTGACCGCCCCATCGAGGCAAAGGAAAAACTAGACGGCGCGATGAAGCAGGCTGCCGATGCAATCACCGAAGGCCGAGATGCAGTGCAGGGACTGCGCGCCTCCACGGTCCAAGCAAACGATCTTGCACGGGTCATCAATACACTCGGTGAGGAACTCGCAATTGACCCAGCCAACCAGGGGACTCCGGCATTTCGCGTCACCGTGGAAGGTGAGCCGCGCGATCTGCATCCTATTCTGCGCGATGAAACCTACAGGATAGCCGCTGAAGCGTTGCGGAACGCATTTCGCCACGCCCAGGCTCGGCAGATCGAGGTTGAAATTCGATACGATAATCAACAGTTTCGTCTGCGTGTGCGGGATGATGGGAAAGGCATCGATCCAGCGGTTCTGTCGGGGCCCGGGCGCGAGGGGCACTTTGGGTTGTCCGGCATGCGGGAGCGAGCCATTGTCACGGGAGGCAAGCTGGCGGTGTGGAGCGAGCTTCAGGCGGGCACCGAAGTAGAACTGCGCATTCCTGCCGACGCCGCCTACGCAAGAGCGGCAAAACGATTCTGGTTATCAGAATTGCTGCGCAGAAAGTAAAGGCATGAATCAGGTGACAGCGTCATGAGTACCGATATCGCTCGAATTCGAATTCTCGCGGTTGACGACCATCCCATCGTACGCGGGGGGATTGCAGCATTGATCGCAATGCAGCCGGACATGATTTTAGTAGGCGAAGCCTCCGACGGCCGTGAAGCCATTCAGCAGTTCAGGACTCATCGACCCGATGTCACGCTCATGGACGTGCAAATGCCGGAGATGAGCGGGCTCGATGCCCTGATCGCCATTCGCAATGAATTCCCCGACGCGAAGATCATTATGCTGACAACCTACAAGAGTGACATACAGATCATGCGGGCTCTCAAGGCCGGTGCTCAAGGATATCTTTTAAAGAACGCTCTCCACAAAGAATTACTGACGACGATCCGCGCGGCGAATGCGGGAAAGAGAACTGTCTCCCCTGAGGCTTCCCTGGAGATTGTTGAGCATGCCACCGACGACGTCCTGACGCCGGCAGAAGTCAGCGTACTGCGACTCATAGCCGTCGGACGTGCAAACAAAGAAATCGCAGATCAGCTTTCCACCACGGAAGAATCGGTGAAAAGCCGTGTCAGGAGCATCCTCTCCAAATTGGGCGCCAGCGACCGAACCCACGCTACGACTATCGCTCTGAAACGGGGAATCATCGAGTTGTAGATTCGTGCGCCCAGGTTTTGTTCACGTCCGCGCCTCGAAAGAGGCTCGATCAGACCTCTTTGTGGGGCTCTATTTCGTAAGGAAACCGTTCAGAATTGAATACGTATACGAGAGGTGCGTCCATTGCGACGCTTGTATTCCACTTTTGCTGGCGGTTGGCCCGGGATTGGTCTTATCTTAATGCGGATGATTGTCGGAATTGTTTTGGTGAGTAGTGCAGGTTCCGCCCTGCTGAGCAGTCCGGCCATCCCCATGACAATCTTGTCTGTTCTCTTGGCTGCCGCAGCGATTCTTCTCATCATCGGGCTATTTACCCCGATCGTGGGAACACTCGTGGCTCTGATTGAAAGCTGCAGGCTCGTCATCATACCTGAAGACAGGCTGCTCTACCTCCTGGTAGCAACCTTTGGCGCTGCACTGGCAATGTTAGGGCCAGGTCTATGGTCGGCCGATGCTCGCCTTTTCGGATGGAAGCGCATCGAGCCTACGCCTCGGAAGAGACAGAATTCCGACCCACAATAGACCAGCAAGTCCCCCAAAACAAGTCCACGTCTTCTTCGGAAAGAGGCGTCCACGTGCCTCCACATAGGTCGTTGTTTCCCTAGATGCAGAGTTCCGCCAGATCGCTAATAGCTCCAGAATGTTATCCATCTGGTCACCGCACCCCGGAAGGATTCAAGGATGAGAGCGTGATGGGGAACCTGGATTAGCGTTAGCGTCATTCCCGCACCGCATAGGTTCCCTTCCCACGTAGTGACAGAAAGCGAGAAAAGAAGATGCAGACTCTCCAGCGCAATGAACACTACACCGACAAGGGACCCTATGCCGTAATGACGCGGACTGCAGTTATCAACTACGCGCAACTGGTCAGGATCGCTGATCACCTTCGCCGCAACGCCGAGGATCTCGCGTCCTCCACTGATATTCCCACGCTCGAGAACTGCCGCATTGCCGGAGCAATGGTGGGCTGGGCATTTAATCTTGCGCCACTTCGCATCGAGGCAGGGTTCGACTTCTAGCGAATGCGCAAAAGACGTTGGGAACGGCCGAGGATGAATTCCGGTCCGTTCGGCTTCTGGAATTCCTGCCAGCGACTCTAAACAATGTTGGGAGAAGGAAGAAACCAATAGCCGCTGGCTGGAAGCGGGGAAAGGATCAAGGAGGAAGACAAATGGCGACGGATGTTTTCACAGACCCCGGAGGTTTCATGAAACCACGCTTCCCCAAAGTGAGTGACTTCGACGACGAGCCGGTCTGTCCCAAATCAGAAGTTAGCGCTGATTACGGGTTTGAAGACATCGTCGGCCACAGCTCCGCGTTGCGTAGAGTGCTCGATCAGGTAGCGACCGTTGCTCCCACCAACGCCACCGTCCTGCTTCACGGGGAAACGGGAACGGGAAAGGAACTGATTGCACGCGCAATTCACAAGCTGAGTCGCCGGAGCCACCGCAGTTTTGCATGCATGAACTGCGCTGCCACTCCGGCAGGACTGCTGGAAAGCGACGTCTTCGGGCACGAGAAGGGCGCGTTCACCGGGGCCCTGATGCAAAAGAAGGGCAGGATAGAACTCGCGGACGGGGGCACGCTGTTTCTCGATGAGATAGGCGACATCAGCCTGGAATTGCAACCGAAATTGTTACGTGCAGTGCAGGAGCGGGAGTTTGAGCGTCTGGGAAGCAACAGGACGATTCAGGTCGATGTGAGAATGATTGCCGCGACGCACCGAAGCCTCCCTGATATGGTCCGCAACGGAAGCTTTCGCGAAGATTTGTTTTACCGGCTCAACGTGTTTCCGATTGAGATCCCGCCTCTTCGCGAACGGCGCGAAGACATTCCACTCCTGGTGAATTACTTTGTCTCGAAGGTATCCACGCGGATGGGCAAACAGATCAAGTCAATTCCCGACCACGCGATGGAACTTCTCACCAGGAATCCCTGGCGAGGAAACATTCGGGAATTGGCGAACTTTATAGAACGTGCCGTCATTCTTACTCGCGGAGATGAGTTAGAGGTTCCGACTGTGGATTTCGCTTGTCCCTCCGAGATGTATATCATCACCCCGTCGACCTTTCATCAGGCGGAGTCCAACGCAATCATCTCGGCTTTGAAAGAAGCATCCGGACGCGTGTCGGGTCGCGGCGGGGCCGCTGAGCGACTGGGATTAAAGCGCACGACTCTGCAGACCAAGATGCGTAGACTGAGCATCTGCCGCGCCGATTACGGATGCTAACCGAGGGAGGATGGGTCCATTTCCGATGCACATCGAGAATTGCTCTGAGAGACGCGAATGAAGACAGGAAGGAAGAGTAGCGGGATGAGATTTGATCTAGAAAACTTGGAGCAAAGCGATCCCATCTCCGTGCTAGCCGGGTTGGAGTGTGAACTAAACGATCTCGACTACAAGCTAACCGGTCACTTGGGCGAGCGCCGCTTGTCGGCATACGCATTGGCGAGGATAGCCGACATTCTTAAAAAGCGCGCGCTGGCCGCAGATGCCTTGGCGCGTGTGAAGGACCGTCTCCTGTCCGGGGAAATCTAATTCAGCACAGAGAGGCGTCCCTTCTTGGGGCTGTCTGCAAACGGAATTCGTTGCACAATCCGCTCATCACTGAGAACGGGCTCCAACTCAAGCTCACGCCAAGACGGGTTGCACAAAGAAAGGATAATCCTTATGGGATGCCACTCTGAACCTAAGACGCCGAAAGAGATCAGAGAGATCTTTTCGGCATCATAGAGGCCGCTGCGAAGTCCCGACTGTTGCGTGCGCGAAACGCACTTCGCTGTCATTTCAACAACTACAGGAGCCGATAGATTGATTGACGATCTCGGAACGGAGAACAGGTGTTGATGCATGGCCGTTCCCAGCGATTTGAGCGGCTGCCCGCGCCCCAGGGTTATGATCGGCGACAATCGAAATCCAGACCGACTCAGCGCCGCGCCCGAATAGCCAGCTCTGGCTGCCGCCATAGCGGCAATTGCCATCATAGCGTTACTAGCAAGTCCCTACCCTCAACTTCGTTCTGCTCTACTGTCATTCATAACATTGAGATTAGCTGTTCGTTGAGAATGGCAATTTGCGTGCCCATCCAATGAGTGTTGCAAGCGACGATCTCCAGGTGCATAAAGCCGAATGGGAATCGCACGGGGGAGGCCGATGGCTGGGCTATCCGGCTTCGCACTCACGAAGGGAGCGACAATGATCCGGCAAGTCATAACATGCGATATCTGCGGAACACAGAAGCGCGAGACCAATCATTGGTTTGTTGCCTGCGAAGAATCCGGAGAGTTGCGCATCAGCGGTTGGAACTCTCTCCACCTGCAGTTCCCCGAAACGAAACATCTCTGCGGCGAGACCTGTGCGCACAAGCTGATCAGCCAATTCCTGATGAGATTGGTGGATCGGGAGACGCAACGATCCGCAGACAAGAGTGACACCGGGTGCGGTGCTTGTTCCACAACCAAGGCGATCCTGATTTCTGCAGCCTGTGCGCGTGAGCACTCGCCACAAGATGCAACCGCATTTTGGCCTGAGAGGAGGCCCGGCGATGTCTGAGGAACTGATTCACGGCCTAGCGATCAGAAACATTGCGATTGCAACCGACTTCGCGGAGTGGTCCGATCGGGCCATGCAGCACGCCCTGCTTATATCTCGCTGGTATAAGGCCACACTCCATATTGTTCACAGCGTTCGTCGATCAATGTTCTCCTTCGTGCCGGACATGATGGTGCAACTTGATGAATTGGCTGAGCGGGATTGCGAGGATCATATCGGCCGTCTTCATGCTGCCCACAAACTGGACAACATCGAACATCGCGTCTGGAACCTTGATGGCGAGGTTTCGGACTTCGGCGATTTCGTACGGGATAAGAAAATCGATCTGCTGGTCTTGGGCACGCGCGGGCGTAGCGGCCTTTCAAAACTTGTCCTGGGCTCTGTTGCAGAGCAAATCTTCCATTGCGTTTCTTGTCCGGTGCTCACAGTGGGACCATGGTCGCGCCGAGCCGCTGCCCAACTTGCATTGAAGAGCGTGCTGTTCGCAACCGATCTTTCCCCACAGTCCGCCGCCGCATTGCCTTATGTTCTAACCGCGGCAATGGCGTGGCGTGCCCCCATCGACGTCTTGCACGTCCGCTCGCCGGATCGCTCAGATAGCGAGCCTCGGATGGAGGCTTACCGCCGCCGGCTCGATGCTGTCATCGCGAGCGATCCGCGGCTTGCCGTCCGCTATCACGTGGTGCCTGGAGAGCCTTCGCTGGCCGTTCTCGATTTCGCCCGCCAGAACAACGAGGATTTGATCGTCCTGGGTCTCGACAACCGCCGTTCCCTCTATGATGGTCCCCCTCTGTCGCACGCTTATGAAATTGTGCGGCAAGCCCTGTGCCCCGTCCTGAGTGTGCGTTCCACCCCCGCCTGTCCCGTTGGCAAGTAGCGACGAAACTTTTGTATATCGCCCCAAGCTGCCATGCAGGCGGCTCGGGGGCGATCCGCACGCGTGCAAATCGGAACAGCAGGCCTCGACTCTGCGCATCCCTCCTGAGACAAAAAGAGGGGATCACGCCTTCCCTCCTGGAGCAGGTTGTGCGTGGAGAGAAGACTTGATCCCCGACATACTGCAGTCTGTTTCCTACTTCGATCGCTTGAAACTGGGCGTGAACCGAGGAAGGATGAATTCCTGCGCGATGGCTGCAAATACGCGTTCGGCTTCGCTGATGCCGAATGAGACAAATACGTCTCCTGTGCCGCGATTTGAGTCGGGGTAATACGTCATCGACAGAGCGGTAGCTCCGATAACCCCTCCCATGCTCGAAAAGTTGATCTGTTCATGGCCGTTGTCGCCCTGGCAGATAAATGGGGACGCCATTGCGTGTCTGAGCCGCGAACCGGCTCCTCCAGTGCCCTGGTAGAAGTAGCGGGGATCTTGGTGCAACAGCGATGGCAGGATCGCCCCCCCGATCAGAATATCGCTGAATTCCCCGGCCGCATTCGCTCCAAAGCGTTGCCCGAATCCCTTGGCGCCCTGGACATAGTTCGGCGTATTGGCAGCCTGGTCGATCCCCGACATGAAGCCAGCTCCCATGATCGTGACGGGATCCGTTGCAACCTTCATGGCCAGCTTGAACTTGAGCTTTGACTTCAGCGGTACCGCGTTCGCAGAATCATAAACGACATAAAAATTAGGAATGAATCCAAGTACGCGCTGCTGCTCTGCCAGATGTACCTGCTCGACCGCGACTTCCTCCGTTGAACCATACACGGTGATCGAAGTCGATTCGCCCTCCATCTTCAGGTGAATGTCATTGAGGATTAGGA